>Ga0209152_10001080_pt1 | contig 11179 bp, 11 predicted proteins | sample GraSoiAngelo_107_FD_185873 | JGI IMG/M metagenome (GOLD analysis project Ga0209152, IMG submission 185873) | Grasslands soil microbial communities from the Angelo Coastal Reserve, California, USA - 14_0903_09_30cm (SPAdes) (version 2) | ecosystem: Environmental > Terrestrial > Soil > Grasslands...
TTTTTTGAAGATGCAGCTTCAGCTTCGGCATAGTCTCGATAGGGGTGCCCGGGATTAGTTTTCCAAGCGGCGTCTTCAGCCGAACAAGGTCTGATTGAGACGGTCTGAACCTGGTCAAGGCCACAACTAGTCTATGCATGTCTTTCTAAACCTGCGTCCATGACAGACCGTAAGGAATGGAAAGGTTTCTGCTTGAGAATCTGTTCCTGAGAAGCCGAGTTGATGGACACGCGTGCTACGGTCTTGCTGCTTCTTCAGCGAGCTTTCTGATCGCGAATTCGAGCCGCTGCACTTTGGTGAGCATTGTGGATCCCTCGGTTCCGTATTGCGGGTCCCTGGAAACTTCTCCGATGAATTCTCGAATGCGCTTCAGCAGTTCCATTGCTCCTTCCTCTCTTGACAATGTCATTACTTCGCCGCAGGAAGGACAGGAAAATGTAGTGAGCGTCCCCGTGCCGTTCCCGTTAGATTCGGCCGGGGGAGGGAAAAAGTTCCCCTCTAGGATGTGCCCGGACAGGCACTCCCATCGACTCAAGGACGACTCCCCTCTGTCCAATCATGACAATTTTGAGCTGGTCTTAGCATGGGAAGAGCCTTACGATGGGTAACCTTCAACCCTGGTCGTCGAGTTGGTCGTTAGGGGATTTAAGCGTCACGTACTTTTTTTGTGAAACAGAGGAAAGGACGATCCCGATTTGAAATGCTTATCCTTTGATAATTAGTTGACTATCGCATTTCCGGAGCAAGAAATACGAGACCGATTATTCTGATGGTTTTGTCAGGGATTTCTCGAGGGAACTTGCGGTATCATGTCAGGTCGATGGATTTGTTGTAGTGTCTCGATCAAGCGCAACGAATATGCCCATTCATTGTCATACCAGGCCAGTACACGGACCATTGAACCGTTTGTTCCAGTCGAAAGCCCATCTATGACCGCCGAATGCGGGTTCTTCTTGTAATCAACGGAGACTAATGGCTCGTCGGAGATTGCGAGGATCCCTCTCAGTTTCTCCACTGATGCTCGTTCGAAGGCGCTGTTGACCTCGTTCCTGTTCGCCTCTTTCCTGCACTGGACGACGAGGTCAAGAAGCGAGACTGTCGAGGTAGGCGCTCTAATTGCTGAACAGGTAATTTTTCCCTTGAGGCGTGGGAGGATTTTTCCTATGGTCTGAGTGGCGCCAGTTCGAGTGGGTATCAAGGATTGGACTGCTGCTCTCGCCCTCCGAAGATCCTCATGAGACCCATCGAGCAATCTTTGGTCGTTGGTGTAGGAATGGATGGTCGTAGCAAACCCGTGTGTAACCCCAAAATCACCGTCTAGGACCGCGAGGCAGGGTGCTAGGCAGTTCGTTGTGCATGAGCCCATTGAGATGATCCTGTGTTGACTCGGATTGTACGTTTCCAGATTGCATCCAGGAATGAGGATCACGTCTGCATCTTCGGAAGGAGCGCTGATCAAAACTCTTCCGGCTCCGTTACTGATGTACTTGTTTAAGTCGTCACGCTGGAGGGGTTGACCTGTGCTCTCGAGCACCACATCAACTTCGAAACTTTTCCAATTTATCAATGACGCGTTCCTTTGACTGAGGCAAGGTACTCTCTTTCCCGCAGCGGTGATGCCTTCAGAGTCCCAGCTGACATCCAAAGGAAGGGTTCCATAGGTTGTGTCATACTTCAAGAGATGAGCGAGGGTGCGAGGAGCAGAAGTCGAGTTTATCACAGCTACCTCCACGTTTGAGTATTTGTTCTCCAAGATCGCTCGATAGAAACATCGTCCGATACGTCCAAATCCGTTGATGGCTATTCGCAATTCTTCTTGACCTCCTGAATGGGTCTCGAATTACTTGATGCTCTAGTCCAGGTTTGCTGGATGAAGGTCGTCATTCTATGAGGCCTCAATTTGCGAAGATCTGATCTAGGACTCGACCGTCAAAGTCTGACGTGGTTTCTACCTTCAATAGTCTAAGCAAGGTGGGTGCAAGGTCTAGAAGATTTGCGTCGAGTTTCGTTCCCGGTCGAATGTCTGGTCCGGCTATTCCGTAGAAACCCTCTCTAGTGTGTATTGATGAGAAGTGTGGTGAGGAACTCCAGAGCTGCTTTGTTCCCAGTCTTGGATTAACCTGGACCTTCTCATTCCCTATGTAGAGCTCGACGCAGAGGTCAGGCGCGTCGTACTGGAATGGTCCCTTGAACGTGTCTTCTTTGGAATGGAAAATCGGGGATAATTTTTCGCCGGTCTTTGGATCCGTGAGCTCGCTCATCAAGTTGCGGAGCTTGTCCACGACGCCTGTTTTGGTCTGAGAGCCTTCTCCATGCTGGAGTTTGTCAATGAGATCATAGGTCACATAGATGTGCGCCTGGTGTCCGCCAGTTGAGAAGGCGAGCGTCTTGTCCCAACCTATGTTGTCTACGAGGCTCTGAAGTGTTCGTTCTATAGCTGCTGATTCAGTAAATCTGTAGCCAATGAATTCGGGCGTCAACCTGTAGACTGTCGCGATGGCACTCGGAGGCAGGGTCTTCAAGACCCAGTTCCTAAGTTTCGTATAGGTTTCGCCTTTACGCTTCACCGGACCCTTGACCGTCAGAAGACCGTGCGATTCCAAGTACTTGTTGATGTACAACGCCGAGGAGACTGGAGCCGATCCATGGTCGGAGAGGACGAGAATGTGACTCTCCGCGCCCGACAGTTCACGAAGCTCTCCGATCGCGGTGTCCATATTGATGTACCAGTCGTGCAGTACGTTGGAATAGGAGGAGTCTTGCCTATCCATGTATTTCCAAAAGTCGTGATGAACTTGATCAATTGCCTGGAACGTCATTACGAAAATCTCCGGACTATACCATTCAATCAATAGCTTAGCGGCCTGGAGAGTCTTGTCGTGCAACCGTTGAACCTGGAGGAGGTATGTTTTCTCTCCACCCTTCATACTTGCGGGCTTGGTTAACGGAACGTCGACCTCATAACCGCCAACAGATGAGTTGAGTCTCTTCATAAGATCGTCGGGGTAGGACCAGACCTTGTGAGGCGGGACAGGGAAGCCTGAGACCATGAAGCCGTTTACAGGGTAGGGAGGATAGGTTCCTGGAACGTTGAAGACTCCAACCGTGATTCCTCTCTGCGAGCAAATGTCCCAAAAACACCCAAGCTCTGGGGTAGTCTTGCCGAATTTCAGTTGCCGGTCTCTTCCAATGTATGTGAAACCATAGACTCCAATCTTTGCAGGGTTCTTCCCTGTGGCAAAGCACTGCCACGCAGGGACGCTTTCGGGCGGGACGATCGATTTCAAGACTCCGTGTGCGCCGGTGTCAAAAATTGTTCGAAGGTTTGGAAGCTCGTCGATCCATTTCTGAATGAGGATAGGAGATGCGGAGTCTACACCGAGAACTAGCGCTTTCATGCTTGGATGACCGCTTGGACGGGGATGTGCTTAAGCGGTGGGCCTTCCCCTAGGGCCGTCCTGACCTGCGCCGTTATCTTGTCCCAGACGATCGAGGGAGAGTCACCTGTGTTGATTTTTGTCAGGTTGAAGTCGTCCGCGAGTTTCAAATAGAGCCATTTTTCTTTTCTAATGAACTCGGCTGTATGTTCTGGGCGGTCTGCCAGAATGCGTTGCTCGGGAGCGTCCATGACAAATGATGCATTGGGACGGGGTATCAATCTGAGGAGCAAGGATTCACTGGGGACACTCATGTCATTGTCTCTGAACGCTACGATCAGATCGTAAACGTATCTATCGCATACCGTACTATAGCCTAGCAGCTTGCGGATCCCTATTCCCGCGAGGAGTATGGGATAGTATATGTAGAGCAAGTATAGGGACCAGAGAACCCTGGTCGGTGTTAGTTTCTCGAGCTCTTCGGCGCTCGTGTGTAGTATCCTGGCGGCTCGTCTGACGATAAAACCGAAGGGATCGAGCAGATCCTGGTGTCGCAGATAGGAGAATCTGTAACCGGCCTTGTTGAGGAGGTAGTAGCACTTGCCAGCATTGGTTGATTTTCCTGAGCCGTGGGTTCCGCTGAGTGTTATCAGAATCTTGTTCATTTTACCATACTCCTCCCCTTCCGCCTACCCTTAGCGCGGCGCTAATGAAATCGAGAATCATCAGCGGTGGAGCAACTAGGCAAGAAATCGCGCTCTTCCATCTCGCGCTCGCAGCCTCTCGCGCGGCCTTGACCAAGAAGAGCATGACAATCGCGACCGTCGGGATCCTGTAGGGAAGTACGAGTCTATCGCGTCGGAGGAATCCCAATCGGTCGTTGCCAAACCTTTCCTGTGCCTTTTTCTTCATCTCTAGGAAGGTGTGGTTTTCGATTTGGCAGGCTCGCAGGAAACGCTCTATTGAGGCGAGGTAGAAGATGAAGGCGTCGCCAATTCGAGCGTTGTCAATTTTTTCTACAACCTCTTGAATGCTGGCGGTCTCAATCAGTTTCAGAAAGTCCAAAATGTCTGATAGTTTGAGAAAATTGTGGCGAAACATCGCGTGAATCACTCGTATTAGTACTCTATCAGAATCAGAAGTCATCCACACAGAGTGTCCTTCGAGTGTCACCTTCCTGCGTTCATGAAGAACTTGATTCGGGTCCAAGTGCGTTTCGCCGAGTTGGCTGATTGTGGGATAAAGCTCAAAATCGTGTTTGTATCCTGGCAGAAAGCAGCTGAATTTTCCGAGTAACCTGTCGCAGTGCGTGAGCCCTTGAACACGGACTCTGTATTCGTTCACCAACAATTTCTCTGCTAGCAAAAGTTCCTCCGGCGAGGGAACTAGGAGGTCAATATCATGACCGATGTCCGGTAACGAGTCGAAAGATTTTATCGCGACGAAAGAGACTCCGCGTTTAGTGAAGAAATCGCTCATCTGATCATACAAGTGAAACGCTTCACGGGCATCCTTTGTTGCCTCGTCGAATGCGTCGGGGGGGAGACCAATCACGCCAGCGGCTCGCAAGAGGACTTTGTTCTTCTTCGCCAGTTTCAGCATGCTCTCCCCGTCTTTCAGCATGAGCTTGTCGTTTCTCAGCAATGCGGTTGCGAGGAGAAGGGATTCTGCTTCCCTTCGAGCAGTTTTTACGCCACCTATTTCTTCAAGAAAATTCAGTTTCATGAGATAGCCCCTAAATCCACCGAATAGAATTGAATGTTTTCCTGACGACGGCCCTATTTTCACAAATTTGTTTCCCACAGTTGTCTGGAACAAGGATAATGGTCATGCCTTTGAGGAAAAATACTGGATTCATCTTGGTTCCTCACTTTTCTCCTGTGCTTCCGAGTAACAGTCTCGAAGTAGAAATTCTGGTCGCGCGGTATTTATCCAATTCCAGTCTCGTTTGGTTTGTAGACCAATACGATATCTTCGGATTTCTTTGTCATTAAAGCGATTGAAAGTGACGATTTTATCTAGGAAGGGTTAAAACTCGCGAACCCCAGGTCTCATCGCTAAGGTGACTGAAGGACGAGCAAGGAAACAGTCCTCACAAAAGATCCCGTCGGTGGGGCTGATACTGTAATGCAGGTCAAGCACGGATTCAAGATTCCACTTATGAGGCCAATCGTAGACCAAGAGATGCTTCAGGCCGCTCTTCTCTCTCTGCAAAATGAAAAACTGGTCATGGGAGAGAGTGTCTACAAGTTCGAAGAAGAATTTGCACGTTACTGTGGCGTTCGACACGCAGTCTCAACAGCCTCTGGCACCGCCGCGCTACAAATCGCCTTGCAGTCGATGGGAATCCAGGAAAGCGATGAAGTCATAACAACTCCCTTCTCGTTCTTCGCGACGTCTAATGCCGTAATTCATGCTGGTGCCCAGCCCAGATTTGCTGACGTAGAGAATGATGGTTTTAACCTTGACCCACAGAAGGTAGAGGCAAGACTCGCTCCAGACACTCGTGCGATTATTCCAGTCCACTTGTATGGACACCCGGCAAGAATGGACGAGTTTCGAGACCTCGCGGAGGACAAGGGGATCAGCATCATTGAAGACGACTGTCAAGCTCACGGGGCAGAGTATAATGGACGACGAGTTGGCTCTATAGGACATGTGGGTTGTTTCTCCTTCTACACCAGCAAAAACATGACCGTGTGCGGGGACGGCGGTATGATTGTAACCAACGACGAAAAAGTCGCTGATGCAGCTCGCAGCTTCAGAGACTGCGGTCGAGCGTCAAAATATACAATGCAACGGATTGGCTACACCTCGAGGCTCAACACCGTAAACGCGGCGATAGGGAGGGTCCAGTTGAGAAGGCTAGACAAGTGGAACGAAGCTCGAAGAAGAATAGCGAACTTGTACAGAACAGAGCTGGAGGGTACGGCCAGTGTCGAATTACCGCCTGCAGACACGCCAGGCACAACCTCCGTGTATCACCTGTTCGTAGTTCGAAGCAACCACCGAGATCAACTTGCCTTGCACCTTGAGAAGAACGGAGTGGAAGCGGCCATTCACTACCCCATACCGATTCACCTTCAAACGCCTTACCGGACAAGATACAGATACTCAGAGGGAACATTCCCCCAAGCGGAGAGGCTTGCGGGACGCGTACTGAGTCTACCGATTCACCCGGCAATCACCGAGGAGGAAGTCCGGACCGTCGCCCGACTAGTGAGAGATCCAGCCATATCCAAATAAACAAGGAAGAGGGTGAGTGCTACGAATCCGGTCCGAATTGCCGTCATAGGCGGAGGTTACTGGGGAAAAAAGGTCATCCGGGAAATCCTTGACGTGGGCCGAACTACTGGACGAGTCCAGCTTCACGCTGTCGTCGACAACTCGCCAACAATGCTCGCTCAATGCAGACAGGAATTTGGATCCCAAGACTATCGTGTAGACTACCAAGGACTACTAACTGATCCAGATCTGTCGGGAGTGCACATTTGCACGCCGAACGCTACACACTTTGAGGTCGCTTCAAGATTTCTCAGGCACGGAAAGAACGTGCTGGTAGAGAAGCCTCTCACCCTCAATTCAAAGGAAGCCTACCAACTCGTCGAAATCGCGCGTGAGAGCAAGAGAGTGCTTTGCGTGGGACATATTCACAGATTCAATAACGGGGTAAGAGAACTCCGACAAGCCATGAACACAGGAGTCCTAGGGGAGCTTTACTATGTCCGATTCGGATGGACAGGTTTTCTACCTCCACAAGGATACCGAGAAGTTATCACAGATCTAGCTCCTCACCCCTTCGACATTTGCAACTATCTCCTAGACATGTGGCCGAACAAGATCACCTGTAGAGGAAAAGGGTACAGAACAAAAGAGAACGAGGAAGTGGCTTTCATCACTGCGGAGCACCCAAATGGCCTAGCTGCCCAAGTAGAAGTAAGCTGGCTCGACAGGGAAAAGCGCAGAGATGTCACAGTAGTCGGAAGCAAGGGCATGGCATACCTAGACTGCTCGGAGCAAAAGGGGGTCCTTCACGGTTCAAGCAGTACCCAGATTTCCATCACCCCCAGCAATACGCTTAGAGAGGAGGTCACACACTTCGTCGACTGCATTTCAAACAGCCTGGACTCCAAGCCCTTTGCCAACCTCTCAGATGGGGTTCTCGGAGCCCGGGTCGTCAGTGTTTTAGAGGCCGCACGCGAATCTCTTCGTCAAGAGCGAACCGTGCGAGTAGAGGTGCCCCTCGCCGAGGAGATTCCTGCAAAGTGAGGAGACGCCCAAAATACTCGATTATCAAGAAGACGAAAATCGGACGGTTCTCACGAGTATATGATCAAGTAAACCTCTACGGGGGCAAGATTGGAAAGAACACCAAGATAGACGCGTTCGTCTACGTTGAAGAGGGGGTCACGATAGGCGACAACTGCAAGATCAGGCCATTCGTTTTCATCCCTACGGGAGTGACCATTGAGGACGATGTCTTCATCGGACCCAGCGTGACATTCACCAACGACAAATATCCCAGGGCCCATGGCGAATGGAAGCTTCTCCAAACCCGCGTAAAGAAGTTCGCATCGATAGGGGCGCGAAGCGTAATCAACCCCGGAGTGACTATTGGAGAAAATGCTCTCATCGGTTCCGGCTCCGTTGTAACTAGGGACATACCAGACAACGCCATTGCCTTCGGCAACCCTGCGCGAGTTGTGAGCGCGACCATTTCCCCCAGGGTCGCATTAGCAAGAGCACGTACCACCAAAGGGTCAACGCGGCCTTGAAGTCTATAGCAATCATTCCGGTATACGGGGAATCAGACACCATTGGAGCCGTTCTCGAGAGATTCGCGCCCGGCTATGTCGATGAGATATGCATCGTAGCAGACAAACCAGGAGTCGTCACGTTAGGCACGATCGAAGAGGCCAGAAGACAAATTAGAGTTCCCGTTACGACCATCGAGAACCCTGTCCGGAAAGGAATTGGTTATGCCATACGCCAGGGTTACAAGTACGCGCTCGAAAATGGATTTGAGCTCATCGTCATAATGGCGGGAAACGGCAAAGATGACCCACGCGAAATTCCTAGGCTGACAACTCCCATCATAGAAGAAGGGTACGATTACGTTCAGGGTTCCCGGTTTCTCCCAGGCGGCCGCCGAGAAAAGAATCCCTTTCTGAGGAGTATCTTCACCCGGGTATTTCCTTACGTCTGGTCGTTTATGACAGGAGTCCGATGCACCGAGGTTACGAATGGTTTCAGAGCCTACAAAGCCTCGATTGTGGAGGATTCGCGCATCAACCTGTGGCAGAGCTGGCTGGACAGATATGAGCTAGAATACTACCTTCACTACAAAGTCCTCACACTCGGCTACAAATTTACCGAGAGGCCAGTTTCCAAGGACTACTCTGCAATGAAAAACAGGAAATACTCTCACATCTCACCATCGAAGGACTGGTGGCAAATTGTGGGGCCACTGCTTCTGCTAAGACTCAGAGTCAAGAAATAGAGTTGACAGAAACACTAACTTCTCCAATTGCTCTTGGCTCAAGGGATCCGCAAAACTTGGCCATTCTGCAAGAATACGCTGATTTCTGGAAGGTCCCATACACTCTTGAGCAAGTTCAGGATCGAGGTCAGTTATTCCTCACAGCTGGACTCGCGGACAGCGCGGTCTCCCCGGAAGGTCGTCCCGTAATTATTTCCCCAGTTGGAACCGAGGAGGCCAAGAGTGTCGCGCGACGATTCGGCCTCGAAATCTTCAAAGAAGAAGCATTACTTCGCTTGCCCGTCTCATCCGGCACTTTCGTCTCTCTGAAAACGGTTCTAAACCAGTTTTCAGGATCACGTCTTAAGCCTGTATTGAGAGACGGGAGTACAACGATCCTCCACCAAATTCTCGGAACAAATGTCCATCTTCTCTCAACGGACCTTGTGTCAGAGTATTACAGATTGATCTATGGCAGATTGGACGAGAATCCAAGTTGGAAATTCCGGCTCCTCGCGATGATGCCTTTCTCGTACGACAAGATTCCCTCTTTCATAAGGAATCGAGTTTTCAAGGCAAGAAAAAACATTGCCCAGTTCAGGGAGGAGATGCTTGGACCCGTCGAGTGTCTCAGAACCATCTTCCTCGCCAGCCTTGTGATCGCCTCTGGAAAGGCGATTCCGCGGATAGGCTTCTGGAGGAAAGGAAGGACTCATGTCCTCGCAGTCAGCCACGATGTTGAAACCCAGGTCGGCCTAGAGGACGGTGCGAGCAGGCTCGTCGAAGTAGAGAAAGAACTCGATATTCGCTCAACTTGGAATATTCCCAGCGAGCGTTACCCACTATCTTCCCAGCTATTGACATATCTCGCAAAGACGGGGGAGGTTGGAGCACATGATACGAAGCACGACGGCCGGCTGCTCTTCGCAAGATACAAGGACAAGGTAGAGAGGCTGATTCAGTGCAGGGAAAGGCTTGAACTTCTCGCTAGGGGTAGGGTCCGAGGGTTCAGATCCCCACTCTTGCAGCACAGTCGAGAGATCCTGGATGCAGTTGGAAAGGCCGGCTACAGATTCGACTCGTCAGTCCCTAGTTGGGAGGCGCTATCGCCAACGTCTCTGAAACCTCATGGTGTCGGAACGATCTTTCCATTCCGCATTTCGGGAATTGTTGAGGTTCCAGTGTCGCTTCCTCAGGACCATCAGCTCATTAGAATAGGGGAGTTGGGCATCGCCCAGGCAGTCGATCGACTGATTGATGTTTCTAAATGGGTGAAGGGAGTGGGAGGGGTCTGCGTGCTGCTCACTCACCCTGACTACGAATTCGGGCTAGAAGGCGGGCAGGCAGAATATCATCGTCTCCTCACGTCGTTCCGTTCCGACTCCAGCTGCGATATTCTGAGTCTCGGCGAATTGGCCGACTGGTGGACAAGCCGAGAACAGTCACAGATTAGGATAACGGAGGGAAAGGCGAGTTTGCAACAAGCCAACGGTCAGGAGGGAGCAGATATGCTTGAGCTCGAGTTTGTGACAGGATACGGGATTGAAGGCTTCAAGGTCGAGAAGTTGGCGGGTCCGAGTGTAATTGAATTATCGAAAGGCTCGGAGAAATAGCTCGTGGCGGCGCGATGAGCTTCCTCGTTTCTATCCTTGGGACTGTCTACTACACGACTGCATTTGCAATGCTCGTTATCTACACTCTGGGGCTCGCGATACTATTCGGGAGCACTGCGACGCCGTCACCTAGAGGTCAGCGCCGAACAAATCCTACGGTCTCCTTGGTGATTCCCACATACAACGAGGCTTCAATCATCCAACGAAAGCTCGATAATGTCCTCCAGATCGATTATCCTAGTGAAAACCTTGAAGTGATCGTGGTCGATAGCGCTTCTACGGACGAAACACGAAGCATTGTCAATAGATTTGCTCAAGAACATGCGAGTCAAGTCAACCTAGTTCTGATCGAACAGCCGATCAGACGAGGAAAGAGCGAGGCGATAAACGAGGCAATGCGAACAGTTAGGTCAGAAATACTGATCCTAACAGATGCCGACGTCACATTCCCGTCTGACTCCGTGTCAAGACTTGTCGAGAATATTGATAGGCCAGAGATCGGTGCCGTTTCAGGAGTTGAGATTCCAGTTGGAGCAATGTCTTTTCTGGCAAATCTAGAAATTGGCTACAGGCGAATCTACACGGCTGTCAGGTTAGCTGAGGCAAGTGTTGATACACCGTTTATGTGCGAGAGCGAACTTTCCGCATACAAGACGGAACTCTTAGAGCCGCTGCGTCCCGGGACCGTGTGTGATGACGTAGAACTCACT
>Ga0209152_10001089_pt1 | contig 11143 bp, 18 predicted proteins | sample GraSoiAngelo_107_FD_185873 | JGI IMG/M metagenome (GOLD analysis project Ga0209152, IMG submission 185873) | Grasslands soil microbial communities from the Angelo Coastal Reserve, California, USA - 14_0903_09_30cm (SPAdes) (version 2) | ecosystem: Environmental > Terrestrial > Soil > Grasslands...
CCAGGATTGGCAGCTTGCGGCTGTTTTCGCGAATCGCGATCTCCTCGCCCACGCTCACCTGGTAGGACGGGATATTCACTTTCCGGCCGTTCACCGCAACGTGGCCGTGGCGAACTAACTGCCGCGCCTGGCGGCGGGAAATCCCGAAACCAAGGCGATACACCACATTGTCCAAACGCCGCTCGAGCTGCTGCAACAGCATAGCGCCGGTCACGCCTTTGGTGCGTGCCGCCTTCTCGAAATAATTGCGGAACTGCCCTTCCTGCGTGAAGTAAATGCGTTTGGCTTTTTGCTTCTCCCGCAATTGCAAACCGTAGCCTACGATTTTAGCCTTGCGGTCTTTCCCGTGTTGTCCGGGAGCAAAGTTGCGCTTCTCGACAGGACATTTGTCGCTGAAGCATTTCGCGCCTTTGAGGAACAGCTTCATTCCCTCCCGGCGACATAGACGGCAAACTGCATCTTTGTAACGTGCCAAGTTTCTTCTCCTTCTTAGAACCGGTTTACGGGTCTGGCAAACCTTTCTTCCCGGTTGAAATTAGTTGCTAGTGGTTAGTGGTCAGTGGCTAGGCACCAACAACTACCCACTACCCACTTTCTTACACTCTTCTACGCTTCGGCGGACGGCAGCCGTTGTGCGGGATTGGCGTGGCGTCACGAATCGTGCGCACCTCAATGCCTGCGGCCGATAGCGCGCGAATCGCCGACTCTCGCCCCGATCCTGGCCCGCTCACGCGCACTTCCACGCTGCGGACCCCGTGATCGCGAGCCATATTGGCCGCGTTCATTGCAGCCTGCTGCGCCGCGAAGGGCGTGCCCTTGCGCGAACCGCGGAATCCAAGCGACCCGGAGCTTTTCCAGGAGAGCACGTTGCCCGCCTGATCGGAAATGGTCACGATCGTGTTGTTGAAGGAGGCTTGTATGTGCACCACGCCATGCGGAACATGTTTGCGCTCCTTCTTCTTGAATGTTTTCTTTTTGCCTTTTTTCTCCGGCGCCGCTCCGGCGCCAGCTCCTGCCGCTGCTGGTTTTGCCATAGTTAGTGTCCAGTGATTACCGGTTAGTGGCTTCTAGTCACCAGCCACTAGCAACCGCTTTTATGTTTTGGCCGCCGCTTTCCTTTTAATTGCCACTGTGCCTTTGCGCGGTCCCTTGCGGGTGCGCGCGTTGGTGTGCGTCCGCTGTCCGCGAACCGGCAGGTTCCGGCGATGGCGATATCCGCGATACGAACCGATTTCGATGAGCCGCTTGATGTTCATCGAAACCTCCTTGCGGAGGTCGCCTTCCACCATGCCTTCACCTTCAATCACCTGGCGAATGCGGTTAACTTCGTCCTCGCCCAAATCCTGAACCTTCTTCATCGGGTCCACTTTGGCCTCACCGAGAATTCGCGCCGAGCGTGGTTGGCCGATTCCATAAATGTAAGTCAACGCAATATTCACGCGCTTCTGACGCGGAAGATCAATGCCTGCAATGCGAGCCATAGTCCTTATCCTTGACGTTGCTTATGCTTTGAATTCGTACAGATCACCCGCACCACACCCTTGCGGTGAATAATCTTGCACTTATCACAAATTTTCTTAACTGATGCCCTGACTTTCATTCACTGGTCCTTAAATCGCTAGCTGTTAGCCCAACTGCATATTGATTCATTTATATCGATATACGATTCGCCCGCGATTCAGATCATAAGGCGAGAGCTCGACCGCAACTTTGTCTCCCGGAAGAATACGAATGAAATTCTTGCGCATTTTGCCGGAAACGTGCGCCAGGACCTGATGCTTGTTTTCAAGTTCCACCCGGAACATGGCGTTCGGCAGCGGCTCAACCACTGTGGCCATTACTTCAATCGCGTCTTCTTTGCTCATTGACTCCTTGTGTTTAGCTTTCAGCTCTCAGCCGCACTGAAAACTGACCGTCCGATAGCTGACAGCCTTTACAAGCTCCCGGCTTGAATCAAGCTGAGCGCTAATAGCTGAGAGCGAGCAGCTCTCACTGCGTCAAAATCACTGGACCATCTTTCGTAACCGCAACGCAGTGTTCAAAATGCGCGCTGTAGCTGCCATCAGCGGTCACTGCCGTCCACTTATCATCGAGCACACGCGTTCCGGGCTTGCCGGAGTTCACCATCGGCTCGATGGCCAGCACCATGCCATCGCGCAGCCGCGCTCCGTGGCCGCGAGTTCCAAAGTTCGGAACCTGCGGCTCTTCGTGCAACTTGGTTCCAATGCCGTGTCCCACAAACTCACGCACTACGCTGAAACCATTGGCCTCAACAAATTCCTGCACCGCTGCGCCGACATCGCCGACGGCATTCCCAATTCGGGTTGCCTCAATGCCGCGATAGAGCGCCTTCTTCGTAACTTCGAGCAACTTGCTCAGCTCCGGAGTGAGCAATCCATCGACCGGAACGGTCATCGCCGCGTCACCGTAATAGCCATCGAGGACAACGCCGCAATCGATGGAAACAATGTCTCCGGCCTTCAGCGCCCGCTTTTCAGACGGAATTCCGTGTACGATCTCTTCGTTGATCGAAGTACAAAGCACGCACGGGTAATCGTAATAACCCTTGAAAGCCGGCTTTGCGCCCAATTCTTTGATCTTGCGCTCGGCTGCGTGCTCCAGATCCATCGTAGTCGCGCCCGGCTTTACCAGCGTGCTCACTTCATCGAGCACTTCCCGGACAATGCGGCCACTGCGCCGCATCTTGTCAATTTCCGCTGCCGATTTACAAACAATCGCCATGCTCAACCGCCGTCCGCTGCATCCGCGCGGTGGTTCTCGATCAACCGCACTATTTGCCGCGTTACTTCATCCACCGGCAGGTCCCCGTTGACCGAAACCAGGCGTCCCTTGCACTCGTAGTACTCGGCCACAGGTTTGGTCTGAAGCTCGTAAGCGGTCAGGCGCTCCCGTATGACTTCCTCGCGGTCATCATTGCGGATCACCAGCTTGGAACCATCGACATCGCAAGCGTCGGCGACACGGGGCGGCTGGGAGTAGATGTTGTAGATCCTTCCGCAGACGGGACAGGAACGGCGTCCGGTAAGACGGCGTAGTAATTGATTATAGTCGACATCAATCCGGATCACAATCGGCAGACACTGCCCGCGGTGCTGGTTTTCAAAGAACTCGTGCTCCAAAAACGCGTCCAGCCATCCGGCCTGGGCCGGTGTGCGTGGAAATCCATCGAGAATAAAACCGCGCTCACAATCTACGTGGCGCAAACGCCAGGCCACCATGCCGTACATCAGCTCGTCGGGAACCAATTCGCCGCGAGCCATAACGTCTTTCGCTTGGACCCCCAGCTCCGTGCCGCGCTGGACGTGTTCCCGCAGAATGTCTCCCGTGGAGATCTGCGGGATGCCATAGCGTTCGGCGATTCGCTTGGCCTGCGTTCCCTTACCTGCACCCGGCGATCCCAGCAGGATGACGGGTCCGATACCGCGAGCGATCCGCTCCATCGTCGAACTGGCCCCCATCACTCCCCGGTTCCGGCCCTTCTCCGGTCAGCTCGCGTTCCGAGCGGAAGCTCCACCGTGCGCGGTTTTTGACGCGTGACTTCCATCACTCATGACCAGTTGCGGCGGCCACGAATGCGTCCGCTGCGTGGCGTAAATCCGTCATAGTGGCGCATGATGAGTTGCGCCTCAATCTGCGTTACTGTATCCATCGCCACGCCCACCACGATAAGCAACGACGTTCCGCCAAAGTAAAAGTTCACGCCTAAACCATTCGTGACCCAGGTAGGCAACCGCTCAAAAAATGCTCCAACTGCGCCCGGTAAATGGTTCAGGTGAATGCCGGTGATCATCCACTCCGGAATAAACGAGATGATGATCAGATAAAGCGCTCCCACCAGCGTGATTCGCGTCAAAATCTCGTTGATGTGATCGGCTGTCCGCTTGCCGGGGCGAATACCGGGAATAAATCCGCCATACTTCCGCATGTTGTCCGCAACCTCGTTGGGGTTGAAGACAATGGAAACGTAGAAGTACGCGAAAAAGATGATCCCAACCGCGTATAGAAACGTGTAGAGCGGTTCGCCCCAACCGAGGGCATGAATCATGTCACCGAAGTAGCGGTTATTGCGGAGTCCGTAGCCCACTGTCTGCGGAAGCGTCAAAATCGATGACGCAAAAATCACCGGCATCACGCCGCCAGCGTTCACACGCAGCGGCAAGTGCGTCGATTGTCCGCCCATCACCTTGCGGCCAACTACACGCTTCGCGTATTGCACCGGAATCCGGCGCTCACTGCGCTCCACGTACACAATGAACGCAACGATCACGATCATCAGTGCGACCAGAAGGATCATCGCGGGCGCGGTGAATGCGCCCCAGGCATCCGTCTTTATCTTGTCGATAAGGTCAGCGACACCGCGCGGCAAACCCACCACAATGCCGGCAAAAATCAGCAGTGACATCCCATTCCCAACGCCGCGTTCGGTAATCTGTTCGCCCAGCCACATGATGAACACGCTGCCCGTAGTCAGCGTCAGCATAGTCATCAAACGGAAACCCCACCCGGGGTTCACCACGAAGTCTCCCGCTTTTTCCAGGCCAATCGCGATTCCAAACGATTGCACCGAACTTAAACCGAACGTCAGATAACGCGTCCACTGGGTAATCTTCTTGCGCCCCAGCTCGCCTTCTTTTTGCAGCTTTGCCAGCGGCTCGTAGACTACCGTCAGCAATTGCAAAATGATCGATGCCGTGATGTACGGCATGATTCCCAGCGCAAAAATCGTCAGCCGCCGCAACTGCCCGCCGGAAAAAAGGTCAACAAACCCGAGAAACGTTCCCCGGTTCTGCTCAAAAAATTGTTGCAGCTTGTCTGCATTTACACCCGGCGTTGGAATATGCCCGCCAAGCCGATATACGGCCAGCAGGCCCAGCGTAAACAGGATTCGTTTGCGCAGGTCTGGAATGCGAAAGATGTTGGCTAACTTCTCAAACATAAAAAAGCTCTCAGCAGTCAGCTGTCGGCTTTCAGCCAAAAAGATCAGATTATTCTAATGGCTGAAAACTGAAAGCTGACAGCTTCAATGGAATTCATTACGGCAACACCTCGACCGTGCCACCCGCCTTGGTGATCTTTTCCTGAGCGGATTTGGAGAACTTGTGCGCCTGTACTGTGAGCGCACTCGACAGTTCGCCATCACCCAGAATTTTCACCGGATGCTTGGTCTTAATCACTCCCGCTTTGCGCAGCACCTCGGGAGTGATGTTCGTCTCACCGAGCGCAACCAGCCTTTCCAGGCTGACGATGTTGTATTCCTTACGGAAAATATTCGTGAAGCCCCGCTTGGGCATGCGGCGATGCAGTGGCATCTGGCCGCCTTCAAATCCGCGCATCATGCGCGATCCGCTGCGCGAGCGCTGGCCTTTGTGCCCTCGGGTGGACGTCTTGCCCATCCCCGAACCCATGCCGCGCCCCACGCGCTTCTTGTTTTCCGCTGCCTTCTTCGGTGCTCGAATATTGGAAAGATTCATAAACAAGCTCTCAGCTGTCAGCTTTCAGCTGTCAGCACCTTACTGGACAATCTCAACTAGATGCGGCACTTTCGCCACCATACCGCGAATCGCAGGCGTATCGGGGCGCTCAATCACTTGATTCAGGCGCGTGAAGCCCAGGCCCTTAACCACTTTCTTGTGTTTTACCGGAGCGCAAATCGCCGACCGCACCCACTTCAGTTGCAGCTTCGCGCCGCTCAGATCTGATTTCTTCGCCATTTGTTACCTCGTAGCGTCCGTCTTCGCCGCTATAACTCCTCTGCCGACTTGCCGCGAAGCGCCGCAACTTCTTCTCTATTCTTCAGCCGCTTCAAAGCATCAAACGTCGCCTTAATCACGTTATGCGGATTGGTGGTTCCAATCGACTTGGTCAGCACATTCTGCACCCCAGCCGATGTCATCACCGCCCGCACCGCTCCTCCCGCGATCACGCCCGTGCCTTCCGGCGCAGGTTTGAGTAAAACCATCCCCGAGCCGAACCGTCCCATCACCGTATGCGGAATCGAGGTCTGCGTGAGATTCACGCGCACCAGATTCTTCTTCGCCGATTCGATCCCCTTGCGGATCGCCTGGGGAACTTCCTTCGCCTTCCCCGAGCCATATCCGACCACGGCGGCGCTGGGATCTCCCACCACCACCAGCGCGGCAAAGGAGAGATTCTTACCTCCTTTGACAACCTTGGTGACACGATTGATCGCGACTACCTGATCCTTAAGCTGGTACGAACCAGCATCGAGCTTTTTTGTGACTATTGGCATCCTTACTCTCGTTTCCTTCAAATCTGCTGAGCTGCGCTCGACGCGGACAGCCGAGGGCGGCTGTCCCTACGTAAACCTAGAATTGCAATCCCGCCTCGCGCGCTGCATCAGCCAAAGCCTTCACGCGCCCGTGATAAATGTAGCCGCCACGGTCGAATACAACTTTCGTGATTCCCTTCGCCTTGGCGCGTTCAGCGATGTTCTTTCCAACCGTCTTGGCAGCCGCGACGTTCCCTCCAATGCGGCGCTCGCCCTTGCTGCCCTCGGCAGAATTTGCCGAAACCAATGTCTTGCCGTTCAGATCGTCAATCACCTGAACGTAAATGTGGTTCAACGAACGGTACACATTAAGCCGCGGCCGCTGGGAAGTCCCCAGAATTTTCTTGCGAATACGCTCATGCACATGCCGCCGGTTCGCGTTTTTCGATGATTGTGTAAGCATTGCGTCAGTCCTTGGTCATATCACCCGCGAGATCCCTCGCTGCGCTCGGGATGACGCCAGCCGGGCTCGGGCTTCAGCCTGCTCTGGGGCAACTGAGCAGAGCGAAGTTGTCGAATGGTCTCGGCTAAACGTCGTCATTTCGCTCCCGTTTTTCCAACCTTCTTCTTCAATCTCTCGCCCGCGTAGCGGACACCTTTGTTCTTGTACGGATCAGGTGGACGCAGTCCGCGCATCTCCGCCGCAACCTGTCCCACTTTTTGGCGGTCGATGCCCGTCACCGTCAGCTTAGTCTGCTTAGGATCGATCGCGACGTCGATGCCAGAGGGCAGGGGATACTCAATCGGATGTGAGTAGCCCAGGCTGAAGACGACCATGTTCTTGCCCTTCAACTCCGCGCGATAACCGATGCCAACGATTTCCAGCTCGCGCGTCCAGCCCTTGGCCACGCCTTCTACGGCGTTGTTGACCAGCGCGCGCGCCAGCCCGTGCACCGCCGATTGCGAATCGTTTTCGCGAATCGCCACCAGGTGCCCGTCCTGCTGCTCCATGCGGATGCCGCGGGGCAATTGCGTGTCCAGCTTGCCTTTTGGGCCTTGCACGGCAACCGTGTTGCCTTCGATTTTTACCGTCACCCCTTTGGGGAGCGCGATCGGCTTTCTTCCAATTCTCGACATAAGCTATCAGCTCTCAGCTATCAGCTTTCAACCTGGCCAGCATCGCCGTCTTTTCTGAAAGCTGACGGCTGATAGCTGAAAGCTGTGTTTCCTACCAAACCTCGCACAACACTTCTCCGCCTACGCCTTGTTTGCGTGCCTGGCGTCCTGTCATCACGCCGCGCGGTGTAGTCAAAATGTTGATGCCCAGTCCGCCCAGCACGCGAGGAATCTCGCTGCGCCGGACATAGACGCGGCACCCCGGGCGCGACACGCGCTCCACATTCGAGATCGCCGCCTCGTTGTTGTTGCTGTACTTCAAATAGACCCGCAGGACCTTATGGCCGTCGTCTTCGGTGGACTTAAAGTTGGCGATGTAGCCCTCTTCCTTTAGAATACGGGCAATCTCCAGCTTCAGCTTGGAAGCGGGAATATCCACTTTCTGGTGCCGGGCGCGGATCGCATTGCGAATACGCGCCAGCATGTCTGCGACCGGATCGGTCAACCTCATCGTTTGCTTCTCCTCCGCCGTCCGTTTGCTCCGGCATGATTGCCAGAGAACCTGCGGCGGCGTTGCTCGTGTGGCGCGGGCGCCCTCGCCCGCGATCATTGTGCTTACTCCCTTACCAGGACGACTTCGAAACCCCAGGAATCTCCCCGCGCAGTGCCAATCCACGAAAACATAGGCGGCAAATGCCGAATTTCCGCAGATATCCGCGCGGCCTCCCGCATAGCTTGCAGCGGTTGTGCCGACGCGTGGAAAACTTGGGCTTCTGGTTCTTGCTGCGTGCGTCCTCAAACCTCTTCTGGATCTTCGCGTCCTTGACTCGTTTTGCTGTAGTTGCCACTTAGCTTTTTGGCTCCTAGCTCTTAGCTTTCAAGAAATTCTGCATTCTGACCTCTTACTTCTATATTCCTATGCTCGGAACGGCATTCCCAAATGCCGCAATAGCGCCCGCCCCTGATCGTCCGAGCGGGCAGTCGTCACGATAGTGACGTTCATCCCCTTCAGCTTGTCGACCTTGGCGTAATCGATCTCCGGGAAAATCAACTGATCGTGCAAACCCAGCGTGTAATTTCCACGACCGTCGAACGACTTGGTCGAAACGCCCCGAAAGTCGCGCACACGCGGCAACACGACGTTGACCAGCCGGTCAAAAAATTCATACATCCGGTCACCCCGCAGTGTGACCATCGCGCCGATAGGCTGGCCTTCGCGCACCTTAAACGCTGCAATTGACTTCTTCGCCCGCGTGACCACCGGCTTCTGGCCCGTGATCTGGCCCAGTTCATTCACCGCCGGATCGAGCACCTTCGCGTTTTGCGTAGCCTCGCCCACGCCCACGTTGACGACGATCTTATGCAGATGCGGCACCGCCATCGGATTCTTAAGCTCGAATTCCTTCATCAGCGCGGGAGCAACTTCCTTTCGAAACCGCGCCTTCAAACGCGGCGTCTCTTTAGCGCTGTGCCGCGCCGCCTCCGGAGCTCTTACCGGCTCCTGCGCCGCGCCCTTTTTGTCTTTTTTGTCTTTCGCCATTTTCTAATTACCTGTTATCACGATTTCGGATCGGCTACCGATTCGCGAGCTTTCATATTCGCGCGAGATCCCTCGCTCTGCTCGGGATGACCGCTGCGGGCTCGGCACTTAGCTTGCCCTGAGAAACTTCGCAGGGCGAAGTGCCGAACGGGCCCGCAAGTCGCGGTCACTTATCCAGCGTCGTTCCACACTTCCTACATACCCGCACCTTGCGGTCGCCACGCATTTCGTGTCCAATGCGCACCGGTCCGCAGGCCGCGCACACCAGTTGCACGTTGGAGAGCGAAATCCGGCTCTCCTGCTCGGCGATTCCGCCTTTCACGTTGCGCTGGGGGTTCGGGCGCACGTGCTTTTTCGACATCATGACGTGTTCGACCAGAATCTTGCCGTCATTGGGGAACACGCGCAGCACGCGTCCCTCTTTGCCTTTGTCGCGCCCGGTGATCACCTTCACCGTATCGTTGCGCCGGATATCTACTCTCCTATGTCCTGTGGTTGCAGTCGCCATTTTCTAACCTTCAAGAATTTCGTAATTTAGTAATCGGGTAATTTGGCAATTTAAACCGGGTTTTGATTTACAAAATTACCCGATTACCAAATTACAAATTCCTACAAAACTTCCGGCGCCAGCGAAACAATCTTCAAAAATCTTTTCTCGCGCAACTCGCGCGCCACCGGGCCGAATACGCGTGTTCCCACGGGTTCGCCGGCTTCATTGATGAGAACCGCCGCATTCTGATCGAAGCGAATATAAGTACCATCGCGCCGCCGGTGTTCCTTGCGAGTGCGCACGATCACTGCTTTGACCACTTTCCCTTTTTGCACCTGGCCGTCAGGAGACGCTTCCTTCACGCTGGCGGTGATCACGTCGCCCAATCCGGCGCGCAGCCCGGTCGCGCCGCCCAGCGGCAAGATCATCTGCAGCTTGCGGGCGCCGGAGTTGTCCGCCACCTCCAGCATGCTTCTCATCATCACCGTCATAGCATCAGTCTCCCGCCCTGCCGCTACTGAGCGGCTTCCGTTCCGGCCGGAGTCTCCGGCAGCAGCGCGGTGCGCTTCAGGATTTCCTTCAGCCGCCAGCGCTTCAGCTTCGACATGGGCCGCGTCTCTTCCAGTCGCACAAAATCCCCCACATGCGCTTCATTCTTCGCGTCGTGCGCGTAGAACTTCTTGGTTTTCGACACCACCCGGCCATAGAAGGGATGCGCCTTTTTGCGCACCACCTGGACCACGATGGTCTTGCTCATTTTGTTCGAGACCACAGCGCCTATCACTTCCTTGCGCCGGCCCACGGCTTGTGCATTTGTCTCCGCCATTACTTCTTCTCCGTTGTTCCGCCTGCGGTCGCGCGCTCGCGGGCAATCGTTTTCACCCGCGCAATGTCCTTGCGCAGCCCGCGCATCTTCTTCAAGCTCTCCGTCTGCCCCATATTGAGCTGGAACTTCAGCTTGAAGAGCTGATCGTTGAGCTCCCGCTCTTGATGGCTAAGCTCGTCGTCGGTTAGGTTGCGGACCTTTTCGGCTTTCATAAAATCAGTTCTCAGTTTCCACTTGTCAGTTCTCAGTCTCAGTGCGCCATTTCGCGCTTGACCAACCTGGTGCGTAGAGGCAGTTTGTGCGACGCCAGCCGCATCGCCTCAGCCGCATCAGCCGGAGTAACCCCTTCCATCTCGAACAAAATCTTTCCTGGACGCACTACGGCCACCCAGTGATCCGGCGCTCCCTTGCCTTTTCCCATGCGGGTTTCAGCCGGCTTCTTGGTCACCGGCTTATCGGGAAAGAGACGAATCCAGATCTTGCCGCCGCGCTTGATGAATCGCGTCATCGCAACGCGGCTGGCTTCGATTTGCCGATCGGTGATCCAACCCGGCTCGAGGACCTTTAGTCCGTAGTCCCCGAAAGCCAGCTCGCTTCCGCGCCACGCCTTCCCGGTCATGCGCCCGCGCTGCTGCTTGCGGTACTTAACTTTTTTCGGCATCAACATAAATCAGCTCTTAGCTTTGGGAATGCAGAATGAAAAATTCGGAATTCAGAATTTCAAACCCACACGTTCTGTCTGTGCTCTACTTCTGCATTCCTACTTCTAACTTCTGAATTCTTCTTCTGCCCTTTACTTCTGCATTCTTACTTCTAACTTCTGCATTCCCCTAAAACGCTCCTGTGCCCACCGGCGGCTGGCCTTCACGCTTCTTCTGCTGCAGAATTTCGCCGCGTTAAATCCAGCATTTCACACCAATC
>Ga0209152_10001090_pt1 | contig 11131 bp, 12 predicted proteins | sample GraSoiAngelo_107_FD_185873 | JGI IMG/M metagenome (GOLD analysis project Ga0209152, IMG submission 185873) | Grasslands soil microbial communities from the Angelo Coastal Reserve, California, USA - 14_0903_09_30cm (SPAdes) (version 2) | ecosystem: Environmental > Terrestrial > Soil > Grasslands...
AACCCGGAAGGCGGAAGCAACAACTCTCGCGGAATCTGATCCTGGCCGGGACGGAACAGCGGATTGGGGACTACGACCCAGGGATAGTAGAGTGCCGCGTAAGAGGAATCGATCTTACCTCTCGCTGTTCGCACATCGGATACTTCCTGGTCATGCTTGGAATCGAGCACCGCGATGCGGTAGGCGCGGCGTCTTTCGGCGTGATTGATCAGGGCGTTCTGCGCACCTTCGTATGCGCTATCAAACGCGGAGTGGCCTGGCGCTGCGACGATGGAGATATCGTCCAGTTTCTCGAAGCACGCCAGAGCATCCACGTAGCTTTGCGGTATGGGGTCGCTGCCGTCATTGCCGCCGGTGAGCGAAAATGTGGGCGGTTGGCCGCCACCGAAGAAAGCGGTTCGCAAATCGAACGCGGTTACCGCACTTCCGACGGTAATACCAAACGCATTTTCAAGGTCGGCGACCCGCCGCGTCTGCTTCATCGCCATCACCGTTCCTATAAAGCTCGGATGAAGCGTGTCCAACCCCATGCCCTGGAAGGATGCTGTATGCAGGTCCTTGTCGGTGGTCAGCACATTAACGGTAACGAAATCGGCAGGTTGCTTCTTGGGTGTGTCGCCTGGCTGCAACCCACTCAAGTCAAGCTGGGTGTTGCTCGCGTCCATCCAGGTCGTTCCGTGTTTCACATAGAACGCGTTGGTTCCCGCGCCGGAACCTGACGCCAGATTCGTGTCGAGACCCAGCGCCACCTGTGCAGCTCCTGCTTTCACTGCCAAGGTCTTCCCGGCACCGATATCCGTCCCGGTCAGAACGAGTTTTCCGGATGCTGCGGCGAGACTGGCCCGGACTGCCACACTAGCCGCCGAAAGGAGACTATTGATCTCGTCTGCCGTTACCTTGCTTAGATCCCCGACGTCATTGGCTGCAATGCTCGCCCCGGAAGCCGTTGTATTCGCCGCAAAACCAAATGTGGCGTTGGCGGTCACGATCACTGAGGAGAGTTTTCCTTTCCTGTCGCTGCCAATGGCCAATTTTTGGTCTGCCGTGCGGTGGGCATATCCACCAATGAGCGCTGCGTTGACGAAGTCCACGAGGTCCGCACGGGCGATGCTTGCACCGGGGACGGTGATCGTCTGCATGACTCCATCAATGGTAACTTGCAGTGTTCTGGTGGCATCCGTGAGCGCAACGGGATCCGCCAAGGCCGCCGCACCCACCGCTTCCGCCGGCTCCCCGTGAAAGTGGATGGCCGGTGCGTCGGTCCCATTCACCGTCAAAACCAGAGTGCTATCTTCCGGAGGTGAGAAGGGCGCCATACCCCCAGAAACTTGCGCCGGCTGAGCGACCGTGTCCCCACCGAGGCGCAGCATTGTGCCCGCCACCGCTTTGTCCATGCTCAGCTTTGTGGCTGGTGAATACTGCAGCGTCGCGCTGATCGTGCCGTTGCCCGCGTCTCCTTGAAATCGAGCTTTGAAAAAAGTCTGCTTGGTGACATCCGTTCCGCCATTGGTAAGGTCCGCTGTTGAAGCGGTACCAGTTCCGTCGGTGCGAGCCAGGAAGGCGCGCGACACATAAAGCCGGCTGCCTCCATTGTCGAAAAAAGCGTTGACCGCGTGCGCCAGGTAGTTGATCCGATCGCTTAGGCCCCACAAATTGTCGATGCCGCCATAGATCCGTTCAAAATCCGGGAAGCTGGTGAGAATCTCAGGAGTTCCGCCTATCGGCCCCTTGCGAGTGAGGCCCGCAAACGCGGTTGTGCTCGTTCCCACGCCTTCGATCGATTTCGCTCGGAAGCTTGTTTCTTCGACGTACACACCAGGAGCTAGATATTCAGGCACGTGCTACCTCCTCACAAAAGAGCTTGCCACTCGTCCAGTTTCAGGCGATCGTGACATTCAGTTCTGTAACCAAAACTCTGCCCGCCGCGAGTTTCGCCGCTGTCGTGGACGACGGGAGCGCGCTCTTGCGCGCGTCCAAATCATCCGGATCCGGAACGCCAGACAGTGCCGGATCAAAAATGGTTTGGATACTCACATCAATCTCTGTGGCCATCACCGCGCCGGTTCCGGAATCAAACGTGGTCACGGGAACTCCAGGGACCAGCACCAGTGCTTCACCGCGAGCGTCGGACATTCCCTTGGCTAGGAGAGTGTGATCGCTGGTGTTTGCTACTCGAATGAGTGCACCCGCCAGGACCGTAGCTGTGCCAGCTTTTTTGACGCTGGCGCGGATGATGGCCCACCCGGGAGAGGCCGGCGCCAAAGGAGAGGGAAGCAGAAGGACGTCTTGCGGCTGAAAAATCGAAGTCGCCTGGCTCGCATGCGTTGGGTCAGGATCGCGGGGCAGCGTCACCGTAAATTGCCGCGACAAATAGTTCGATGTGGGATCGCTAACCGTAAAAACCACTGCGCCACTCGCGGGAGCATCCCAGATTACAAACAAGTTTGATCGATTGCGGCGCACCAGAACATTTGGGGACTGCACGTTCAAGTTGCCGTTGACCTTTGTCAACGTCGTGCCATCCAGGAAGCGCACCGCGCCCATCACTCGGGTTTGTGCCAGGTCAGGTATCACGACGAGACCTCGCTGTAGAGCAAATCCTTTTCCACCACCGGCGGTCCGCCAGTCTCCGGGTCGCGGTCAATGCGGACGACTCGCGCCGTGTACGAAACGCTCAAACGATACTTGGGCAGCAGAAGGTCCCAGATACGCATTAGTTCCTCGTTGCTGAGCTCCGCTGGAATCATGTGCACGATGTCTCCGGGGTTCCATCCCGCTTCCGGTGAGAGTGAAGAACTGTCCAGGACGGGATGCATCTGCAATTGCAACAACGCCCAGGACAACACCGTGTGCTCAACCAGAGCGGTGTCGGCCCAGACCGTCAACAAATAATGCAGATCGATGGAGAGCGGCGCCCCGGCATCCGAGCGATCGTTCGGCCGGGGCCGTCCGCGCAGAAACTCGTTTTGCGTGATTCGAAACAAGAAGAGTGATAGCGCGTTCCTCGGATCGGGACCTTCCGCCAACTCGCCGCTGGATATCAATCGAAAGTCCATCGGGTGATCGGTACGTAGAGGCTCCGGATATGCATTCCGCAGATAGGTCACCAACGAATTGCCGACTGAGTGGGTTGCGAAGACGTTGGCCATAGTTCAGTCGTTCAGAAACTCCCGGATGCTATCGAGATGCGCTTCGTCCAAACCGTACAGAGTGCTGCTGGGGCTTCGCTTGGTGACCAGAATCCAACCTCGCTGCACCAGCTCGTCCAGCGCCTCTTGCACATCTGCGACACCCGGCGTTTGCCGCGAATCCACCAGCCACCATTCGATGATTCCCTGCAACGTGTCTTTCGCATGTGGATGCTGGGTCAGGTAGTTGAGAATTCCTCGCTGCACCTGACTTCTATTGTCGGGCTTAGCAATAATGTGCTTCCACTCCTCCAGCAGCTTGAAAGCAATTGAACTACCACGATGAACCGCTTTGTTTTCAGAGGCGCATCTGAGGAGGTGCGGCTTTCGCGTCGCACCTGCGCGAGACTCACGCGTCACAACTTCTTGGAAATATGGGCTCAAGGCCATGCGGCTTTCGCGGCAAAAGAGCGCGGCATATTCGTGGCAGCCCTGCATCGAAGCTTGCGCAAAGCACGGCCGCTAGCGTCGAAGGATTCAGTGGAGATCAAATCTCAGAGTACGAATCGGCGTTGACGTGCACATGGTCGCTCGCATCGGCGGCGCAGCGTCTGCTTCGGCAACTTCATGGTGGGTTATCACTTATCGGAAGGCTGGTGGCTCGATGCCGTGTTTTCGAATCATTCGCTGGAGTGCCCGGCGATCCTTACCTGCGGCACGCGCTGCCTGGCTTACATTGCCGTTGTTCTGGCCCAACAGATTCGAAAGATACGAGCGTTCGAATTCTTCGATTACCCTCGTTTTAGCAATTTGCAGCGAGCTAGTTTCAGTTTCTTCGGCTTGGATGGCCACAGGCAACTCGATGTTGTTCGGTTGCAAAATGTCTACGGAAGCGAGGACGACAGCGCGGTGCACCACGCTCTCCAATTCGCGGACATTTCCGGGCCACCCATAGCTCATGAGTTTCGAAAGCACCGCGCGCGAGAAAGTCAGTTTGCTCCTGCCGTATTGAGTGCCGTAGCGGTTGAGAAAATAGTTCGCAAGAATTAGGATGTCCGCCTTGCGCTTGTGGAGCGGGGGCACTTCGAGCGCGAGAATGTTTAGGCGATGGAACAGGTCTTCGCGGAACAAGCGCGCTTTCACGCGTTCACGAAGGTCGGTGTTTGTCGCAGCGATCACGCGAACGTTGGCCGTCAGACTTTTTGATGCTCCTAGCGGCTTGTACTCGCGATCCTGCAGAAAACGGAGAAGCTTGGCCTGAGCCGAATGCGTCATTGTATCCACTTCGTCCAGAAACAGGCTCCCGCCTTCGGCTTCCGCCAAGAGGCCCGGTTCGGCCCAGGAGGCGTCCGTGTATGCTCCACGAGCATGGCCAAACAACTCATTTTCAAAAAGATGGTCTGGGAGCGCCCCACAATTGAGGGGAATGAAGGGATTGCTTCTGCGCGCCCCGTTGTAATGAACGGCGCGGGCAAAGAGTTCCTTGCCAGTCCCGGTTTCTCCGCCGATCAGTACGGTCGCATCGGATTTCGCGACGAGTGGAACTTTTGCTACTACAGCAAGAAAGCAATCGCTCTCACCTACCAGCGTGTCCAGCCTAAGGCGCGTATGCGCGGCGGAACTGGGATTTTCGCTTGGGAGAAGGCGGCGAACACGTGGGATTAGCTCGATGTCGCGGATTGGGCAGCAGAAAAAATCGTCTAAGCCATGCAGGAGGGAGTCCAGGAGTTCGCCTGCTGTCTGCGACCAGTGGCAAAGTACGGCTACTGCAGAGGCCGATTTCCATCGATCCCGGAGTGAATTCACAATTTGAGCGAGCGGCAAAGCCGCTGGGGAACGCAGGACAACCAAATCAGGCTCAGCGGACGCCGAATCCGGAATCTGGGCGGTTGCGGTCACACGCACGGTCCCGGTCAGAAAGGCTTTCTCGATCAGTCCTCGAAGATGCCCGCAGTTGCCGCCGACACACGGATCGTGATGTAGATCGAGAATCAGGATTTGGGCTGGGCTCATGGAGCCTCCCGAGCCGCTAAAACGGCTGACCTGTTACAGCTTGCGCCGGAGGTCAAGCTGACCAATAGGGAAGGGTATTGGCACCCGTGTGAGATGGTGCATTCTAGCGCAACTTCGTTTCACAGTTATTAATTTTTGCGAGGGGATCGACAGGATGCGAGGTATCGCAAAAGAGGAGAGGTGCCCAGGACGCATTCTGGGCACTGGGCGTCCCGTGGCACGCCCATTTACCTGGGAGCAGGACTCCAGAAGAGTTCGAAAACGTAGCACATTTGGGCACACGACTTGTTGAAGACCCGGGCCCGATGGGGGAAGTGAGGTTTTATCAAACGGGCGCTTGCGTTTTCATCTCTGCGAACGCTGTCTCCTCGTGAGGTATATATTGCGAGGTGTGGACACGTGTCGAAGGCGATTGGAAAGATCCGCGTCCTTAAATGGAGCCATTTGGAGCCTTTTGGATTGAGGTTGTGGACGCTAACCCACTCGAAAATATGGTAGGCCCGTGGGGACTCGAACCCCAGACCTCTACCGTGTCAAAAAAAAGGTCCCGAAATCTCCGGCGTGAGCGATCGTTGAAAAGTACAAATCGTTGAGTTCGCAGAGGTAGGCGTCCAACCGGGACAGTGGCCCGTTGTTACAGCGAGCGCAAACGTCGTGTATTTCCAGGGCTGAGAGGATGGCTTTTTCCCCGGTCGGCGTCTTGGTAGGTGTAATTGGCTCAAAGGTCTTCTGAAAGCAATTCGGAAAGACGTGCTCGTTCGTTAGCTGTGACCCCTCACCGCAATACGCGCAAACTCGCCCTTTACGCATCGAATATTCCAGCATTACAAGTTTGTATCGCCTCGCCAGCGTAATCGCCAGGGAGTCGCAGTTGAAAAACGGTCAGGAGACAAGTGAAATCTCCCTGACTCCCCCGAAAAGTCCGGTTGGGGGAAACGTGGCGCGGCTGCCTGCCGTTCGCGCCTGGGATCTCCTCGAACCCCGTTTTAACGTTTGTGGATAAACCCACGGTGGACGAAACAATCATAAATACCTGAAACGCTGCCCCGTCCGCAGCCACTACTATTCAACAGCCATGGCCGAACTTCGTTCAAGCGTAGTTTGAGCAGGAGATATTTCTAGGAGATATTTCCACATTCAATGACGGCTCTCGGGGTTCGGGAGTATGCTGAATTTCGCTGCATTTTCTCTAACCACAGTGGGGATGAATCGGAAGGGGGCGCCACCATGCCAGAGTTGACCATGGAGCAGGCCATAGAAGCCGCCACACAGTTGAAGGCCCGGATCGGCGGGCAAACGGGCGATGCGTACCAGCAGCTGGAGACCGCCCTGCAGGTGTTCAAGGACGACGGATACCCCCTGGAATCCATAATTCCTCAAGGCGAGGACGCCAAACTGGGCTTTTCGCTGAAAAGCGCGGACGCCAGGACTTTCTTCGAAATCTACGGCAAGCTGATTCGTAAGAGCCTCTGCACGCCGCACGGCGAATTCAGCAAGCTCATCAAAAAGGGACTGGACACCTCCGTTGGAGCGGTGTTGACCGCGATCGTCACCACTCTAGGAATTCCGTTGGCCGCTCTCGGCGTCATCATTCCGGTCGCAGTGATCATTACGAACACCGGCCTGCAGGCATTTTGTGAGTTCACCGCTCCGAAGAAGTAGCCATGGCTCTCAATGAATTACTCTCGGCTGCAGACGGCCTGGGATATACACCCCGAACGCTGGAACTCCACCTCCCACTCGAACTCACAAAGAGTCTGTCTCTAAAGGCCCGCGCATTTCTTGAGATTGCCTTTGGCAAAAAAGGCTACACAATCCTCGAATTAACTGGTGATGCCTGGAAGGATGATCAGCTTGCAGTCGGCTACTTCCACAAATGCGATCCAGATGTACAACTAGAGATTCTGACCTTTATTACGTTGTTTGTGCATGAACTCACGCATCGAATCGACTTTCTCATTTCTCCGTTTGGCCTCCAATATTATGTCAATACGTTGCGCGAATACTGGCACCTTCAGGAATTCGTTCCACAAGTCTTGGATGATCCCAAGACTGTCGACAGCATGAGGTTCATCGTCGGCTTGTCGGACGATGTAACCGACAGGGAAGCAATAAAGGGGCTCTGGCCGGAGCTCAAGGGGATTATTCACAACTTCTATGCCTGGGGAGATGCAAGCAACGTCGTGCCATTGGGAAAGTATGCGGAAGAGGGCTGGAGCGACGATTTCAAGGGTACGTCGGACCTGTTCGGAGTGGGAATCGCCATGGAGCCAATCACCCTCCTGCGCATGTTTCACACATTTCGTATTTCAGGAAAGGACAAGCTCTGGTATCTGCGACCGCTCACCATTTTCGAGACCAAAGCGATCGTAAACTCTCTGCTTTTTATCCTGCACCTGTTTGGCAAACAAGGGCCCGAGATCTGCCACCGCTACTACGAGAGGGTGTATCTGCAGCGTCAAAAGCAACTTCCCCAGGACTATTTTTTTGTGTTGGACCTGGGCGCCCGGATCTACGGAGCGAACGACTTTGAGGCCCTGCTGAAGCTGAACAATCCTGAAATGTTGAAGTCGACGCTCTTGATTCTCTCAACGATCTGCTGGTACGCCCTGCAGGCCCCGCCTTTCTTGAAGGGTCAGGATCAACGCATCGGCAATCCAATTCTCCGGTTTTGGGCCTGTTTTCTGTTCTGGCGTGGGATCGCCCGCCGAACACTGAACGTTCAATTTACAAGCTCGGCCGAGGCGTTGGCGGTGCTCGACGAGTCGAAACAGGCAGCGGCCTTGCACGCAAAGCCGATCGGCGAAGTACTTCTCAACTGCCGGAAGGCAATCGACAACATGATCGAGCTTAATAGAAAACGAACCTGGCACCCAGACGTGCAGACGCACTTTAAACACATCTTTGCGCTGATGCGGCCCCACTTTGCTGACCGCGAACCAACTTACAGTTCTCTCCTGGGAATGCCCGACAATGGCAACCCCCTGTTGGGATGCCGTTCAAAAGAAGACTGGGAGCTGACCTACGATGACTACAAAACTCCGCCGGCAGTGAAAGAATGGCTCAACATCAGAACGGACCTGTTTTTCAACCTAGTAAAACCAGGCGAAGACATGATGAAGCGCCTGGAGTCTCATTTTCAGGCATTCTTCATTCCCTATAATTGTCGATGCGGACAGGGGATGACTGCGAAATGGGTATCGCGGTTTCTGCGCGAGTATCATCTCAAGTGCGCTTTCTGCGGCGAAACCAAGACGCTGCGTCGAGACGAAATGACGTTCATGTGAAGTGTAGTTGTTTAGTTACAAAAGTGCCGTCTCTGTCAGGGGTGATTCGGGCTCACGCGAAGATAGTCGTGTGCGGCGGCGAGAGGATGTAGGGCCATTGCGGGCCAGACCCATTGTGGGAAACATGCGGCCCCTAAGATCCGCACACCTTGTCCCTAATGGAGCCATTTGTATCCTTGTGGGCTGACGTTGTGGAGGCTAACCCATTGAAAGATATGGTAGGCCCGTGGGGACTCGAACCCCAGACCTCTACCGTGTCAAGGTAGCGCTCTAACCAACTGAGCTACGGGCCTAGAATCCATAAAGTTTAGCACGAGTGCCGGGTCAAAACGGACCGACCGCTCTGACCCACTCTGACCCACTGAATGATGCTGCCTTCGAGAATTCAGACGGTGTGCTAGTGTGTCCGGGGGACAGACCTGCAAGAGCATGCCGATCAAGGCGATTATCGAACCGTTCCGGGTCAAGAGCCTCGAGGCGATCCGCTGCACCAAGCGAGAGGAAGGTCAGAAACTCACGCAGGCCGGGGGCTACAACCTGGCGGCTTCCGATTCTGATGGACTAGCTGACGGATTCGAGATCTGCAGCGATGTCCACCTAACGGTGATGGCCTGGCGTTCATGCCGGAGATGAATCTCCCATGCAGATAACCATCGATGCCGGATTGATAAAGAAATGCCCGCGGACCGCGCTGGCGTGCGTGACGGCGCGCGTGGAGGCGAGCGCATCGCCCGCAGCGCTGCTCGAAGAGATGAAGACGAGAGAGACGGAAATTCAGAGATTGCCCTTCCCGCGCAGTGTGCTGGAGTCCCCGCAAGTGCAAGCCACGCGCAGGGCGTACAAGGCGCTGGGTAAAGATCCAGCGCGGTACCGCGGTTCGGCGGAGGCGCTGTTGCGCCGGGTGGTCGCGGGAAAAGGCTTGCCGCAAATCAATGCCGTCGTGGACGTTATCAATCTGGTGTCTGTGGAAAGCCGCCTGCCGATTGGTTTATACGACCTGACGCATGTGACCGGCGAAATTGTTTTTCGTGCGGGACGAGCGGGCGAAACCTACAAGGGGATTGGCAAATACGATTTGAATCTGGAAGGATTGCCGATATTCTGCGACGCCGCCGGGCCGCACGGAAGTCCGACCAGTGATTCGGAACGAACCATGGTGACGACGGCAACGAAGCACATCCTGGGGATCATCATTTCGTTTGGTGGCCAGGAAGGTCTCGAGCGCTGGACACAGAGAATGTCCGCGCTGTTGACGCGACATGCTGCGGGACAAGACCTGCAGATGCAACTGATCTAGTGAGGTATCCGCTGTGGCTTGCTGCGTTTTGGCGGCCCCGATCATCTCCCAGCTTTGCCGAATGCTCCTTGAAGCTGCACCCTTCATCATGTTTACTATGAGCGCTGCTGTTGCCTGTTGCGCGCTGTCCAAACCCTTGGGAGACTGAGAACCAATCCAGTTAGCGTGGAAGAGGTGGCCGATGGCCTGCAATCCTGAAGTGTTGAAACACGTTCCGCTGTTTGCGCTGCTTGACGAAGAAGAGACCGCCGTGTTGGCGGGGCAAGTGCAACTCAAGAATTTCGCCGCGCGGCAACGCATCTACAAGATGGGTGATCCCAGCGGTCAAGCCTACGTGATGGTCTCCGGGAAGGTCCGCGTCACGACTGTGGACGAGGATCAACAAGAAGTCGTGGTAGATGAACCGGCTCACGGCGAGTTCTTCGGATTCGCGTCGATGCTGGAGCAGACGCCTCATCAGACCAATGCGACGGCCATCGAAGAAACCGTGTGTCTGGAAATCAGCCGGGGAGACATCGCGACCCTGCTGCAACGCAAGCCGCATGCGGGAATGGACATGTTGACCGTGCTGGGGCGACAGTTCCATGCCTCGCAGCAACTGGTGCGCCTTCGTGCGATGCGCAACGCCAACGAAGTGATCGAGGAAAAATCGACCCTTCCCGAGCGCATCGCGGACTCCATGGTCCAGTTCGGCGGATCCTGGACCTTCATCATTGGCTTTATGGTGATCGGCAGCATCTATACAGCCATCAACATAGGCTTGCGCAAGGCGGCGTGGGATCCCTATCCGTTTATCCTGCTAAATCTCCTCCTGTCCCTGCTGGCAGCCATCCAGGCGCCAGTCATTATGATGAGCCAGAATCGCCAGGACATGAAAGATCGCGTGCGCACCGAACTGGATTACTCCGTCAATCGCCGCGCCGAATCCGAGATTCAGGGTCTCGCGCGGAAGCTGAATCTGCTGGGGGAAAAGATGGGCGATCTGGAGGATCTGCTCCGGGGAAAACCGGCGGGAGGAGCACGGGGCGACAGGACAGGGGAATAGGGGCTAAGGGCTGGTGCCGTGCCCCCCTCGAACATTCTCAAGAGTGATAGCGAGCAGCAGAAGACGCCACGCTGACGTTTTGAGGAGCCTTATGTCCCCGGCCTGAAGTCCGCGGCTTTACGGCCCACAGGTAAGCACACATTCCAAGGAGTTTTGAGGGAGAAGGCCAGAGTTGTCACCCCCACTCCTCCCGATCAAGAAGGCACGATTCACTGTGACACGGGTTCGGCGAGGTGGGACTCGCTCGAGGTGACGCGGTGCTTGAGGAAGCCGCGGGCGGCCAGGAGCTCGGCGTTGAGCAGGGCGGCGCCGGCGGCGCCGCGGACGAGGTTGTGCGATAGCAGCGTGAGTTTGACGTCGA
>Ga0209152_10001104_pt1 | contig 11045 bp, 9 predicted proteins | sample GraSoiAngelo_107_FD_185873 | JGI IMG/M metagenome (GOLD analysis project Ga0209152, IMG submission 185873) | Grasslands soil microbial communities from the Angelo Coastal Reserve, California, USA - 14_0903_09_30cm (SPAdes) (version 2) | ecosystem: Environmental > Terrestrial > Soil > Grasslands ...
TAGGATTTTCGTAAGATCGAGGCGAATTAAGGCAACCCCGCTCTTTGGTCATGTTAGCGCGATTTAGTGGGGCCATTTCCAAAGCGTACCAAGTCGCTGGACGTCAACTAGAAAGACGTCCATGGTTGCTTCTTGTCTTATTTGTAGCGTCGGCGTTCACCATCTTCGCCCTCTATTCTACCGAGAGATATCTCGCCTTTCAAACAAACTACTTTGATCTCGGACTCTATGCAAACTCAGTGTGGCGGACTATCCACGGCTATGGGTCATGGTCCACCTTAATCCTTCCCTCGAAACTTGGGAATATAGATCACATTTCGCCCATTCTCGGTCTAGTTGCTCTAGCCTACGCTTTGGTTCCTGATCCTAGAATCTTACTGGTCATTCAAGCGGGCGCCATAGCCTTCGCAGCAGTTCCCCTATATCTAACAGCTTTGCGAGAGACACGAAACCAGTTTCTTTCTGTGACCATAGCGGGACTATTTCTGGCAAACCCAGCGGTCCACGGAATCATAAGATTTGATTTCCACACAGAATCATTCATTCCCCTCTTCGTCTATCTCATGTACTTCTCATATCCTCGAGAATCGCCCAGATTGTTTTATGTCTCCCTCGCAGGGATGCTTTCGACAATCGAGTACTCTGCCGTTCTAGGCGTCGGAATCGCCCTTTCTCTATGGTTTGCAAAGAAGCGCCCGGATCGACGGATTCTCGTCACGATGATTGGGTCTCTCACCCTGCTAGGAATAATTGCGATAACTACTATCGGCGGAGTGTTTGTGTCGTTGGGTTGGCCGGCAAACTGGCTGGGGGGCCAATTCCTTGGCTCCAGCCCCTCGTTTTGGAGGGGCCCAGAAATCTTTCTAGCGTCTCTCGCAAATGGTATTCCAGCGAAAGTAACATACCTCTTGGTAGCCACCGCTCCGATGTGGTTCTCACTCCGGAAGTATTCGTCGAGAATAATCCCGGGAGTGCCCTGGGTGGGAGTGGTAATTGTCAGCTCAAGATACTCATACTCGAACGTGAATTTCCAGTACTCCGTCTTCCTAGTGCCGTTCGTCTACCTGGCAGCAATACCCTTCCTGTACGAAATTGTGAAGCATAGAAGAACAATCCTCGGTCTGGTTGCGATCGCTCTTTCCCTTACCCTCTTATACAGCGCGCTTAGCCCCACGGCTCCTAGTTGGCCGGCGGCAAATCCCCTCGAATCGACAGTCGTCTCGATAAGCAATGGTTTGCCTCAAAACGCGACCATTCTCACCGAGAGCGACCTGTATCCTCAACTATCGAACAAAGCGCACGTATCATTGAACTACTCTATCCCAGAACCGCCACAGTATATTTTCGTAAACTTTGACAGCTCCTGGTACAATTGGACCAATCCTGCTCTAGGGTATCCTCTCTCTCCCCGGCAGCAAACGGAGCTTCTCACTAGCCAGCATCCCTACCAACTTGTATTACAAGATCAAGGTCTTCATCTGTACAGGCTCAGATCTGGTTAGATCAGCTCTTCTCAGGCGAAGCCTATCAGTACAGGGTCAGAGTTACTTGCAACCAATCGTACGATGACGAGGCTCCCGAGCTAGATGAGAGCACTATCGTCAAATCGGGGCCAGTTGGAAGAAGATTTGAGAACTGCTGCCAACTGTTCGTCGTGACCAGCCGATTGAGTAGGAAGAGTTGCTGCGTTCTTTCTCTCACTTGAACTGAATAGGTGACTCCGCTAGATTTGCCCACAGCACCGTCGGCCAACGCAAAGCTCGTGGTGAGATTCGTGTACTTGTTCGTCGGAAGGCCGATCTGGATATAGGAATTCCCTGAAACGTAGGGAGGATGGAATAGGACCTGGTTGCTCAAGATCGTACCTCCCACAGGCTGCAAAGAGGAATGCCACGAGGAGATTAGGAGGTGGCCAAACCCGTCAACGAATGCTTGGTACGTGTAGCTATAAACTGTAGAATTGTTGAACGCCTCGACAGCGTCTAAGTGTTGGGACAAATCCCAAATCGGGTTGTAACGGTATATCGAGACCCCGTCGATTAGTGTCTCCAAAACAAAATTGTTGAGGAAGGAGGTTTTCCAGAGGGGATGCAGGCCGATTATGTAGAGTGTCGGAGGTGACTGATCCGCGACAACATACTTCACGCCGCCGGAGGCCATGAAGCGTGAGATCTCAGTCACGTTTGGAAAGAGATGGAAGGGATCATTTGCCACTGGAACAAACGGCTCGGGTCCAGCAAATGCATAGAGCTGGAGTTCCGTTATTCCCAAGGCAGTCTTCCGCTGTGCAAGGGTCGCGATTGCGGGATTGCCAACTAATATCTCATCTTGAGGATTTGTCTTTGCTTGGATGTAGGAAGCGACATCATAGATAGATGATAATGATTGGTTTCTCCATGACATTTGTGTGGTATAGAGCATCGCAGCAGTCATCCCCGCGTTGGCTAGCAAGACCGCGAGAAAGAGGATTGGTATCCGGTGGCCCATCATCCTTGAAAGAGGGTTGCGAGTAGGGTAGCCAATCTGTCTGATGGCCTGAGATATCACAGGAGAGGCAAGAAGTGTAAGAATCGGCGCGAAGTAGTAATAATAGTTCACAAGAGGATGGCCGAACAATGCAACTAAGACGACAGTTGAGAGAAACCAGAAGATGAGTAGAGCCCATTCAATGGGCATTGATCCCTTGTACGAAATTGGACGAGAAATTCTGCGATATGTAACAGCAGCAGTCCCAGGTAGCACCACGAGAAACGCTAGAAACGCATACAGATAGGGGATTGAAGGGTCGTATGCCCCGAAGGATGATTGAGGGTCAGCAGTGCGCCAAGCAAGAGTTGCCACAAGAAATGCGGCGCTACCTACCATCGTTATGCCGAGCGCAAGGTTCACTCTATTCGAGAGTTTTCGAAAGAGTATCACTACAGGGAATACTAAGGCAGGGACTAGCAAGTAGAGCCATTCTCGAACGGCCACGTAGAAGATTCTGTCCTTGAAAGAAATGCTTGTCTGCGACGTGATGAACGATCCCGCACTTTCCGCCTGTCCGCCAAATCCAAAATTGGAAACCATCCACTCGAAACTCGAGGAGTTGCTGAATAGCAAAAAGATTGAACTGAAGGCGATGAAAAAGGAGCCCCACGAAAGGATCGTCCCGAGGGCAAGTCTCTTCGACGCGTCCCTCAGAGAAAAACCGCCTCTATGAGTGAGTAACGCCAAGAATGGCGGCAAAGCGACCGCGTAGATCGCTAGGGCTCGGTAAGCGAAAGTTCCGACGCCGATGATCAGGCCGAACAGAACAAGAAACCGCGTATTCCCTGTTCTAAGGCACCTAACAAGAGCCCACATACCGAGAACGCTAAGAAACAGCATCAAACTCCTCTCATCAAAAACGGTACTATACCAGACAACGGTTGGCGAGAAGCTAAAAATGAGAGCTGAAACTAGACCGGTCAGTCGGTCAAAAATCTCCCTCGATATTCTATATAGTAATGGGACGGTAAGGATGGAAGGAACAACGGACGCAATTGATAGTGCAGGTATGTTAATTCCGAATGTCTGGGTCGAAATCGCGATTAGGTAGATGTACACTGGGTCCCGTATGAAGAAGTTCCTGTAGGGAATCTGGCCGTTGTTGAGCAAGTTGGCCCAGTAGAGGAATGTTCCACCATCCCAAGTCGTTGGCAGCGTAACGACGAGCAGGAGGCGCAAGATGAGCCCGAGGATCATCGAAACAATGACCACTACTAGAATGCCGGAGCTTGTCGAAATCTTCATTCGTTGCTACCAAATGACAGGAAGAGACATGGGAGTTTCAGCAGAAAGGATGCCACAGACTTAATGCTTGGGTACACTTTTGACGAATACTCATCAACCTTACAAGTTGGAGGCAAGGCACTCAACCAACGGGTATTTGCAGATTAAAGACCTCCTCAAACTCGGAGATATCTGCCATCAAAAGCAAACCACTTCAGGGAGTTCCCAGGGGACACGAATAACTCATATTGCTAAGGCAGCGTTTCAAGACCCGGATTGAACACTTGCCGGACCTAACGGATTTCCTTTGGGTTCTGATCTGAAAGTTACAAGACAGGGAGCAGGAGAAGACTGTATTCCGAGAATCCCGAAGTGTCAATTCTCATACCATGCTATAACGGCATGGACTGCATTGGGGATTGCCTGGACTCGATCATGGGAACCGCCGGACCCTCGTACGAAGTAATTGTTATTGACAACGGCTCGAAGGATCAAAGTCTTCGGGTCGTCCGCTCTCATTCGAGTGTCAGAATTATTGCCAACTCAAGCAATCAAGGTTTTGCCCGAGCTGTCAATCAAGGAGCTGAGGTTGCTAGGGGCAAGTTCCTTGCCATACTGAATCAGGATACGGAGGTTGATCCGAATTGGCTGTTGCATCTCACATCCGTTCTGAAAACAGATCCGACCGTAGCGATCTGTGGCCCTAAGATCCTAGACGCGAACGACCGCAGCACCATACAGCAATTGGGAGTGCGAGTAGATCGCTTCGGATTTGGAATGTACATTTGCAGTGACCGAGGGACCCCTCAGGACGTCTTCATGGTTTCCGGAGCTGCTATGGTGATCAGAAAAGAAGTGTTTGATCTCATCGGTCAGTTCGATCCAGAGTACTTCATGTTCGAAGATGACGTTGACCTCTGCTGGCGAGCTCGACTCGCAGGCTTTAGAATAGTCTCGAATCCCCAAGCGCTAGTCTACCACTTTGGAGGCGCCTCAATGGAAGGAGGCTTCCCAAACAAGGCAAGATTCCTCACATCCCCAGCAAGGCGCTACTACTCAGAACGGAATCAGCTGCGAACGTTAGTGAAAAACTATGAGACTAGGAATATCGCTAAAGTTCTCCCGTTCTACCTTGGAATGAACCTAGTAGAAACTGGACTCTTCTTGGTTCTCAGACGTTACGGCGGGGCCATGGCCTACCTCAAATCCCTCTACTACAATCTCGTCCACTTCAGAGCTACTTGGAAGAAACACAGCGACGTTTCAGGAATCAGACGAGTACCCGATTCCACAATCGCTCGACTCCAAGATCGCCACAATCTGAGGATCGCCACCTTCATGAAATGGGGTGTCCCTTCCTTTGGTCATCAGACCGTTCAACCTTCATAGGGGCGAATCTACTGCTTGATAACCAATGGCTAAATTCCATCGGCAGGGAACCTTCCATCGTCGCACTAGTAGCTATCCTCGCCGTGGCTTCTTGCGTTACGGCCTTACCAACTTGGCCGGGGTCCTTCTGGATTGACGAATCGGTTACTGTTCTTCAAGACCTTGGTCTTTCCAAAAACGAATACGCAACTCCACGGCGGACATGTCGAAGATGAGGCAAACTTCGGCCTTCCTTTTGCTCGCTCTTGCATGGATAGTAGGATGAACTATTGTGCGAGCAATCTACTTGAAGGGTGTCACGACCTCGGTTGCGAGGAGTAGGGAACTGTCCGACACTCGGGGGAAACGTTGAGAGACTGGAAGATCTACGAGCGGGTAGACCCGAGCAACAAGTCAACCTACTACCTCTACCGCATACACCTGGACAGATATCTGACCTACGCGAGTCTTGCAAGAGATCTAGTCGCCCTCGACGTAGGGTGTGCATACGGATTCGGAAGTAGAGCCTTGGGAAGAGAGGCGACTCAGGTCATAGGAATCGACACCTCTCCTGAGATTGTTAAAGAAGCGATGACACGGTACGGCGGGCGAAACATCGACTTCGCAGTAATGAGCGCAGAGCATCTTGGATTCAGAGAACACTCTATTGATGGTGCCTACGCCTTTGAAGTGGTAGAACATCTATCCAAACCGGACCTGTTCCTCGACGATCTCGAAGCGATACTAACAAGTACCGGATTCGCCATCCTCTCCACGCCCAATAGACTCGTATCAACGGACGAGAACCCCTTTCACATTACTGAGTACTCTTGGGAGGAGTTCAATAATAGTCTCGCGAAGCACTTCAGTTCGGTGCAAATACTCGGAGTGAGTCATGTTCCCTTGTTTGAGAGCCTGATTAGAGTGAGACGTTTTCTCCCCAGCAATATCGTGGAACTGTTGAAAGGGAATAGGGTTTTCGAGTTTTTGATTGATCGAATTGCTAGGCAGGGTAAGAAGGGTGAGAGTAAGTCTTCTTCTGGATTATTAGCCTTCTGCAACAGCCCATGGAATGGTGTCGAGGAGAAGATAGCATCCGCCGAATTACTAGAGTCTGAGCCGAGAGTGATGGTCAGCGAGGGACAAGACCCTTAGTTTTGGTCAATTGAGAAAGAACGTTGCGTCCCTCTCTCCTACTCCAGTAATTACCAAGTGATTCGTCGTATTCCTTATACGAGTGCATCAATATCGACCGCTAGTGATCTCTTTTGGCAGAACTCCCCAGTTTCGCAGATTCGTTGAGCTCCTCACCATGAATGGCGAGATATCAAGATGAAAGTACTCGTTACCGGAGCGACCGGGGCATTGGGGAGCAATGTGGCAAAGAGTTTGTTAGCCGAAGGGCATCATGTCTTCAGCATTCGGCATGACGATGCTCCCTATGATTCTGCAAAGGTCCTAGGTATAGACGGCAAAATAACCTGGTCGCGAGGCGACGTCGTGGACGAGACCCTTGTCAAACGGGTGATTTCCGATTACGACATTGATCTTGTTTATCATCTCGCCGCCCTTCCAATCGTACGTGTCGGAACAAGGACTGTTCGACCTCTATACGATGTCAACCTCATGGGGACTCTGAGCATACTAGAGGCTTTGAAGGAGCAGACGGCATCAGGGTTCGACGTAGGAATGGTAATGATGTCGACAGACAAGGTCTATGGCGAGACCACTTATGGTCGACAGTATCTCGAAACCGATCCGCTCGACGCCATGGCACCGTATGAAACCTCGAAGGCGTGCGCTGACATGACTTGTAGAATGTTTCAGCGGATGGGGTACATCAAGCGGCTCAGCGTTGTCAGACCCTCCAACATCTATGGCCCGGGAGACATGAATCCGAGGTTGATCCCAAACACCATCAGGAAATGCTTGAAACAGCAACCCCCAATAATCTACAAGGGCATGACCTACGTCCGGGAGTTCACTTTTGTAGACGACTTTGTCGACGCGATGCTACGCGTCGGCAAGTTCACGCTGAAGCAGAATGGAGAAATCGCCGAGGTCTTCAATATAGGCTCTGGAGAGACGTACACGCAGGAGGCAGTCATCAACCTTGTACTCGGCAGCTTTCCAGGACTACGGTCGACCGTTGAAGAGCCCCCTCCTCATACACGAATCGAGATTCCATATCAGGCGTTAAATCATTCCAAGATAACCAAACAGCTGGGATGGCAGGCGAAGACAAGCTTTCCGCGGGGACTATCCGGAACGATCGAGTGGTGGAAGACTCATCCAGAACTATGGACCTAGAGGGCAATTCATGTACGTCCCAAAACTGATCTCATCATCGGTAGGCGGCCCAGATTCATCCTTGAAGATCAGCACCGTCATAATGCTATACAACGAGGAGGAAGTAATCGATGAATTCTCGGCCCGTCTCATAAAATCCCTCGAAGCACTCGAGCTAGATTATGAAGTTATATTCGTAGTCGAGGGAACAGACGCTACTCTGCAGAAGGTCAGTGAGCTAGCTAAGTGGAACCCGCGAGTCAGGGTTGAGTATCATGAAAAGAGACTCGGGCTTGGAAAGGCGACCAAGAAAGGCCTAAGCCTGGTAGATCCCCGATCGGACTACGTGCTCACCATGGATTCGGACCTGAACCATGATCCAGAAGAGATCGAACGGCTACTGGAAGCCACCAAAGAAGCAGACATTGTCGTCGGTTGTCGGTCAAGAACCCGAGGACTCGTCAAAGAACTGCCCTGGTTTAAGAGAATGGTGAGCGCCTCTACCAACTGGGTATTGAGGAACGCCTTCAGGATGCAATCAAGCGACGTTACATCCGGCTTCAGAATCTACTCTACGAAGGCGATTGAAAGCGTGAGAGACGAACTCGTAGCCAAAAACTTCGAGGTTACGGCAGAGCTGCTGATCAGAGCAAAGAAGAAGGGATTCTCAATCACGGAAGTTCCCATCACTTTCACTCGCCGTCCAAGGGGAACGAGTAAGCTGAGCTTCGTCAGGAGCGGCATAGGATATGTCATATTGCTATTCCGCCTAGGAATCTAGAATCATAATTCATGGATCATATGCCGTCATGAATATTCCCTGACTCTGAGGGCTCTCCGCTCGTTGCCTTCGACAGCAGAATTCATTGCCGGTTTAGTTTACAGCTATGCAAGTCATAATTGAGCGATTCTCTAAGCGCTGAATTTCTATGACGTAGATTGACTGTTCTCTCTTTTTAGAACTGGCATCGAGGATGAGGTGGCGGTTGCATCAGTTGGAGTCGCCTTTCTTATCATGTTAATCAGGTGTTGCTCCACGTGGGGTTCCAGAATCGTGTTCGAGCCTTGTTCTTCTGGAGCCGAATGCTCTGTGGATATTAAATGCTCCAGTTCTTGATGAGTGCGCCGGAGCTTCAGGTATAGACCCATTGCAACAGCGCTGAAGACTCCCACACTACTCAGAGCAACTATCGCGAAACCGCTTCCTTGTAGCGACGCGTTGACGTAGGCTTGGAAGTAGAAGTCGTTCTGGTAATTCTCATACATCCAGAACCCGAGGTAGGCAATAATAAACGACTGGAGTATTACCAGGATCTTTACAGGACTGGGAATGTATCTTCTCGCAGTCTCGACATCTTCGCTCGTAGACTACCACCGGAACTAGAAGTCCTTCGACTTCGAATCCAGCCCATCTAGCTGATCGGTTCGATAAGGGCGAATTGTGCCCTAGGGAATGGATTGATAGTATCCAAGTCCAAACTCAGCGGATTTCTAGGATACCGGCTAGTCTGACTCTTCCTCATCCGCCCTACTGGCGGGGGCTGTTCCTCGCCTAGCGCTAGAGCTCCCGACAGTCAAACCCTTCGGCTTTGGCACCGTTGCGAGCCCTCCTGCCACAGGTTTCTCACTTCTCAAGGATGAGATCTGCGGCTTCTTGCCCATCTTCCGCGTTTGGCCCCGGGTTCTAGACAGCTCGTCCCCCTTCAGCCCCTCTCTCTGCTTGATGTTCCTCATCGTGAAATAGAGCACAGTCGCGACAGTGGCCGAGGCTATGCCGAATCCCACACTAACGATTGGAACAAGAGTGGGTGAGAGGCTGTTCACGTAGCTCTGAAAGTAGGGGTTGTTGAGGTATTCAGAGTAGACCCCGCCGGCGAGGCCGACTATTACCGCGAGCTCCGCGAGGATTATGATCCATCCTTTGCGAGGAATGTCCCACCATTCCAGTATCTGGATGACCCGGACCCCCAGTGCGTATCAATTGGTGGAACTTCAGAGATTAAGGCGACGCGTAACTTCACCCCATCATGGGTGGGAGGCTGGCCGGAAGGCGCGTCTAATCCAGTCATCTGCTTGGCTCGTCTATGTGCGAGATACCATCTGAATCCTTGCAGAACACCAAGCGCGAGAATTCCGCTGAGAAGAATATGTCCGAGAGTGATCACAGTTAACGCTCTCCTCGAGAAGGCGAACTCTGCAAGAGGGATGCTCCTGTCACCGGCGAAGAGCAGGGTGAGCGTAACCAGGGCGAACAGTGGAATTACGAGAAGCAGGCTGTCCCGCGAGGGCTTCAGAACCAGTTTGTAATCGCCGTTCCGATATGCATAGACTAGGACGAGTCCGAACGCCCCAATTTCGAGGAGAGTATCGGCTAGGCTGGGAATTCCGAGGTTCAGTCCAATATCAAAAGAGTTGGGGTAGAATGGATAGAGTAGAGGAATTGTCCCAACTAGGAAATCGCCGAGCAGGTGGGAGAGGATTCCGACCGAGAAGGCGAAGCCTAGTCTTCCGAAGAAATAGGTCAACACTAGAACAACTGGGATGATCACTATGAGTGAATGGGTGTAGGTGTGATGTACCAGATAGGGTTGGAAGTAGATGTCAAAGTCCGGCAGTATTCCTGAGAGGAGCGCGAGATAGGCGGGCAGGTTGACGTTGAGCTTTCGCCCGGTCGCCTTCGAGAACAGGTAGCTCCAGCAGCTGTGGCCAAGCAGAAACATTGAATCTCAAGTCCTCGTGTCTGATTACGACTCTGGGCGGGTCGGACCCTTAGAAATGATTGATGCTGGGATGGAAAGATGCAGGGAAACTCCCGAGGATGGGAGAAAGGGAGATCTCTGAGGCTCCGACTCAACTGTCAGGATTATCGAGACACTATTGGCTGGGGTCCCACTGACGCCGAGAACCACGATCGCGTAGACTCCCCGAGAAGTCGTACCTATAGTACTGATTGTCAGAACTGCGTTTCCTGTCCCGCCTGATAGCAACTCGTAGCGTTATGGCTAAACCTCCCGCTTGTCCCATCGATAATAATCGTGTAGGTGCTCGGAGGAGTTGAGGCTGGAACAGAGACTGTCATCGTCGAGGCTCCTGCTCCGGTAAGGAGAGACACGGAGCTGGGGTTCAACGTGATCGTAACGTTCGTATTGTCTGGAGAGAGCGAATAGTTCAGGTTGACACTACTCGCGAAACTGTTCAGACTCGCGAGCGAGACTGTCATATATGCTAGGCTGCCTTGCGGCGCGGCCATAGAGACAGGTTTGTCCCAATAGTAAAGTCTGGAGCTGTAGACTGTCCTATCCCGGCGACTTCGCTGAATATTGTCGAGGCGTAGAATCCGACACCGGCGCCTAGTAGGAGCATGATGAGGAGGGACCATGCTGGCAAGGGTCGCTTCAGTTTAGGAGCGAGCTGTACTCGTCCGGAGCCATGCGGGTGACTGTCCTGAAGGGTCTGGCGAACGCTACTATTACTGGCCAGAGAGTGATCGGTTTCCGGAGACTCTTCAAGACGCGGACGAGTCTATCCTCAGGGTCCTCTGAATTATCCGTGAAAAGTCGATAGACAAGGCTCCGAGTCTTCGATTGGCTGGTGGATCTTTCGGGGCTTCTGTACTCCGAGAATGTCTAGCAGAG
>Ga0209152_10001109_pt1 | contig 11006 bp, 7 predicted proteins | sample GraSoiAngelo_107_FD_185873 | JGI IMG/M metagenome (GOLD analysis project Ga0209152, IMG submission 185873) | Grasslands soil microbial communities from the Angelo Coastal Reserve, California, USA - 14_0903_09_30cm (SPAdes) (version 2) | ecosystem: Environmental > Terrestrial > Soil > Grasslands ...
GCCGGAGGATAGCGGTTCCAGATGGAAGATTCTGTGTTCCAGTGTATGGCAGCCATAGCAGCGGGCGTGCCCCTGACGCTCCTTCAAGAAGATCGGCTGGACGCGGATTTTGAAGAACTCAAAACTTAGAGGGCCCGCCTGCGTCGAGCCGGGAGCGGAGTTTGCCGTCGCTTGTGCAGCATCTAAGCAGGTGAGGGACCCCGCCACGAGAATGAACCATCTTCCCATTCGGCTGCCCATCACTAATGACCCTCCGGTCCTACGGATCCGGGAATGAAAGACTTGACAATCATGCGTGTCCTATCAAGATCTCTTTCTGCTCGGTCCAAGAACTCCCCAGTCTGATCCATCCGAGACAGCCGGCTCGGGACCGGCTGTCGAATGCAGTTGCCGCTTACGTCCAGGTACGCAAGGCTAAAACATAACTTTGATGGCAAACTGAATTTGGCGTGCCGTAGTAGTTGTCTTGGTGAGCAAACCTGCTACGGGCGACAAAGTTCCTGTGCCATCAAAAATGTCCGTGTTGTTGGGGGTGGCCGGCGGAGCAAAGTTCGGGTGATTCAGAATGTTGAAGATTTCCGCGCGGAACTGCACGTTGAATTTTTCTGAGATTCTTGGAATGTAATTGTTTTTGAAGATAGAGAAATCCATTTCCGTCAGCCCCGGTCCGATCAAAATGTTGCGCCCAGCATTGCCGCGCAGGTTGAAGCAGAGCGGGAACGCAACGAAATCGCCCACGCTGGGAGGCTTCGGGTCACAGTTCGCCTGCCAGAATGCCATGTTGGGTGCGGTTGGAACTGCAAAGCATTCCGTCTTGATGTAGTGGGTGGGATTTCCCGGATTCGTCAGCGTTTTGCAGCCGGGGCCTCCGAGCCGGTTGGGAAAAGCCCAATCGTCGCCACTGTTGGTATTGGACGGGTCGGATCCGGTTCCCCAACTAGGAGTAAACGGTACTCCGTCGCTGGCCGTCAGAATCAGGCCTAATTCCCATCCCCCCAGGGCCCATCGAGCGGACGCTGGAAGTGCCTTGGGCGTTGGGGCTTCCCATGTGCCATTCAGAACAAAGGTGCGGCCCACGTCGAAATCGGAGAGGCCGCGGCTCAGCCGCAAATCGAACCAATGCAGGCTGGAGATGGAATTTCCGAACGAATCGCCGGCTACCGTTGCCGAACTCGTATCCATGCTCTTGCCCCAAGTGAAAGTACCTTGCATTTGGAAGCCGTGGCTCATGCGCTTGGCCAGCTGCGTTTCCAGCGCGTTGTAGTAGGAATGGCCTTCATAGAACATTCCCCGAATGGAGCCGAAGTTGGTGTTGATCGGATCCAGTGGACTTCCCGAGCTATCGAAGGGCCAAACATAACCCGCCGGGGTCAAAGTGGGGATCACCAGGTTGGCTTCATCCACTCGGAAAGGTTGATGGATACCGCGAGAGCCAACGTAGGCCACCATCGAGGCCAGACTCGGCGTGAGCTGCTGTTGCACGTTCAGGTTCCACTGCATGACGTAGTTGCGCTTGGGATGAGGATCGACAAAAGTGGCACGCAGCTTGTTGGCGGGAAAATCTGTAAGCCCTGAGAAGAATGTGCCTGGCCCGGGACTCTTGACAACCGTGTAGGAAAAAAAAGGAGTAGCTTGCGTCACGAGAAGAACTAACTGATACGGCAACGGCAGCACGTCAAACAGCCCGACTCCACCTCGGACTGCAGTCTTGCCATTGCGGAAGGGGTCCCAGGCAAAACCAACCCGCGGCTCGAAATTCTTGAGCGTCGGATTACTGATGAAAGGATTGCCCAGATGAGGAGTAGCGGAGGATAAATCGGGTAGGTTCGAGAGCTTGCCACTCGTCTCCCTGGCTATCGTCGACATCTCGTAACGAAGTCCCAGGTTCAAAGTTAGATTCGGGCGAAACCGCCAGTCGTCCTGCAGGTAGAGACCATAAATCGTCTGGCGCAGATTGCGTGGCGAAAGCGTACTGGCAATTCCCCCCTGGAACTTGGTCGGATTGTTCATCAAAAAATCCTGCAACGTGTCGAAGTTCCAGATGCCATTGGGATCGGTGTCAGCAAGTACATTCAGCGCCATGCGCTCCGCCGCAAAGCCAAAGCGCATCGAGTGCGTGCCTTTGCTGAGGAAAGCATCGTCGTACAGCTGGAACGAATTCCAATGATAGAAGTAGGTTGGGCTTCCTCCTACTCCGCCGGTGAAGTCCGTCAATCCTCCGACCAGGACTTGGGCCGCAGCACGCCCGGCAAATGCCGTTCCCCCTACGCCCAAGTCGGTCCTGGCGGCGTCGGGATTGATGGCCTTAAGACTCTGGTTATTGTTGACCGACTCGTGGTTGTATCCGAAGCGGATGGAGTTCGCCAGGCTGGGCGAGAACATATGCGTCTCTTCCACCGCGAAGATCTGCCGCGAGGTCAGCGTGTCGAACTCTACGTTATCCAGGCCGTCCGGAGACGAGTAGGGTGTCCGGTCGAACATGTAAGTACCGAAGAGACTGTCACTATCGGAAAACTTGTGATCGACTCGCGCGGTCACGAAGTTCTCGTTCACAACTTGCTGGCCGGGAAAAGTAAAGATCCCAATGTCCCCATCGCTAAGGGGAAGAGGGTGCTGAGGCAGATGATAGAAGGTGAGATAGGCTTCGGCCGCAGGATCCACACTCACGCTGAACGGTATACACCCGCCTGTATCCGGTGCCGAGCACAGATTTCCATTGCGAGCCGCGGCCGAAGGTACTGTGGTCACCGAGGTAATTCCTGTCGACTGCCGGACTCCCTCATAGTCCGTAAAGAAGATAGTGTGATTCTTCACAATTGGACCGCCCAGAGCGCCGCCGAATTGGTTACGTCTGAAAGGAGGAATGGGAAGGGTCGGATCGTCGAAATAGTTTTTGGCGTCAAGGTGGCTGTTGCGAATAAATTCGTACCCGCTGCCGTGCCATGCATTCGTCCCCGAGCGTGTAATCGCGTTGACCACTCCGCCCGAAGTCTTGCCATATTCGGCAGAGTAGTTGCTGGTGAGAACGGAAAACTCCTGAATGGCGTCGACGCCCAGGTTTCCTCCCAGCACGCTTCCTGGTGCTCCATTCGCGTAGTCATTGAGACTTACGCCGTCGAGACGGTAATTGTTCTGCTGGGGGCGAGCGCCGGAAATCGTTAATTGTTGTCCAAACCCGCGATTGCCGCGGTCCGTGCCCTGCGCGAACGAGGGCTGCGTCTGAATAGCATTCACACCGGGCTGCAACGTGGCCAGATCGGTCCAGCTGCGTCCGTTAAGAGGCAACTCGCGCACCGTAGTCGCATCCACGACCGCGTTGATGTCCGAGGTGGTCAACTGCACGGCGGGAGCTTCTCCGCTGACTTCAACCTTCTCGGTGATCGTTCCGATTTGCATGGTCAGATCGAGGGTCAGCGTCGCGCCTACCGTGAGCTCGATTTCTTTTCTGAGTTCGGACTTAAATCCTTGCGCGGTAAATTTCACGTCATAAGTACCCGGCAGCAGGTTGGGAGCTGTATAGAGGCCCTCATCGTTGCTGGTAGTGGCTCGAACCACACCCGTTGCCACGTTCGTGATCGCAATGTGAGCATTCGCGATCACTCGACCACTACTGTCAGTGACCGTTCCGGTGATTGTCCCACCGGCTACCTGAGCCAGGAGTTTGCTTGCTAATGAAGTTCCATAGATGAGCACCAAAGCCGTAAGACTGGCACAAATAACTTTTCTATGTGAGCCGTAAGCCATGGTCACCCCCTGTTTGGCGGAGGGAGCTTAACTCAACATGCAAGAATCAAACAAATTAATTTCTGTTCATTTGTCCAGGCAGATCCTGACGCGCGTATTTCATCGGAACACGATAGAAAGGCAGCGCGGGTTATCGACCAGTTTCAGGAAGCATGAAGCAAGCGAACCGAAAGCGGACACAAGCCCGTACTGACCGCTTTCGGAAGCTCGAGGGGAAGCATCGGGAATTTGAAACCGTATCACGCTCGTGCGCCTGGGTTAATGACTTCTGAACTACTAAGATAAAATTGCTTTCAGGTTTCAGGCATTTTGAGCGGACTCAGGCTGAAGTTTTTGCGGGGTTTCCGAATAAAATGTTATTGCCTCTTGATTTCTGGTTCATAATGTGCCGCCATAGATTAGAAGAGTAGAGGCCGCCATGCGTGTTTTGCTGGTCGAAGATGAGGCTAAAGTTTCCAACTTTGTGGCGCGTGGCTTGACCGCGGAGCGATTTGCCGTTGATGTCGCTGCAGACGGGAAAAGCGGTTTCGAACTCGCCACAACTTATCAATATGATCTCATCATCCTGGATCTCATGCTGCCGGTCATGGACGGCTCCGAGGTCCTTCGACGCATCCGGCGCGAGAATTCGAGTGTTCCGGTGCTGATCTTGACTGCCCGGGATGGCGTAGCGGACAAGGTCGGTACTTTCGAAGCGGGAGCGGATGATTACCTGACCAAACCTTTTGCCTTTGCGGAATTACTGGTACGCGCGAAAGCGCTGTTGAGGCGCGGCCCTGCAACTCGCAGCAGCGTGGTTCGGGTGGACGACCTTGAACTCGATCGTCTGTCGCAGCAAGTGAAGCGCGCAGGCAGACGCATTGAACTCACACTTAAAGAATACGCTCTCCTTGAATACTTGATGTCCAATGCCGGCCGGGTTTTGTCGCGAACGATGATCATCGAACATGTCTGGGACCAAAGCTTCGACGGCATCACCAACATTGTTGATGTTTACGTCCGCCATCTGCGCAGCAAGGTGGATGATGGGCACGAGCACAAGTTGATTCGCACCGTTCGGGGCGTCGGATACACCATAAGCAGCGGAGCACAATCGTGAACGTGCACTCGCTGCGCTTCCGGCTGACTGCCTGGTATGCAGGCTTCCTGGCCGGAGCTCTCCTTCTGTTTGGCGTTTCGGTCTATCTTGGCTTGCAGCGTTATCTCGACTGGAACGCGAAGCGCGCTCTAGCGGAGCAGTCTCGTACCATAGGGACGGAACTGCTTGCGGAGTTTTCCGCGAAGGGGCCCGAGTGGCTGGCCCGTGAAATTAACGAAGCCTATGCGCCGGACGCGAACGGTCATTTCATCCGGGTCACCCAAGAGAATGGCACGATTCTTTATGTCTCGAGTATGCCGAAGGACGCAAGCTTCGATCCCTCCCAGATACCTCTGCCTCGCGTGGGCATGGAGAAAGATTACTCCCGGAAAATCGAATTGGCCGCAGGACAGTCCTTGCTCGTGGAGGGACTGGTTCTTACCCGATCCGATGGAAGCCGGATTGTTGTTGAAAGTGGTCTTCCTTATCTGGAGATTGAGAGCGTGCTTCACGGCTTGCTGATCACGCTGGCCATTTACATGCCTTTTATCGTGTTTCTGGCTGGGGTTGGCGGTTACTGGCTGATGCGGCGGTCCCTGGGACCGGTCGATGAAATCACCTCGCGAGCAGAGGGCATAACTTCAACCAACTTGAGCGAAAGGCTGCCGGTGATCAAAACGGGAGACGAACTCGAGCGCCTCTCTCGTTCGCTGAATGGCATGATCGCGCGTCTGGAAGACGCCTTCCAGCACATCAACCGGTTCTCGGCCGACGCCTCTCACGAATTGCGCACTCCCCTGACCATCCTGCATCTGGAACTGGAAGGCATTATTCAGAACCACCAACTCAGTCCCGTTGTGGTGGACCAGATCGGTAGTGCGCTCGAGGAGACGCAGCGTTTGTCGAGTATCGTGGAAAGCCTACTCGTCATTTCGCGTTTGGATGCCGGCGATATGCAAATCGAGCGGGTCGCGCTCGATCTGGGGGAACTGGCTTCTTCGACAGCCGAACAGATGAAACTGCTGGCGGAAGAGAAATTTGTTGAGATGCGTTGCGAAGCGGCCGTGGCGGTGTACGTGGATGGTGACCGCTCCCGTCTCAAGCAAGTTATCGTGAATCTTCTCGACAACGCCATCAAGTACACGCCCGCAGGCGGAAAGGTTGAAATCAAGGTTTCTGCGGATTCCGAAAGCGCCTGTCTGGAGGTCATCGACAACGGGGTTGGAATCCCGGCTGAAGTGCTCCCCCACGTCTTCGAACGTTTCTATCGTGCTGACAGGGCGCGTTCGCGCGAGTCTGGCGGAGTAGGACTGGGGCTCGCCATCGTGAAGGCCATTTGCACCGCGCACGGGGCGGAGATACAGATCGCAAGCACAGAAGGCCAGGGCAGTCGCTTCACCGTGGAGATGTCTCGCTCTGTGACAGCGGACCGGGATGCCAATCAGCCGGCAACCCAGTGGTCGATGCCGGAACCCCATTGGTAGAACTGCATTTCTGTGTGAAGGAACTTTCATTTCCTTTTCATGTTGAGTTAATTACCCTCGGCCAGTATGGCCTGCTGCCATGAGACGGAAGACGCTGATCCTCGCCATTCTCTCGTTGTTCCTAAGTCCGCTGGTGGCGCAAAGTCCACGTCCGGACGAGCACTGGATTGCAGTTCGCGCCGGACATTTGTTCGAGGGTACATCCGACTCGTTAACTGTCAACCAGGTGGTACTGATCAACGGCGAGAAGATCGTCGAGGTCGGAGCCGCCGACCAGGTCAAAATTCCACCCCACGCCGAGGTAATCGATCTGAGCCACGCCACCGTTCTTCCGGGTCTGATCGACGCTCACACACACGTGTTCGGCAATGGCCCGGATCTGGAAATGCAGATTCTGCGCGACTCCTATCAGTACCGGACTCTCACCGCTTTGGCCAATGCGCAAAAGGACCTGATGATCGGGTTCACGACCCTCCGTGATCTGAAGACACTGGGCGCCATGTACAGCGATGTGGATCTGCGCGATGCCATCAATCGCGGTGTAGTACAGGGTCCACGCATGCAGGTTGCCACCCGAGGTATTCAGTCTACAGGCGGCTTTATCATGCGGGGCTACTCGACGGAGGTGCCGGTTCCGAGCGCACTCGCAGTCGTCGACTCCCCCTGGGCTGCGCGTGAGGCGGTGCGCGATCAAGTTGCCCACGGCGCCGACCTCATCAAGCTTTACGCGGCTTACGATTTCAGCTTTACTCCTGGTGGGGAAATGGTGGTTCCTCCGACTTTCACGCTGGAAGAAGTGAAAGCGATTGTGGACGAAGCGCACAAAAAAGGCCGGCGCGTTTCTTGCCACGCTTTCGGTGGCGAGGGGCTGAATAACTGCCTCGAAGCGGGTGTCGAATCCATTGAACATGGCGTTCAGCTGGATGATGCCATGATCAGCAAGATGATCGAAAAAGGCATTTATCTGGTACCCACCCTCTACCATTATCAACTCGACAAGGAACGTGACTTGCAGCGATTCAACGGGCACAGCGTGGCAGAGGTTTCCGAAAAGAATTTTCGGCGCGCGGTCGCGCAAGGCGTGAAAGTCGCGTTCGGATCAGGGGTCGGCCCGTTTCCTCATGGCACCCAGGCCAAAGAATTCGAATACCTGGTGCAGTTTGGCATGAAGCCCGCGCAAGCGATCCGGGCTGCAACTTCGGAGGCCGCCAGGTTGATGGGCTGGGAAGATCGCGTTGGCTCGATCGCCCCCGGACGATTCGCCGATCTGGTGGCGGTCTCGGGAGATCCCCTGGCCGACATCACCGAGCTCGAACGAGTGAAGTTTGTGATGAAGGGTGGGCAAGTAGTGAAGAACCAACTTCATTGAACTCGCAGCCTGGCTTCAGCACCTTATCAATAAAAGGGTCATGATGACGAAGAGGCGAGATTTTCTGAAATCAACGGCCGGAGCAGGAGCCGCTTGTGGGTTGTTGACAACTCCGCTGGCTTTGTACGCGGCAGAAACCGGGCAACCCAGTGCACAACCGTTTCCGCAAACCCCGGGACTAACCAAGTACGTCGCCGAATTTGTTTCTAACACAAAGTACGAAGACATCCCGGCCGACGTCATTGAACTCGGGAAGAAATCAATCCTGGACGGAATAGGACTGGCGCTAAGCGGCTCGAAAGCGGAAACCGCTGGCCTAATCCAGAGCTATGGAAACGAGTTCGCCTGCGCGACTGGCGGCAGTACGGTGATCGGCACATCGTTCAAGTTGCCTCTTCGGTTTGCCGCACTGGCGAATGGTGTGGCGATTCACGTCGATGAATTCGACGACACGCAACTCGCGGCAGCTAAGGACCGCGTTTACGGGCTTCTGGTTCATCCGACGGTTCCCGTGCTGCCGGCCGCTTTCGGACTGGCCGAAACCACTGGCAAGGGCGGAAAAGACTTTATGCTTGCTTACCACCTCGGCGTGGAGGTCGAAACCAAAATCGCGGAAGCGATTTCGCCCCGCCACTACGAGGACGGTTTCCACTCCACCGGCACCTGTGGAGTTTTTGGAGGGACAGTGGCGTGTGCCAAGCTGCGCGGCTTCGATACGGCACATATTGTGACTTCCTTCGCGATCGCTGCCAGCCACTCAGCTGGGCTGCGCGAAAATTTTGGGACGATGATGAAGTCCTTCCAGGCAGGCCACGCTGCGGAAAGCGGAGTGGTTGCCACCGATTTTGCCGCCTTGGGTTGGACCGGAGCTGATCAAATACTGGAGGCTCCTCGCGGTTTTTTCCATGCTTACGGTGGAACTTACGATCCTGCAGCCATTCAAAACAAACTAGGCAATCCTTGGACGTTTGCCAGGCCCGGCATTTCGATCAAGCCTTTTCCTTCGGGCTCGCTCACCCATCCCGGGATGACTGAAATGCTTCGCCTGATTCGCGCCGAACACATCAAGGCAGCGGACGTGGAGCAGGTCGAAGTGGGAACCAATCACAATTTGCCGAACGCGCTCATCCGGCATCAGCCAAAAGATGGGCTGCAAGCCAAGTTCAGCATGGAATTCTGCATGGCGATTCTTCTGGTTGACGGCAAGGCCGGGCTTGGCCAGTTCACCGAGGCTGTCGTGAATCGTCCTGACGTTCAGCAGATGATCAGGCGTGTCCGCTTCTATGTGGACAGGGAAGCCGAAGCCGCCGGCTATGACAGGATGACGACCATTATCAAAATTCACCTGAAGAACGGGCGCACAATTTCGGGACGGGCAGATTTTGGCAAAGGCAGTCCCACGAATCCCATGAGCTTCGATGAGGTTGCCGAAAAGTTCCGCAGTTGCGCCGAATTCGCGGGTTGGCCGGCAGCGAAGACCAATTCTATCGTCGACGCCGTCCGCAATCTCGAGCGCGCGCCGGACATTCGTTCGCTCGCCGCGCTTTGCAGCAAGTAGTCAGACACTTCTCCTGGGGGCGTTTTGAAAAAATACAAGATCGCAGTGATTGAAGGGGACGGCATTGGCCGTGAGGTTGTTCCGGAGGGCATCCGGGTACTCGAGGCGGCAGGCCGGCGGTTCGACATCGGCGTCGCTTGGACCCATTTTGACTGGAGCTGCGATCGTTATCTGAAAACGGGCAAAATGATGCCCGAGGATGGGCTCGACCAATTACGGGCCTTCGATGCCATCTATCTTGGCGCCATCGGCAGCCCCAAAGTCGCCGACCACATTTCGCTGTGGGGATTGCTGATCCCGATTCGGCGCACTTTTCAGCAGTATGTGAACCTCAGGCCAGCCCGCTTATTGCCGGGTATTGAAACACCGCTCAAGAACTACCGTGCCGACGAAATTGATTTTTGCATTGTTCGTGAAAACAACGAAGGAGAGTATTCCGAGATCGGTGGCCGCCTGTTCCGCAACACGGATGCCGAGTTAGTTATTCAGGAGTCTGTGTTTACCCGACGCGGTTGTGACCGCGTATTGCGCTACGCTTTCGAACTCGCCCGCAAACGCAAGAAGCATGTCACCTCGGCCACCAAGTCAAACGGTATCGCATTCACCATGCCGTTCTGGGATGAGCGTTTCGCGGCGATCTCGAAGGAGTATACCGACGTCAAGACCGATCAGTTTCACATCGATATCTTGAGCGCCCATTTTGTCCGTCACCCCGACTGGTTCGATGTGGTGGTCGGCTCGAACCTATTCGGGGACATTTTGTCGGATTTGGGCGCCGCCGTGGTCGGCTCTCTGGGCCTTGCGCCCGCGGCAAACCTAAATCCAGACCATACCTATCCATCCATGTTCGAACCGGTGCACGGATCCGCCCCTGACATCGCGGGTAGCGGAATTGCAAATCCTGTGGCTCAAATCTGGTCCGGCGCGATGATGCTGGAGCATCTAGGGGAAACCCAGGCCGCCGGCGTGATCGAAAAGGCGATTCGCTGCGTGCTGGCTGATTCAGGCCCAAAGACGCCAGACCTGGGCGGAAAAGCCAGCACGCGCGAGTTAGGAGAGGCAATTCGGGTGGCTGTAGAGAAAGGCTAGAAGCAGTGCCTCACTTCACATCAAAGATCAAAATCTTAGCCGGGTTCGCGCCTTCCGCCGACGCCGCTACATACAGCCGGCTCAATTCTGGAACAAAGATGGAAATCTTCCCGCCCGGCCCAGAAGGCACATGGCCGATCTGTTCGTAGTGATCGGGATCTTTCTGTGCGTAGACGGAGACGAACCCATCGCCGCCGGACACGTAAATCTGCTTACGTTGAGTGTCGTAAGCCATATCATCGGCTCGGCTCACCGCTGGCAGAGTTGCCACGACCTTTCCCGACTCGGTGTCAACAACCTAAAACTTTCCCGGCTTTCGAGTGACAACGAACAGCCGGTGACTGCCTTCATCAAGAGCCATGGGGACATTTTCGGCCGCCTCCGGCACAGGCCAAGTTGTCAGCAGCTTGTAGTCTTTCTTGTCGAACACCCCCACCTGCGCTTTGGTGCCTAAATTCGCGCACATCTTCGATCCGGAGGGTTCGAATTGAATTGCCTCGACGCGTCCGCTGTCGACTTTGATCTCGTTCACCTTCTTGGCTTGTCTCACATCAATGGCGGCGATCACCGTGTAATTCATCTTGGCTTCCAGACCACCTGTGTCTGTGAACATCAGGTGAGTGTCAGGGTCGTAGCCCGCCGAATCGGCGGCGGCCAAGACCTTGATGGAATTCGTGATCTTAT
>Ga0209152_10001111_pt1 | contig 10998 bp, 7 predicted proteins | sample GraSoiAngelo_107_FD_185873 | JGI IMG/M metagenome (GOLD analysis project Ga0209152, IMG submission 185873) | Grasslands soil microbial communities from the Angelo Coastal Reserve, California, USA - 14_0903_09_30cm (SPAdes) (version 2) | ecosystem: Environmental > Terrestrial > Soil > Grasslands ...
GGGTGCGCGGCTCAGTGACGCCGGGGGTTGGCGGGGCTCAGAATCGAGGGCTGGTGCACGTTGTAGGTCACGCCCGGGGTCTGGCACATGAGGCCGCCAGCGCTGTCGCGCACCACCGCCTGCAGGGTATGCGTGCCGCGATCCAGCGGGGTGAGGGTGAACTGGCTCCCCGTGGCCACGCCGCCGTTGAGCGGCTGCCCGTCGAGCATGAGGAAGATCTGGTCTCCGGGCCGTAGCGCCGGATCGGTGCGCACGATGACGCTGAGCGAGTCGGCGTTGGTGAAGGTCTGGTCGTCCGTCGGCTGCGCGATCGCACAGCCCTGGTACGGCGGGGGCTGCGCCGGGGCGGGCGGCACGGCCGGTCCGCCGGGCGCGACGGGCATCTCGCCCGCCTTGTAGGTCTGCGCCGCCGGCACGCTCACGACCTGCGCGTTCGGATGCGGCTGGTCGCTGTAGTGGACCACGCCCTTCTCGTCGACCCACTTGTACACCGTGGCGGCCAGCGCCAGCGAGCACGTGAGCGACATTAAGGTAAAGAGGTGCCTGCGCATGACACGTGAGCATAGCCCGCGGCGGCGCCGGCGACAAAAGCGGGTAGCGGCGTGCCGTGAACGCCGCTACCCGCGCCCCTCTCCCCTGCCCGCCGGCACGCTCGCCGCAGCCGGACGTGACGCTCGCGAGCGAGGAATGCAGTGGTCTCATGAGCCCATCAGCAGCTGTAGTACAGCTCCAGCTCCACCGGGTGCGTCGACATGCGGAACTTCGTGACCTCCTGGAGCTTGAGGCTCGTGTACGCGTCGATGACGTCGTTGGTGAACACGCCGCCGCGGGTGAGGAACTCCCGATCCCGGTCCAGGTGCTCGAGCGCCATGTCGAGCGAGTGGCACACGGTCGGAATGTGCTTCGCCTCCTCGGGCTCGAGATCGTAGAGATCCTTGTCGGCCGGGTCCCCGGGATGGATCTTGTTCTGGATGCCATCCAGCCCCGCCATCATCATCGCCGTGAAGGCGAAGTACGGGTTGGCGCTCGCGTCCGGGAAGCGTACCTCGATGCGCCGCGCCTTGGGATTGGACACCCACGGAATGCGGATCGAGGCGGAGCGGTTGCGCGCGGAGTAGGCGAGCAGCACCGGGGCCTCGAAGCCGGGGACCAGGCGCTTGTAGCTGTTGGTGCCGGCGTTGGTGAAGGCATTCAGCGCCTTGGCGTGCTTGATGATGCCGCCGATGTAATAGAGCGCGAGGTCCGAGAGCCCGCCGTACTTGTCGCCGGCAAAGAGCGCCTTGCCTTCCTTCTGCAGCGACTGGTGCACGTGCATGCCGCTGCCGTTGTCGCCCACCAGCGGCTTGGGCATGAAGGTCACGGTCTTGCCGTAGCCGTGCGCCACGTTCTGCAGGGCGTACTTGAGGATCTGTACCTGGTCGGCCTTCTGCACCAGCGTGCCGGCCGCGATGCCGATCTCGGCCTGGCCGGCGGTCGCGACCTCGTGGTGGTGCACCTCGACCTTGAGTCCCATCTCCTCGCAGGCGAGGCACATCGCCGAGCGGATGTCCTGGAACGCATCGACCGGCGGCACGGGGAAATAGCCGCCCTTGATCCCGGGACGATGACCCTTGTTGCCGTCCTGGTACTCCTTGGGCGAGTTCCAGGCGCCCTCGACCGAGTCGATCGAGTAGAAACAGCCGTGCAAATCGTTGCCGAAGCGCACGGAATCGAAAATGAAGAACTCGTTCTCCGGTCCGAAGAGGGCGTAGTCGGCGATGCCGGTGGACTTGAGATAGGCCTCCGCACGCCTGGCGAGCGAGCGCGGGTCGCGCTCGTAGCCCTGCATGGTCGTCGGCTCGATCACGTCGCAGCGGATGTCGACCGTCGTCTCCTCGAAGAACGGATCGATGACTGCGGTGTTGGCGTCGGGCATGAGGATCATGTCCGACTCGTTGATGCCCTTCCATCCGGCGATGGAGGAGCCGTCGAACATCTTGCCGTCGCGGAAGAACTCCTCGTCCACGAGCCGCGCCGGGATGGTCACGTGCTGCTCCTTGCCGCGCGTGTCGGTGAAGCGCAGGTCCGCGAATTTCGCCTGTTTTTCTTTTATGAGTTTCAGTACGTCACTGGGTGTCATATCGCCTCCGGGAAAGGGGTAGAGCTCGCCGCCGAGGTCGAAAGTGCCTGATGTGCGAGGCTGGCGGAGTGGCCTGGTACTGCAGGGTCTGTGCCAAGCCACGGCCATCGCAAATCAAGTAGTTAGCAGGCAAATGATGCGCCGTTTGCACCATGTTGGTGCGTGGCGCAGCCATTATTGCACCATTCACGTGCGACTGGCAGCGGCGGCCCCGATTTCATCTGGGGCAGACCTGTGCACGCGCGTTCTTGGTGCGAGTTCAGGCGTCCCGGGGCCGGCGGCGGGCCCGGGGCGGACCGAGCCGCGGTGTGCGCCGTATACTCGCGCGCTCTTTGGGGTCAGAAAGTCTTTCCATGAAAATCGGCCGCGCGCCGCGCACCTTCCAGGAGCTGATCTTCACCCTGCAGCGCTACTGGTCCGAGCAGGGATGCGTCATCCTGCAGCCTTATGACATGGAAGTCGGCGCCGGCACGTTTCACACCGCGACCTTCCTGCGCGCGGTGGGACCGGAGCCATGGCGCGCCGCGTATGTGCAGCCCTCGCGGCGGCCGACCGACGGACGCTACGGCGAGAATCCCTTCCGCCTGCAGCACTACTACCAGTACCAGGTGGTGATCAAGCCCTCGCCGCTGCCGATCCTGGATCTGTACCTGAGGAGCCTGGCCGCGCTGGGCCTGGACCCGCTGGTGCACGACGTGCGCTTCGTCGAGGACAACTGGGAGTCGCCCACGCTCGGGGCCTGGGGCCTGGGGTGGGAGGTGTGGCTGAACGGCATGGAGATCACGCAGTTCACCTACTTCCAGCAGGTCGGCGGCCTCGACTGCCGCCCCGTGACCGGCGAGATCACCTACGGACTCGAGCGCCTCGCGATGTACCTGCAGGGTGTCGAGAGCATCTACGACATCCTGTGGAGCGAAGGAGACTACGGGCGCGTGACCTACGGGGACGTGTTCCACCAGAACGAGGTCGAGCAGTCCGCCTACAACTTCGAGCACGCCGACGTGCCTCGCCTGCTCACGCACTTCGAGGATCACGAGCGAGCCTGCCAGGGGCTGCTCGCGGCCGGGCTCGCGCTGCCTGCGTACGAGCAGGTGCTCAAGGCCTCGCACACCTTCAACCTGCTGGATGCGCGGCGCGCCATTTCAGTGACCGAGCGCCAGCGCTACATCCTGCGCGTGCGCGCTCTCGCGAGCGCGGTGGCGAAGGCGTATCTGGAGAGCCGCGCGGCGCTCGGCTTCCCGCTGCTGAAGAGCGTGCCGCCGCCCGCCGCCGGAGCCGCGGCATGACGGCCGAGCGGCGCGACTTTCTCCTCGAGATCGGCACCGAGGAGCTGCCGCCCCGCTCGCTCCCGGCCCTGCAGCAGGCGCTCGTCGCCCAACTCGCCGCGGGGCTCGACAAGGCGAGTCTGGCGCACGGTGAGCTCGTCGGCTTTGCTACCCCAAGGCGGCTCGCCGTGTGGGTGAAACGACTCGCCGCGCAGCAGCCCGAGCAGCACCTCAAGCGCCGCGGACCACCGCTGAACGCGGCGTTCGATGCGGCAGGTGGGCCGACGCGGGCCGCGCTGGCGTTCGCCGAGAGTTGCGGCACGCGCGTCGAGGCGCTGCAGCGCCTGGATGAGGGCAAGGGGACGTTCCTGTTCTTCCTGGGTAGCCGGGCCGGCGAGCGCGCCGTGGCGTTGCTGCCGGGACTGGTGCAGGCGGCGCTCGATGCGCTGCCGATCCCGCGTCGCATGCACTGGGGGGCGGGCACCGCCCTGTTCGTGCGCCCGGTGCACTGGGTGGTGATGTTGTACGGCCGCGAGGTGGTGCCCGCCACGCTCCTCGACACCCCCGCGGGCGCCCTCACCCGTGGCCATCGCTTTCACGCCCCGAGGCCGATCCGCATCGCGAGCCCCGGTTCCTACGAGCGCACGCTGCGCGAGCGCGGGCACGTGCTGGCCGACTTCGCGGCGCGGCGCGAGCTCATCCGCGTTGAGGTCGCCGCGGCGGCGGCCGAGGCGCACGGGCGTGCGCTGATCACCGAGGCGCTGCTCGAGGAAGTGACCGCGCTGGTGGAGTGGCCGGTGGCGCTCACCGGGCGCTTCGAGGAGCGCTTCCTGTCACTGCCGCGCGAGGTGCTGATCTGCACTCTCGAGGACCACCAGCGCTACTTCCCGGTGGAGGATGCGCACGGCCGGCTGCTGCCCGCCTTCATCGCCGTGAGCAACATCGAGAGCCGCGAGCCGGCCACGGTGCGCGCCGGCAACGAGCGCGTGGTGCGGCCGCGCCTCGCGGATGCCGCCTTTTTCTGGGAGCAGGACCGCAGGCAGCCGCTCGCCGCGCGCCGCGCGGCCCTCGATGCGGTGACCTTCCAGGCGAAGCTCGGATCCCTCGGCGACAAGACACGCCGCGTGGGCGCGCTCGCCGCTGAGATCGCCGTGGCGGCGGGCGGCTCACGCGAGCACGCGCTGCGCGCCGCGCAGCTGTGCAAGTGCGATCTGCTCACCGCCATGGTGGGCGAGTTCCCCGAGCTGCAGGGCATCATGGGTACCTACTACGCGCAGGCGGACGGTGAGCCGCACGAGGTGGCCGCGGCGATCCGCGAGCACTACCTGCCGCGGGCGGCCGGCGATCAGCTGCCCGCCACGCGCGCCGGCCTCGCGCTCGCCATCGCCGACAAGCTCGACACCCTCGCCGGCATCTTCGCCATCGGGGAGAAGCCGACGGGGACCAAGGATCCGTTCGGGCTGCGGCGCGCGGCGCTGGGCGTGCAACGCATCCTGATCGAGAAGGCGCTCGACTTGGATCTCAGGCGCTACATCGGCCAGGCGCTCTCGGGCGCGCGCGCCGACATCGAGCGCCGCCGCGCCACCGCCACGCCAACTGCCCCGGCCGCCCCGACTCCCGCGGCCACACCGGCCACCCAGGCCGCGCCCGGGCAGAGCCCGGCGAGCGCCGCGGCCACGCCTGCGGACTCGACCGCCGACGACATCTACGACTTCCTCATGGAGCGCCTGCGCGCCTACTACCTGGACAACGCGGGCGCATCGCCGCTGCCGGGCCAGGCTGCCGTGACCACCGAGATGTTCGATGCAGTGCTGGCGGCGCGGCCCGCCTCCCCGCTGGACTTCGATGCGCGCCTCAAGGCGCTCAGTACCTTCCTCGAGCTGCCCGAGTCCGCCAGCCTCACCGCCGCCAACAAGCGCATCGCCAACATCCTGCGCAAGGCCAACATGACTCCGCCGCCCGAGGTCGACGTGCTGCGCCTGCGCGAGAGCGCCGAGGTGCGGCTGTTCGATTCCATGCGCGCGCTGCGCGATGCGGTCGCCGCCGCCACCGCGCAGCACGAGTACGCCGGCGCGCTCGGGCGCCTCGCGCAGCTGCGTCCGGCGGTCGACGCGTTCTTCGATCAGGTGATGGTCATGGACGAGAATCCGCAGCTGCGCGCGAATCGCCTGAGTCTGCTTGCCCAGCTGCAGGGGCTGTTCGCGGGGGTCGCGGACCTGTCGCGACTGCCGGGTTGAGCGGCGCGCCGCCAAGCGCCCGCGCCGGCGGCCGCGCGCGCGGGCCGCTCGTGCAGCTCATCGGCTCGCTGTTCTTCACCGGCTTCCTGTTCCTGTGGACCTTTCTCTACGCCATCCCGTTCGCGCTCATCTGCCTGTTCCTGCCCTTTGCGCGGCGCTTCGCGCTGGCGCGCGCTTGGGCAGCCACCGTGCTGTGGGTGCTGAAGTGGAGCTGCGGACTCGACTACCGCGTCGAGGGCGCGCCGCTCCCGGCGGGCTGCCACGTGGCCCTGTGGAAGCACTCCTCGTCGTGGGAAACCATGGCCATGATGGTGCTGTTCCCGCGCCAGGTGTGGGTGCTCAAGCGCGAGCTGCTGTGGATCCCGGCGGTGGGACTCGCGGTGCGCCAGATGCACGCGATCGCCATCGATCGCAAGGCCGGGCATTCCGCGGTGGCTCAGGTCATCGAGCAGGGCAAGCAGCGCCTCGACGAGGGCGACTGGATCATGATCTTCCCGGAGGGCACGCGCATGGCCGCAGGGGAAACGCGCCGCTACGGTGTGAGCGGCACGTTGCTCGCCATCGAGACCGGCAGGCTCATCGTGCCGGTGGCACACAACGCCGGGTTCTACTGGCCGCGCCGCGGCGTGATGAAGAAGCCGGGGACCGTGCGCGTGGTCATCGGTGCTCCGGTCGCGACTGTCGGTCGCGAAGCGCGTGAGCTCAACGAGCAGATCCAGGCGTGGGTCGAGGCCACCGTGCGCAGTCTCGAGCCGGTCGCAGACCGGCCATCCCTAGATTGATTGTTCCATATTCGGACCAGTAAGCCCAGAATCAGGCTACATAGGCTCGCGAACTGCGCTGTCGCCCGGAAGGCGTCAGATATCGAGATTCGCAACTGAGAGCGCGTTCTTCTCGATGAACTCGCGGCGCGGCTCGACCTGGTCCCCCATGAGGGTCGTGAAGATATCGTCGGCAGCCACCGCGTCCTCGATCCTCACCTGCATGAGCCGTCGTGTTTCCGGATTGATGGTCGTCTCCCACAGCTGCTCCGGATTCATCTCGCCCAGGCCCTTGTAGCGCTGGATGGTCTGGCCTTTGCGTGCCTGGTCGAACAGCCACTTCATCCCCTCCTTGAAGGAGCCGACGTCCTGCCGATCGCTGCCGCGGGTGACGTACGCACCCTCGCCGATGAGCCCGGCCAGGGTGCGCGCCAGATCGGCGATGCGCTGGTACTCAGCGGACTCGAAGAATTCCCGCGGCAGGTACTTGCGGCTCGGTGTGCCGTGCTCGGTCTTGTGCACGATCACTCGAGCTGCGTGGCTGTCGTCCGCGGCGCGTAGTTCGACGCGATAGGTACGCGTGCCGTCGGCGAGCGCATTGAGCCGTTGATTGAGGTCGTGCGCCCAGCCACGCAGCCAGTCCGCACGATCGAAGTTCGCCAGCGTCACTTCCGGCATGTAGACCAGCTGCTCGAGCAGCCGCTCGTCGTAGCGCTGTGACCAGCGCTTCATGATCGCCTGCACCTCCACGTACTTGCGCGCCAGCAGCTCGAGTGCCGAAGCCGACAGCGGCGGCGCTTCGCCATTGACGTGCAGGCCGGCGTTCTCCAGGGCGCTGTTGAGCAGCAGCTGATTGAGCTCGGTGTCGTCCTTGACGTAGGACTCCTGCTTGCCGCGCTTGATTTTGTACAGCGGCGGCTGCGCGATGTAGATGTGCCCGCGCTCGATGAGCTCGGGCATCTGCCGGTAAAAGAATGTCAGCAGCAAAGTCCGTATGTGGCTTCCGTCAACATCGGCATCGGTGTTGTGGCAGCAGACACCGCCCATGCCGGCGATGAAGTTTTCGTCTCCTTCTACGGAAAAGTCGTAGACTTCGCCATTGCTCGGCGCAACCTCTTCAATGGAGGTGACCGGCACTGCCATCAGGTCCCCGTCGATTGCCTCAAAGCGGCGGGCGGCCCCCGGGGTCTCCAAGTAGTCTTCAAGAACCGCGGCCCGTGGATGGTCCTTCCAGACCGGCTGCAACCTACGCAGATCCTCCTTGGCGCAAACGCCAACGCTCCAATAGCGATGTTTGGTCTCACAGGGAAGACCCCGCACCGTACGAACAACTCCATCAGGCTGGTGTTCGCTCATGGACGGAACAACACCGAGAGAGCTCAAGGCGTAGACGATGCCGCTCGCGATGTCGTAAGACGATGTCGTGAAGACTACCCTGTTCCCCGATATGGTGCCGTCGCCCAGCAGGTAGCCGCGCAGAAACGCGAGGCGCAGGGCTTCCGAAACGTTGAATACGAGATCCGGGATCCGTTTGGTGATGGAATCAGCGTTCGCGAAGCCGAAGACGTGCTGCCACGCCAGGGCCGCTACCCGGTTCACCAGCTTGAGCTCATCGCAACGCTTGAACGAGGAGTATGAGATGGGGTTGCGTCCGAATATCGTGGCAAGCTTCCCCGCAATCTCTGCGGAAAAGCGCCGATTGCTCGCGCCGATCGACAGGCGGATACCGTTGCGTTGCGAGCACGACCCTTCTGCCAGATAAAAGCCCAGCAACGTCATCAGCGCTTCGTCGACCGCTATGAATCGCGGAATCCCATGACTCGCGTAGTGCTCAGGTGTCAGCTCTAGATCCTCGCGGGATGCAAACCAATCGAGATCCGCAGGATCCAGGTCCGACAGGCGCACGAAATCCCTCACCATGTTTCTGCCCGAGCCACGGTACTGATCGCCCCAGATCTGCTCCAGGCGGCTGCGTCCCACAGTTGCCCGGCTGAATACCTCCTCACTATCCGCGCCGATGGCTCTCAGGTAGGTCCGAAAATGCGCCAGGGTCGGTCGTGAGAGACCCTTCTCCCACGCGTAGAAGGTCACTGGCTGGCGAATGCCGATCGACGCGCACAACGCGCGGTTCGAGACACCGCTGACGCGCCGAAGCTCGGATAGCTCGTGGCGCACCTCGACCGGGACGTCGACGCGGGGCGCCGTCAGGTCGGACTGATCTCCATGCCGCGCACACACCTCCGCCTTGAACCACTCCTCGACCGCGGCTCCGCGCACCCATACCTGCCGCGCTGCCCCGGGGACCGCGTGTAGAGCCCGTAGAACATCGATGCGCGCCGGTGCGGTCTCCGGAAAGCGAACCCGTAACGGCGCGACCAGTTTGTCGCCTACCCGCAGCTCGTCGCCACGCCTCAATTTGATGTCACCGTCTTCCCAGACAAACACACTGTGGCTCGAGGTCACGCGCACCGAGCGCCCGTAGCCCGTACGCACCCGGAAGAGCGTCTCCTGGAGCGGGTGACGAATGAGGCTCTTGATAGGCCGGAAGCGGGTCTCGTGATCCGTGATGCCGAAGCACAACACGTCACCAAGGTCGGCTCCGCTCAACCGGTCGACGCCGCCCGTGGGCACGGAGGTCGCGAGCGCCTGATCGATGAACGCACCAATGCGCACCATACGCACGCCGCGCGCGTCGTCGCGCACGAACACGTGCTCGTCCCCATCTACGCTCATGATGATGACGCGGTGGTAGCGCAGCTTCTCGACATCGAAGTCGTCACGCCCGATGCCACAACCCAACGCCGTGATCAGCGTGCCGACCTCGGCCGACGACAACATCTTGTCGAAGCGCGCCCTCTCGACATTCAGGATCTTGCCTTTGAGCGGCAGGATCGCCTGCGTGCGCCGATCCCGCCCCTGTTTGGCCGAGCCGCCGGCGGAGTCGCCCTCGACGATGAAGATCTCCGACAGCGCGGGATCCTTTTCCTGACAGTCGGCGAGCTTGCCGGGCAGGCCTGCGACGTCCAGCGCGCCCTTGCGGCGGGTCATTTCGCGCGCCTTGCGCGCCGCCTCGCGCGCGCGCGCCGCCTCGACCATCTTGGCGACGATGAGGCGCGCCTCCTGCGGATGCTCGAGCAGAAATTCCTGCAGCTTCGTGCCGACGGCGTTCTCCACCACGCCTTTGACTTCGGACGAAACCAACTTGTCCTTGGTCTGCGAGGAGAACTTCGGATCCGGCAGCTTCACCGACAGAATCGCGGTGAGGCCTTCGCGCGCATCATCGCCGGTCATCGGGACCTTGTCCTTCTTGCCTGACAATTCCTTCTCGATGTAGTCATTGAGGGTGCGGGTGAGCGCGCTGCGAAAGCCGGCGAGATGTGTGCCGCCGTCCTTCTGCGGGATGTTGTTGGTGTAGCAGAACATGCTCTCCTGATAGGAGTCGTTCCACTGCAACGCCACTTCCACCGACGTCGCGCCGTCCTGGGTGCGGAACCAGAACACGGACTCGTGGACGGGAGTGCGGGTGCGGTTCATATACTTCACGAACGCCTGCAGTCCGCCGGCGTGTGCAAACACATCGGATCTGTTCTCGCGCTCATCGATGAGCTCGATGCGCACACCCGAATTCAGGAATGACAGCTCGCGCAGGCGCTTTGCCAGGATGTCGTAGTTGAACTGGATGTTGGTGAAGATCTGCGAGCTCGGTTTGAAGCGGATCACCGTACCGCGATCGCGCGTCTCGCCGGCGACCGCGAGTGGTGCGACCGGTACGCCCAGGTGATATTCCTGGCGGTGCAGCTTGCCGTCGCGGGAAATGCTCAGCTGCAGGTAATCCGACAGCGCGTTGGTGACCGACACGCCGACTCCGTGCAGGCCCCCCGACACCTTGTAGGAGCTGTCATCGAATTTCCCGCCCGAATGCAGCACCGTCATGATGACTTCGGCCGCCGAGCGTCCCTCCTCGGGGTGGATATCCACAGGGATGCCGCGCCCGTTATCCGAGACGGTCACCGATTCATCGGCATGGATAGTGACCACGATGCGGTCGCAATGGCCGGCCAGGGATTCGTCGATCGAGTTGTCGACGACCTCGAACACCATGTGGTGAAGCCCCGTTCCGTCATCGGTATCTCCGATGTACATCCCGGGGCGTTTCCGCACCGCATCAAGACCCTTTAAGACTTTGATTTTACTGGAATCGTAGACGTCGTCTGCGGCCATGAAAGAACCCGATTTTGTGACACGACATTATACCGGTTGCACCCTCCCGTGTTCCACGCGGAAGGTGCGATCCGGGGTCCCGAACAGACGCGATTCGGCGTGCAAGGACGTCACAACGAGCTGACATCGCAACCTCAGCACCTGCTCGATGAATCGCTGCAGACGCTCACCGTCGAGCTCGGCGGCAGGGTCATCCAGGAGCAAGGTCGGAGTCGTCCGCGTCACCTCCTGGAGAAGCCGCAGCTGCGCCACGGTCATGGCCGCCGCAACCAGTTTCTGCTGGCCGCGTGAAAGAACCTCTCGAGCCGGGCGGCCGTCGAGCCGCACCGCTACGTCGGCGCGGTGCGGACCAGCGTGCGTGAGCCCTCGAGCCTCATCTCGCTCCCGGCATGCCG
>Ga0209152_10001112_pt1 | contig 10993 bp, 5 predicted proteins | sample GraSoiAngelo_107_FD_185873 | JGI IMG/M metagenome (GOLD analysis project Ga0209152, IMG submission 185873) | Grasslands soil microbial communities from the Angelo Coastal Reserve, California, USA - 14_0903_09_30cm (SPAdes) (version 2) | ecosystem: Environmental > Terrestrial > Soil > Grasslands ...
TGCCCGGAAAAGTACCCGGCTTGGGTGAAGACTACTTTCTGCGCCGAACTGGAATTCGCGGCGCGCATCGTGCGGCGCTTCTATCGCGGATCTTTCCTGGGCAGCGCGGTGACCACTCGCATGGTTCAGTTCCTGCGCCGCAGCCCGGTGTTCCGGCAATTGATGTGCGATCTGTTCAGCGGCACGCAGGATTACACCAGCCTGAAGCGCAGACTGTGGGGCCATCTGGGGATCACCGTCAGCGAATTTATCTCCAGCGTCTTGAATCTGGATCGACCCGCCAAGGCCATCGTGCCCCGCGCGGGAACCGCCGGCGACTGAAGCAGCATGCGGATTATGCATCGTTCCACTCCTGGTTAGCGGCACACCCAGTTTCTCTTTCGTGACGAACCGATGCCGAACCAAGACTTGCATGGGATTTCGCAGCCAACAAAACGATGCACCACTGCCCTATGGATGGCCGCATAAAAATAGGAATGGTCGCTCTCTACAATGTCGAGCCTTACGCCAGCGTAGATCTTTTCTAGAAGTGACGCGGCTTTCGCGTAAGAATATGAGTATGGTTGTTTGCTCGCCCCGGACATCTAACCTACGGGGCATAGTTTGAACTTCCCATCATGACCACCGAGACACCATTCAAGTCACCCGCCAAAACTGAAAAACGCAAGAACGCGTGGAAGAATCTTCCTGATGTCTGGGCGCTGATCAAACCGCGGCGCGGGCTTCTGGCACTAGGCTTCGTGCTCATGGCCATCAATCGGCTTGCGGGATTGGTTTTGCCTGCCTCTACAAAGTATTTAGTGGACAACGTCATTAGCAAGCGGCAAATCCAGCTGCTCACGCCAATCGTACTCGCCGTTCTCACCGCCACTGTGGTTCAGGGACTGACCTCGTTCACGCTGACTCAACTGCTCTCCAAGTCGGCGCAAAAAATGATCGCCGAACTGCGCCGCCAAGTGCAGGCGCACATCGGCCGGCTTCCGATTTCGTTCTACGATGCCAACAAAACGGGCGCGCTCGTCTCACGCATCATGAGCGACGTGGAAGGCGTCCGCAATCTTATCGGGACAGGCCTGGTGGAGTTTGTCGGAGGGATCATGACTGCAGTCATCGCGCTGGTCTACTTGATTCATACGAGCGTGACCATGACCGCCGTCGCGTTTGGCATCCTGCTCGTTTTCGGATACGGGATCAACAGAGCCTTTCTGACCATCCGACCGATATTCCGCGCACGGCCGAAAATCAACGCGGAAGTCACCGGACGCCTCACCGAATCGCTTAGCGGCGTTCGCGTGGTGAAGGGTTATCACGCCGAAGAGCGTGAGGAGGGCGTCTTTGCCGGAGGCGTGCAGCGTCTGCTCGACAATGTGTTGAAGACCCTTACGGCCACTTCGCTGATGAGTCTCTCCGCCGCCGGGCTGATGGGTATTGTCAGCGCCATCATCATGGAACTCGGGGCGCACAAGATTCTCGGGGGCACCATGACCCTGGGAACCTTTTTTGCCTTCAACATTTTTTTGGGCCTACTGGTGGCGCCTGTCTTTCAAATCGTGGCCATCGGCACGCAAATTACCGAGGCCATCACAGGTCTTGAGCGCACGCGCGAAATTCTGAACGAGAAGCTGGAAGATGATGAGCCTGGTCGGACCGTTAAGCTCGAACGCGTAAACGGGCTGGTAGAGATGGAAAATGTGAACTTTGCCTACGATACGCGGAAGGAAGTTCTGCACGATGTAGGTTTCCGCTCGGAACCGGGAACGGTCACGGCACTCGTTGGTCCTTCGGGAGCAGGAAAATCGACGATCATCGGGCTGATCGCGGCCTTTTACGCGCCTTCGGGCGGGCGTGTTCTGGTCGACGGAGTGGATCTTTCTACAGTAAAATTGAATTCCTATCGCACGCAGCTCGGCGTCGTATTGCAGGAAACTTTTCTTTTCGATGGAACCATCCGGGAAAATGTGGCTTTTGCCCGGCCCAACGCCACGGAACAAGAAATCTTAGCGGTCTGCCACATCGCGCGCGTCGACGAATTCGCGGAATCTTTCGAGAACCAGTACGACACGGTCGTGGGCGAGCGAGGGGTAAAACTTTCCGGCGGCCAGAAGCAGCGTGTTTCGATCGCTCGCGCCATCCTGGCCGATCCACGCATCTTGATCCTCGACGAGGCCACCTCCAGCCTCGACTCGGAATCCGAAGCGCTGATTCAGGAGGGACTACGCTATCTGATGCGCGGCCGTACGACATTCGTGATCGCGCACCGGCTCTCTACTATTCGACGCGCCGACCAAATTCTAGTGGTGGAGGCGGGGCGCGCGATCGAGCGCGGAACTCACGAAAGCCTGTACGCTCTCGGCGGCCGTTACTACGACCTCTATACCAAGCAGCACGCGGTCGAAGCCAATCTCTTCCTGGCGCCCGGGGAAGGCAGTGATCTGGAAGATTCCGCGGGCGCGGAAATCCAGGCGGGCGCCAGTAGCCGCAATGATCCCGCCCTGCCGGACGCCATCCGCCTCATCCGCGGCCAGGGCAGCTGAGGAGTCTCCATTCGGAGAAGGCGCGGCACAAGAACCGCGCTCCCGCCATCAAATTCCCTTGTGAAAACGGTCAGGCTGTCGGGCGGCGGACGATCATCTTCTTGGCCGCGGGGGGTGGAATCAGAGTAGCCATCTTGCGGATCATCGCCAGCACCAGCCGTTTGTCACCATCGGAAAGCGTGGTGCTGTACTTTTTGATCTCCGCCAGAAAGCGAATTTCGTCTTGCGAGAGCTCTCCAAGAGCTTTTTGCGTTTCACGGTCGCGTGGCGTTTCTGTGCCGGGGAAAAAGTCCGCCAGCGAGATGTCCATGGCTTCCGCGATTTTGGCGAGCGTTTCAAGAGACGGGACAGTGTGCCCGTTTTCTACACGCGACAGATAACAACGCAGCAGCCCGGTGCGGCGCTCGATGTCGCCCTGAGACAAGCTACGCTGGCTCCGATAGGTCCTGATGACTTCCCCGATGTTTACTCTAGGTTTTTCTTTCGGCATGTTCTCCCCACTTGAGGGGGTAGCTTACTCACTAACAGCAGGAGTGGCAAGGGAGAACTGCTGGCGGATGGTTCCAATCCGATAACGGGTCAGGAAAATGCGGTAAGGGCGCACCCTTATGAAAAAGGAAAAAGGCGAGCCCAAGCACGCCTTTCCTTAATATTCTCCCGAACTTGAACAGGCAACCGCGAGAATCACCTCACCCTTGCGTCGGCGCTACCGTTACCGGCTGCTGCAGGCGGAATTCCAGCAGCGTCTCGCTCGGCACCTTTACCTGCTGACCCCGCGTAAACACCTGGACGCCTGCTCCGGCCGCCGAGCCCACGCCCGCGCCGATGGCCGCGCCTTTGCCGCCGCCGGCAATCGCGCCGATGATGGCACCGGCGACCGCGCCACCGCCAACTTTCTTCGCGGTGTCTGAACCGCGGCCCTTCCCTCTCAGGCTGTAGTCGCTGCTGACGATCGGATAGTCCTTCCCATCGATCACGATGCGCGTCAGCTCCAGCTGCAACTCAGCGCTGCCGGACACGTGCCCCGCTTCTTGAGCGTTGGCGAGCCGCCCATAAACGTCGGTGCCCTTCCGCGCCACGATGGAGTTGCTGACGTTCAAATCGGTCTCCAGGCTGGCGTGGAATACGTCACCCACGTGGTTTTTTGAGGAATCCACACTGTCGATCATGCGCACCAGCAGAGACTGTCCAGCGGGAATGGTCACGTTCCCGCCGGAAAGTGAGCTCGCCACACCGGCCGTCGGCGCCATCGCAAGAGTTTCTGCCGGGGCGGCTGCCGGAGCCGGCGTCGGAGCGGAATGCCCGGGATTGCCGGTGAACGTCAGCGCCACGATCTCCGTGGTGCTGAAAGTCTGAACTTCTCCGTTTAGCTCGAAACGCAGCACGGCTTGCGTGCCTCCGAGGTACTTCCCTTTCAAAATCCGGCCATCTTTCAATTCCAAGGTATCCGCCGTGGCGGCACCTACGAAAAACAGCCCCAGCGCAACTGCCGACAAGAAACGATTCGCTCTGTTCATTGTTCCCTCACAATCGCAAATCTCGCAGAACACCGCCTTGCTCCTACGCCCAAAAGCCACCTGGCAATTCTATCGCATTGGATGAGCGGGATGTGTCGAATGGTTGCGCGAGTCTCGATTATGTGAAAAGGCGGAAAGCCCTTGGAATTCGAATTGCTCCCGACTAATGCGCCGTGGGCTCCACGTTCCAGCCCTCTACCACCAGTTCGGGTGTCGTGCCATGCAGCGCGGACGAAGCGAATCTCGCCGTGACGGACTTTTTCTCGCCTGGCAACAAAGAGAAGTAGTTATCGCTCCAGAAAACCGGCGTCACGTCTTCCCCCCCATGGCCGTGTGTGAGCCGGGGATGAACCATGAACGCCACGCTGTCGCTCTTGTTTTCGGCGACCACCGTGAAGGTGGCCTTGCCTGCACTCACATGCACTGTCTTGGTGATCGCTACTCTTGCTTTGGGAAGGTTGTTCAATCCGCTGAGGTCGCCGAATTCCTTATGCGGGGTGTAAACGGTATCTCTTCTTTTGGCCCAGTCGAGCACGTCTGGTTTTGTCGACAACCAATAAAAATTCTCGCTGATTGGCTTTCCCTCCGCGTCATGGAGCTCTAGTCTCAGGAAATAGGTTGACGTCAGTCCATCCGGCTTGGGCAGATCGAACGCTTTGGTGCTGCTGTCCGCCCCCAAATCAAGTGTTGCCTCGCGGGAAGCCTTTTCCTGCGCATCGATGTTGTAGATCTTCGCGCTGACTTTCGTTCTTTTGAGCGGTTCATACTTCCCGTTGATCACCGCAACGGAGTTGTCATCATAGGAATACTGCACATGGACCGGTTCGCAGGCCTTCTTTGTGCCGAAGTATCCGCCCGCCGGCACCAAGTAGTAATCGTAGAGATGCCAGATCAGGGAAGGCCACGCGTTGTTCAGCATCCACTGAATCACGCCCGTAGCCGTGTATTTGTTCCGCGCGTACGCTTCGAACATGGCACGCTGCCCGTCGTAGGTCATTGCTTGCGCCTTGCGCTCGTAATCATCGAGCGATGAGGCCTGCCCGTAGCGGCGGTTTAAACCTTCTGTAAATACATTGACCGTCGTGACGCGTTCTCCGCCCGCGTGCTAATTCCAGACTTCGTCGATCGGCCAAAGATGATCCTTGGGGATGAATTTCTCCACTGATTCCCGTGGCGGAATCGCTGGCCCCGGACTTGTCTCCGTGTTGTAGCCGTAGGCGCCACCTGCTTCCGTGTCCGCCAGCCAGTACACCGGGGGCACATACTCGTAGGGACCAGTCATTTTTACGCCCGATTCTCCGCTGATGGCGGCCTTTTGTTCCGAAGCGGACGACACGATCGGATTTGGCCACTGCAATTCTTTCTCGATGTCCAAATACATTTTTTCGACGTTAGCCGGTGGTGGGTTGTCGCTGCCGTTCAGCCACACAAAGACGCTCGGATGATTTCGCAGCCGGATGATTTGGTCGTGCAGCGAAGCGGCCGCAACTCTCGTCTGATCGCCCGTCCAGTTGTCCCATCGCTCCCAGGCATCGCAACACGTCCATCCGGGCATGACGAGAATCCCGAGCCGGTCCGTTTTCTCAAATAATTCGTCGCGGTCCAGCCGCCCTTCCAGTCGGATGGTGTTCATACCCATATCCCGCACGTACGCCAGATCCGCATCTAGCCTTTCCGAGGACCACCGGAAAAGAAGATCCGGCGCCCAAGCCGCCCCGCGGATCAGCACTTTTCTCCCGTTGACCTGGAATAACCGGTATCTCTTGTCCGTCAGCTCCGAGACCACCTCGCGAATGCCAAACGTCACGCTGGTCGCGTCCGAAACCTGCTTGCCGATCTCGAAGGAAAGCTTGGCCCTATAAAGATTCGGCGTGCCCATCTGGTAGGGCCACCACAGCCGTGGATGCGCCAATTTCAGTTTTGCAAATTGTTCCGGCGCAAATTTCACGATCTTCGATTCACCGTCGCTCAATTCCACGGCCTGTTGCAGTTCGATCCCCTCGACTTCCGCGCGCAGCAGGCCTTTCACGGGTTGATTCGAAACATTGCGCACTTCCCCGCTGATGGTCAGCTCGGCGGTCTTGTATTCCGCATCCAGCTGGGAGGCCACGAACGGATTCCGCACCGTCACATCCCCGCTCGACGTCAGAAATACTTCCTTCCAAATCCCCATGTCCTTGTCGGGAGGCGTCGGATTCCAATCCACCCAGGTGATCCCCAGATCAGCTTTCCCCGGAGCAAACACCTCGACCGCCAGCGCATTCGCTTTCCCCGGCTTCAAGAACTTGCTCACGTTGAATTCGTAGGTGCGGTAGGTGCCTGCTATATCGCTGGCATCTTCCACCTTGTGGCCGTTGATCCAGATGTTCGCCCGGTAGTTGATGCCCAGAAAGTTCAGCCACTCCGTTTTCTTGGCCTCTCCGGCGGGCAGGGTGAACTCCGTGCGATACCACCACGAGCACCGAAACGGACTCCCCTCCGGCATTTCCTGATTGGCAAAAAGTTGTTTATCGGAATAATTCATCCCCGGAAGGGATTTCAGATTTGTTGCATAGTTCACGTCGGGATAGGTCTTGTCCGCGACCAGCGCGCCCACCACGGTGGCCGGAACGCCGGCCGTGTGCCAGCCCTTGGCGTCAAAGCCGGCCAAGGAAATTTGCTCCCCGCTAGCCTTAACCTCACACGATGACTGAATCTGCCAATTCTTGTGCAGATACACTCGCACGGGAAGCGCGCTGGGCGTATCGGCGGCAGAGCTGCCGCGGCCCAGAACCGTCGATAGCGCAAGAACAAAGAGGTACAAGGAACGCAAGCGTGGCATGAGGCTCCTTCTAGGTTTCGCTACTTTGAGATGATGATGATCGAAAGCAACCCGTCTCAAAGTCCAGGCGGGCCTATATTAAACCGTTTGAATGCTGGAAACACATTGTTTCTTTTTTCTTCCTCAGGTAGCGGGACTCTCGAGCGCATCTTGAATCGAAGAGTAGACGGAACCCCAAATACTGACCGGCTTTGCCTAGGAGGGCGATGTACGGCATCTTTGGCGCCGTCCCACAAGGCTGGCTTCCCTGCCTCGCCGGAACAAGGCAAAAATTCCCCTGACAAAGAATCAAAACTCCACCCGCAAGGCCCCCTGGATCACGCGCGGTCCGCCACCCACTACGCCTGCAGTAGTGCCAACTGCAGTAGCCGTGGCGCTGGCCACAGTCGCCGTGATCTTGCCGAAGTTCCCGCTGCTCTGACTCCCCACCGGGTTGGCGAAGTTCGTGTGGTTGAAGAGATTGAAAAAGTCCGCACGAAATCGCAGATGGACTCTTTCGGTGCCCAGCGGGAAACTCTTGGAAACTGCAAAATTGTAGTTGGCCAAGCCTGGGCCGTAGTATTGGTTGCGTCCCGAGGTGCCATCTCGCCCGGTCGGCGGAGTGCTGGAGAAGTACGTCTTATCGAACGCCGCATCCGGATTCCGGTTATCCTGATGCAGTGATCCCGTTCCGACGATGTCCGGCCGGTCATTGAACTGGTTGAAGCCGCTGAAATCCTGCGAACTGTTAAACACCGTGAACGGTGTGCCAGTTTGAAGCGTGGTGATGCCCGAGATCTCCCAACTGCCGAAAACCTGCCGGTTCACACCGTTGTTCCAGCCCAACAGGCGATGGCCAGGCCCGACCGGCAACTCAATCACGTACACGAACACTGCTCGATGCCGAATGTCAAACGATGACGGGCCACGCTCGGCGCTAAGGTTGTTGGCATCGGCCAGGCCGGCTCGCTCGCCGGTTGAGCCAAAGAACGACGAGCCGTAATCGAGCGACTTGCCATAGGTGTAGGAGCCTTCAAAAAAGATGCCATGTCGCCCCTGGTACCTGGCCGTCACCACCGCGCCGTTATAGTCCGAGTTGCCAATGTCCTCGCCAGTTCCGACCGAGCCGAAGAATGGGTATGGGTAGGTCTGCACGTTTGGCGTCTGGTTTCCGCGCCTGGTGGGATCATTCACGGTCACGCGTGGCTGGTTGCGGTCCACGAACAGACCCAGCTTGTGGCCGGTCGATCCTTGGTAGTCCAGCTCCAGCGAAAAGGCGGTGCCCAATCTCCGCTGGACTCCCAAGCTGTACTGATAGATATAAGAGCTGCGAATATTCTGATCTTCAGCGCTGAAACCCACCAAGCCAACCTGGTTGGGCAAGCCAATATTCTTGACCAGAGGCACGTTTTGGTTAAAACCGACGGCCCATGGGAATTTGTTGCCGCCATTTGTGCCGGTGTTCTGGGTAGTCGTCAGATTGAAAGGCGCGTTCAGCCCCATGTTGGCTGGTATGTTGTTGAAAATCTCGTCGTAACCCATGCGCAAGCCGCCGCGAATTACCGTGTCGTCCTTACCGAACAACCGTCCCGCGAACCGTGGCGTGTAGGCAAACCCAAGCACGGGGGCGAAATTGTTCTTATCGGAGTTCACACCGCTACCCGAAAGCGTGATGGGAGCCTGCGTGGTGTCAATGGCCAGGACTTTGTTGGAGCCCAGCAGCACCGGCCCCACGCCGGGGATAAAGTTGGTCGCTTGATTGCGCACCTGATGGATTGCCGAAGGATATTCGTAGCGCACGCCATAGTTCAGCGTGAAATTGTCTTTGACTTTATAGGTGTCCTGCCAGTAGGCATCCCAAGGATACCGCTGCCAGTAACAAAGCGTCGAGCCAAAGAGCAGCGTCGCGGTGTTGGCGTGGCCGCTAAGAAAGTCGGTGAAGTTGACGAAGCTGAAGTTGCCACGGGCGGATCCATCCAGGAATCGGCGGGCGTCTTCGCGGCGCACATGGTAACCCCAGCGCCAGGAGTGCTTGGATGCGCCCAATGGCGCAATCAACGACATATTGTCGTAGAGTTCGTATGTGTTGGTTATGCGGCCTTGCGGCAGGTTACTGGTGCTTCCCAAGGGAGCAAAGCCTCCACTGACATTGATCGTCGGCAAGCCGGAGTCGAGGAGATTCTTGCTTGCATCGACAACGCCGGGAAGCGGATTTCCACTCGAATCGACAAAGATCTTCGAGGCGTTGAAACCGGAGTCCTGCACGGTGATGAAGGTCTGGTTGCGGGAGAAGCCCAAACGCAATTCATTCATCAACCGCGGCGAAAAGGTGTGCGTATAGTCGATGACGTCCGAATGACTTACCGGCAGGTTGCCATTCCCGCCCAGCATCGGCAGCGCGCCCGGCGTAAAGGTCGTGCCGCTGTATTCGGCCCACCGTGCGCTAAGGTGATCCTTTTCGCTAAAGTTGTAATCAACCTTCGCGAGTCCGGTCCAGTCGAATGTCGTGGACCCTACGTTGGCGATGAAATTGTTGGACCCGAGCGGCGCTGCTGTGTTGGTGGGCGCCGGCCAGAACTTAAGCAATGCCACAGAGATGGGATCCCTCTGGTTGACCGGGACGAGCGCGATGTCGGCATCCGTTGGTACGCGCGCGCTGCTGACCGTGGGAGCTATCTGGCGAAAGCCCTCGTAAGACCCAAAGAAGAACATCTTGTCTTTGAGGACGGGTCCGCCAACTATCGCACCATACTGATTGCGGTGCAGGGGGTTTTTCGTACCATGATTCTTGTTGGTGAAAAAGTCGGCGGCATCCAGCACAGAATTGCGCAAATATTCGAATGCCGAGCCATGAAACTGGTTGCTGCCGCTCTTGGTAACAATGCTGACCTGCCCGCCCGTGCCGCGTCCGAACTCCGCCGTGGCCACGCTGGTTTGCACCGCGAACTCCTGGACCGCGTCCGTAAGGCGGAAGTTACCCAGCGCCGAGTTGATCTGCGTATCGATGATGCTGACGCCGTCGAGCAGGAACACGTTGGACTGAGAGCGTGCCCCCGCCACATTGAAGCCGCCACCCTGTGTGCCGGTCGACGACGGGAGTACGCCCGGGGTTAGCAGAGCCAAGTCCAGATACTGGCGCGCGTTTAGCGGCATGTTTGATATAACCTGGCTATCCACCACATTGCTAAGCGTACTTCTGTCCGTCTCCAGCAGTGGAGTCGCGGCGGAGGCCACTTCCACTATCTGGTTAACACTGCCGATCTCCAGGGCGATATCCATGTGCGTGATCTGGTCCACCTGGACCAAGATGCTCTGCTCCGTGAGCTTTTTGAATCCCTGGGATTCCACGACGAGAGAGTACACAGCTGGCGCCAGTTGCAAAAATTGGAACCCGCCATTGTGGTCGCTCACAGCTTCTATTTTGGCGTTAGTGGCGACGTTGGTGAGAGTCAACTTAGCGCCCACCACCACAGAGCCACTGGGGTCTTTCACAGATCCGACAACGCTTCCAGTAGGCGAAGCGGAGACTGTGGTGGCAACTAGAAGAACCACTAATGCTAGTGCGCAGGTGCCGAGTTGCAGCATTCGGTAAGAATTGCTAGACCTCCTGGAAACCAGAATCCGATCCATGAGTACCTCCACCCCGACTCAAGTATTCTCTAGGCTGTGCACCGTAGGACTTTCGGGCACCGAATTTTACGGTGAACGTACAGCCCAATTGGGGACTTGTCAAGCCCTCACAGGCTCTCACAGGCGCCCATGCTTTAAGAAACTGGCTAGCCGCTCTGAGTCGGTGGAGAAGGGTTTGCGTTCGGGAGGTCCGGCACCACCACCGACACGAGACGATCGGATGAGTTCCGCAGCAAAGGTCAGATGCCACGTAAGTCTAGGAAAATCAATGGTCCCGGAGGAGGGGGTCGAACTTTTCGCTTGTTTCCTCAATGTTTTTAGCATATCATTCGTATTGTTACCAGATTGTTGCCACTTGGAGACCAGCGCCGTGAGCAAGGCAAAAGTGACGATGTTGGCCCGAATCAACAACCGGGAGTTCGGCTTCCCGTATGCGCCAGTTGAGTTCAAGCGGAACGCTATCAAGTTTCCCATCACATGGGAACGCCGGGCCGACAAAGGCCGGGGCCACG
>Ga0209152_10001114_pt1 | contig 10972 bp, 13 predicted proteins | sample GraSoiAngelo_107_FD_185873 | JGI IMG/M metagenome (GOLD analysis project Ga0209152, IMG submission 185873) | Grasslands soil microbial communities from the Angelo Coastal Reserve, California, USA - 14_0903_09_30cm (SPAdes) (version 2) | ecosystem: Environmental > Terrestrial > Soil > Grasslands...
CCGGATCTGCACGCACTCGTTTGCGAAAACGGTCGCCGTCTGAGTGTCCCGTGCTTCTAAGGCCTTTGTGCACTTGTCCCGGAGGATCTGGTCTCGCGACTCCATCTGGGTGATGCTGCGCTCCAACCTCGTTGTTTGGGCGCGGAGCTTGTGGGTTGCGAACTGGATCCGTTGCTTCATCGGAGTCGGCTTGATGGCTTCTCGAATTCTATCGGTTAACGAGGGATTGTCCCGGAACATGATTAGTCTCCTATCATCCTGTTTTCCGGCGTGAGATATGCCGGTGGTCCGAGGTGTACCTGGTGTTTGGCTTGTGACGCTTGGCGAGGCAGGGCTGTGGTCATGAAGATCGTAGTTCCTTGGTTTCTGTTCAGTCCTCTCAGCAGAGGGATTAGCAGATTTGTTGCCGAGCCGTCCAAGTCACCGGTTGGCTCGTCAATTACGAGTAGCTCCGGTTTGACGGCCAAAGCTCTCGCCAGATCGATTCGTCTTCTCTGTCCGGCACTTAGCCCGTCAGGGTATGAGCGTTCGATCTTGTCTAATCCAAAGAAGGCGAGGGCTTCTTTGATTCTGTCATCTCGTTCCCTTCTCGGGACCCCTGCGAGCGATAGAGCTAGATGCAGGTTTTGCGAGACTGTCATCTGCGGTAGCGCAGTGGGTCTCTGAAAAGCCGCGGATGTCGTAACCAGGACGCATCGTTTTACAAACGACTCCCGGGTGACGTCGTGCTCACGGAAGCTTAGCGAGCCATGAAACGGCTTCTCCAAGCCTAAGACCACGTTGACTAGCGTTGATTTTCCCCAGCCTGATCCGCCAAGGACTGCAAGGAAGTCTCCTTGATCCACTTTGAAAGAAACGCCTTGATCGTAGAGTCTGAGGACCCCTCGGATTGAAGGGTATTCGACTACCACTGACCTGGTTTCCATCATGGATGTCATTGTTGTTAGCTCTTGTAGTGCTCAACGAACGAGGAGGATCGTATTCTGCGAAGGCTCGGTAGTGAGTAGAACAATCCTCCTGCGAGTATGAGAGCGAGTGCTGAAAGGACTAGTTCGCGAATCGGAGCGGTTGCAAAGAATTCTAGCAGTATTACAGGGGAGAATGCTACGAGGGAGCAGATTGCGCCTCTAAAGAAGTAGCGCAGGAATATCTGCCAGCTGGAGCCCCCGTAGGCGAATAGTGCTAGTTCTTCCCTCGTCCGTCGTGTCGTTGTCGAGACGGCCGCCAGCGCGCAGGTTGGGGGAACAACTAGGAGAGAGAGCCAGAGGCGTGAGTTGAAGGAGACTGGACCTATGGTTCCGAGGGAGGTTTCAAGAGCCACAATTCCCATTACTAGGATTGCGAGTAGGTCCGTGGCTTCTCGTGGGATGGCGCCGGATAGGACGATCGGGGTCCAGGATGGCTTTTCCAAAATGGAATCGACCTTCTATTCTGGGCCTGCCATAGACCGAAGGAACATTCCGAGTCGTCCTTCGTCATAGGTCCGGATGACTGAGGAGGCGAAGTCGATGTCGAGGTTCATCGAGCGGAGCTTAGATAGAACGGCGTTCACGTCTTCCTTGTTGCGGGCGACTATGAACACGAGTCCTTCTGGGGTTCCGAGGGAGCTTATGACGTTGAGGGTCTCAGGTATTTCGCATATTTGTTTCAGAATGTCTTCTCTGGATGGGGTGCTGGGGAAGTTGGCAGCTACGATCACTTGTTCCGACAGACCGAGCTTTGAAAAGTCGATCAGTGTTGTGTATTCGCGAATGATGTGCGCGTCTTCTAAGCGGTTGACTCTGTAGGCGATCACATTGGGATGGAGGGCGAGTTTGCGGCCTATCTCAACGTAGGACTGTTTGGAGTTCTCCACGAGCTCCGCGAGGATGCGAAGATCAGTTCCGTCGAGGTTCACTTCTCTCATCCTCTATGATGCCTTGAACGATTCGTCCCAGTCGAAGTAGCGCTTGATGATGTTCTGTGAAACGCTTGGCCGTCGGCCTACGATGATTGTCTCAAAGTCTTCCATCGTAATCGGGTCCGGAATAGCGTTGAGATCGTTAGCGGCGCCACTTTGGAAGAAGTCGCGGACCACTTTGATCTGGGTGGACTGGAATAGATCGCGAATGTCTCCTCCCGAATAGCCTTCGGTCCTTCTCGCTAGCTCCGCGAAGTCGACGTTGTTCTGGAACTTCAGATTCTGAGCATAGATCTGGAACATGTCCATACGGGCTTTGACGTCCGGCAGTGGGACGTAGATTCTCTTCTGGAACCGTCGAATAAACGGCTCGTCCAGAACCCATGGCTTGTTTGTCGCCCCGATGAGGTAGACATGTAATTTCTTATTCTTGTCAAGGATACCGTCCATCTCCTTGAGGAATTGGTTTCTGACGCGGACCTCTCCGCCAACCTCTTCTCCTCGGACACCCATCAGAGAATCTATTTCGTCGATGAACACGATCGCGGGTTGTCCGTTTTCAGAGACGTCTCTCGCCTTAGTGAATAGTTGAGAGACATTTCTCTCAGATTCTCCGAGCCATTTTGACATTAGGGAGGCGGCGTCAGCGCAGAAGAACATCCCCTTGATCTCGCTCGCAATGGCTGCAGCGAGGAGCGTTTTTCCACAACCAGGAGGCCCGAAGAAGAGTATTCCCCGCGGCCACCCGAGGGGGAACAGGTCTGGTCTTCGGACTGGAAAGATAATCGACTCTTCGATTGCCCTTTTCGGCTTCTCTAGATCCGCAATGTCGCTCCAGCTGATGTCCGGTTTCTCGGTTAGGACCCACTGGTCGAGCTTGATAGTCCTAGACTCTCGGGTTTCAGTGGAATCCATGGAATGAGCTATCGGCTCGTCGGATTGGAGTTCTTGGATTCGTTTCTTGTAGGCCTCTACGTGTTCTGTGTAGACTTTGTTTTGGGGCGCGGCTGGGTAGAGGGAGCATAGCTTGAGGAGGACCTCGATCGCTCGTTGGTATTTTGTGGCGGCGAGGCGTTTGGAGCCTTTTCTCTCGAGCTCAATGGCTTCTTTCGCGTATTTTACTGCGAGCGATTCCAGTTCTTCTGATGCTGAAATTTCTTGTCCTTCCTTGTTACACTGAAGGGCTTGGACGGGAGCACTTGTCTCCCGTCTTAGTCCATGACTATCTTTCCGTCATCCTTGAGCCGTTGTAGAGAGCGTCTGATGTCGTCGCTTGGGACCAGCAGCTCTGCGGAACAATTGTTGAGACTCAGTTCGCCATTGTGCGACTTGATGTAATCGAGTAGCTTGTCTTCCAATGGAGCCTCTTCCGATCCCGAGGTGGTGATGGCGATAGGGATTCTTTGTTCGGGTGCGCGCGTCCCGGCTTCTTGAACGGGTTGGGCTGCCTCCGGCAAGGGCAGTTCGGGAAATCGCTCCTTCATCTGTTGGGATGCGATGGCGCTGGATTCTTCGAGTACTTTGCGTGCTTCGGTGCTTGAGGCGCTCATGTCGAAGCCCTGGTCTTCACCGACTTGGCCGGTCTCCATGCTCATGTCGCTGAGCATGTTGTTGACCTCGCCAAGTTCGTTGGCTACTTCGGGAATGACGCCTGCGATTCTGCCACGGGTCTCGCGTACGACCCCGATAACTGGTGCGATCTGAGCCATTATGTCGCCGAACTCTTCGACTGTCTGCATTCGGAGGATTACGCGTTCGAGGGCTAGTTCACTGCTAAGTGTAAGATGAGCCATTTTCCGGATCTCCGCGCATTCGTTGGCGTAGAGGGCTGCGTGAGCAGGGTCCTTGGAGAGTTGGGCGCCGATGCAGCGTTGGAACATTTCCTTGTCTCGTTGCTGGAGCCTGGCGGACATGTGCTCCAGTTTTTCTTTCTGGGATCCGAGTCTGAACAGAGCTTGCGCTATGCGTTCTTTCAATGGAATAGGATGCACTTTCTCTTCGAACTTGCGGAACAGACTTTGAATCCTCCTAAGTCTCCCTCACGTGAAGTACTAGAACTGGGTCTCTCGAGGAGGAAGGTGTTGTTGAGGCCGGCTGGGGTACTGGAGCTATAGGCTGTGGTTGGTGTGCAGCAGTTGGAGCTTGGGCGCCGTCGAGTTTCTGGAGGTAGCCGTAGATGGACTCGACGTCTTTCTTCTCGGCCATTGCTCGGACGAGGCCGCTGTCGATAGCGTCGCTTGCTGCTTTGTAGTTCATATCGTCGAACTCGCCTGACGCGTGCAACATCTTGTTGCCTGCGAGGTGAGTCTGTAGTTGTCGCAGTTGTGTGTTGAGGGTGCTGGTTCGCTGGCTGAGGGTGTCGATGATCTCCTTTCTCTTGCCCTTGAGCTCGTTGATCGCGTCCTCGTGTTGTTTCCTCAGATCTTCGTAGACATCCTTCTGGATGTCGCCGACGCTGAAGAGTTCGTCAAGAGCTCGGAGGCGTCTTGTTACGATGTCGAATTCTTTACGAAATTCCTCTGCTTCGACCTTCCAGGCCGGTGCCAGGACGAGGGTGTCTCCGGCTATGGTGACCCTGTCCCCGGGGCATTGGAGGAATTCTCCGTTGCCTTCTTCAATTCCCACCCCCGTTACCTCGTCTCTGAGGTTGGCCGAGATGCCTACGACTTTGCCGAAGGCTCTGCCGTAGGGGTCTTGGAGGGTTCTGCCGAGGAATCTTCGGACTTGTTCAAGTGTTATCGGCATGATTTTGCACCAAAAAATGTTAGCGGAGTTACTCCTACCTTGGAATCACTTCCTCGTGTTCTGCGGTCGCGGTTGGAGAGGGTAACTCCGGGAACTTCTCACGCATCCGTGTCTCTGCTATGGTGTTGGCTTCAGAGATGATCTTCGAGGCTTCGGGGCCTGATGCTTCTAGGTCGTAGCCTTGGCCTGTTGCCTCGCCGACTTCCATGACTACGCTGTTTAGTGTGTCAGAGATTTCGCCTAGTTCGTATCCGACTTGAGGGATAACTCCTGCGATCTGGTTCTTGATTTGGTGTACAACTCCAGCTACTGGGCCCATCATGGCTGCGACGTCGCCAAATTCCTGGATTGTTTCGAGTCGCAGTACGACTTGTTCGAGCGCAAGTTCGCTTCTGAGAGTAACTTTAGCAATTTTTCGGATCTCAGCGATCTCGTTGGCGTACATTGCGCTTCTCATGGTGTCTTTGGCCATCTGGGCTTGCACACATTTGTCGAACAGTGACTTGTCGTGCTGTTGTGTCTTGAGATTCGCGCCTTCGAGCCTGTTCTGTTGGATTTTGAGTTTGTAGACGCACTGGGAGATCTTTTCTTTGAGTGGTTCTTGGTGGTGGATGCGATCGGTGACCTTCGAGAGTAAGGGTTCCCTTTGCTCTCGGTCCCAATTCTTCATGGACTTGTATGACATTTCAATCTTGAAAGCTGGTTTACTTGGGACGAGTTCCAAGTGGGTTCTTGACACGTAAAGGTATGATTTCGTATCCTGCGAGCTAGAGAAATTCTAGCTCAGGCAATAGGTTGCATGTTGTCAACAGATATTTGGCCGGTATGTTGTGTGGGCCACAGGTAGGTTTTGGTTTATATGCGGTGTCAGAAAATTGGTAAGAAGTTGTGTTTTCCCCAATCCCAGTTTATCATTGCTAGTTAAAAACGATACAATTCGCAGTGCATCATTGACAGTGTTGTTTCTACCAAATTGCTGATTCTGGGTTTACAAGCCCTATTTTCCAGCGTTTTTGCGGTCGAACGCTTTTACCATTTTACCTCATAGAAGTCGCTTCCCTAGGATGAAAAAAAATGGTACTAAACGATCTAACTCTAGAGAAGTTAGTCAGCGAGATCAACGGCTACAAAGAAAAAATGCGCACCATCTACGAGGAGTACGGACGAGCCTCACAAGACCTCCAAGACCGAATCAACGTGTTAGGATACACGTTGAACGAGCACCTCAAAGAAACCAAAGACCAGATCGGCAGCACACCACAACGGCTACTGAACCTTGAAACAAAATACGTGACAGGTGAGGTCAGCGAACAAGAATACCGCGGGCAACGCGAAGAATTCAAGGGCCTCTTACAACGAAACCTCCACAGCATCGAAGAAATCAAAGACATGATCGAGGTCCTAACCCACATCGAAACCAGGCCATTGGCTTCAGCAGACTTCAAACAGGCAAACCCGACAGCCCCACGAACATTGATCGAGGAATGGGCGAGGAACACCGTTCCACAACAAGCACCAGCTCCCACAGAGCAGGCACCTGTATCAACACCAAGTTCGCCAAGCGTCAAGTTCTCTGCGAGCTCCAGCGTCTCGGAGAGACCATGGGCTCCACCCGCAACACTTACAGCACCTCAACCATCCAACGCACCAGTCAACACCCCTATCTCAGCACCGACCCCAGCGACTGCACCAACTCAAGAACAAGCTCAACCGGTATCACCAATTACGACTGATCCCTTCGTCGCCGCCCCACTGACACAAGCAAACGCTTCCACCACTGACGATTCCTTCACGACTGCGCCAGCGCAAGAATACGTCGAGGATGTTGCAGAAGCGCTCGTCGTTAAGGTCGTCGATGACATGCCAATTCTTGATGCTTCCTCAGCAGTTGCAACAGCGGACACAGAGATTCAACCAAACATTCCAGGTACTGAAACCGTCCCAGGCAGACCCTCTGGACCCGACCTCTCTCAGCCAACCCTCCAACTGCCAAGCCAGTTCTACAAGGTCGTCTGTCCAAAGTGCGGCGCTGACGTCCCCAAGGCAGCGAAAGTCTGGGAGCTCAAAGGCGGCAAGTCCAAGAAGAACGTGCTAATCGGCCTCTTCCAGTGCCAAGACTGCAGGGTCAAGTTCAGAGAAGCCCTCACCAGGGATATCATCTAAAACCTCGCGAACTCGACCTCTCAAATTCCCCTTCACGTTTTTTTCCCGTTTCTTTTCCGCCAAGGTTAGCAAAACCTTAAGTCGCAAGAACCCTCCCCGCTCCTTACCGTAAGGATTCAAAGAGGCCAGTGTTTGCAAGTGGAAAAAACTGAACCGAAACGTGCTACGCATACGGAAAGACCTGCAGAAAGACCTGCAGAAAGAACTCCAGAAAGGACTCACGAGACCCGTCCTATGAGCCGGGCCCCCCCGGATGTTGTGTTCATCGGAAAGAAGCCGTTGATGGCGTACGCTACAGCTGTGATGATGCACTTCAACAGTGGATCCAGTCAATGCACCGTCAAGGCCAGAGGCCAGTCAATCAGCCACGCCGTGGACGTTGTAGAAGTTGTCAGGAACAGGTTCTTCCAGGGCAAGCTCGTCATCAAGGAAGTCAAGATCGGGACCGAGATGCTTGGCGAGGGAGACGAACAGCGCAACGTGTCCACGATAGAGATTGTCCTAGTCAAAACTGACTAGAAGAGTTCTACTTCATCATTCTAAGAGTGCTTAGACCCCAAGTCCTCTCGACACTGTACAGTTTGACCTCTGAGATCACGAGAGGCTTTTTCATCCCGGACATGTTTTGGGGCGTCAGCTCCATGAAGAGCGGTCTCTCAGGACTGTTAGTGTAAAGAGCCCTGTCCACCAGGAAGAGTTTGTTCATGTCGTTGAGCGAGTTATAGATTATCGCCTTGATCCGAAGATATTCCTCGCTAACACAATCCAGCAGGACTTGGTCTGTGTAACCTGAGTCCAGGACCATTAGCTCTCCAGAAGGGCCTTGGTCAAGCTTCATTTGCTAAGCCACAAACAAGCTCGTTGTCGTTCCGTACGCTAACTAGGTGGTAGTCGGCGCGGCTTATAATTTGTATTGCTACCCACGCGACGACAGTATGGAGAATGCTATAGGACTAGGCTACTAGTCTACAATAATAGATCCTTTGGAAGGGCCTGCTGGAACACACGGCGCGAGACTTGAATAACCCCGGGGGTCGGGAAAAATCACTAGAACCGATTTCAGAAGCGTTTTCAGATCACGGATCGATAATGCGTTTCAAAAAACAGTTTCAAAACCCGAACTCAATGGCTGACCTCATTCCCAGATTTCAATAGCTGAAACACGCAATTGATGATGCTCGTTTCACAGGGAACTAGAGAATTATTCGATTGGGAAATGCCCGATCTCCAATTCAATCCTCGCCAACTACCCCTTCGGCGCCATACGGTCATGAGCTGCAGCTGTTCGAATGAGATCTCTCAATGCAGGCCCGTTGATCTTGTCGGTTTCATGTAGGGCAGTTACCCGCGTTTTCTTAGCGTCGAGCCCTGCATTGAGAGCTTATGCCCGTCCGGAAGACTCCAGCCTTGGAAAAAGTTCATTTTCACATCTCCCTTGAAGCGTCCACCGCTACCACCAGTCCGTTGTGAGAGAACACAGCGTTGTTCCATTTCCACTCAGTTATCGCTGGGTCAGCATCATGAATGATCTTGCGAAGCTTAGCCATCGTCTTACCACCGCCAGTCTGTAAGATCTGCGATTTGATTGGTCGATAAGCTTGGATAGGATCATTGGAGCCTCAATTTTGTTGCACGCTTACTGAACTCGGCCTCGGCAGGAGGGTTAGTCACGTTAGATAGTTGTAGGCGACTAGCGTCATGAACTCGGGAAAATCATCACTGGTCACAAGCGTGTCAAGCAATTCTCCAGCGATCTTGTATTTAGTCGCGTCTTGAGATCGGGGACTTGCTCCTGCTGTTATCCTCGCCATCTCTTGTCCCAAAATAGTTCGGAATAGCTCACGCGTTATTATCGGCCCTTCGAGAAGCTTAGCTGAGTGACGAATCCACTGCCAGATCTGCGCCCTACATATTTCCACTGTAGCGGTGTCTTCCATCAGGTTGTTGATGGCTACGCAACCGAGACCGCCTAACCAAGATTCTAGATACCCTATGCTAACCGCAACATTAGCTCTCAAAGCTTGCTCACTGATCTTCGGATCTGGTACTCGGAGGAGATCCTCGCGAGTTATCTCCGCAACCACCTTGGGGTCTCTGGATTCCAGAGAAGGGTCGTCGAAGATATTCCTGACAACGGGTACAAGTCCCGGATGAGCGACCCAGGCGCCTTCGTATCCCTCGGCAGCCTCTCGCTTCTTATCGGCAACCACCTTGTCGATGGCTTCCTGGGAACGGGGGTCCCCTCTGATAGGAACTTGGGCAGCCATTCCCCCGATTGCATGGGCACCCCGTCTGTGGCAGGATTGAGCCAGTAAAATGGAACATGACTTGAGGAATGGCGTTGTCATTGATAGGAGGAGTCTTTCAGGAACCAGGAATCTCAAGTCGTGGCCTAGGAATTTGATTAGGCTGAAGATGTAGTCCCAGCGGCCGAAGTTCAGGGCTGTTACCCTCTCTCGTAACTCATAGATGATTTCTTCCATCTGGAACCCGGCGAGGATGGTTTCGATTAGGACGCTGCACCTTATACTAGCGTGTGGAAGTCTAAGGGCCTTCTCAGAGTAGTCGAAGATGTCATTCCAGAGACGCGCCTCTAGATAACTCTCTAGTTTGGGGATGTAGAAGTAGGGCCCTGTGCCTTGGTCGATCAAGCTCTCGGAGTTATGGTAGAGGAACAAGCCGTAATCGAAGAGACAGGCCGGAACTGGTTGTGACGCCATTAGAACGTGTTTCTCCGTTAGATGCAAGCCCCGGGGTCTCATCATGAGGGTTGCAGGTTTGTTTCCTAGCTTGTATTCTCGACCATCAGGACCAAGATATCTGATTGTCCGGTAAACCGCGTCCCGAAGGTTAACCTGGCCCTGAATAGTTCCCTCCCAGGTCGGCGAGTGGGAGTCTTCAAAATCTGCCATGTAAACGTCCGCGCCCGAGTTGAGCGCGTTTATCACCATCTTCCGGTCAACCGGACCCGTAATCTCAACCCGTCTCTGTCTAAGATCAGCCGGGATAGGTCCAACCTTCCATTCGGACATCCGAATACCGCGGGTCTCATCCGGAAAATCGGGAAGCGCTCCGTTTCGCAGGCTCTGATGAACAAGTACCCTTTTCTGCAGTAAGAAGTCGAGGCGCGGAGAAAACTCCCTGACAAGTTCTCCAACAAAAGCCAGTGCTTCGGGCGTTAGTATCTCTTCACAGCCCCGGACATTGGGATCTGTGACTCTGAGCATTCGCGGTTCGAGCACTAGTTCGGTTCGCTTGTCGGATTCGTTGGATGAATGCAAACCTATGGGTTCCGGTCTCGCTCAGGCTTGGTCTTTGAGACTGATGGTGTGGCTAGTGCTGCTTGTTCTTTGAACTGGACGGCTTCAGTGGATTCACCCATCGCGGTGGTTGAAGACGTTCCGCTTGATATGACAGTCGCGACTTCGTCGAAGTATTCCGTTCCTACAAACGCCTGGTGCTTCACCGCCGCATAGCCTGCCTGTTCAGCCCCGAACTCTTTCCTCTGTAAACGAACATAGGCCGCCATTCCTTCAACTGCGTATTGTTTGGCCAATTCGAACATCGATACCGAAAGACTGTGGAAGCCAGCCAAGGTGACGAACTGGAACTTATAGCCCATCGTCGCCAGTTCCGTCTGGAAACATTGTATGCGCTCGGAGTCTAGGTGTTTCTCCCAGTTGAATGATGGCGAGCAATTGTACGCTAGTAGCTTCCCGGGGTACACTCGGTGGACCGCTTCTGCAAACCTTCGCGCCTCATCAAGATCCGGCGTGGCAGTTTCGCACCACAAGATGTCAGCGTACGGCGCGTAGCTTATCGCTCGAGCAATGGCCGCCTCGAGGCCAGATTTGATTCTATAGAAGCCCTCTGTCGTTCTCTCACCCGTGGTGTAGGGTAAGTCCCTCGGATCCCCATCGTTTGACAATAGTTTTGCCCCCATGGCATCTGTCCGCGCGATGAGATAGGTCGGAATCCCCATCACATCGGATGCAAGCCGAGCAGCGATTAGAGTCTTGATGAACTGGTGAGTCGCGACGAGGACTTTTCCTCCAAGGTGGCCACACTTCTTCTCAGAAGCCAGTTGGTCTTCGAAATGTACTCCTGCCGCTCCAGCCTCTATCATTGATTTCATCAATTCGAACGCGTTTAGAGGGCCGCCAA
>Ga0209152_10001116_pt1 | contig 10957 bp, 4 predicted proteins | sample GraSoiAngelo_107_FD_185873 | JGI IMG/M metagenome (GOLD analysis project Ga0209152, IMG submission 185873) | Grasslands soil microbial communities from the Angelo Coastal Reserve, California, USA - 14_0903_09_30cm (SPAdes) (version 2) | ecosystem: Environmental > Terrestrial > Soil > Grasslands ...
CGGATCGTCTGAAAGGCCACAGCAACTACTTTCTGGGAAATGATCCTTCAAAATGGCACACCGGCATCTCGCAGTTTGGTCGCGTGCGTTACAGCGCGATCGATCCCGGCGTCGATCTCGCGTTTTACGGCACTCAAGGGCAGCTCGAGTACGATTTCGAAGTCGCGCCCGGGGCGGACTCTTCGCAGATCCGCCTGACCTTCAATGGCGCCAATGATGTGACGCTGACCTCCAGCGGCGATCTTATGTTCCAAACAGCCGCGGGAGAATTCACCCTCCAGGCGCCTAAGACGTACCAGCGCATGGGCGTCACCAAAAAAGAGGTCGCCAGCCGTTTCGTATTACTTGCCGGAAATCAGGTCGGCTTTGAACTTGGCCCTTACGATCGCACTCAGCAGCTTGTCATCGATCCTGTCCTTTCCTTCTCAAGTTTCCTGGGAGGAACGAATGAAGAAGCGTGCTCCGCGATCGTGAACCCACCTGGAACGCCGATTCCGGGCTGTCCATCGATTGTTGTCGATGCGGCCTTGAACATGTACATCGCTGGATCGACCAAGTCGAGTGATTTCCCCATAACTCCGCAACCCGCAACCACCCCGCCCCCGGCAGCCTTTCAGGGAACGCTTAAAGGCACCGCCAACGCATTCATTACCAAACTGGATTCCAGCGGCGCAATCGTTTTCTCCACTTACCTCGGCGGCGATGGAGTGGATTACCCGGCCGGGCTGGCCGTTGATACCAGCTCAAACGTTGTTGTAGGCGGTACCACAACGTCCACGAATTTTCCGGTGCAGTCCGCCTTTCAGTCCGGCCCGACCAGCGCCAACAAGCATGTGTTTGTCAGTGAACTCGACTCGACAGGCCACACGCTGAAGTATTCAACCTATCTTTCCGGCAGCGGGAACGATGTTGCCACCGGCGTTGCACTTGACGTTCCCGGCAAAGCCTACGTTTTCGGAACTACTACTTCCACCTCATCGTCCGGCGACTTCCCGACAACTCCCGGAGCATTTCAGCCCGCTCCTGCCGCCACCGGTGTGGGTCAATTTTTTCTCAGCAAAATCGATCCCACGCTCACCGGCGGTTCTAGTCTGGTCTATTCCACCTACATCGGGGGAAGCGCTAACGCTTTTGTGCAGGGTGGGCAAATTGCCGTAGATAGCAATCCCACAACTCCCAGCGTTTATCTTTCGGGAACCACCGACTCTACCAACATGCCGGTCCTGAACGCGGCTCAGGGCAGCATTGCCGGTGGGAAAGACGCCTGGGTGGCGAAGTTCACGCCTACCAATGTCGGCTCCGCCCAGGAAATTTATTTGACGTACTTTGGCGGCACCAAAGACGACCTCGGCAACGCGGTGGCAGTCGATAGTTCCGGTCAGGCATACCTTACGGGATCGACTGCTTCAGCTGATATCACCCTGCCTTCGGGCGTGACGCCTTTCCAGAAATGTTTGAATCAGCCTACCAATACCGGAACCTGTTCTGGATCGACCAGCTTTACAGACGCATACATTGTAAAAATAGGCTCTTCGATTCCGTCTGGAAAAACCGCCTATCCCATCAATTATTTCTCCTACTTAGGGGGGGACGCTAGCGATTCAGGACTTGCAATCGCGGCGGAATCATCAACTCAGGCGGCAAGAATTGTGGGAGTGACTGCCTCAGATGATTTCCCGCATCCTGGCAGCCCGACCGGCTTTGCCGGCGCGACCGATGCGTTTATGTCCCGTATCGATACAACTGCAACCTCGCCAACTGCTGCCGGACATGAGGGAACGTATTTGGGCGGGACGAACAACGACGCCGCAACCAGCGTAAAAGTGGACACTCAAGGGAACACTTACCTCGTCGGCGAGACATTTTCCAGCGACTTCCCGACACAGAGCACGCCGATTCCGTCTGGCACGAGCTTGAGAGGACTCAGCGATGACTTCATCACCCGCTTCGGACCTACACTGAATCTGGATCTAACCGTCACCGCCACACCCAACCCCGCCGGCATGGGCAACGCGGTCACCTACACCTACACCGTTACCAACAACGGGGAATTGACCGGCGGAGTTATTTTTACTGACAACGTAGCCGGATCAAGCATTCCCGTAACTGCAGGAACCTTAACTGCAAGTCCGGGGAGCTGCAGCACAGCTGTGAACGGCAGCGCTCAATGCAATCTGGGCACCCTTGCCCCTGGTCAGACTGCCAAAGTTACTGTCCCGTTGACGCCTACGCCGCCCACAACCCCCAATACTTCGCCAGTGACTTTGATCAACAGCGGGACCGTTTCCGTGACTGGCTCTAATTTCACCAAATCAGCCAGCACAAATGTGACGGTGAACGATTTCAACATCAAAGTTGATCCGCCGACCGCCACAGTTACCGCCGGGCAGCCGGCCACGTACACCGTAACCGTTACGCCCACCGGGTCAGGATTCTCCAATTCGGTTTCACTCTCGGCCAGTTCCGGCTTGCCTACCGGAGCCACCCAAAGCTTTCCACAGGGCTCGTCTATCCCTAATTTGAGCAGTGGAGCGCAGAGCCGTCAGCTGGTTATCAACACCACCGCCCGCGTTACCACGCCAGCCAGCCTCTTTCGCCCGAAAGGGCCGATTTACGTCGCCTGGCTCCCACTCTCTGGCCTCGCAATGATCGGAGCAGGTGTTGGACGGAGAAAATACCGCAGGGCTGCCATTGGTGTATTTGCGGCTGGTTTGTTTTCGTTGCTGATCTTCCAGGCTGCCTGTGGTTCAAGTTCGAGCCGCAGCACTACCACGGGAACGCCGGCGGGAACTTACAGCATTACCGTGACCGCCACCTCGGGAGCAGCCAGAACACAGGAAATCACGCTTACCGTTAACTAGAGTTGTTAGTTTGAAGGTGCCTTGACGAGCACTGCGGCGGCCAGTTCATCGCCGCCGATCAGGCTTTCAAATCGGCGCAGGTCCTGCAATTTTTCTGGAATGACGTGTAACTCGCGCACCACGTACTCGCGCGAGTAGCGCAGCCGCCTGCCGTTCACTTCGGTCTTGCTCTGATAGCTGGCGAATCCCATATCCAGTTTCAATGGCTCAGGAAGATCGTCCACCTTGTAGCCGGCGGGCAACTCAATCTCATAGACATCACATTCGCGCGAAGTGCCATGTAATTCAATGGGGTATTTCCTCGGTTTCTGGTCCACTGCGAAACCTTTCTCTCCCAGCACGCGCGGACGTATCAGCGTCAAAGGCCCTCTGGTTTGTGCGTAGTTTGGAACTGCGAACCTGTAGTCGAGCACCAGTTCCTTGTCGCGGTCATTCAGTTGACGGATATCGGTGCTCTGCAAGCTGAAGCCCTGCAATGAAACGCCCAACTGCTTTTCAATCCTCTGGAGCCGTTGTTGCTGGTCGCTGCCGTTGAAGGCGTATCGTTCCAGCTGAGCATGCTCGCCAGTGCGCCGTTCCGTCACTTCGCCGGTAAGCGAGCCGTCTGCATTCAGGATGAAGTGTCCTTCCCTCAATAGCGCATTGTTCTCCGGCAGTTGCAAGGGCGTGTGGATCAACTCGCCCCCGTGATCAGTGACCAGCAGCGCATAATTGTCCTGCAGGTCCGAACGCAGGTCCCCGACCGGAGTGTATTCGTCCGTTGGATCAAATATCAGGTAGCGCTTTCCTGATTGCAGTCGGACCACGCTGTGATAAATGCCATCTTTAACCTCCGCTGGCAGCTCAATCGCCAGAATGGCGTGATTGAATTGCGCGGAAGGCATGTCAGGATTGACAGTGCCGCGCTCCGTATCGATGAGAACATAGTCGGAAGCCACGCCGACTTCGTGCAGCAGGCTGCTGAGTAATGTCACTTTATCTTTGCAATCGCCGTAGCGGGCGCGAAAAGTGTCAGCTGCCGAATGTGGCTGGTAACCTCCGATTCCAATCTCGATGGCCACGTACCGGATTTCGCTTTGTAGAAACGTGGTCAAGGTTCTGACCTTGGCGTCGAAATCCACCAGCCCCTTGGTAAGCTCCTTTGCCTTCTGCGAGATCTCTGGAGTCGGATTGCGGCGTTCGACTGTCAGGTCTGAATACCAGGCACCAAGGGCATGCCAGGAGCCCAGACTTACAGTGCTGCGTTCTGGCCCGAAGTAAGACAGGTTCATTCGTCCTGATAACGACTCGATTGCCGGCATTCGCGGCTCAGGCTTGATGGCTGGCACATCGTTGATCGTCCATTGCCATTCACTACCCACTTGCACGGCCTTTGCAGAATAGGCGCCTGCCCAGAATTCCTTGTGTTCCCATCCGGATGGCATTCCCAGGATGAGACGCGCCTCAACTACAGGGTTGTTTTCCTGGAAGAACCAGTGTATTTCCCGCAACCACGGCTTGCGCCGAACCTCATATTCGAAAGCAATGATTGATCCCGGATCCGCGGCCGGGGCTTGCGCCATTCTCAAACGCACATCGTCGTAAAGTTCGTATGAATATGGATTTCTTTCCTGAAAATCTTTGTCTTTAAGCTCGTATTCCCGCCCCGCTTTATCGATGCTCCATGCATGAATCGAAGAAAACTTTCCGTTATGCCCTGCCCACACCACCAGATGCCCTTCGTCGCGCCCCTCCTTCCGGAGAATCCTCACGACCCGGCGATAGTGTTCGATCAGGTCATCATTGGCTTCTACGGTGTAGCGCGTCTCATCAAGCAGGACGATTGCCTTGATTTCGGGATCTTGAATAGAAATTTTCTGGCCGGCCGCCTGCCGCACCCAGTCCGGGACGCTGGCCTGGGCCAGAGAAGCGGCCAGGATGAGAGCGAAGCCTGATCTGCTAATTGCCTTCCGCATGGCTCGCAGCCTTTAGAATTGCCTGCTGATCGTCACCGGCTTTTACTTTGTCGTAGAAGCTTTTGACTTCCGCGTACATGCTCTGCGGAAATGCCAGTCCGCCCATAATCAGGTCGCGCTTGGCAAGTATGCCGTTCGGGCCTTCGGCCTTCTGCTCACTCTTGTAGATCGCATATGTGAGTTTCTGTGCATCGTCAGTAGGCAGGTTCTCAACTTCGAGCCCGGGTGGCAGGATCAAGTGGATTTCATCGATTTCGCGAGAAGGGTAGTAGAAGTAGATTGGATTGGTTCTCTGCGATGCCGCAAATCGAGCCCGCGAGTTGAATTCAAAGGGATGCAGCGGAAGCAGCAGCCGCTTTCCCGCTCCGATCATCATCGGAGTCTTGATCTGAAACTGCGCCGACAAGCTCTCGCTTGTCTTGTCCCATTCGGGCGACTTGCTCAGGCTAACCTCGCTGTCGGAAGGCAGCCAGGTCTTTACCTCGTCCTCTAACAGCTTCTTCCGTCCTTCGTCGTCCGTTCTGCCGCCCTCCCGGCGCCGTTCCATCGCCTCCAATCCGTAATACGAAACTCCCAGCCCACCTTCTGCCCGGCCATCAGCGCCAATCTTGAGTCGCGCAAAGCGGGTGATCATCGCCTGGTTGTAGTTGGACGCAGGAGTTTCCACGATCTCTGTGCCCTTTCCTTCCGCTTGCCGTATTCCCTTGATCGCCGAATAGCGCCAGTCCGTGATCCCGAATGGGCAGAATTTTGTGCCGGGGTCGAGGAAAACTTCTTTCCCGTCGAGCTTTACCATGGCAATCTCAGCGTTGAATTGGTTCAGGCTGAGAAGCTCAGGGACGAATATCTTGTATTCACGGTTGGGAACTATCATCATCCAAGCCGGCATTCCCGCTGCTCTAACCATGGCCACAAACAACCGGTTCAGGTCATCATGGTCGCCTGACCGCTGGCGCAGGATATCTTCTACCCCCTGATCTTCTTTGATTCCGAGCACCTTCTTTTCCTGTTCCGGACGCGACGGCACGTAGCTGGTGTTTTCCAAGCTGGTGACAAAGTCATAAATTTTGTGGATCTTCTGCTCTGCCGTGTCGCTGGGCGCGACCGTGCTTGCTACTGCCTCGCTGAGACCTTTTTTCTTTCCTAAGTAACTTTCCACATCCTTGTTCCAGAACTTGCCCTGGTCTTTCCAGTACTCAGCCTGATTGCTGCTGACCACGTAGTAGAACTGTACCCGCCACTCGAGGACTTCCGGGGGAGGCATGAAAGGCTCCCTGATGAACGCAGGAATATCGTTGACGTTGAGGTCTATCCAATAGCCAATCTGCTTGTGGCTGTATCCCTGACGGGGAAGAGTGTGTTCCTGCGGCTTGTATTGCGAAGGCAAAAAGGTTGTCCACGAAACCTGGTTCGCAATCTGACCGTGCGCCAATTGCACGTAGACACTGCCCCCGCCCTGAAAAGGGATGAACTTGAAACTGGCCTTTTTCTGGTAAAGCTCGTCCTGGATGATCCACTCTGGAGCCACTAGACTGTGGTCGCCATATCTCAGGCTGTAACGAAATTCGATAATGCTTCCGGGCTGGACGTCGGGCAACGTAAACGCTTTGACGTGGATTTTGATGCCCTTGCCTCGCAGCACAACTTTGTCGAACGGCTTGCCTTGAAACGGAATGATCTGGCCGTCTGCATGCACCGTACGGCCGCTGATATCCGTCATGGCGAAGCCGCCACGGTCGTAAGGCAACTCCACATTGGCGTACTTACGTCCCTCTTCATTGAAAATCTTGATTCGCTGGTAGGTGGAATGGAAATTATTAGTGTCGTCCGCAACTTCCTGGCGATCCAGAATGAACGCTGGCGCTCCGGGCTTTTCGGCCAGGTCTTTAAGGGCGAGTTCTTCCGCAGCAATGGGCGGCCAATCCACAGCCTTGGCCCGAGGACTAAAGAAGGGAATTACAAGCACGAAGGCAAGGGCTCGTGCCATCAGGCGGACATACGACATTGCACACCCCAGCGGTACAGGCCACGACTGCGGGCCCGGCTACGGCCAGGTACCAGGGGAAGTGGCCGAAGCGAATTCTACTCTGGATTTTCTGGAAGCCGCAACCAATTTCTGGAGAGGGGGTATTACGCTTTTACCAGTTCTTTTGCCGCGTAGTGCGACTCAACATATTGATCCAGTAACTGGATGAACTCAGCGACGATGCGATCGCCTTTGAGCGTGGTAAATAGCCGTCCCCGTCTACATAAACGGGAGCCTTAGGTTCTTCAAAAGTTCCGGGAAGCGAAATACCGAGATTGGCGTGCTTAGATTCGCCAGGCCCGTTCACCACGCAGCCCATAACCGCGACTTTCATCTCTTCGACACCGCTATAGTGCCCTTTCCAGACCGGCATCTGGTCGCGTAAGTATGACTGAATCTGTTCCGCCATGTCCTGAAAAAAGGTGCTGGTGGTTCGTCCACAGCCCGGGCAGGCTGTAACCTGAGGCGTGAAGCTGCGAATGCCCAGCGACTGCAGGATCTGCTGCGCTACCCGGACTTCTTCGGTCCTGTCACCACCCGGCGCCGGAGTCAGCGAAACTCGAATGGTATCGCCAATGCCTTCCTGCAACAGAACCCCTAATGCCGCGCTCGACGCCACAATACCTTTGGCGCCCATGCCTGCTTCGGTCAGTCCCAGGTGCAGCGGATAGTCGCACCGCACCGCCAGCGATCTATAAACATCGATCAGATCCTGCACCCCGCTTACCTTGGCGCTCAGAATAATCTGGTCCGGCCGCAGCCCGTACTGTTCGGCCAGTTTGGCCGAGTTCAGCGCGCTCACCACCATGGCTTCCATGGTGACCTCGCGGGCATCTTTCGGCTCGGTAAGCCGTGAATTCTCATCCATCATTCGCGTGAGCAAGGCCTGATCGAGTGATCCCCAGTTCACACCAATCCGCACCGGCTTCTGGTTCTCGACCGCAACCTCTATCATGGTACGGAAATTTGAATCATCTTTCCGTCCGACGCTTACGTTACCTGGATTAATGCGGTACTTAGCTAGGGCGCGCGCGCACTCCGGATATTTCTTCAGCAGAATATGGCCGTTGTAATGGAAATCGCCAACGATGGGTACTGGCACGCCCTGCTTATCGAGCTGTTCCACAATGTGCGGAACCGCTGCCGCCGCTTCCTCATTGTTCACGGTCACCCGGACCAGTTCTGATCCGGCACGCGCCAGCGCCGCTGATTGCTGCACCGTTGAGGGAATATCCGCGGTATCGGTGTTGGTCATCGATTGCACTACAAGCGGTGCATCCGACCCTACCCGCACCTCACCGATACGGCAGGTGACAGTCTTGCGCCTCTGAATATTAGCCATCCGGAATGTTTAGTTTAGCACGATTGTTATCGCGAACTCGCGCAGCAAGCGCCAGGATGTTATCCGAACACGCACGCGGGAGCGGGCGCGCAAGGGACCTAAAGCGTTGCCATCAGCACGGATGCAAGCCGCAGTTTTATGGCAGCCTCTGCATCACCCCTGGAAGAGTCTTCACCAGATCGTTGTAGATCACCATTACCGCGAATAGAACCAGAAACACGAACGCTGCCTGATAAATCCGCTCTTTGATGGGCATGCTGATATCCCGTCGCATGAGGCTCTCAACGAACAGCAGCATGATCACTCCGCCATCCAGAATCGGAATGGGTAGCAGGTTGAAAATTCCCAGGTTCAAGCTGATCGCCGAAGTCAGTGCCAGCAGCGGAATCCAGCCCTTTTCCTGGGCCGCTTCGCCGGCCTGCTGGGCAATTCCGATCGGTCCGGAGATGGTGCGCATCGAAACTTTGCGCTCCACCATCTTCTTCACGAGCTGCAGGATCATCACCGATCCTTTTTTGTTTTCATCGAGCGAGCGGTTGAAAGCTTCTGAGAGAGAGAGTCTGCTCACTTTCGTTTCAGGAGCATTCTGGAATCCGATCCTGTACCTCTTCGCGGCCGGGCTTTCAGCCCCGGCATCGGCCAGCACTGGCTGCACCGTAAATTCCATTTGCTTTCCGCTACGATCTACGGAAAGCGTCACCGGCTTGTCTTTGGTTTCCTGCAGCCGCTCGATCATGGTGTCAATCGAAGGCAGCGCTTTGCCATCCATCGCGATTACTTTGTCGCCTTCCTGAATTCCCGATTTCGCCGCCGGCATGTTTTTTTCCAGATTGCCGACGACCACTGACTCATTCGCGTACCATCCCGCCGAGCCGACCTCATTCACAGTGACCGGTACCGGCACAACCTGCTTTTCAAACGAACTTCCGCCGCGCTGTACGGTGATATCCAGCGGTTGGTTGGCGCTGAGCATCACCTTCTGGTACACCTGTTCCCAAGTCGGATCCTGTACCCCATCGATGCGCGTGATACGGTCGCCGCTTTCCAAGCCGGCCTTCGCTGAAGGCGAATCTGCCTTTACCCACGAAATTACGGCGGGCTTGTCCAGGAACACGGGGATTTCATAGTGCACCATGTACACGCCGGTCAGCAGTCCCACTGCCAGCAAAATGTTCATGGCGGGACCAGCAATAGCGATCAGAAAACGATGCCAGCGCGGATGATTCAGAAATTCGGCAGGATCATCGGTCCTGGTATCCATGGGATTCTCGCCGCTCATCTTGACGTAACCGCCGAGCGGTAAGGCATTGATCCGATAGTCAGTCTCGCCGCGCCTGAACCCGAACAACCGCTTGCCGAAGCCAATGGCAAACTGCTCAACGCGCACTCCCAACAGCTTGGCCGCAGCATAGTGCCCGAATTCATGAATCAGGATCATGAATCCCAGAATTACGCCGACCGAAATGATTGCCGCAAAAAATCCTGCCATTTTTCCTTAGTCCCCTCTCAAGGCTGGCACTGGGCGGGTCGCGCCCCCGATTCGAATCACCCGCTCACGCGCCAGTCGGCGTGCCTCGGAATCGGATTCCAACACCTGTTTAATAGATTCCATTTTCCCGGTTTCAGTTTCACCGAGCACTGCTTCGATCACTTGGGGGATGTCGGTAAATCCAATAGAACCTTCGAGAAAAGCTGCCACCGCAACTTCATCCGCTGCGTTCAGCGCTACCGTCTTTGCGCCGCCTGCTTCGGCGGCCTCGTACGCCAACCGCAGACAAGGGAAATTTTCCACGTCCGGTGGTTGAAATTCGAGGTGCCGTAAGTTCATGACCGGGAAGCGCATATCCGAAGCAATCCGCTCGGGATAAGTCAGCGCATACAGGATCGGCAACCGCATGTCGGTCACCGAAAATTGAGCAAGTATGCTGCCATCCACAAACTCTACCATTGAGTGGATTGTGGATTGCGGATGTACCATAACCTTCACCTGATCCGGCGGTAAGTTGAACAAACGGCAAGCCTCTATCACCTCAAAGCCCTTGTTCATCAGGGTTGCAGAATCAATAGTAATCCGTTGCCCCATCTTCCAGGTGGGATGGTTAAGCGCCTGCTCTACCGTGATCTGCGCAAAATCTCTAGCCGGAGTGCCAAGGAACGGCCCACCCGACGCGGTAAGCCAGATGCACTCGATTTCGTGCATTCTTCCACCGCGCAGACACTGATGCACCGCATTGTGTTCACTATCGATAGGAAGCAGCGGCTTGCCCTGTTTTCTTGCCTCTGCCGTGATCAGTTCGCCTGCCGCCACCAGGCACTCTTTGTTTGCCAGGCCCACTGTTTTTCCGGCTTTGACCGCCTCGTAAGTTGCCTCCAGCCCGGCAACGCCAACGATTGCGCTCACTACAAAATCCGCATAGGGATGTGTCGCTACCTGCACCGTGCCCGACGCTCCACAGGTAATCTCCACGTCCTCAACTCCCGCCTTCTTCAATCCGGCCCGCAATGCTTCAGCATGGCGGCCATCTGCGACAGAAATCAGTCGCGGAGTCCAGCGCTTTGCCTGCTCAACAACGCTCTCCAGATTTTTGCCGGCGGCGAGCGCGACAACTTCAAAACGATCCGGATAACTTTCGACCACACGCAAGGTGCTTTGCCCAATTGAGCCGGTAGAACCGAGAATGGCGATTTTTTTCATTGCTTGCGGGGGCGCGTGGCGCGAATTGCTGGTTGACCTTACCGGCGTGCAGTCGCTTACGGGGAGGGAACTCCTACT
>Ga0209152_10001124_pt1 | contig 10924 bp, 9 predicted proteins | sample GraSoiAngelo_107_FD_185873 | JGI IMG/M metagenome (GOLD analysis project Ga0209152, IMG submission 185873) | Grasslands soil microbial communities from the Angelo Coastal Reserve, California, USA - 14_0903_09_30cm (SPAdes) (version 2) | ecosystem: Environmental > Terrestrial > Soil > Grasslands ...
CAGAGCGTGCCAGAATTTCCGGAATTCGCGTGCCAGAATTTCCGGAACCCACAAACCCTCTAGAAAGACCAATCCGGTCGGTCTTATCGTCTGCGACGGCAGGCAAAGGATAAGTGTCGCCGTCTGTAATTCGCCTGTTGGAAGAGACACGTACTTCGCCCGCGGATGCGGGACTGGCGTCGAGTTCGATAGGCACAAAAGGAGAGCGCTGGCGTGAAGAAAGAGTGGATGGAATCAACAGAGAAACTCAAGATGGCAAAAGTTGAAGTGGAAGAACTGTCATCGTACCAAAGCCTACAATCCGCTACTTCGACGGAAGATCGAGATCTTGACCAGCGTAATTCAAGTAACGCTGGCACACCCTCGTTAAGGCTTCCGGATAGAAAGTATACAGGTCTCGCCAACGAAGGACGCTTTTACTTCTTATTTTTCTTATCATCTGGGTTCTGCGGGATTCTATACGAGTTCGTTTGGCTACGTCTGGCTATGGCGCAATTCGGTGTCACGACTGCTCTTGTCTCAATTGTGCTGTCAACCTTCATGGCGGGTCTAGGTCTGGGTTCCTGGGCGGCAGGAATTCTGGTGCGGCGCTACGACGACAAAATCAAGTTTCCGCCTCTCCGGATGTACGCGTTAATCGAACTTCTGATCGGCATTTCGGCACTACTGGTCCCCCTTGAGTTACGGCTTGGCCACCGCTTGCTGACAAGTACGGCCCAGCAAACGGCCGAGTCATCATTCACCTACTACTTGGTTACTGGCATCTGCCTGGCGCTGATCCTTTTTCCGTGGTGCGTTTGTATGGGTTCAACAATTCCGCTGGGAATGTTTGCAATTCGACGAGACCTGCCATCTAAAGCGTCCCGTTCTTTTAGCTTTCTTTATGTTGCCAATGTACTGGGTGCAGTTGTTGGTGCAATCTTGCCTCTTTTTATCACCGAACTCTATGGACTACGCTACACACTTCTCGTCGGAGCTCTGGTCAATGCCTCGATAGCCTTTTCCGCCTTTGTCCTAACCGTTACGCGTAAGCGAGGCATGCAGGAGACAGCTCCAACATGGCGGGACTCCCGGTCGAATATACACGATACCCATAAACTTACTCTCGTGCTCCTTTTTGCTACGGGCCTCACAAGCATGGGGATGGAGGTGGTCTGGATCCGTCTTTTCACACCCTATATCGGGCCCGTTGTGTATTCCTTCGCCATGGTCCTGGCAATATATCTTCTCGCGACATTTCTAGGCTCCCAACTCTACCGCTATTGGAGCCGTCATCATGCCAAAGAGAGTCCTCAGGCCTGGCTGGCGCTCACTTTCCTGGGACTGCTGCCGCTGCTTACTGCGGACGCGCGTATTCCCCTGAACCTGGTACTCCGCGTATTACTAGGAGTGGCGCCATTCGCTGGCTTAGTTGGTTTCCTGACACCGTTGCTATTGGACCGCTGGTCCGCGGGTGATCCTGATCGGGCCGGCCGCGCGTATATGCTAAACCTACTAGGCTGCATTGTCGGACCATTGCTGGCAGGCTTTCTCCTGTTGCCATATTTAGGCGAGCACACCTCGATGCTGCTTCTTGCATTTCCCTGGATTGTGGTGGCGGCATGGCCAGAACCCGCATTGCGGCGACCCCTGCTATTCCGGAAATCGGGATGGGCGATCTTAGGCGGAGCCTTGGTAATCTTCGTCCTGACCAAGGACTATGAAACCATTCTTCCCCGACGCGAGGTTCTGCGTGATTCTACTGCTACAGTGATCGCGGCTGGCGCAGGCGCGCATAGGAAACTTCTGGTCAACGGGATCGGCATGACCTCGCTGACGCCGGTCACAAAGATGATGGCGCATTTTACATTAGCATCTCTCAGCGAACCTCCCCGCAATGCGCTGGTTGTTTGTTTCGGCATGGGCACAACTTTCCGCTCCATGATTTCTTGGGGAGTCTCTACCACAGCCGTCGAACTCGTTCCGAGTGTTCCCCGGCTCTTTGCGTACTTTCATGAAGACGCCAGGCAAATATTAGCTTCGCCGTTTGCTCACGTAGTGATTGACGATGGCCGGCGATACCTGGACAGCTCGCCGCAACAATATGATGCCATCGTCATTGATCCACCCCCGCCCGTACAAGCGGCGGGTTCAAGCTTGCTCTACTCGCAAGAATTTTACGCAACGGCAAAACAAAGGCTGCAGGCTGATGGCATCCTTCAACAATGGCTTCCTGAAGGCGACGAGCAAGTGCAGGTATCCGTAGCTAAGGCAATCCTGAACAGCTTCCCGTATGTTCGTATATTCCGTTCGGTAGAGAATCGGGGCTGGCACTTTCTGGCCAGCTTCCGTCCTGTTCCCGTTCGGAGCGCCAGCGAGATGCTGGCACGCATGCCAGCCGATGCAGTTCGTGACATGATGGAGTGGGGTCCAGCTGCTAATGCCCAAGATCAGCTCAATTTCATGCTTTCATCCGAGATGGCTCCCAGTAAACTGGTTTCGCAGTCACCAGACACACCAGCCTTGCAGGATGATCGCCCGATCAACGAGTATTTCCTGCTCCGGACACGACTCTCCGACTTGATGTCTATGGAACAGGCAGCAGAGACAGAGAGCATTAATCCTTCACCAACTCCTGGACAATTAGACCTGGAAAACTCGGGCCTACGCAAGTGATAGCTAGAGGGGCCTCGCCCGCGCCGTTGATGGCATATGACTCCCACGCGGTGTCGCGCTGGATCAGGCGCGGCCTCCTAAAAGCACAACTCTCGGGCCCCGGCGCGTGGGGAACAGCAAAACGGTGACATCTATCTCATGCGTGAGAAAGACGTACGCCGCTTCATCCTCGAACACCCCTCCGAAATTGATCTACGCAAGGTTAACCAGTTCTGGTTTCCAGATTTGCTGACCCACGGATTGGGGCGATCAGCCTGATGCCAGAACCCGCGCACGCGTATTATTCCCAGATCTACAAAAGCATTTATGGGCGCAAGTAAACGGCCAGCTTGGCCTAGCGCAGCGCTCTTTCCGGCGACAGTGATAGACAAAGAAAGGCGAGCGGCGAGGCTTGCCTTTTCACACGGTGTTGAGCAGTGAGACCGCCGTCACAGCCCCTACCTCCCCCCCTGGGGCAAGGCTCCTGACGGCGGCCTCGGCGTTAAGAGACAGTGGCGCTTAAGTCGTCTCTGTTCCTAACGAACCCTTTACAGTGCGCGATGATACGGCTGAATAGGCCGCCAGACAAGCCATTTGGAATAGAAGGCCCGCGCTGGAGCTGTCGATCTCAGGGGAGGGCTGCTCTACAAGCGCGGGCCCGCGGGCCGTCCTCGAACGGCACCACGCTTCAAAGGACATATTTCGATTGGTCATTTTACCGTAGTTCAAGATGAAAAGGGCCTAAGTATCTCCTTTGTTTTCAGCTGCAGGTCGCCAGGCCGAACGGCCGTCCGCGTGACGGTGGGGACGTGTGCTAGGTCTCGTGTTTTGCCTGGGTCTTGAGGTAAGAACGGCGCCTGGGCTCGCTTTTCCCGGAAACTGTACCTCTAGCCGCTGTGGAGACGCACGCATCGGAGTAGAATCCAATTTTTTCAGGTATTTTTCCCAGGAGGTCGCTCATGGAAACGCCCAAAGTGCCGGACACTGCTCGCGGCGAAACAACTCTGATTGGCAAGTCGATTGTGATCAAAGGGGAAATCTCGTGCGGCGCAGATCTTTATATAGATGGCCAGGTGGAAGGCACCATCGACCCCAAAGGAAACCGCCTGACCATCGGGCCGAACGGGCGGGTTAAAGCCAACGTCAATGCCTGCGCCGTGGTCGTGCAGGGTAAGCTGGAAGGCAATATTCAAGCAAGCGACCGCGTCGACCTAAAGCAGTCGGCGGTTGTCACGGGCGACATCGCGACCCAGCGCATCTCCATTGATGAAGGCGCGTACTTCAAGGGTAGTGTCGACATCCAGAAAGAGGCGCCCAAGAAGTAAGTGCTGGGTGTTTAAGGGAAAAGGCGCGCGCGGACCGTAAGGCTCTAAATACCGCAGACGCCGCACATTTCGTGCGCTCAGTTACCGAAATGAATATACTTGTGATCGCGGAATTGCTGATGAGACTGCGACCCCATACCTCGGCTGCGCCAAGTCGGAGCGATCCCCTCGCACGCTGGGAGGGACCGCATGAGTATGAGAGGCACAGGGTTCCCACGGGCGCGATGATTCTGGATGCCAAGTACTGCGAATGGTGCGGGTGCAACTTTCTTCGCGAAGCGAAATCCCAAAATAGATACTGCTCCAAGTGTTGGCCGACGATTTTCACCTTTAGTGCACAAAGGGCCGACATGGCCGACATACTAGCGTCTCAACTTATTCACTGATGCCCGCGGGCGCATGTTGCTTACTTTCATGGAATTCAGCCGTCTGTAATTAACAGTCAAGCCACAAATAAACTCATTGCCTTGAGCTTTTCGCGCACTGCTTGGCTGCGGTTGGGTTTCGCGTATAGCATTGTAGATTCGAGGTCATCGACCCCTGACTGTGCGCCCGCACTTCTTTGTCCCCCCACGACCCGACGATGTAATCATCCATCCGCTGCTGCTGATCCCGCGTCTCCCTTTGCGTAGTGGCGCTCGGTGATGGTCACCGGCCAGCGAGCCATCACACAGGCGTTTCACGAAGCGAAATATCAGAAAGGAGGTCCACTACGGCATACAGTCTGGTCAAAAGTTGTCATAGGTTGAGAACACAAAGAATGCCAACAGATTCTAAATCTTCAAACCCGGGGTTCGATTCCCGATAGCGCTACCAAATCCTTAACTTAGCTCAAATGCCCAGTATTGACGCGGTGTTTGGCGTACTTTGCCGCTATTCTTCTTAGTCTCGGTTGTTCTCCTCTGTCGCTCTTGTTCTCAATAAAGCCAACGGTGTTGCTGGCTCCGGTTTACCAGGAACACTCTTGGCCGCCCGCCGTACTTGGGTAGAGAGCGCTACTGGCTATTGCCAGGCTGATCGGCTGCATTGGCGGTCAGCTGGCCAAACAGTCCGTCGCCCTCACCGTTGGGACCGGCGGTGAAGAACAAGGTGTTGGTTGGTCCGTTGTTACTGGCATTTCCGCCGCCGAAACTGATGGCCCACAGACCATCGATGACCATGCCCTGTCCGGTGGTGTCATCGAGCATCATCCCCTCGTGTTCTCCGGTGAAGAGGTTGAACGCGTGGATGGTGCCGTCGCCGAAGTTGCCAATCAGCAGGCGATGGGAAAACCTACCGAAGTCGCCGGGCGCGGCTGCGGCCCCCCAAGGAGCGTTGAACCAGTCGCCATGCTGTAGGCGGAATAGCAAACGTCCGTTGGGATCGAAAACGCCCACGAAGCCTAGCCCAGCGCCGTGGTCTTCATCGCGGCTGCCCGGCGCCCGGTGCGCAAAGCTGACGATCAGGTTACCGCCGACGTTCTGAATGTTGAAGGGAGACCAATTCTTGCCGAGGCCAGGAAAGTGGAAAGCGCCGGCATCGCCCGATTGCAGCTGGTTGAAGCTGCTATCGAAAACCTCAACGCGGCCAGACACGAAGTTGGTTGCATAAAATCTCGGACCGCCATTCACCTGGGCGATCGCGCAGCCCTTATAGACGGCTTTACCTGCCCGATTCTTCACGATAACCGCATCGGGATTTACGCCGGGATTCCATCCAGCGATGGTGCCGTCCTCGGTCACGAACAGAAAGATCGCCTTTGCACTGGGCCCTACGAGAAACCCAGTGCTGGCATTGAAAACGGTTCCCGTCGGAGCCGAGGTGCCAGTGCCATCGGGAGTAGGAATCTTTACCACGACAGGTTGTGTGCCACTGAGTGGGACAAACGGAACACCGGCTGCGTTGTGCAAAGTGGACACACCCGTGCCATTGTCGGATATCCACCACGGACTTCCGCTCCCACGAGAGAGTCCCCAGGCATTCACAACATTCGAATCCACGTTGGGTGCGGAGGGAGAGACCGCCTGCATATCAACGGTCAGGTCGGTGCGATGGTACCGCTGTGCCACCAGGGAACCGGGCAACAGCAGCGCGAAGACGACGAGAGCAGATCGACGAACCACAGAAATCCACATACAAGCTCCTCTGTTTGTTGACTGAGATCTTCTTTGAACTGGCTGGGCATAGTGCCGCCCCATCTTCTGGGAGTAAGAAATGGTAAGCCGTGCCCGTGCCCGGGTTGTCACGGAATTGTCGTGTATCGGTAATCTTCTTGTCAGCGGGTCGAGGGGTGTCCAATGCCCTCGGTGGACTCCGCGAACGGACACTAAATGGGTTAAAAATTAGTACTTCATCTCGTCCTTTTTCTTGGTCTCTTTCATTTCGCTTTTTCCCATCTTGACCGATACCACCTGAATTTCGGTCTTGGCGGCATTCTCGTGCGCTTTGAGCGTTACTTCATGCCCTTCGTGGCCTTTCAGCGCCTCCGGGTTGGTTACGGTCCAGCTCTTATTGTCCTTGTCGACCAACGTCTTCCCGTCGTCGCCGACCTTGCCGGAGAGGTTGACCACTTTGGTAGACACCTTCTCGGCTTTCGCAGTTTCCTGCTTCATCTCCCTGGGTTTGGTGGTGTCCTGAGCCAGCGCGAGTAAGGACGTCACCAAGCGCGAGCAAGAAAGAAATTGACGCCAGTTTTTTCATACACGACTCCTTTCGGATGGGGTATTCTCGCGAAACGTTGTTGGTCTGGTCCTTCATTACGTTTCGCTCCGGGCCATGAGTGGCGCGAAGTTTGTGATTTTTGCGTTGGAACAGGCGTGCTCTCTTGCAACGCTGCCGGTCAAGCACCACGCCGCTGTTTTGCGTTATTGAGCCGGCGAGTTTTTTCTGCTTCTGCGTACCTATTCCGCGCCTAGGGCGGCGCACAGATTTGCGGAGAGCACAGATATCTAGATTCAATTCCCGCAGAGTGCGACGGAGGTGTTGCGGTGTCAGGCGGCCCCTGTGCCAATTGGCTTCCCGCAGAACCGTGAGAATGAATTGCCTTGTTGAATTCCCGGACTGCATCGGAGTAGGGATTAGGGATGGCCTCCCCGATGCATCTGTAGCATCAATGTGTCGAGCGCTGCGCCAGTCGGATAGGACCTCGGGCCATGTTCAGCCCGCAGGCACGTTACTCCGTGCGAACAAAACTCCCCTCACACCAAAAGAGGAGCATGGTTTAGCCGCGAGCCTAATTGGCAGTCACAGCACCAACTCTCCTACCCGGAACTTCCGCTTCGGCGCGGAGCCAGTCCTCTAGTTCGTGGCCTTCTTGTCCGCCGCGTTCCTCGTAGAGCTCGTACGCCCGGCGGCGGATCTGATCTGCAAGGTTCGGCTTAGGCTTGAAGGCTATGTTCGTCTGCGGCTTTCTGGTCGTATCTGTTGGCACGGCCGGGTACTCCTTTCGGGAATGCGGGGTGGGTCCGGGGACCCACCCGGGAAAATGTACCCTATGCTTACGCGGTTGTTGACGAACACCGTACGCCTGCTCGGAAGCAGGGTCAATTGCCCAGATATGGTGCAATTGGATCGCCGCGATCAACCGCAGCAGCGGTAAACTCGTGCTGTTATGGCCGTAACGGTTGAGAAGATTTCAGCGGTGACATTTCGGGTCAGGAACATGAAGGAGTCAGTGCGATTTTACCGAGAAATTCTGGGTATGGAGCTTCTAGACGGCGGAGAAAATGCGTGTTTCTCTACGCTTCGTCCGAAGGATACGCAATCTGCCGTCCTCAATCTGGAGCAGGGTCGTTCGGTGGCAGATTGGGGGCGGCTCATCTTCCATGTTCCGGATGTGGATGTTTTCTGGGCACATCTGAAAGCACTGGGGTTCGATCCGGAAAGGCCGCGAGACGCTTCTTGGGGCGAACGGTATTTCCACATGCCCGATCCGGATGGGCATGAGTTGTCGTTTGCTTGTCCGATCTAGCAGGCTTCCCAACAACTTCATAAACTCGTCCTGATTGAGGGGAAGTTTGTGGCCCATGTTGGCCCTCGGGAGCCAAGAGAGCAATCGTCAAGAGAGCACTTTGCAGAAGCCCCGGTGTCGGGGCTTTCTGCTGGTTTATGAGTTGAAACAGGCTACGCGGGCGGCTTTCGCTACCTGGCAAGTGATTTCCGCTACCACGGCTGCTCCTCAATACCCTCCGGTGGTCAAAAACAAAGAGATCGGAGTTGCCGTTCGGATTAACGCAATCGTGGGTTCCTTCCATCCGCTTGACAAGACCTGACGGTCTACCGGTGATTGAGAGGATCAAACCGGAACGTAATTGTCTCGCATGTCTCGACTGCGGCAGGCTCGTACTCCCACACCTTCAAGGGAACCGAGCAGACCGATGACTACAGAGGTTCCGACAATGCTGATCGAAAGGGTGCGATCATGAGAACAGCTGCAGTCGCAACCTTGGGCCACGCCAGCTCGAAGGCCGGCATTGGCATGGCCAAGGAAACTCCAGAAATGAAAACCACCAGCCCTGAACCCGCAGTCATCAAGGGGAGACGTGGGACCGGCTCGATCCACAGGTGAGCTTCGGTTAGGGTTAGGCTGGAAGCCTGTCTCAAATAAAAGAGTGACAGGACTTCAAAGCTCAAGGTGGCAAACAGGGTCAGCACGGCCGCGACGTGAACGAACAACACGAGCGAATAGAGCGTAATGCTCACCTCATTTTCGAATTAGTTCGAGACCCCCACAACCTCGCGGACCGAGGAGCGATTCTCGGCCAACTTGATCATCAAATCGGCCACGTCCGCACGCGAGATCTTGAAGCCGAAACGAGGCAAATGGCCTTCTCGCACGCGGTATTTCCCGGTAAAAGGCATGTCGGTAAGTTCCGGTGGGCGTACCATTGTCCAGTCAAGTTCGCTTTCGGCGAAGATACGCTCCATCGCAGATGCATCGGCGACCGTCCGTGGAAACAGTAACCGGCCGAGAAGATATGTCGGCGGCATAATGGAGTCCCTGAACAGGAAGGCTACAGACTCGACCACAACGCGCCTAACTCCGGCACGCGACATCGCGCCCGTAAGCGCGACGGCGAATTGCCGTAAAAGATGCGCGTCACCTTTCGATACGGGGACCCGCGGACCGAATCCTGACAGAACCGCATCGTGACCCTTAATTGCCTGCTCTAGTTCGGCACTATTCAGCAGATCGCCTTGCCTGATGGTGATGTCCTCTCGAAACCGCTTTAGTCGGTCCAGAGAACGAACGAATGCTGTCACAGAATGACCCCGTTCAATCGCCTGCCGAACAATCTCCAGTCCCGTGCTTCCCGTGGCTCCCAGTACGACCAACTTCATTTTGCCCCGCGTGGCAGAACCCCCGGTGCTACGAGGAGCAGGTTGGATATCGTCTCTCATATTGGGTATAGATAACTATAGTGAGTAAAGGATGCTATAATTTTACCGTTTGGCAAAAAAGGCGAAGCGCTCCTACAAATCACCAGTTCGCCAGCGCCAGGCAGGCGACACTCGCCAGCGTATCGTCGAATCCGTCCGGGAGCTCTTGCAGAGCGAGGGCTATGCGGGAATGACCATCGAAGCGATCGCGCGGCGTGCGGAGGTCTCTGCGCAGAGCGTATACGCCATCTTCAAGTCGAAGACCGGAATCCTTGTCGAACTTCTCGATCAGTCCACTTTTGGCCCCGATTACGACCAGGCCGTACAGAAAGCCCTGAGCGCAAGTGATCCCGAAACCCGTTTGCGGCTCGCGGCCCCGATTGCCCGACAGATCCACGACGCTCAAAGTGCAACCTTCGATTTGCTGCGAGGGGCGGGTGTGGTCGCCCCTGCACTGGCAAAATTGGAACAACGGCGAGAATGCCTGCGCTACGAACGGCAGGAAAAGATGGTCATTTCGCTGCGCGATGCCCGACGGCTTCGACCGGAACTTGATCACGCGACTGCCCGGGATATCTTCTGGATGCTTACCGGAAGGGACGTGTACCGGATGCTGGTGCGCGAGCGTGGATGGTCTTCTCAGAAGTACCAGGACTGGCTGGCCGATACCCTCGTGCGCTCCCTACTCACTCCAGGGATGAGCGCGAAGTCGGGCGCTGAAACGAATGATCGGTAGCTCGCGTCTGATCTCATTCAATTGTTTGTCTTCGTTGGCACGGAAGAAGACGGCATCTCGCTGGAATCCGCACGCTTCAGATCGTCCAGGAAAGGAGTTTGCCTAAATCCGCTATTGCGGCTGACTCGGTGCCGCGGGGCATGGAGGGCCCTATGGCTAGCGCCTGGCTATGACCTTCGAACCACACCAGGAATGATGATTGTTCGGCTCCCGGCAACCGTTGCTGGTTGAGCCAGTTGTAGTAGGCGCCCATGTCAGCGTCGATCAGGGATCCGACAAAATCAAGTGCGGAGGCAGGATGGCTGTCCGACAGCAGCTCGTCCATCGGCCTCTGGCGCTGGCGGGGCGCGAACCGGACCAGTAGGGTCAATGGTTGAGCCCGGCGCAGAGCTTCGCGTGCGGCCCACTGCGCGAAGGTAGTACTGTAAATTTGAGTTCCTGAGCCCTCGGTCAGAAGCTTGAGTCGGAAACGGTCCACGATGGGGTCGCCGTCTTTACTCATGCCCAGGTCGGCAGGCCGCATTTCGGCCATGAGGGTACGCAAAGCTTCGGGCCCCATCCCGGGGCGCTCGGTTTCCGTCTGCATGTTGCGCAACAATGACCTGCGTACTGATGCCAAGGCCCCGTAGGACACCGTCGTAAGGACAGCGTCGTGTTCCGCCTCTTCACCACCGTCGATATACCAGTGGCCATAGGCAGATGAGTGAGCTTTGGCCCGTCCACCGACCGCGTCCAGCAGCAATCTGAGACCGTTCTCCGGGTTGATGTGAGTGAAATATCCGCCGTGCGGGCGCAGCTTGCCGAAGAGGGTCCCGTCGTACGAGGACACGCCCTGTCCGATGACGGTAATCCCCAGCCGAGGCACAGGAGG
>Ga0209152_10001127_pt1 | contig 10891 bp, 7 predicted proteins | sample GraSoiAngelo_107_FD_185873 | JGI IMG/M metagenome (GOLD analysis project Ga0209152, IMG submission 185873) | Grasslands soil microbial communities from the Angelo Coastal Reserve, California, USA - 14_0903_09_30cm (SPAdes) (version 2) | ecosystem: Environmental > Terrestrial > Soil > Grasslands ...
GGTGATCAAGCGCTTCCCACGTTTTTACAGGGTCTTCGCCCTTGGCTTCACTGACTGCAGAGTCGAGCTTCTCTTCCAGCGATGCAGCCTCATCCGATTTCACAATCTCTTCTTTTTTCAGCAGCTCGATATCAGAAGCGATCTCTTGAGTCTCGCGCGCAATATCAAGCGGAGAATCCGCGGTCACGATGAGAGGCCGAAGCGGAATAAAGAAGGCCCCCGCGAGGAACAATACCGAAGCCGCCGCCATCGTCGTCGGACGGCTTGCGCGCAAACGCAGGCGAGGCTCCGAGACACGCGATAGTTTTCTATCCCATTCGCCAAGCGGCAGGCGCTCGCGCGCCATCAGCAGTCCCCCGCAGCCGTTGCGAAGGTCGAGCATCGCCCGAACAGCCGCTCGCTGAGGCCGGCGTCGCAGCGCGAGGATTATCGAAATGAGAACGCAGGGAATTATTCCGAGTAACAGCCAGATCAAGCGGCCGGGCTCGCGATTGCTCGCGGCCTTCATCGACAAGACGATTAGACCCAACGTAAAACCGAAAATGGCAAGAGAGATCAAGGAGCGGCGTATGGCGGTAAGCAGAACGACTCGACGGATGAATCGGTCGATCGATTTCTCGTGTGGGGCGTCGTCCTGGGCAATACGCATTCGCATACAATACTCTGACGATTCATGAATGTGAAAGGCTCGGAAGCTTGCGGGCTTGCGGAGCCCGGTCCGAAGCTTGCCGAGCCCGGCTCAGAGATACGCCGATTACCGGAATAGGAAGAGTCTCAGACTACGAGTCTCCGCGACCGTGGGATCACATTAGATTATTCGGACCAGTCAAATATGGTTTGTTGCCCTTATAGAATTATTGGGCGAACACTTTACCAAGATGTTTAAAGATGTTGTCCGACCGTGGAAAGTAGAAAAGAGTTGTGATAGCCTCACTGTCTCTGGCTTTAGGGTATTGTCGGACGGCCAGTTCCAGAGCTGAACTAAGTGAGACTATTTTTTATCGTGCTGTTTTTGAGCCTCGCTTCCTGCAAGGTCGAACAGCACTCCTCATCGAACATTTCTCCCCGTTGGTACGCGGGAACCGCCCCGGTCGCGATCAATCTTCTCGGCGTTGAATTGGTCGATGCTGGAACTGGTTGGGCAGTGGGTGATCTGGGGCTAACGAACGGAACAATTCTTAAGACGGAAGACGGCGGTCAGCAATGGCAGCCGATTGCCCAGACAAACGAGATACTCTCTTGCGTTCACTTTATCGACAAATTGACTGGATGGGTGGCCGGTTACGCCGGGCGAATCCAGAAGACCAGCGACGGCGGCCGTTCGTGGCAGGTTCTTCGCGGAGAGCAGGAAGGCGAAGTGCTTAACTCCATCTTCTTCGCCGATCAACGTAACGGGTGGGCAGTCGGAGCAAGTGGATTAGTGCTCGTGACCGTCGACGGCGGCGGGACTTGGGAACGTATTCAAACCGGTCGCGTTGAAGACCTCTGGACCGTGCGATTCGTTTCCCCGCGAAACGGGTGGATAGTTGGAGAAGACGGCGTGATTCTTCATTCAATAAACGGAGGCCGCGAGTGGAAGCCGGAAGTCCAGGGTTCGGGAAAGGCATTACTCGGACTGGCAGCCGAGGCCGGAGCGCCGATCGTCGCGGTTGGCGAATCCGGAAACATACTCCGAAGCGATGACGGCGTGAAATGGGTTTCGGTTGATTCACGGACCACCGAAACTCTCAACGGAGTGACGAGCGTTGATGGAAAAATATTCTGGGCCGTAGGCTCAAAAGGCGCTACGGTGGGTTCTTCGGACGGCGGCAGATCATGGTCGCCGGTTCCGGCGGTCTCTTCTCACGATTTGATGGCGGTGAAAGCGGTCGACGCCGCGCACGGTTTGGCGGTCGGCCGTCGAGGAACCGTTCAGATTCTTACTGGCGAAGCAGTCACAGGGAAGTAGGTGATCTTTATGTCAAAAGCACGGATCGGTATGCTGGCCGTCGTGATAGCAGGCTTCGGCCTGGTCGGGTTTCAATCTTCTGAAGCCCATCATATGGTCTTGCGCTTCAATCTGGAGGAAATGACGGCCACCGCCGATCGGATCTTCCTCGGCAAATGCGTTGCGGTTGAAGAAGGGGAAGATACAATCGCACAGGGCACGTTGCCCGTTACGACCTACACTTTCGAGGTAGAGCGAGCGATAAAGGGACGCGTCCCAAGACTGTTGACCTTTCAACAGCTCGGCCACACCACAAAAGGAAAACTGGCGAAGCAAGGCGGGATGACGATGCACGGCCGGGCAGTCACTCCGGAGAGCTTTCACGGGATGAGCGAATATGCCGTTGGAGACCGCCAGGTCCTCTTCCTAATCCCAAATTATCTCGGCGGCAAAGTGACCTATCCAGTCGGCCTCTATCAAGGCGCCTTCCTTGTTTCGACGATGCCGTCCGGCGACGAGCTCGCGCGAAACAGCATCAACAATCTCGGTCTCTTTACCGCGCCTTATAATGGCTGGAAGTTGAAAGCGGAGGATGCTCGGGTCGTATTTCCCGATCGCGACCAGCCGCTGCTGGATCTCTCATCGGGCGGTATCAATACCGAGAGCCTTGTTCGCAAGCGAGGAAGCCTTCCTTTGGATCAATTCCTCGGCCTCGTCGACCAGATCGTCGCCGCGCACGGCGGTGAGAAGGGGGTTGTTATTCAATGACTCGCAATAAGAAATTAATTCGAATTCTGCCCTTGATTGCCCTTTTCGCCCTCGCTGTTTCGGGTATAGTCCTGAGCCCTTCGGCGCGAGCGGGCGGTCCGCTGATCGTTAATAACGGCACGCCGATTCGCTGGCCGCGAGGTCTGACTCAAGGCGGGCCTCTTAACTCCCAGACCGTGAACGCGAGTGGAACTGTACTCTATCACGTCGACTCCGGCCCGCTCGGAACATTGTCTAACAGCGAAGCCACAGCGTTAGTCGATCGAATCTTCGGACTGTATTCGTCAATTCCGACCGCGAACATCAGATTTTCCAATGCTGGTCCCATCATCGATCCCGATTCGCGGCAGCCTGTCGATGTGAATTCATCCAACTTTGGAAAGTTTACCTCTTCGACAAGACCGACTTTTCAGAATCCGATCGTGTTCGACAGCGACGGTTCCATAACCGGCGGAGGCGGCGTTCTCGGGTTCTTTGGGCCGCTTCAACTCGATGGAATCAACAATTTTCAGATCGAAGGGTTCGTGGTGCTGAACGGCGCTTTTGTGGCCCAATTAGGAAAGATCCCGTTCCTGGGTGTCTTCACCCATGAGTTCGGGCATTTTGCCGGCCCGCTTGATCATTCACAAATCAACGGGAACATAGCAGCAAACTCGGCGAGCGCATCGCTTCCCCCCGGCTTTAACTCCGGCCAGATATTTGATCTCTATGCGCCGTTCACCGAGACGGTCTATCCGTTCATCTTCAACGCACCCGTAGGCTCTCAATTGCGCAACAGCTTCAAGGATTCAGGTGCGTTTATCGCGTCGCTCGATATGGACACGAAGAACGCGCTGTCGAGCCTGTATCCCGCTCCGGGTTTCTTTGCTTCTGATCCAGGGTCACCGAACGGCGCGATCGAAGGCCGCGTCGTAGTCAGAACCAGTACGGGCGATATTCCCGTGAATGGAATAGACGTGATTGCGCGGCGCATTAGCAAAGGCGCATATCCTCCGGCGCCGGGCACGGTTTCGTTCCCGAATAATCAAGTGCCGCTCGACGCTGATGGAGTACCGCTTCCTCCTCCGGCGCAGGACGCAACCGACTCACTGGCTACCGCTTCGAGCGCTGTAACGGGCGTGCAGTTCGGCCCGGGCAGATACCGGCTCGATGGGCTTCCGCCGGGCGACTACATGGTCGAGGTCGTGCAAATCAATCCGAACGCGACCGGAGGCTCAGGGATCGGCCCGCTCGACACTCAGGTCCCGCTCATCGTGAAAGAGCAAACTCTCGGCTCGGTAACCGTGAATGCTGGTCAGATGGCGGGCGGTACGGACATAGTTCTGGCCGGCTTCAGCAACGCTCCCTTAGTCGCGGTTAGCGAACGCGAGCCAAACGAAAAAGCCGCCAAGGCGCAGTCGCTAGCGATACCGGCCGAAGTTACCGGCAGCGGAACCGATCAGGACGCCGCCAAGCTGCGAGTAATCTTCCCTGGTGGTCAGGGCGTCGGATTGTTAAACGATCTCTACACGTTTACGCTTACGGCGCCGAAAACGGTATTCCTATCGCTCGATCCAATTTCAGGATCAGGAGATATGGATCTCTACATATTCAGTGACGCCTTTCCCGGAAAGAAGATACCGCTCGGTGATGCGAGCATGATGGGATTTGGCGCTACTGAGAGCGCGAGCGAACAGGTCGCCGTGCAGCTTCCGGCCGGAAACTACTTTATCGGCGTGAGCATTTTCGCGGGAAGCTTCAACTACCGGTTGCGAGTGATTCAGAGTCAATAACCACGTAAAATGAAATCGCTCTGTAGGGGGCGGGCCTCCCCGCCCCTCTCCGCGCATCCTACACCCCATGTCGAGAACGATATTAGAGCGTCCTATGAGTGGGGTCTGGGCTAGAGGCGCGATTTGAGCCAATCCAAAATTATCGGAAGTGTTTGAGCCCGAGGTAAAGAGTGGCCCGCCTCGAGCCAGACAATTTTCTTCGGTTCCTTAGCCGTCGCTTGAAGCAGCTTATTGGCGGGAACCGGTACGATCTCGTCCTTTGTTCCATTGATCATCAAAACAGGGCGGGGTGAAATCTTATCGACGAAGTTCAGCGGATCGGCCGGCGCCATGATTCTGGAGATCTCGTCGAAGTCCAGCTTAGGATTCTCCGCCCTGATCTTTTTCCACACTTCAATCTGAGACAGCCGGCTCATCAAACCGCGGTCGGCGCCTCCGACCATTAGGATCGGACACTTGATACGAGTCTCAACGCCCGCCAGCACCGATCCCATGATGGCTCCCATACTGATTCCCATCAGAGTTACGCGTTTCGAATCGATGTCGCTTCTCGTCTCAAGGTAGTCGAGCGCGCGGCGGTAATCGACAACTGTCTGCATATATCCGTCGCGCAATCTGAAGAAGGTGGTTCCATACATAGATTGTTTGCCGGGCGCTCGCTCGCCATGGTATGCGGCGTCGAGCGACATAGTCGCATACCCCTGCTTCATAAGATCCACACTGAACAGAGAAGCTTGGCCTTTATTTCCTCCGAGCCCGTGCAAAAAGAATACACATGGAAAAGGGCCATTGCCTTCGGCCGGAACCCACAACATAGCGGGCACCCGCTCATCATGCGTGCTCATGAAAGAAAGCGTGATTCTGCGATGAGCGGGCGCATTCTCCGACGCGGGCACGGATGCCTCATCACGAATCTGGACTTCAAGCGGGAGCGTCTTGTCATAATCATAGAAGACCCGGAAGGCGTTGAAGGTTTTCAAGTCAACAGGCTTGCCGTCGCCCATCGCGATCGGAGACGAGGCCAGTAGAATGGCGGCAGCGATCAGTAGGGCCGAAACAGTCCGTTTGGTGTGCATTCAATCAGCTCCTGGGTAATGAATTCCGGAGAACTATATGACAATTTCTCGGAATGCGCATGAAAATACAATACTTTATTCCCTATTTTGGGGTTGGCAAGAATAGCATTTGGACCTATAATCGGCGCCACCAGGGAATAAGGCATCGTTTTGAAAGTAGCTCTAAACACCGACTCACGCGAAAACACATGCGTGAGCGAAGTGTAGGAAATCTTCCTACACTTTATTCATCGGTCGTGTTAGCAGATAACTAGCGCGGCGGATCCATAGTTAAATAGCTCGCATCATCACCGCTCCGGTGCCTGCGCCTCCCTTATGACCGCGTCCTGTCGCGGAGCTCAAGACTTTCGACGGCGTCTTGAGAGCCGGCAGAGAGGCATAGTGTCCACTTATAACTAGATGAGGCCCCTGATTAAAGCGGCCCGACAACCTGTGACTATGTCTGTACGTCCAAGCACCAAAGGATGGAGGATTATCCCTATGAAGGTAGTAAAGATCTGTTGTGCTGCACTTTGTCTTCTCGCGCTTGCGTTGCCGTTCTCCTTTTCAAGCGCAGCCCAGGCCGTCACTGAAGCCCCGACAGGCTTCGACAATCTAACCAATGGATTCACTGACCAGACAAGCTTTGACGCAAATAAGGATTTGTTCGAAGAGGTCGAACAGGTTGCCGACGGTCTCGGTCCAGTCTACAACGCTCAGTCCTGCCGTGAGTGCCATCAGAACCCAGTTACGGGCGCCATCAGCCAGATCACTGAGCTTCGGGCGGGCCACTTTGACGGCGTGAACTTCATTGATCAGGCGGGCGGCTCTTTAAATAATGACCGTGCAATTAATGCGGCGATCCAGGAGCGAATTCCCGGCGGCAACGAGGTTCGTACGTTCCGTACTTCTTTGAACCTGACGGGCGACGGCTTTGTTGAAGCCACCGACAGCAACACATTCGTGGCGATCTCAAACTCTCAGCCGGCTGCACAACGCGGCTCGTTCATTCAGGTGCCGGTGCTTGAGGCCCCTGGTCAAGTCAGGGTGGGAAGGTTCGGCTGGAAGAATCAGCAAGCTAGTCTGCTCTCGTTCTCTGCCGATGCTTATGTAAACGAAATGGGCATCACCAGCAATCTGCAACCGACAGAGAATACTTCGCTCGGAAACTCTGTAGCGGCGTTTGATACAGTTCCCGATCCTGAAGACGCAGGTAACGTCGACGTCAGTGCTTTTGCGGCTTTCATGAGAGCTCTCAAAGCTCCGCCGCGAGGCGCGATCAGTGCCAGCGCTAATTCCGGCTCGGCGCTTTTTGACGCTATCGGCTGCAACATCTGCCACGTTCGCAACATAACCAGCGCTCCCGCGGGAACGGTCATCAACGGCGGCGCATTTACAGTTCCGGCTGCTCTTGGCAACAAGACCTACCATCCGTTTGGCGATTTCCTGTTGCACAACGTAGGAACGGGCGATGGAATCGTGCAGAACGGGGGCCAGGGCACTCGAAATCAAGTGCGCACGCCGCCGCTATGGGGTATGCGTACTCGCGACAGACTGATGCACGACGGCGAGACAGTGAACCGCAATGAAGCCATCCTGCGCCACGCCGGCCAGGCCACGGCTGTCATCAACAACTATGCGGCTCTCTCGACCGCTCAGAAGAATCAGCTCATCGATTTTCTGAATTCATTGTAGTCGCGGCAAATCATTGAGATTGTCGAGGGCGCGGCGATTAGATTCGCCGCGCCCGTTTTGTTTCTGTGATGGTATACTCGCCCGAATGTATCTTACGGGCATTTATGATGTCGCCGGCATAGAGACATAACCCGAATTGAGCATGGTGACAAAGAAGCCGAGAGTTAAAAGACCTACGGCGCTGTCGCTGATTACGGCGGGGGTGTATCTGTTTCTCTACGTTCCAATCGGGGCTTTAATTGCCCTCTCGTTCAACTCATCGCGATTCAGCAGCGTGTGGCGGGGATTTACCTGGCACTGGTATGTACTGGCTTGGCACGACGTTGAGCTGATCTCATCGCTTCGGACGAGCCTCATTATCGCCGTGATTTCCACTGTGATTTCCACGGCACTCGGAACCGCGGCTTCGCTTGCGATTGGAAGGCGAAACACGCGACGAAAGCGATGGGGGCCCTTATCCGAGGCCATATTCTACTTGCCGATAATCATGCCCGAGGTAGTAGTAGGCTTTGCGAGCGCCGCTTTCTTCTCCCGAATTCGGATGACCGCCGGCATGAGCACGATAATAGCTGCTCACGTCGCGTTCTCGATGTCCTATGTGGTCTTCGTCGTAAAAAGCCGCGTCGCCTCTCTGGATACGGGTCTTGAAGAGGCCGCGGTGGACCTTGGAGCCGCGCCGCTTCAGGCATTCTTCACGGTCACTCTTCCGATGATCCTGCCGGCGGTGGTTTCCGCGGCTCTTCTCGTATTCACGATCTCGCTCGACGACTACGTGATTACGAGCTTTGTAACGGGATCAGGAACAGCGACGCTGCCCGTGAAGATTTATTCAATGGTTAAGACAGGGGTCACACCAGAGATCAACGCAATCTCCGGTGTGCTGCTGGTCGTTACCGTCTTGCTCGCATTTGTCTCGTTCAGGATTGCGGCAAGCAGATTGACAAAGACAAACGCCGTTCTGGGCGCGCTGGCAGTCGTGCTCATAGCCTCGTTTGCGGCTGGCGGGAGAGCCCAAAACAGCCAGGGCGGTGAGCTCGACCTCTTGATCTGGTCGAACTATCTTCCGCAAAGCGTGATCGACAATTTCGAAAAACAGACCGGCGCCCGGCTCAACGTTGAGCTCTATGATTCGAATGAGGCTCTGTTGGCCAAGCTCCAGGCAGGCGGCGGCTATGACCTGGTCGTCCCAAGCGACTACATGGTGTTAGTTCTTCGCGAGCAGGGCTTGATTCAAGAGATGAATCGCGACTTGATACCGAGTTTCTCAAACCTCGATCCGGCGCTCGTCGGGTTGCCCTATGATCCGAGCAACGAATATTCGATTCCATATCTGTGGGGGACTACGGGAATCGGTTATCGCAAAGACAAGGTTCTTGAGCCCGTGGTTGGTTGGGAGTCGCTATGGGATGTGCGCTATAGCGATCGAATCGCCATGCTGGACGACATGCGAGAAAACTTCTCCGCGGCTTTGAAGATGGAGAGCAAGTCTCTCAATTCTATCGATGAAGACGAGATAGCAGGAGCGGCAGCGTTGTTGGCGCGGCAGAAGTCGCTCGTGCGCGCGTACGACAGTGGAGGATTCGATCAATTGCTGTTGTCGGGAGACGCATGGCTCGTTCAAGGTTATAACGGCCAGATTGCCAAGGCGATGCTGGAGGATTCTTCAATCTCTTATGTCATTCCAAAACAGGGCTGCACAATTTCAGTCGACAATCTCTGCGTGACTTCACGCGCGCGAAACGCAGCGCTCGCGCATCGCTTTATAAACTATGTGCTGCAACCCGAAGTCGCTGCTGAAATCGCGAACAAGACTGTCTATTCCTCACCCAATCGTGCCGCGCGAGCTTATATACGACCGGAGCTCTTGAACAACGATGCGATATATCCATCGCGCGAGATGCTCGATCGATGCGAGTTCATAAGAGACGTGGGCGCGGCGGTCTCCGTCTATGATCGCTATTGGACACGCATCAAGTCGCAGTAGCTCACGACAGGTCTATCTATATAATTTGTCATCTCACAAACATCAATGTGGAGCGCAACTTGCTGCCAGTTTAATCGTCAACACTTACGAGGCTTAGAGAATTTACAAGAATTTCACAAGACTTCGGAACAACCTGCTTTCACTGAACAAGTAAAGGACTCCTTCCGCCGTGAAACCGGCACTGGATGCCATATCCGCGCCTTCGATCGATTGACGATCGTGCTATACTCCGGCCTTTCGCTCCGAAGCCATGCTTCGTCGCGGATGCAGGTCAAACTTACAACGCGTTTTTGTTTCGCTATGCACCGAAGGGACATGAACGCGGCAAGGCGGTTGATTCTGAGCAGAAGGCCCCCCAGGAAAACGATACTCAAGACGCGCCTGATTCACTATTCCGCTCTCGCCGTAATCGCGGGCGGTGTCTGTTTCGCCGAACACAATACGCTGGCTGAATCGCGCGCAGCGTCATCAAACAAAGCTTCAAAAGAAGCGAGCACAACCAGGACCGTTGATTCGAAGGGATCAAGCGAACTTCCAAACGACTCACCGTCTGACGAAGAAGTGAAGCAGACGAAGCTTCTGCTGAATACTCACGAGAGTCTAGCGGCGACTGTCTCTGAGAGATTCTGGACCAACGTCGGTGAGTTCGAAGCAAGCGCGTACAGCTTGAACGGACGAACCGCATCAGGCGAGATGACTCGACCTGGAGTAATAGCAGCGGATCCGCGCGTACTTCCGATCGGCACCGTAGTTCATATTCAAGCTGGAGTCTATTCCGGCATATACACCGTGCTCGACACCGGTTCTTTGGTTAAGGGGAAACGGATCGACATCTACTGTCCGAGCCGCAAACAGGCCGTAAGATTCGGAAGAAGGACCGTAAAGATCAGGGTCATCACCGCTCCGAAATCACATTCCGCCAGGCACAAACAGCTCGTTGCGCGCTCGTAATTCATTATCGGCCCCCAAATCTCTCTCAAGCCCTCAATCTTCCGCTCGCTTTTTCAGTAACAACAGTCACCTTCTTTTTCGGGGAGGTATTTTCCCCATTTTATCTCACCGCCCCGAGCCGGAGTTGCTGAGCCAATGCAGTCATGAGCTTAGCTTAATCTCCCCTACCCATAAGGCGCTCGCCCAGTCAGCGAATGGTACTCACTTGGATGATGTTTCAGATGATTATGCTTGACAAATGAAGGTCGTTGGCTTAAATAAGGTTCACCGCTTTCCGAAACCCCCGGATTGGCCTTGGCGGATCTGGTAAAATTCTCGGAAGAGTAGCGTTATCCAACGCTCCCAGGTTTCTCTTCATCTATAGGTGGACGTTGTTTGTCATTCAGGATCGGAGCCCGGATTCATCAGGGCATCGTGTTTGAATAGTGCGCAATCGTCCGTCCTGACTGGCGAGGAGTTTAAAGTGGAAGAGATTAGCGAGCAAACGCAGGCGCGCGTACCTCTTGATCCCGAGATGAAAAGCCCTCGGGCCCAGGATTTCGAATCGAAATTGTCCGCGCGGATAGTGGGACAGGAGAGAGCGGTCAGACGCATCTCCGAACTGTTTCAAATTTTCCTTGCCGGGATGCAAAATCCCGGGAGACCAATAGGCACAATGTTATTTCTGGGACCGACCGGCTCCGGAAAAACCCGAGTAGTAGAAGCGGCGGCCGAGGTTCTCTTTGAAGATCCATTGGCG
>Ga0209152_10001131_pt1 | contig 10875 bp, 9 predicted proteins | sample GraSoiAngelo_107_FD_185873 | JGI IMG/M metagenome (GOLD analysis project Ga0209152, IMG submission 185873) | Grasslands soil microbial communities from the Angelo Coastal Reserve, California, USA - 14_0903_09_30cm (SPAdes) (version 2) | ecosystem: Environmental > Terrestrial > Soil > Grasslands ...
GCATCTGCAGCGTTTGCCGCGGGAGATACCGCTCGAAGAGAAGAATGAAGACGGCACGGGCCCTGGAGTTGTTTTGCAGGACGCGTCCACGCCGTCGAGCTGGCTGGAAAAGCAAGAACGCATGCAGCGAGTGAGGGCCGCCGTGCTGGAATTGCCTGCGCAGTTTCGCGAAGCAGTGATGTTGTGCGAGCTGGAAGAAATGAGCTACGAGGAAGCGGCGCAAATTGCCGGGTGTCCGATTGGCACGATTCGTTCGCGGCTACATCGCGGCCGGGCTTTGTTGATGGCCAAACTGGAAATGTTTCGCAATGTGCCGCGGCGTGCGAGTGTGGCGCGATGAAAAAAGCTTTGAGATTTGGCGGCCGTATTGCGGTCGCCAAAATGCCGGCTGTACGGCGGTCGCTATGAATACCGGATGCACGAGATGAACTGCGAAGAATTTGGAGCGATGGGATTGGACGCGGAGCGCGACGCCACGTTGAGCGAAGCGCAGCGTGCGGCCGCGCGGGAACACGCTTGCAGGTGTTCCCGATGTGCGGCGCTGCAGGACTCCTGGCAGGCGGCGCGGGTTGAACTCCGTGCGTTCGCGGAGGATACCGCCATGGCGCAGGCGCCCGCGCGCGTGGAAATGCGCTTGCGGCAGGAGTTCCGCACGCAGCACGTGACATTGAAAGCGCGGCGCGTGGCCGTAGTTGCTGCGTGGGCGCTGGCCGCTGCCGCCACGCTGGTCGGCGCGGTAGGTTGGCGCAATTGGCGCCACGGTCAGCAGGAAGAGACTACCGGCCATCTGAATTCCTTGCCGGCCACCAGCAATTGGTTCCGTTGCCGGAGCGAATCATGAAACGTCTGCCGAGGTTCCCAACGGAATGCAGCAGCCGGGTTCGACCCAAACGGCCAGTTCCGAGACGCTGATAGCTGACAATGAATTCAGCGGATTTACGTTTCTGCCTGGAGTCTTTGCCTCAGATACCGATGACGCCGCGATTCTGCGCGTGCGCCTGCAACGCGGCGCGCTGGGCGCGCTGGGCCTGCCAGTTAACGAAGAGCGAGCCAGCGAATGGATTCAAGTGGATTTGCTCATTGGCGATGACGGATTGCCGCAAGCCGTGCGGCTGCCGCAATAAACATTCATGGGGAGGGCGGCGATCTTGCTGCGCCCCGGGAAGGAACATACGGGTGGGAGCAGCGACCTTTTGGGAGAGGTTAAAACCGGCGAACCGAGCAGAGCAGAAGGGACAGACGGGGCCGGTCGGAGCATGGATCGAGCAGCTGAAGAAGGGGCTGGCGGCGATTGCAGCGGCAAAGAGTTCGCAACAGTTCGGGAGAGAAGAGGAGACGAAATAATGAATCGCAGAGTATGTAGGAACCTGCTCCTCGCTGGAATGCTGGCAGGAGCCGCTGGATCGTTGCGGGCTCAAGACGCATCACCTCCCGCACCTCCGCCGGAAGCAGGAATTCCCGGCGGGCCGGGCGAAGGGATGTTGGCTGGGCCAATCGGTGAGCGCATCGAGTTGCTGGGCTTCGAAGGAATGCACGGCGGAAAAGTGGTGACGGGCGCGCCGTTCAGCGCGATCGCCGTTTCCGAAGCAACGCAAACCCTTGGGGATGGAAACCGCATCTCGCGCAAAACCCAGACAAATCTTTTTCGCGACAGCCAGGGCCGCTTCCGCAAGGAAGTGACGCTCCCGGCGATTGGGCCTCTGGCTACATCGGGGCAGTCGAAGTCGTTTGTCATGATCAACGATCCGGTGGCGAATGCGAATTTCATCTTGCACGCCGACACAAAGACGGCCGAGCAAATGACGAAGCACTTTGGAGCGATGAAAGGCCCGGCGAACGGTGAGATGAGGGGTGTGCTTAGGGGCAAGATGGAATACCGGCAGCAACAGGCGATTGCCAACGGTAACTTGAAAAAAGAAGAGTTGGGAACGCAGACGATTGCTGGCGTGAGCGCGCAAGGAACGCGAATTACTCACACCATCCCCGCGGGACAAATCGGAAATGAAAAACCGATTACCATCGTGTCCGAGCATTGGTATTCCAATGATTTGCAACTGATGGTGATGAGCAAGCGGAGCGATCCGCGTTTTGGCGATAGCACCTACGCGCTGACGAATATTCAACGGTCGGAGCCGAATGCGTCGCTTTTCCAAGTGCCATCGGATTACCAGGTGACGCAAGGCGGACCCGGCAGGCACGGCACGAGGAAGTTCAAGCAGGGACCACTACCTCCATCGGACAATTGATTCACGGGATAACGATCTTCTCTCCTGAAGACGGCGCGCCCTTTTCGCAGCAGCCCCCATCGCTGCGGGAAGGGCGTCGTCGTTTCTTGAGCATCCTTATCGGATACGCGAAGGATGACAAGCTCACTTTTGATCTCGCGCTCCGGCGATGGCGCGGTCGAGGAGTTCGACGACATGGAGGACTTCCTGATGGGTATGGTGGATTTCGACGCCGACGCGGAGCTGCAACAGGCAGCCAGGGTTGGCGGTGACGATGGTTTGGGCACGAGTGGATTGGACGTGGCGCATTTTCTCGGCGAGCAATTCGAGGGATGTTTCTGTTTGTGTGACGTTGTAGACTCCGGCGGAGCCGCAGCAGATTTCCGAGAAGGGCAATTCCACAAACTCGAGATTGGGGATGGCGCGTAGGAGTGTGCGCGGTGCCTCGCGAATTTGTTGGCCGTGAAGAAGATGGCAGGAATCCTGGTAGGTGACGCGGATTGGAAGAGACTTCAATTTCGCGGTGAGACCAAGAGCGGCTAGAAATTCGGTGACATCGCGGGTCTTGGCGGCAAATTGGCGGGCCTGGGCGTGCTCAGCCTCGTCCGTCGAAAAGAGATGATCGTATTCCTTGAGCATGGAACCGCAGCCGGCGGCGTTGGTGATGATGGCGTCGACGTCTTTGCGAAGAAATGTGGAGAGATTCTTTCGAGCGAGATCGCGGGCGCCATCGCGAACGCCCGCATGCGCGGCCAGCGCGCCGCAGCAAAGCTGGTCCTTTGGGATGACCACTTCGCAGCCGTTAGCGGCGAGGACGCGGACGGTGGCTTCGTTGAGCTGAGAAAAAGTGACGTTGGCTACGCAGCCCGCGAAGAAGGCCACGCGGGCGCGGCGCGGACCGACGGCAGGAAACGTCCAGCCGAGGCAGCGAAAGAAAAAACAGTCGTCGATGCGCGGGAGGAGACCTTCGCGCTCGGCCACACCAAGAAGTTTCAAGACACCAATACTGCGCGCGATGCCCTGCAAACCGGAGCGTTGATAGAAACGCAAAACGCGTGCGACGTCGATGATGCGATGGGGATCGAGGAGCAGGTGCCGGAAAACAAAGTTGCGCGCGACGCTGGCAAGCCAGGAGCGGAGATAGTCGCGCTCGATGCGGGCGCGGGCGTGCTCGACCAGCTTTCCATATTCGACTCCGGAAGGGCAGGCGGTCTCGCAGGCGCGGCAGTCGAGACATTTGTCGATGTGATCGACGAAAGAATCGGTGATGGGTTGTTGGTTCAACTCGACATGAATCATTTGCTGGATGCGGCCGCGCGGCGAATCGGCTTCGAGATTCCAGAGGCGGTAGGTGGGGCAGGCGTTGAGGCAGAGACCGCAGTGTACGCAGCGCGCATAGTCTTCGTAGATGGGAATGAGGCCGGGTATGGGCGTGGGGGACATCGTTGGGTTCGGTGTGAAGGAACGATGATAAGGCCGCGGAGTCCGGATCGGAAGAACAGAAGGTCGGTGTGCGGCTGGCAAGGCCTACCGCCAAGAGTGGCTGTGCGAAGAGTGGACGCAACCTTATCCCAACCCTGTGTTGGTTACCGATGCGATTTGTGGGGCAACGTTGGCACCATCCCTCCGCTGCGCTCAAAAGGACTCCCGGTTATGAAAGTATCAGCGGAACTTCGGGGAGGGTATTGTCGAGGTCGTAGGAATGCCGGGGTGCCACGGGTCATGGTGTCCCCGTGCCGGGGTTTGAATCTGCTGCTGTGGCCCCGCAGCCTTCCGTTGATGCGCTCGATGGCTAAGTAGCGGGCTGAAGTGTTGACGCCCCTGACGGCAGTGAGCATCTGACCCTTACTAAATAGCTTCGAGATCGCCGTGGAATTGTTTGTCGATGGTCATCCTCCCGAGGGTGCCTGTGTATCCGCCGTAAGCCAAAGCCAAGGGATAGACAGATGGCCGTGATGACACCAACTCCGCAGTGAAATCGCGGGTTCATACCCTCTCCGTTATGCCCGCGGTGGCTTCTGTGACCGCCAGGGGAAGACGCACGACCACCAAATCGGAGCGAAGAGCGGGTCCGCTTGGATTGTCGTACGCCTGGCGGTGACACGTTAATTAGGGGCGTTTCCGCAGGGACTGTTTCTTCCAGGAGTTAAAGGCATTGCCTAAGAATTGGGACGTCCTCCGCCGAAGCTTTCTCCAAAAAGATCGAGGCCGGTACCTGATGGCGCCGCCGCACTCGTCACAGAGGACCTGTTTAATGCCCCAGCTTTCGGAAGAATTTTCCTTGTCTTCGATGCCGTCAACCCACTTGTCGCAACGATTGCAATAGAAGGACGCTTCTTTTTCCGAACTCAGTATTGCCATCCTGAAATTCAACCTCCGGATTGGGCTTACCGTACCTGCCGCCGAAGCGAAACAATTAAGTCTAGTTTAGCCGAAAATGGGGACCAGAGGCGCGGACTTGTTTGTGGATAACTGTGGCCGTTCGCGGAAACAGCAGATGACCGGGAAGTGGTTGCGAAACTACCTAACCAGACGGACGGTAGCGTGGGCTACGAGGGAGTCGGAGGCGAGATCGGGATTTGAGCGAAGCGGCCGGGGGCGAAAACGTTGGCGGGGTCGAAGGCAGACTTGAGGCGGCGCATGAGGGCGAGGTCTGAGCGCCAGGAGCCCCAAGTGTTGACGCGTGGTTTGAGGGATGTCGGGGCGAAAAGAAGAGCCGTATCGCCGCCGACGGCAGAGAGTGATTCGAAGATTTGCGTTGAGGCTTCGGCGAAGCGCCCGGCGGTCTCATCGTTTGCGGTGGGGGGTAGCAGGGCGAAATAGATGGTGCCGCCAGCGCGGGCTAGGAAAAGGTGGGCAAGGGACGCACGGTTGGCAATTTCCTCCAGATTTGAAAAAAGAGTGGCATGGTGCGACGGGAGAACGCTTAGTTTGAAGATGCTGATGATGGGCGAGGACTCGAGCAAGATGGAAAGAGTTTCGCGGAGGCGTCCCCACACGGCAGGGCGCGTCGTGTCGTCAAGGATGGCGGTGGAGATCGCACCGGATTCGCCGGCAAGACGGGAAAGGTCGCGCTTGTAACGATCGAGGACTTCGGGTATGCCGGCGAACGCGGCGCAGAGGTGCCATTCACCGGGATGAAACCAGTCGCCGATGGGAGGAAGTGAGCTTGAGCCCACATCGCGATTCTCGCCCGGGAACACGGCGATTTCCGGTGTAGCAGGAGTTTGCGTTGCAAAAATCTGGGCAAGGCCTGGGCTGACGATATCGAGAGTCAGCGGGGTGAGTGGCGACTGAGCGATGGCTCGGCGAAGAGCAATCGCGCCTTCAGCATTGGAGAAAGAGGCGACGAAGCCGCGGCTGCCTGCGAGCGGGGCCGGAAACGTGCGAAAGTTGAGGCAAGTGATGACCGCGAGCGTGCCGAGCGAGCCGATGAGGAGTTTGTGGAGGTCGTAGCCGGTGACGTTCTTGACGACGCGGCCGCCGCTCTTGGTGATGGCGCCGGAGCCGGTGACGAATTCGGCGCCGATCAGGAAATCGCGGGGAGTGCCGTAGAACTGGCAGAGCGGCGAGTCGATGCCGGAGGCGAGCGTGCCGCCGATCGTGCTGCGGGAATACCAGGGAACGAGGAGCGGAAGGAACTGATGGTGTTCGAACAGAGTGGCATTCAATTTTGCGATGGGCATGCCGGCGCCCGCGCCGAGGGTGAGATCGCCGGGATCGTAGTGGACGATTTGATTGAGAGCGGTCATATCGAGAGCGACATCGTAGCGGGAGGGAGGCATGCCGATGCGGAGTTTAGTGCGCGCGCCGCAGGGGATGAGGGAGAGTCTTTCGAGCGCGGCAAAGCGGACGATTTCGGCGACTTCTTCGGCAGTGGCGGGTTTTGCAACGATGGGAGGGGTGATCCCGTCGACGGTGTAGACGGCCCGGGCGGCCGGATCAGAGAAGATACGCGAAGCACCAAGGAGGGCTTCCAGTGCGGGGGCGAGATTGGTAGATGAGGTGGTCATGGGGCAAACAGTCGAGGAGAGGAGACTAGCACTGGAGAGATCATGCAGCCCCCGGACGGGAGGAGGATTGAGGACGGACGCGGATTTCGCCGCAGCCTTTGCTGAGGGGGAAGATTTTGCCGGGATTGAGGGAGGCATCGGGATTGAAGGCGTCGTGGACGCGGCGCATGAGATCGAAGTCGGCATCGGAGAAGAGGAGCGGCATGAGTTCCGATTTTTCCATGCCTACGCCGTGCTCGCCGGTGAGCGCGCCGCCGACTTCGACGCAATAGCGGATGATCTCTGCGGAGGCTTCGAGGGCGCGTTGGAATTGCGCGGCGTCGCGGGGATCGTAGAGAACGATGGGGTGCAGGTTGCCGTCGCCAGCGTGGAAGATGTTACCGATTTGAAAGCCGTATTGATCGCCGATTTGCCGGATGCGGCGCAGCGCTTGCGGAAGTTTCGAACGCGGGATGACGCCGTCGAGGACATAATTGCTGGGAGCCAGGCGGCCGAGTGCGCCGAAAGCGTTCTTGCGGCCTTTCCAGAGGAGGTCGCGTTCTGCGTTGTCGCGTGCGACGCGGACTTCGCGGGCATGATGCGCGGTACAAACGTCGCTGATCGCGGAGGCTTGAGCAGCGACGGTTTCAGCCAGGCCTTCCACCTCAATGAGCAGAACAGCGCCGCTGTCCATAGGAAAACCGGCGTGGATGTAGTCTTCGACGGCGCGAAGCGTCCAGCCATCGAGCATTTCACACGCGGCAGGAGTGATGGCGCGAGCGGTGATGTCCACGACGGTGTCGGCGGCATCATCCACGGAATCGAAAATGGCGAGAAGTGTCTTCACGGCTTCGGGCTTGCGCGAGAGTTTTACGGTGATTTCGGTGACGAGGGCAAGCGTGCCTTCCGAACCGACGAGCAGGCCGGTGAGATCATAACCGGGCGTGTCACCGTGCGGGCCGCCGAGGCGAACGATTTCTCCGTCGGGAAGGACGAGTTGGAGGGCGGTGACGTGATTGGTAGTAACTCCGTAGGCCAGAGTGTGCGGGCCGCCGGCATTCTCGGCGACATTGCCGCCGATGGTGCAGGATTTCCAACTGGAAGGGTCGGGGGCGAAGTAGAGACCATAAGGCTCGGCGGCGCGGGTAAGTTCGTAATTGACGACGCCGGGTTGCACAACGGCGCGCTGGTTTTCCATGTCGAGTGCCAGGATGCGATTCATGCGCGCGAAGACGAGCATCACCCCGCCGGTGCGGGCAAGCGCGCCGCCGGAAAGTCCCGTGCCAGCGCCGCGGCCTACGATGGGGATGTTGTAGCCTGCAGCGAGTCTGACGATGCGCGAGACCTCCTCGCTGGAATCGGGAAAAACGACGAGATCCGGACGCCCCTTCACGACGGAGCCGTCGTATTCATAAAGAAGAAGATCCTCAGGCCGGTAAAGGACGGAAGACGGGCCGAGGAGTTTTTCGAATTCGCGAACAAGGCCAGAGTTCATGGGGCGCAGGTTTAGTCGCACTTTGCACTATAGTGAGATTTCCAGGACGCGCGCAACGCCAAGTTATGGCGGGAGCGCGGGGGTGTGTTAGTGTAATTTCCTTAACGTTGCAAAGAGGATGTGATGCCAAAACCGAAAGTGTTTGCGACCCACGGCTTGTTCGACGTAGCCCGTCAGATTCTTCAAAAAAGCTGCGACGTGCAATACTGGACAAAACCGGGACGTCCGCCGCGGGAAGAAGTTTTGCAGCAGGTGAAGGAAAAGGAGGGGCTGATTTGCCTGCTGACCGAGAAAGTAAACGAGGACCTGCTGAGAGAGGCGCCGAACCTGCGCATAGCCGCAAATGTGGCGGTGGGATTTGACAATATCGACGTGGCGGCGTGCACGAAGCGCGGTGTGGCGGCGACGAACACGCCGGGCGTGCTGGATGAAACAACGGCTGATTTTGCATGGACCCTGCTAATGGCCGTGGCGCGGCGGCTGAGCGAAGGCGAAGCGTTGGCGCGTTCGGGAAACTGGAAAAACTGGGACCTGGATCAACTGGTGGGGACGGATGTGTGGGGGAAGACGCTGGGCATTGTGGGATTCGGGCGGATTGGACGAGCGGTCGCGCGGCGCGCAAGCGGTTTCCAGATGAAGGTGATTTACACGGATGCGGTGCGCCCGGCAGAAGAGGTGGAGAAAGAGTTGAAGGTGGAATTTCGGGAAATGAATGCGCTGCTAGCGGAGTCCGACTTTATCAGCGTGCACGTGCCGCTACTGCCCGAGACGCGGGGATTGTTCGACTCGCCGAAATTCTACCGGATGAAGCCAACGGCGTTCCTGATCAACACTTCGCGGGGGTCGGTCGTGGATGAGGCGGCGCTGGTGGCCGCGCTGGAGAGCGGGAAAATTGCTGGTGCGGGGCTGGATGTTTACGAGAACGAGCCGTTTATTCATCCCGGGCTGAAACGTGCCAATGTGGTGCTCGCGCCGCATATCGCTTCGGCGTCACTGGAGACGCGAACGAAAATGGCGTGCATCGCGGCGGAAAACGTCGTCGCGCTTTTCACGGGGAAACGGCCACCGAACGTTTTGAATCCAGAAGTTCTGAAAGTATCTTGACGAATTTCCAGACAGACCTCGCATGCCGCAACTGAAGCAGATCGCCCTGCAGATTTTCCACGAGACACTGGCCGCGATCGATATTCCTGCGACCATGCAGCGGAAGTTGCGGCGCAAGGGAGCCTTGCTGGTGTGCGGCGAAACGAGACTCGACCTGGGCGATTTCGAAAAACTGCGCGTGGTGGCGATCGGGAAAGCGGCGCATGCCATGGTGGATGGGCTGGCGCTGGTGCTGGCTCCTTTTGTGAGACTTAAGGGGGTGGTATCCGCGCCGACGGCGGCGCGAAGGCCATTGGTAGGAATGAAGTACTTCGTGGCTGGACATCCGGTGCCGAACGCCGAGAGCTGGAAGGCAGCGGAGGCGATTTTAGCGCTACTGGAAAGTTGCGATGAGAAGACCCTGGTTTTTTTTCTTCTATCGGGAGGCGGATCGGCTCTCGTGGAGTTGCCTCTGGACCCATCGCAGACGCTCGAAGACGTTCAGCAGATGCATCGGGCGCTGGTGACTTGCGGCGCCCCAATCGAAGCAATCAATTCGGTCCGGAAACACATCTCGGCGGTGAAAGGCGGCCGGCTCGCGGCGGCGGCGCATAACGCAACGAAAGTCACGCTGGCGGTAAGCGATGTTCCGGTGGGGAAGAGGTCGGCGCTGGCGTCCGGGCCGACGCTGCCTGACCCGACCACGGTTGCGGACGCCAAGCGCATCATCGCCGCGCATTCCCTGAATGGCAAATTTCCAGCCGCATTGCGACGCTGGCTCGACGAGGGGAAGATGCCGGAGACACCGAAAGCCGATGCCGCCGCATTTCGAAACTCACACTTTATGCTGCTGCTGGGGATGGATGACCTGTTTCATCCGGCGCATCACGCGGCCGAGGCGAAAGGGTTTATCGCCTGCTGCGACAATACAACCGATGACTGGCCGGTGGAGAAAGCGGCGGACCATCTGCTGCAACAGTTGGAGGAACTGCAGAAGGAGCACACGGGACAACGCGTGGCACTGATTGCGGATGGGGAGGTGAGTTCTCCGGTGACCGGAAAGGGGATCGGAGGCAGGAATTCAGCTTTCGTGCTGGCATGTGTGGAGAAAATCGCAGGGAAGAAAATTGCCGTGCTTAGTGCCGGAACCGATGGGATCGATGGCAATAGCCCCGCTGCTGGTGCAGTGGCGGACGGACAGACCTTGACTCGCGCGCGCTCGATGGGATTGGAGGCGACGGAGGCGTTCCGGCGGAGCGACGCGTTCACGTTTTTTTCCAAGCTGGAGGATGCGATTCTTACCGGGCCGACGGGGAACAATCTTCGTGATCTGCGGATATTGATTGCTGAGCCTTAGGAAGATAAATTTGAAAAAGATTTGACCTGGAGAGCCTGGCGGACACCGAGAAGAGAGGGCGGACTGACCTCCAGCCCTACACATAATCCCGACACGAAAACTTCGGCCCCTTATTGTTTCGGAGGAGGGAGGCGCTTCTCCATGGACTTGAGACGCTCGCTCATTTCCTGAAGCAGGTGCTCGAGTTTATCGAACCGTTGTTCTGTCGTGAGTTTTTCACTGCCGGCCTCGGCGGATTCTTCGTCCGCATCTCCTGAACCGACACTGGCGCCTTGCTTTCCATCTGCGGGTTTCTTTAGACGTGCGATCTGTCCTTTGATCATGGGTGCCATTTCGATGCTGAGGTCGTCGCTCTTTAACAGGGCTTCCAGGGCAGGAATGGCACTGGCATCGCCACGCCCGCCGAGCGCATAGATGGCGGCCATACGAACGCTGAAATGCGGTTCGGTGAGATAGGCCACAATTTGTTTGGTGATGTCCTGATTGTCCTTCTGCAGACGCGCGAGGCTGTTGATAGCGGCAGTGCGCGAATCGATAGGCTTACCGGCTGCAGACCACTGCAAAAGGAGCGGCACCGCCTTATCGTCTCCCAGCGAACCGAGCGAGCGAAGAGCGGCGTTACGGAGGAAGCCGTCCGGCGAATCGGAGGCGACGGCGGCGCCGAGCGTTGCGAACGCGTTGGGCTCCTTAAGTCGGCCAAGTGCCTGCAATGCGGCGGCGCGA
>Ga0209152_10001136_pt1 | contig 10857 bp, 10 predicted proteins | sample GraSoiAngelo_107_FD_185873 | JGI IMG/M metagenome (GOLD analysis project Ga0209152, IMG submission 185873) | Grasslands soil microbial communities from the Angelo Coastal Reserve, California, USA - 14_0903_09_30cm (SPAdes) (version 2) | ecosystem: Environmental > Terrestrial > Soil > Grasslands...
TCAGCCTTGAGAACGGAGGACTCTCGGATACCGTCGGATTCTGTGACCAGTGCTCGCCTGCTTCTCTCAGCAGTCATTTGCTTGACCATTGCGTCCTGAACATCTTTGGGAGGTCTGATCTCGCGGATCTCAACGTTGGTCACCTTGATTCCCCATCGCTCCGTCACTTCGTCCAGCCTTGTCCGCAGAATCGAGTTGATCTGCTCCCGCTTTGACAGCAGCTCATCAAGAGGTATGTCACCGACAACGGCCCTTAGGGTCGTTGTGGCAAGTCCGACCGAGGCACCGGTAAAATTCTGCACTTGGACAATACTCGCAGAGGCATCAACTACCTTGTAGTAGATGAGAAAATCGATGTCTACAGGGGCGTTGTCCTTCGTGATCGCGGTCTGGTGAGGGACTTCTAGGTATCTTTCTCTCAAGTCAACTTTGACGAGTCTGTTGATGATGGGGAGGATGAGGACTATTCCCGGTCCCTTTGAGCCGGTCAGTCGACCCAGGCGGAACTGGACGACGCGTTCGTATTCTCGTATGATCTTGACGGACGAAGCGAAAATCCAGAGAACTATTATGATGAGGAGAACTATTCCGAGTATTCCGGCGATAGTGGATGTTTCTAATTGAAGAACGATGGAATCGAACACGGCTCTAAGCCTCCCTCCGCTCTACGACCAGTTTCAATCCTTGAACGTCTCTGACCCGGACCCTGGTTCCTTTGGAGAGACTTTCTGTGGAGGTCACAGTGTAGTCTTCAGAGCTGATTGTTGCCGTGCCGTATTCGCCAGCTTTCACATCGGATGTGAGGTAGCCTTCCTTTCCTATTATAGCCTTGGGATTTATGCTCAGAGGCTGGTGCATGGTCGCTTCGCGAACTTTGTAGAGGTAGACGCTTCCAAAGACCACTCCTCCACCGACGAGTCCTAGAATCACATATGTCAGGATCCCGATGACAGGGTTCGGGAGCGTCCCGGTTGGTTGGTTTGGGCCGGGGGCGGGGGCTGGCAGACTGAAGACTAGGATGAAGCCCACAATGAAGATAACGACTCCTATCGTGGCGCTGATTCCGTGGTGGGTCTTGAGTTCGAAAAAGATGAAGAGGGCACCGATCAGCATCAGAATTATCGAGACGATGGACGCTCCGAATACTCCCAGTCCAACGAGAGCGAGAGCGATGGCTGCTGCGCCGACGACCGATATTATGACGGTTGGGTGATAGACGTCGGCGAGGATAGCGAAGGTTCCGAGGAGGAATAGGATTCCGTCTAGGTTCGGGTCGCTTAGAATGGATAGAAGTGAAGATCTTACTCCCGGGTTATGAATGTCTCCGCACTGTGAGCCACAAATGGCCAGTAGGGCGTCGTTTGTCGAGGAGACGTTGATCACCTTGTCAACCACATGGTTGTTCAGGGCTTCACAACTATTGATCGTCTGGCATGAGTACGAGCGTCCCTTGGTGACCATGAGGGCTGTCGCGTTGCTATCCCTGTACTTTGGCGTGATGGAGATCATGAATGAGGCGAAGCCGTTGATGTCCTTTGTCAGGGTCGTGTTCTCTTCACCGATAGGAATCCCGTAGACGATAGGGGTTGCCGAGCCGATTGTGGTGCCGGGGACGATCGTAATGTTTGTTGATGCTTCAGCGATGTACGCTCCCGCACTGAATGCGTGGGCGCCGAACGGCGCAATCAGTGTTGTGAAGTTGTTGCCGGCTCCTCGATACTTGGAGATCGCCGTGATCATGTTGTCCATGTTCTGTCCGTTGCCACCGAACGTGTCCAATACCAAGATGAAATTGTGAACGCCCTGGATCGTCGCCTCATTGATGGAGGAAACGACAAAGTCTTCGGCCCCAGGGTCAATGTTCGCCTTCATCGCTGCCACGTAGTAGCTTTGACTCGCTCTTGCTGGCGGAGAAATTGAGGACTGTACTGCCATGAGGATGAAGACTGCTAGTAGTAGGACGCTAACCTTGCGAGCGGTGCGGAGCTGCTTGCTCAAGAGTGATGACTGCTAGTACCTTGAATTCAGTTAGGAATAAGCCTACTCTCAACGAAGTGTCGAGGCGGCGTTCGCTCAGGGAGATGCCCCCCGACTGTTTTCCGGAGGGTCACCTCCGTTGAGGGATCCGATTTGGCGTTATCCAACTTGTACCCAAGCCGGCTGGCACTATGTTTGTGCTGACAGTTCTTGAGTCGCGAGATGCTCTGTGCAAGACTCGGGCAAGACCCCCTCCCCTCGAGGAGGATTCCGTGTCTGGAAGTAATAATGGGCGAGACATGCTAATCAGGACGCATTCCAGGCTTGGATGGGCAGGCGAATCTAGGGGTTCCAACGCCTGATCCCGAACGATTCCCGGGAAATGTAGGGAGCCCCTCCCATTTTCAAGAACTGGGCTGATAACGGCGATTTTTCCGAACTACGAAGGATAAATCGCCTCATTCGATACAATTTCTCAGGAAAAATTCCGTTTGCGGCTAATGCGAAGCTAGTTCAAGAGCTCAACTGACCATTCCGTCAATCATGAACGCAGAGATGTCGAGCTATTTCTCAAGGCAAACTGCAGTAAGGGAAATTGGGAGGGCAGGATTGGAAAGTCTGCAATCGAGTGGAGTTGCAGTTGTAGGGACCGGGGGTGTTGGAAGCGCTGCCGCCTATTTTCTCGCAAGCCAAGGCATAGGACACCTGAAACTCATCGACCAAGACGTTGTTGAGGAGAGCAACCTGCACCGGCTTCTCGGCGTAGATCAGCAAGACCTCCACCTACCGAAAGCGGAAGCGCTCTCACGAAAACTGAACTCACGCCACCCGTGGACCAGAACCGAAGCAATAACCGAAACCCTTCGAAAAGCGAACAGTGCAGAGATTCTAGGCCAGACAGATCTGATTGTTGATGGAACGGATAACTTCCGGGCAAGATATATTCTCAACAGTTTTGCCAGAGAGAACCGCATTCCATACCTCTTCACTAGCGCAATCGCAAACCAGGGCCATCTCGCCCTGTTCAATCCTCCGACGACCCCATGTCTTGAATGCTTGATACCAGACGCCGAATCAGAGTCCGTCGAATCGTGCGAGACTATAGGGGTCACCGCTACAATGGTAGGATTGATCGGAACCCTAGCAGCATCAGAGGCCATAAAGATAATTCTCACATTGCCAACAGCAATTCTCGGACAATTGCTGACCGTGGATCTCGCTGGGCCAGATTTTCTATTTACCAAAATTGCGAGGCGAGAGGAGTGCCCCGTATGCAACCGTTCTCCTTCCGAGACAATTCACCACGACAACGCGATCATGTTGTGCGGTGACAACGTAGCTAACGTGTTGCCTGAAGAAAACATTGTGATAGATCTCCAATCTCTCAACACCAAGATTCCTAGAGAATTAGTGGTCGCGAGCTCGGAATCCGTTTTCGTGTACACAAAACAGGTTCACAGAGTGTCAGTCTTCAAAACGGGAAGACTATTGATCGGGAATGTGCGCACAGAAGAAGCTGCAAGACAAGTAGCAAGCGAAGTTTGGAAAGAGGTACTCTGATTGCCCGGACCAGGCATCTCTGATTTTCAACAAGCTTATACGGTTCTAACAGAACCGGTCAAAATCGCCGGGGGAAAGAGGCCGGGGTTGGCATTTTCCACCGAAGGCCGATCGGCTCAGGCGACGGGCTGCAGAAACATCTCGTAGCAACCCGTAGTAAGCATCCAGGAATGGATGGCTGAAGTGGGTTCGACTCCCACCCCCGGCTCCAAAGGGAACCGAACTTGACATGCGGTTCCCACTCCGACAGCTCGAGAATCTTCAACTGAGTCAAGGGTCCCAAGCAGAGAATTGAGCTCAAGCGTCATACGGGTCTAAGTTCAGCTTTCTTAACGATAACCTCGCCTTTTTGGTTTTCTAGGAAGACCACGAGGCTCCCCACCTTCACTCCAAGTTTTCTCCTTATGTCTCGAGTCAATGTCACTCGAAAGTTTGGCTGGACTTTTCTGTTGCCGAGCGGCTTCTCCATGAGGTGGTCTTTTCAACTATCAATGGCAACTTGAAAGATAATGGCATGTGGTAATATGGTAAAATGGTAATCCAAATAAGACTCGGAACCAACGGTAGCTCAATCGAAGATGGTTTCCCGTGCTTAAAGTCGGCCGAGATGAATCTGCCCAGTTGATGGATCGTACCAGCGCTGGTAGTCGTAGTACAAACTTGTCGAAGCACTGTAAGCTTTGCCTGTGAATTTCAGCTGTGGAGCTGTGGGACAAGTTGGACATGTGGGGGTTCCGTTATCTTGCCCGCGAGGCTGGTATCCGTCTGTATACCACACAGTAGCGTCGTGTTTTGTCATGAGTCTTACGCTGCCGAGAACATAAGTGCCTAGTCCTGTTGGAATCAGATGATGACACGGTTGCGCTCGGAGCAATGAATAAAGGCATCCCGGTGAGTAGTTCAGATAGTCAAACGAGCGGGTTTAGTTATTGAGAACCGTTCGTCAATCAAGCTTAACGTTCGCTTTGGTCCTTGTGGCATTGTTCGCTCTTCTCTCGCCTACGATCGCAGCTGAACAATATCGCCGACCCGACTCTGCACCTGTTCAAGATAGACTCTCCACGGACCAGTCTCCAGCCGGTGCAATTCTTGGGCCTGATGTCTCGGTAAAATCCACACCCACGCCCAACTACTCGTTCCGTGACAATTTCGACTACTCCAATATGAGTCAAATGCAGTCCGCAGGATGGACTGAGTGTGGATCCCCGGGTGCATTTGCATCAGACTATCGAGTCACACCTGGCGCTCTGACCCTAGTCACTGACTATGATAACGGGACCAACACGGCAGTCTGCTGGGAAAAGATTCCGTCGGGCATTTCGAACTGGTCGGTAAGCGCCAGAGGTGTATGGGTTGAGGGAATTGACGAGGTTGCGGGCACCATTCAGATCGTCGCAACAACGACCAGCCACACATACACCTGGGCCGCGGACGGTTTCTTCCAGCGATACATACTATGGCGAGACGGGTGGGCGAACGGAGGAGTCTGGACAGGGCCTCTCTACCAGGCACAACTGGGAGTCTGGCATGACCTGAGAATGGATTTCGTCAATGGGGTTTTCCATCTCTACTTCGACGAACTGCTCATGGCCGATGTCCCGGTACAAGATACCGGGACCAATCTCACTAGTATTGTTGTCCAATCGCCTGCTGGAGTAGACAACAGCTTCGCCTATGTCAGTGCTAATGCAGTGGATCCTAACGCGGCTGACGTTGCCTTGGTCGCCGGGCCTGCCTCCCAGAATATCGCCGTTGGGAATAACGCGAGTTTGACCCTTTCTTTGGCCAGCCTAAACAGTTTCTCAGGCCCTGTCAGCCTAGCCGCCACGGTTACTCCAGGGGGACCAAATTCTGCGACAGTTACTCCCTTTTCGTCGCTGGTTTCTCTAGGCGCTGGAGGATCAGCAAATTCCATCCTCACAATATCTACCCGGTCGGTTATTTCCGCGTCAACTTTCGATATTCGGATAAATGCTACGAGCGGCAGTCTCTTTCATTCAGTAGAGGTTACCGCGACTGTAACGGCTCCGAGTCAAGGTCAGACCTTCACGTTTGCTGCTGGTCCCGGCTCCCTAATCCTTCGGCAAGGTGGCACGGGGGCATGGACGACGCAGAACATTACTGTGAGCCTCTCGGGTGTTTCCGGCTTTACAGGCACAGTCGCATTGTCGGTTAATGCAAACAATCCGGTCCCGGGACCCGTCGCCGTGGTCAGTCCCAGCCAAGTTCTAATCCAAGGGAACAAGACGTTCACGGCAACTGTCTACTTCACTCAGGGAGGTAGTGGTACATGGTACGTGACTATCGCAGCTACGACCGCTGGGATTTCCCAGACGACGAGTGTGACTGTCGATTTCGTCCCTTCCTACTTCTACACCGGTCTGACCCCCTCTGGGAACGTGATAGTTCCCGTCGGGTCCTCTAGGAGCGTCTCCCTGAATCTTGTCAGCCAGAACGGCTATGCGGGCACGGTCAGTCTCTCATACAGAACGATCTTCGCCCTGCCACCGAACCCTCCGACGGTCTCATTCTCTTCGTCTTCGATAACCCTGATTCCCAACGCAACTACTAGCGTAGAATTCAATGTAAGCGCGAACAGCATGACCCCGACTGGATCATATGGCTTTACGATTCGTGCAGATGGAGGCTGGTGGCTGGAAGACACCCAGATCAACGTGTACGTGGTAAACTATCCAGTCTCGCCCGGAGTGTCGGCAGGAACCACCGCAACCTACAACGTGAGCCTATCCTCCCTTCCTGAAGAAACCATCTCAGTAGTTGTTACCGTCACCCAAGTGTCCGGTACGACAGTCTACTTTATCCAGAGCCTCTACGTTGACAATGTCCTCACCAACTCCACTGCGGGAAGTATCGATGTGGGGGCGGGGACCCAGACTGGAACCGTCTTCGTCCCCTTCCCATTCGTGTCAGCCGGTCTCAGAGTAGGAGATCAGCTGTTCCCCGCGGCAACCTACAGATCGATTGACATCTCCTCTACGTCGACAAATGTGCTAGCCGGTATGAGCCGATCAACGGTCACCGGGGGAACAGGGTTGAACATCTACCTTCTCCCAGTCCAATTCACTTCTACCTGGGACGAATCCACCGGCATACTGGGAACCCTTGACGGGACCGTTCCGGTCAATTCTACCGACGTCACAGCTCACTACCTACTCGTAAACACCAACGCTTGGAACGGCCTCTCAGTCGAACTCCACTCCCGTGCTGAAGCCTCCCGGCTCTCCACTATCACCTTCACTTCACATGTTACGGGTGGCACATCACCCTACAGCTATGAATGGAGTTTCGGCGACGGCCAGACCTCTACTCAGGCCGACCCAGTCCATCTCTACCTCATGCCCGGAAACTATCAAGTGACGCTGAAGGTGACCGACAGCGGCGGAGTCATTCAGAGCCAAACGTCACATGTGAAAATCACAGGCTCGACGATTCCTTCGCTCTTCCCCAGCATACGACTCCCTTCAGCGGATTTATTGACCCTGGGTCTCATCGGCGTAGCAGTCTATGCGTCAATCGCGTTGTCGGCTACCTTCCTTCTGATTATGCGGGAGCGGGAGAAACAGCGCCGTCTGGCGAGACAATCGATTGCAAACTGAGAGAAGAATACTGTTCAGTTGTGGACATTAGCTCAAATGGATTCCCCAGAAGGTAGCGAAAAGACGCGTGGGGCAGGTAGGCTATTTCTGCTCGACCCGTAGACTGCCGGCTTGTCCACTGCGACTCCAAACGCTTTGAGCTTGTTTTTAGTTCCAGGATAGATCTCACGAAGAGATTGAAACTCGCTATAATAAAACGACTTAGTATCACCATAGAAAGTGTTCTAGGTAGCAAACGACCTCTGGCCTTGATTTCGCAAGTGTCGTACGGTTTTCTTCGAGTTTCGGTAGGCTCCGCATGTGGGTCGTCCCGCCCACCCCCGGCTCCACCACTCAGACGCGGAGCCCTAGAAGGTAGCTGAATCCCGAGTTCAACCCCCCAATACAAGATCGAGTGTGAAACTCGTCCAAGGGGAACCTGGACGTACAACAATGCACTAGGAACTGGTATACGTGGGTTGAAGCCAAGGATCCGCAGACATTTCCAGGGAGCGGGCAGCGTTCCTTATCGGCGTAGCTGGTGAATGCAAAAGCCTTTTGAATGGCTTCCCCTTCTTCATGTATGGTCAAGTATCATGGCCAAGGTCGTCCAGACTGACCTAGAAGAGGACGAGTACATGCTCTTTACGGAGCTTCTCCACAAGCAGAGGCTGAGTATTCGCGAAGGATTGCGTCTCGCGGTGAACAGAATGGTCAGGGAGGGCGTGAAACTGGACTCAAAAGATCCCTTCCTTAACCGTAAGCCCACTGGAAGAAGCGGCTTGGGAGACCTCTCAAAGAGGCATGACGAGTATCTCTATGGGAGAAAGAGAAGACGAGACTCTTCCTCGACACCAGCGCACTAGTTGCCCTAGAGGATAAAGACGACGAGAACCATGCTAGCGCCCTCGACTTCAGAGAGGGAGTTAGACAGAGCAGGACACCATTCAGGGCTTTGTACACGTCCAACTACGTAATAGACGAAACCCTAACCCTGCTGAAGGATAGGTGCGGGTCCCAGACCGCCATCTCGTTGCGCGAGGATCTCGAAGCGTCTTCCGCGGTCAGGGTTCTGTGGGTCGAAGTGGGGGAGGAGACAAGCGCTTGGAGAATTTTCAAAACCCAAAGGGACAAAACCTACAGCTTTACCGACTGCACTTCTTTCGCCCTGATGGAGAAGCATGCCATCAAGAACGCTTTTGCATATGACAGACACTTCGCACAATATGGACTCAACAAGCTTCCCTGAAGAGCCAAACCTACAGGTTTACGGGCAACCTGTTAGCGCGGGGACAGGTTTGTACTATAAGCACCATCATCAATTCCTTAATCTTCATCGGCACAGCCTCCTTGCCCTCCAAGGTCTCATAGACCTCGAGCACCTCTCTTACGAATCCAGGAGCCAACCAGATGTATTCTCGACCTAAGACTATCTTATCATTAAGAATTCCGAGCAAGAACTTGGAACGTGGTACGACTCGTCGAATAGGGATGTGATGAAAGTCATGTTTCGTTCTCGTTAGAGTAGGTTGACATTTTCTAGAAGTTTGAAGTGCGCGTCACCTGTGACGACCGTTGCTCCTGCGGCTTTTGCTGTTGCGTATACGATTGAATCCGCCATGGGCCAGTCTCGAATCTTCTTCTTCATGACGAAGTCTGTTTCTCCCGCCGCCTTGGCAAGCCTTTCGTCAAGATCGACGACAAGGGTGCTTGCGCGAACGAATTCGAACGCGTTGTTCATCTCAATCAGGGTCCTTCTTCTAGCCTCCACTTCTCGCAGGAACCACTTCGTCAGCTCCACCAATACGATTGTGGGTGTGCCAGCTTTGCCGGTCTCGATATATTTTCTTGCGCTTCTTCCTCTGGTGCTGCCGATTAGATACTCTACCCAGGCGAATGTATCGATGACGAAGCTATAGGACATGCTCCCTCTCTCGGTCGTGAGTGTAGCGTCTCGACCCCTTGGCATATCCGAACAATGAATCTGGGATTCTGCATTTTTCGTCGATCAAGCGCTGTATAACCTCCTGGTAGCTTCGGGCTTTCAGCTCGCGTTTAAGGGTAGCAAGTGCCCTCAAAGTTTTCTCGTCAACTTGCACCGTTGTCGTCATAGCTGCTATAGGACAATAGCAATGACATCATATAAACGAGTAGTGTCCCGCTATAGAGACATAGACAAAGAGGCGCTAACGCAATTCTCTGGTCGCCGGACTGAACGCGGGCTCCCTATGTGAGCCGGCCCGCCCACTCTCGGTTCCAAAGAAGTCTAATCCGAGGCTTGATTCCCTTTCTGAGAACAATTCCCCGACCCGATTTCCGAGCGGGGATTTCGACTCCACCCACTGTATCTGGATCCAGGAACATCCTCCTGTCATGAGACCATGCTAATTCCATCTGGCTCGAGAAGCTGAATGTCGGAGTTGTTTCAAAATCAAACCGAGAAGCTCCAATTTTGAGCCAAAAGATGAACGCACGAACGAAATCGCCGGTTAATGGCAAGATGACTCCAGTGGAAGCCTTATAAGTTTGCCATAAGGCAATTCTTGCCAGGGTCTTATAGAGCTGGCTATATCGAAGGTAGACAAGACGGGTCGGGTCTACATTCCTGGTGACCTTAGGGAGGCCTTAGGTATTGGTCTCAATGAGGTAGTTGAGGTTAACGTGGAAGGAGAGAGACTCATCCTGAAGAGGAGGAAGAGTAGCGTTTCCGCCAAGGGTAGGGGCCTCTTCAAACTCAAAAGACATGTCGAGGATGTGGACATGGAAATTAGAAAGGGCTCGCTGAGAGCTACCGCAAGGGAACTCCGTGAAATACGTAGACGTTAACGTTTTCGTGTACTGGCTGGGAGACGACCCGGTCTTTGGTGAGGATGCAACCGTCATAGTGGAACGGATTGAAAAAGGAGAACGCGCCGCGACATCATCCCTAACGCCTTGGCTGACGCACATTGCCCTCGTCAACGGAGCCGCACGGAATTATTCAGAGGAGAAACTGCTGGAGGAATTCCGAGAGCTTCCGTTTCTGCGAATCGAGCCGCTCACGTTCGGGGACTACGGGAGTGCTGTGGGCGCAATGCGTCGTTACAGGCTGGACCTTGAGGACAGTCTCCATTTCACTGTAGCGGAGCGACTTGGGATTAGGGAGATTTACACCAACGACCGAGATTTCGAGAAGACGCCTCTGAAACGTGAAGGGTTTGGACAACTTCGCAAATAGCAAGGCCAACGGGCAAATCATCACACTAACGGATTGATCAGCAGGATGTAGGTTAGGGCTCCGTATCCGAGTCGTCCCGCCCACCCCGGCTCCACGGAACTAGAACGGAGTCTCGGTGAGAAGTCGGTCTTCAGACTGAAGGTTGAGTCGAGGATGTCTTGGACGCAGTTCTCTTCATCCGCTTTCTTGCGATCCAGACACCTGCGCCACCGAGAGCCGCTCCCGCCATCCCGATCAGATCGTAGAACCATGGTAGCAATATAGAGGAATGCAACGAGGTTCTTGGCTGCACAGGGTTGCTTGCAGGCTGTCCTGTCCGGGAGCCCGAGCCGGATCCGTTCCCAAGGCCGGTTCCAGTGCCCGTGCCGGAACTGGGTCCATTACTCGACTGCGACCCACTGTTTCCGTTCGGGAATGAGCCGATTTGTGTCATCGGATGGGTTAGGTCGACGGTCGTGCTAACAAGCTTCAGCGTTGCCTGAATGCCTATGCCAAAGTCTCTCGTCA
>Ga0209152_10001137_pt1 | contig 10855 bp, 8 predicted proteins | sample GraSoiAngelo_107_FD_185873 | JGI IMG/M metagenome (GOLD analysis project Ga0209152, IMG submission 185873) | Grasslands soil microbial communities from the Angelo Coastal Reserve, California, USA - 14_0903_09_30cm (SPAdes) (version 2) | ecosystem: Environmental > Terrestrial > Soil > Grasslands ...
GAATCGGACCGCTCTTCACGCCCCCGTCGCTTGATGTGGAGGGAGGAACCCAGGGCACGATTGAGCGCCCCGGCGAGGGAGGCGGAGCCAACTGGCAGGGGGCCGCGATCGATCCGGAAACGGGAATCCTGTACGTGCCTTCCAGAAATGGTTTTTCGGTCATTCATTTCTACGCTCCGGATGTTGAGAAAGGCGGAACCGTCAGGTTCACGCACAAGACGGGTGGAGAGATTCCGCGAGGTCCTCAGGGCCTGCCGATCTTCAAGCCTCCTTATTCACGAATGACGGCGATCGATCTCAATAAAGGCGTGCACGTTTGGATGTCGCCTATCGGAGTCGGCTCTTCTCGAATACGAAATCATCCATTGCTGAAGGGGCTCAAGCTGCCGCCGTTGGGCGGCGCGGGCGCGAAAGGCCCGCTTCTGACGCGGACGCTGTTGATCTCGGCTGTAGATGGAGCCGTCAGCGAAGGCGACGATGAGGGCGCCAAACTGGTCGCCTGGGACAAAGCTACGGGCAAGATAGTCGGAACTGTCCCACTGCCTGCCGGTTCGATCGGGAACCCGATGACATTCCTGCTGAACGGAAAGCAATACATAGCTTTGACTGTAGGCGGCGAAACGCCTCAGCTTATCGCGTTCAAGCTGCCGTGATGTGATCCGCAGATCACGCAGACAGAAAAGAGGGAAAGACAGGGACTGAGAGGAACGGTGTTGAGAGAGAAACAGCGTTGAGGGAGGAACGGCGTTGAGAATCAGTCAGTTTCAGCCTTCTGCGAAATCTGCGTCATCTGTGGATGATGACCGTGACTCTCAAACCTATGCGATAATCGGGGCGGCTATGGAAGTGCACCGTATACTGGGTTGCGGATTTCTCGAGCCTGTTTATCACGCGGCATTGGCGAAAGAGTTCTCGCTGCGCGCTATTGATTTTCGGCGAGACGTCGAGCTGCCAATCACGTATAACGGTGAACCGCTCTCCACGAAGTATAGTCGCTACAGAAGTTTCTCTGCGCATCGCCGTGCGTATAATTCTCAGTATGTGTTGAGAGCTCCGTCTAAGAAGTCTTTAGTCCGTTGTCCTACCGCCGACGGCTATTCGGATCCGGCATTTTGTTTGTCGCGAGCATCACAAAGTGATATAAAAACTTGAATTCATTGCTTTCGAAACTGCTCCGCCAGTCGGGCATTTGTGCCCAGAAAGGAGCAATCGAAGCTGAGCTGTCAAGCTATCAGTGGCATCATCTTCTTAGTGGACATTCAGCGGCGCTGGCTGAGTGATAAATTGATTAGAACCGGTTTGGAGGAGGCGTTATGAGACGTATTATCGGCTTGGGCGTTGCCTGCACCGTAATGCTCGTCTGCGGGCTATGGACGACCCATAGCTCGGATAAAGTTTCCGGGATCAACTACGCGAAAGACGTCGCGCCCATCATCCAGAAAAACTGCATCGTCTGTCATAGGCCGGGCGAAATCGCGCCGATGTCGCTCCTCACATATAAAGACGTGCGGCCGTGGGCCAAGTCGATTCGCGAAATGGTGGTCGAGCGGCGAATGCCTCCCTGGTTTGCGGACCCGAGCTACGGCTCTTTTTCGAACGATTGCCGGCTTCCTCAGAAAGATATTCAGACGATCGCGGCATGGGTCGAAGGCGGGGCAAAGGAAGGCGACTTCAAAGATCTTCCTCCGGCGCCGAAATTCACCGACGGCTGGAATATTGGAAAGCCGGACGTGGTCCTCTCCATGACGCAGGAATACGACGTGCCTGCCGAAGGCGTGATTCCTTACAAGTACTTCGTCGTACCCACAGATTTCAAAGAAGATCGTTACGTTCAGTTTGCCGAGATACGGCAGGGCAATAGAACCCTCGTCCATCATGTGATAGTAGACGTGAGATATCCCGACCAGGGGCCGGTGCCGCCCGCTGGAGAATTGAATCCCGACAGTCTCCGATCTTCTTCACGATCAAACTCGAACGAAAGACCGGGTGATTCGGACGGAAGGCTCGTAGGATGGGCGCCGGGCGAAGCCCCTCTCGAATTGAAGCCGGGGCAGGCGAAGCTGATTAAGGCCGGATCGGTTCTGATCTTCCAGGTTCACTACACTCCAAACGGCCAGGCGGGCAAGGATCGAACCAGCCTCGGCTTGATCTTCTCCAGAACGCCGGTAGAAAAACGCGTAATCACCGCGGGCGCTGTAGCGCACAATCTCTCCATTCCGCCCGGAGATCCCAACTACGAATCTGCCAGCACATTCGTATTTCAGGAAGATAGCCACATCGATAGCCTTCACCCGCATATGCACTTCCGCGGAAAAGATTTTCAGTACAAGCTCGTCTATCCGGACGGAACCTCGAAGATGCTGCTGTTCGTGCCGCGCTGGGATTTCAACTGGCAGATGACCTATGTACTGAAAGAGCCGGTCGCAGCGCCCAAAGGAAGCCGGCTCGAATGCGTGGCTCACTACGATAACTCCGAAAAGAACAAGTACAATCCGGATCCGACCAGGCTCGTAACCTGGGGGCCTCAGACCTGGGATGAAATGATGATCGGCTACCTGGACTATGTAATAGACAAGCAAGATCTCCGGGTTAGTCGCGAGAGCGCTTCAAAGTAATGATGAATTGGAGAAGCGATGAGAAGATTGCTGCTTACCCTGGTTGGAATAATCGTCGTCGCCGCTTTAGGAATAGCCGATGCATCAATCAACAGTGAGGCGGGCCAGAAAAATGTTCCTAACTTTGCGCGAGACGTCGCTCCGATAATTTTCAATAAGTGTGCGACCTGCCATCGGCCGGGTGAACCGGCGCCGATGGCGCTTACCTCCTACCAGGAAGTTCGCCCCTGGAGTAAGGCCATTCGTGAGCAGGTTGCTCAGCGATCCATGCCGCCGTGGTATGCAGATCCCGATGCGTCTCTTCAATTTCGAAACGATCGCCGCCTTTCATCCAAAGAGATCGAGACGATCCTCTCGTGGGTCGATGCGGGCTCGCCCAAGGGCGACGACAAAGATACTCCGCCTCTGCCCGCTTTCGCGAAGGGTTGGAGCTGGGGTGAGCCGGATTTGATCATTCCGATGCCCGTCGAATTCGACATTCCAGCCGAAGGCGAGCTTCCGATGCAGAACTTCTTCGTGCCGGTTCCCTTCAAAGAGGAACGATGGGTTGAGGCGGTAGAGCTGAGGCCGGGTAACCCCTCCGTTGTTCATCATTCAATCGCGAACGTCACGCGACTGCCGGAAGGAAGCCAAATAGTGAACGGCCGAGCGGTAAAGGTCGACTCGGGCAAAGCCATCACATCCGATCCAAGGCAGACGGGCGGATTGCGCGAAGAAGTGTTCCTCAGCCAGGACTCGTTCACTCGCGCCGGAGCGTTCAAGTTGGTCGGCCAGGCGCCCGGTAAAGGTTTCGAAAAACATCACGAAGGAACGGCGAAGCGCATATTACCCGGGATGTATTTCCAATTTAATATGCACTATCAGCCAACCGGCCGACCCGAAAAAGATCGCTCGATGCTTGGGCTCTGGTTCGCAAAGAAACCGGTCGCTTACGAGGTGCTGACGAAAGGAGTGACCGACGTTATTTTTATTGGCGGAAAGGAACTCGGCGAGACAAAGACCGTCAACGGTCGCGAGGTAAGGACCCGCGGAAAGCTTCCGAACATTCCGCCGTATGCTGAAAACTGGGAGATCAGCGGCGAGCTTCCGATCAAAGAAGCAATAACCTTGTACGCCTTCGCGCCTCATATGCACCTTCGCGGCAAGGACATCAAATATATTCTTCAGTGGCCCGACGGCCGCCGGCAGACTCTGCTCACCGTCCCGAAGTTCGATTTCAACTGGCAGCTTCATTACGAGCTTGAACGGCCGCTCAAGATTCCAGCCGGGAGTAAGATGATCGCCGTCGCCCACTACGATAACTCGCTTAAGAACCGCTACAACCCGGCGCCTCAAAAGGAAGTCTTTTGGAGCGAGCAGAGCTGGGATGAAATGTTTATACCGTGGTTCGAATACACGGTCGACAGCATGGATTTAACAAAGACTACGACCCCTTCGACTGCGAGCAACAAATAGACCGGTGACTAAATAACGAGTGACAAGCGACAAGTAACAATGACAAGTGACAAATGACTAACCTGGTTCGGATCATCTGCCTGGCGGTATTTGTGTTTCAGCAACAGCCTTCGAGGCCGACGCAGCCGACCGATCCGATGCCCCCGCCTAATCTCGACTACTTCGTTGGCTCCTGGGAGTTTGATTGGAACGTGCCGGAGTCTCCGCTCGGTCCTGCCGGAAAGATGAAAGGCACGGAAACCTACCGAAAAGTCCTCAGCGGCCAGATGTATGAGAGTGAAATCAAAGGCGAAGGTCCCGACGGACAGTTTCAAGGCCGGGCAATCACAAGCTACGACGATAAGGAGAAGCTTGTCAGCCGTTACGAGCTTTTCAGTTTTGGATTATCTACCTTCAAGAGCGGCACAATCGGCGGAGACCTCGGAGGCTACTACACTATTTTCTGGGAAAGCGCGCCAATAAAGAAGGGCGGACATACTGTTAAATTGAAGGGCAAAACCCAGATGCTTTCGCCCGCTCATTATCGCCTGCTGACCGAGATTTCGGTCGACGGCGGACCCTATACTAGTCTCGGAAACCCATGGTTCAGAAAAGTCGATGCTAAGCCCGGACAATAAACTCTCCGCCTGTTAGCGGCCCTCTTCAACAAGCTCAATCGCGATAGAATCCGGTCCCTCGATCATCGCGGCGCGGCCGCTGCCATTCCCAAAGCGGTGAATCTCCTCCAACACCTTTACGCCTGACTTTCGTAATCGCTCAAGCACCGGGGCAACATTCGCATAACCCAGCGCGATATGGTCGACCACATGCCCGCGTGTATTTACCAGAGGGGCGGGACGTTGGCGCGGATAGATAATCAGATTGACGTCTCCAATTCGCACCGTAGCTGCCGGAGACCGAATTACGCCCAGGGGCTCGCTCGGCGCGGCAAACGGAACCTCACAGGGCTCTGGGGTTGGAGCATTATTTCTGCCGACTGCCCCGAGGTGCTTCTTATACCATTCGGCGGCACAGAGCGGTGCATCGCTGTAGAGATGTACGTGAATAAATGCCCGTGTCTGGGATGTGTTTATTTCAACCAGCGCTCCATCAGGAGCTTTCATATAGGCGAATAGGGTTCCAGAACCGAGTCGTGTAATCGGCGTTTGAAACGCGACGCCCGCATCAAGATGCTTCTTAAAATCAGCCTCCATATCCGGACTGCCCCATCCGAAATGCCAGATTGCGCTATCGGGAGTTGTCGCTGGCGCTTTTGCGACCTTGTTGAATAACAGATACATTCGCTCGCTTTGAACCGCTTCGAAGCCGGAGACGCGGGTCTTCTTCGTCACGTCGAAAGTACTCGTGTAGAAATTGATTGCCTTTGATGGATCAACCGAGTTGAGATGCACGTGATGGAATGCAGCAGGAGCGCGCTCATCCTGATCAGCCTGAACCTGACCCCTGGAATTTTCGCGTCCGGCTAGCGCTGAAGCCAGTACTGAAATAAGGATCAGGGTCAAAGCCAAAATCGATCTCGTCTGCATAAATTGTCCTTCTTGATCGCGCGCATGTGTAGACGCGAAGCTGTTCCGTATTGTCGGCCAAGATTTTTGCTTTAGGGTTTTGATTCTTCCAGCAACTGCGCCAGATGTTGCTTCCAGAGCGCCGGCAACGAGTGCGTGCCATGTCCCCTGGTCTGATCGCTTATCGGAATCAACACGAAACTCCCGCGCTTCACCCGTTTGATCTCGCGCTCCATTACCCCGAGTTCCGGCGGATTGACAAAGTCGTCCGCTGAATTGATCGCAATCAGCGCGGCCTTGATCGACTCTAACCGTGGCGACGGATCGTAATCGCGAGACGCATCGAACTGATAAAGCATGTCGTTCGCATCCACTCCCGTTAACCTCGACTTCACCTGGCTGTCGAAGAGCTTGTCGGCGGCATCGCGCGTAGGCGCCTGCTTCTGCATCTGAAGCGGACTCCCGGTCATCAGCATCAGTGCGTATATCGCCGGAACGAGCCCGCGAGGCTGCTCCGTGTATTCACCATTCTTCCAGCTCGGATCGGTCTTGATGGAATCGACGATCATTCTTCTCAGCATGCGATTCCGGCCGGCAATCTGAACGGGCAGGCTTGCCAACGGCATGAGCGCATCCATGAAATCCGGATACATCTCGCCCCAAACCCATGTCTGCATGCCGCCCATGGACGTGCCCATTACGAGCCTGAGATGATTGATGCCCAGCTTTTCTGCAAGCAAACGGTGTTGAGCCGCAACCATATCGTCGTAGTTGTAATGCGGAAATCGAGCGTGAAGTCCTCCGCTCGGCTTGCTTGATTCGCCGTGGCCGATACCATCCGGCAACACGATGAAGTATTTGCTTGCGTCAAGCAGCTCACCCTTCCCGAACAGAATTCCGGCAAATCGCTCCGACATAAATGACCGGCCGGCCCCGCCCGTTCCGTGAAGAATCAACACGGCGTTGCGCACGATGCCATTCTCATCCTTAGTCGGAGTTCCAAGAGTTCGATAATGAAGCTTCAGCTCGGGCAGCGTCTCGCCGCTCTTGAATTTGAAGTCGTGAATGATGAAATCGCCTTCGACCGGATGCAGCGCGGTTTGCGCGCTTACTCCGGCGTATAGACCGAAGATTAAGACTGCTAACAGGATCACTTTCTTAGTCATCTCTGTCTCCAGCACAATTTTGGTATAAGCCGGGCACGCACTTGCGCTACAGGATCTCGAGGCGCCGTGCCGGCAGCTTCTACAGGTGCGGCATTATATCCGAATACCGCCAGGATTACGGTCCAGAACGAGGCCATTAATCTCCAGGTAACGTTGAGCAGCTCGCGAGAGACACAAATGGACCAAGTTCGACGCGGCGAATCAGAAGAGGTGATGCTTAGACTATCTGTTAAAAAACGCGGCAAGACAGGACTATCGTTTCCGCTTTACCTGTGCCAAAGCACTCGCCGCCGCCGTTTTTGATGCTTTGCTACTACGGCCGTCGCGCAAGACCTTTGAGGCGGCCTTGCCTACGGATGCGGAAGTTGTTTCACGAGGGGCCTTGCTCTGAGTCAAAGCGCTTCCGGCAGCCCTCTTTGCATTCTTTCCGGATGATGGATTATCCAACACTTTTGCTGCTACACGCGCTGCTTTTGGACTGGTTCCTCGTTTCATCTCATGGCTCCTTTCAAATTAAATAGCGGCAATCCTAGCAACTCCCGACCATAATTACTATGTACGAACCATGGTTTATCGATGACTCCCCCACGAGAGAGGCGGTCTGTATGACGCGTGATCTCGTGTTATATGGGTGTCTTGTATGATCTGGTTGCGACGTATGAATTCGGCAAGTATGCTAGATTGAATTTCCGACTGGGCTTAACGGCTGGAATCCTGTGAGCTTGCTTCGGGGTCTTTGCCGTAAGCGGTTGAAATCCTAAAGCCGGGGTGGCGGAATGGCAGACGCAGAGGACTTAAAATCCTCTGGCCCAAAAGGCCGTGCGGGTTCGAGTCCCGCCCTCGGCACTTTTAGAATCAGAGAGTTGTGGGTTTTATTAATCGGTCGTTTTAGCTCGTCTCGGGGGCTTCTGGGTAATTCCTGGGTAATTGTGTCAGCGAAACTGACATGTCTTCTCACTTACATCTTTCGAGTCGCCATCAGCACAACCGTATCCTCTCGCTCGATGACGGCTGGCTTCGATCCTGTTGCGTCTTCCGCTCGATGCTGATAGGCCGACGATTGACGAGTTGGCTGGTGACGCAAGTCGTGCGGAGCAACCGTAAGAATAAGTCTTTTCCCCGCGAACTCCGGCAGAGTTTATTTAGCTTCAGAATTCTGCAGGTTCGTCAGGGACCCACTTCTTCACGGCTCTTTCGATCTCGCTTGCTACCCAGTCTAGTTCCTCTCGCTGGCTGGAGGGGACAACAATCATTTCAGCGCAGCTTTTTGAAAGCATAAGATTGACGGCAGCATTGGGGTCGTCGCCAGCTCCGCGAATGTCGGTTCTCAACCCGATTACGGGGATCTTGGCATTAAACGCGTAGCCCTGCTCCCAGCACGTCCCCGAGTCGGGATCAGCTTGGTCAAGAATAGCGAGTAAGACATCAGACGACTTCAAATCATCAACATTGGACGTAAATAGGCTTTGGGGATCAAAGGGCTTCAACCCGTCTAGCATCGGTTTCGCTGTGATCTGAGGAAGCACGACATCAAACCCCCGCTTCTGAAGTAGCTGCGCTAGTTTCTCGTTCCACTGCCACTCCGCTTGTGTAAAGAGCGGAGCGGCAAAGTAGATCCTCCTGGTACTGCGGCGTGCCTCCCGCCCCGTCTCGGCGTCACCAGAGAGCCAGTCGGGCAATGGGGGCTGCCAGGTTTCTGGCGGTTCTGAGCAGGGTCTGTACTCAATATCAAGTCCTATACTTTCGGCAAGACTCCTGATTTCTAGCATTCCCTCCGACATCGAACTCCGGTCAGGAAGACCTCCTGGTACGTAGAAGAATACCGCGTCGCAGGCCTTAACGAGGTCTATAGCTTGTTCAAACCATCGCTCCCAGTTAGCGTTCTTTTCGAGCGTGGTAATATCAAGTATTTCCCAGAAGTACGGGTAGAATGCCTGCGGCGCAAACGGAGCGAGCTTCTTCTTTTCGCCTTCAGTTGCGGCGCCAACCAGCTGCGCGCAATACCAAAGCGAAGATCTGATGTTATCACGCAGACGGGACCGCCTTTCATTCGCTGATAACGGATCGAACTCAAGTCCTCGAAGATATGAGCAGACGTAAACCCGTTTTCGGATTTGAGCATAATCGAAGTCCGGATACTTAGCGGCAGATGCCGGAAAACCAGTAGGCCACAAGTCTGAGGGGGGAGGAATGTTCCCGAATTCGATGTGCTTACGATACCGAATGTCTAATCCAAGTTTCTTGGCTTCTTCAAACAGCTCTGGCATTCCTTTTGAATATTTGTCCAAATTGCCAATATCAGGGACCTCCTTCTTACGGCAGGGAAAGAGCCTCTCCTGCTCGCGAAACGGTAGATATAGATACATTGCGTCGCAGGCGTTGATGTATGCGACTGCGCATTCGTAGCCCACTGTTCTACCGGCGCTCGTGGCGTAATCTATGAAGTAGGTTGCAAAGGCATTATATGCAAGAGGGACACGTCTTGACTCCGTCATCATCGTCTTGCAGTACTCCTGCGTTCTCCGTGTATTTGCCGACAGGTTCTTTACTTGAGAGTACCGAATTTCTGCTTACGCGACCAGTCGTAATCCCTCAGCACGACTGAGATCGATGCGGTCGACGATGAATTTCTGTAGGGCGGAGTTGTCGTCGTTATCCGCGAGAAAATAGGGGAGAGAGTTTTTGAGAGCGAGCATAACGACCTGCTCTGAGGGCAGGACATTGGGTCGAATTGTTCTAAGCCAAGAGCCGAAAGATTTCCAGACGGCGGCAGTTTTCGTGAGACTTAAGAAGAGGAGAACGCCGTGAGCGACGATGCCAGTTTGAATGAAGGCATGGAAAGCGGCAAGCTTGCGAAGGATGGCCTTTCTATAGACGGCGGTTTGTCGATGAAGGTATTGGTTGCCGGAACCTCGACGGGTGGGTTTCATGATGATGGTCCAAAAGTGATAAGAGTAGGTTCCGATCGCGTGACGATCTGCCTTGAATCCGACTTCGATTTTGAAGCGCAAGCCGTAGAGTCTGATGATGTCCAGTGGGCTCAGCGAGAGATCGGAAGTCATGAGAATGATGTTTCCCCTTTGAGGATGCGCTACGAACACGAACCGCATCACCCGTTGGGCTGGTCTCCAGATGAGATCCAGGGAACGGTATGAGATATCAGTGTCTAGTTCTCCATAAACCGGGCTTTTTGTTGTGGTGAAGGGCCTCAGATCATCGAAGATAGTTCGAAGGGCAACTTTCTTCCCATAGAGCTTTGGGCGTCCTCTCCTTCTTTTCTTTGGTTGAGGCGCCTCGTGGAAGGCAACGGCGTTCTTGCGGACTCTGGTCACAAGGTGATTACCGGTTTGAAGGAAACTCCCAGCCAGGCTTCCGCTTGCGTAATATGCATCGGCCACCAAGTAGAACGGAACCGTGATCGAAAGAGATACGACAAGGTCGAAGAGCTTGTCCAGCAACGTCTTCTTCCAACGATTGGAGCACACGATTCCCTCGTGAATTCGGGCTACAATAGGAATCGCGACAACGTATGACTCGACGCCAGCCAGTATAGAAACCGCTTGGCAGGAGTGCCCCATGATGTACTCGGGCTTTGAGTTGGATTGTGATTCCTGGTGGAGCAGTTTTACTCCCGGCATCTTCTTCCCCTCCTTGGGAACCTTGATGCCGTCGGCTACAAGCACCGGCCGTCCATTTATTTTGACCAGGGGAAACACTCGTATCACCAGCGCGGTCCACAGACGGGTCAAACAATCAAGGTCAAGACCCTTGCTATGAAAGAAGTCAAGCAACCGGTCGTAGCACTCCTCTGTCAACCCCAAGCCTCGAACAAAACTGGTCACACCCGCAAGATCCCCGCGGGTACAAAATCCAACAACTGCCGTCGCGAACCAGAGAAACGTTCGTACTCGGCTGAACGCCGGCCGTAGTTCCCGAAGAATTCCCCATACACCGCGCCAGAGCGTGATTGCCGATATTGACAGGTTCATATACCTAGCATATATATGCTAGGTATGAAACCAAAACGAATAACCACTATCGAGCGTCGAATCCATATCATCAAAAGTGAGCTGATGAAACTAGGGGACATGAGACGCGGTTCTCTCACCAGGCA
>Ga0209152_10001138_pt1 | contig 10852 bp, 4 predicted proteins | sample GraSoiAngelo_107_FD_185873 | JGI IMG/M metagenome (GOLD analysis project Ga0209152, IMG submission 185873) | Grasslands soil microbial communities from the Angelo Coastal Reserve, California, USA - 14_0903_09_30cm (SPAdes) (version 2) | ecosystem: Environmental > Terrestrial > Soil > Grasslands ...
CTTCTTCGACGGGAATCGCTGGTGGATCCTCACGATATTCTGGCAGGAAGAAACCGCCCATAACCCTCTGCCTACTGAATTCCTTCCCGCTTCGCGCTAGCCTTGCCCGCGTTCAATATGGATGTCGGGAAAACCAGGCCTTTGGTTGTGCCTCAACTGAAGTTCGTGTCCGTCTGCACCATTTTCGCGATCGGGACTTTTGGCCCGGAATAGCTGCCGAGTAACGGCGTCATCCGGGCACGCTGGGGGGCGCCGCTACGGTCCCTGGCTGTCACCGCTCACCTCTGGCTGATGTTCCGTCTGCATGGTTGACCACCGTCACGGTCACGTGAGAAGGATACTGCTTCTTGTATCCCCACTCGTCTCGTTGCCCAACGTATGGATTTTGGCAACAGTTCGCGTTAACTGACGTTCGCAGCGTCAGATAATCCGACACGGCGCGGCACGGGCAAAGAACGGCAATGTAGGAAGTTTGCGTCGGCGGATCGCCACACACTCGGCCACGCACATTCGCGGAGGCCAATTACATTTCATCAATAGGACTGACCGAACCCCTGTTGGCCCGCCCTACGTGGACATTTCTATGACAGACCTCCTGCACCATCGGAACGATCGGGCTCAGGCATGGCGCGGGCTGGGAACCTTGCGGGAATAGCAGAGGAGGCGAGGAACCGCCCTTTATGTCTCATGCGGATTCTGGGTGGCCCACCCTAAAACGGACGGGAAGGATTTGGATGCTCCGCCCCCGTGGGAGACGACCTCGCGTATTGCGGGCGAGAACAGCGGCCATGGAAACGGCCTTTGCGCAAACAACCTTTTTTGAAACCGGCTAAGCCAATGCCAGCCGTCTGAGCTTAATGCGGTCCGTGCGGACCTGGGCCAGATCGTACTGCGCCTGCTGCGTAAGCCAGCCTTCGGCGCTGCCTCCGAAAACCTTCGATAATCGCACGGCCATTTCAGGAGAAATCCCGCGCTTCCCGTTCACCAGTTCCGACAGTGTGGTGCGCGTGACTCCAAGGGCGGCAGCGGCATCCGTGATCGTCAGGCCCAAAGGCTCAATACACTGTCGCAGCACAAAGCCGCCGGGGTGCGGTGGATTCTTCATCGGCATGTTCAATCTCCCTCAGTGGTAATCGACATAATCAACGTCCGATGCCTCTCGGTCGGCAAAGTGGAAGATCACTCGCCAGTTCGCCCGAACGGTCACCGCCCAAAAGCCTTTCAACTCCCCTTTGAGCGGATGTAACCGAAAACCCGGCAAATCCATATCGGCAACCGTGGCGGCAGCATCTAGACGCGCACAGCCTCGCGCAACGAGATTCAGCGTCGCTTAGAAGACGACTTTGAAGCCGAACTCGAGCGAACGAGGGGCGCCCAGCGCAAACACGCCGGAGCCCAGCCCAACCAGGTTCGAACGATCTCCGCGGGTAGTGCCATTCAAAGTTCCCGGCGTTCCATTCAGGATGCCGCTCAGCGGCTGGCTTGGCGAGTCAAAGTTCTGCCGATTGAAGAGATTGTAGATGCTAACCTGCGGCTCGACGGTCAGCCGTTCCCATCTATGGGTCGGCTTGATCTTCCACCCAAGCTTCAAGTCAAACGTAAACATGTTGCCGAGACCTTCCTCACCCGCTGGCGGAGCCGCAATCGTCGGAGTGACTGCGCCGAGCGCGACCAGTTGCGCTTGCGTAAAGAGCCCTGCGTCTACCAGCGCCTGCCCTGCAGAAGTCAGCTTGCCTGCGCCGCTCGAATTCCACTGATTGATCAGCGCTGCAAGTCCACTGACGCCGACACCCCTGCCGAAAGAGCCGATCGTTGTGCCCGGGAGGAGGTCGCCGGATTGGCCGCTGGTGTTGCCGGCAAGCGATCCGTCACCATCGAGATCGGAAGTAAAGATGGCTCCCGGCATCCCATTGGAGGGCGAAGGCAGGAAAAGGTTTGACGGTAGCGGGCTGTACCAGTGCGTAATAAAACTCAGTGACGCTCCGTATTTGAAGTCCATCGTTGCGCCGCCTGAAAGCTGGTGTCTGCGGTCCAGTCCATTCGGCCCGCGGAGATTAGTATTCCGAAAACTAAATGCGTTATTGATGAAGTCTCCGTCGCGCGCCATTGCCGACAGCCGCGAAAACGCGTAGGAGACAACAAAGTTCACACTTTTCATGCCGGGTACCGGGTCAGTCTTTTGCGACGTGAGTTTCATTTGCAATCCGTTGTAAGCGGATCGCCCAATGGGGAAGAGCATTTGGTTCGCGCCAACGCTCGGGTTGATTCCCGGAAAAGCGGCACCCGTATCCGGGGTACGGCCGGTAGCAGGAGCTCCGAGACTACCCAAAAAACCGTAGCCAGAATCCAAACCATTCCCTGCGTAATCAAAGATTGTAGCCTTTGCGTTGATTGCACAGTTGATGGAAGCGGCGTCAGTACCGGTTCCGCATCCAAAAGCATTATTGGTTGCGGAAATAGCATTTAGTGCAGCATTCACGTTGAGGTACCGCGCATCGCCCACGTGGTTCGTATCGTAGCCAAGCAGGCTGTGCAGGCCAACATTGCGAATGTAATCCACGGTCAACACCGTGCCCGGGTGGAGTTCGCGCTGGACGCCAATGTTGAATTGCATGGAATACGGCGTGCGGTAGCTTGGCGCCAGAAGTTCGGTTCCGGTATTGTTGAACGAATCCGCTAAGATGTTGCCGATAAATCCGGAGTTGCTCTGGGCGCCTGCGGCCACCGTTGCCTGCTGTAGTGCCGCCTCGATGGCGTTTGCGTCGGCGACAACGCTCCCGATGGGCTGGCCGCAAACCTGCGTGGCAATGCTCTTGCCGTTGATCGTCGTCTGCAAGGTTCCGCTGGGCATGGCGATCCCGCCTTGGCTGCAGACTTCCTGGATGGCAAAGAAAATGCCCTTCTGCAATCGTGGTGGCCGGTCGAAGAGAATGTTGTTCCAAATTGCATTCTCGTAGTAAATGCCAAATCCGGCTCGAATCGCCGCCTTTCCATTCTTCCAAGGATCCCACGCCAGCCCGATTTGCGGCCCGAAGTTTTTGTTTGGCTGGCGCACTCGTGCACCCAGCCCGGGGCCGAACTGATCGAGGAGATTACCCGTGCAATTGAGGATGGATGCCGAGCACGGAATCGGAGCAATGTCATTGTCCGTCCGCCCTGTATCGCGCACATACCGCAACCCGATGGTAGCTGTCAGATTCGTGCGCAGCTTCCATTGATCACCGAAATACGCAGTGAATCGTGTGTCCGACGATCCGCCAGCCGGGAACCCAAATCCCGGTTTTTCGGTAAAGAAGCCTTGGCCGTTTCCGATCAAAATGGCGTCAACTGGATAAGTCAGCGGGTCCGATTGGCCGGCGACAGGAGTCAGTGAGGTTACGATCGGTGCCGTCCCAACAAAGGCCGCAAAGACGGCTCCCTGAATTCGATTTACGCCGGCGCCGTACCGTAATGTGTGCCGCCCGAAGCTGATGCTACCGTCGTATTTCGTCTGTTTGTTGCTCTGAAATGTTTTCTGCGGGTCCAGGAAGTTAGGACCGGAACAGAATGCATCCACTCCCGCACCCAAACAGGTGATGTCGCCGCCAATGGCAATGGCAATCCCTGGGGCAGGGTCTGTGATCCCCGTTCCCAGTACCGCGTCGACGATTCCATTTTTGAATTTCGTGTAGCCGAACCGAATGTTGTGCGAAAACCGGCCGGTGTTGAAGTCGACTCCTGCCGCGTGCACAGGAGTATGATCAACGTTCTTGAAGGGGGTAAAGGTATTGGGAATGAAACCGCGAACCACGCTGTTCTGCTCAAAAGAAAATCGGTAGAACAGTTTGACGGTTGGCTTCGCCTGCCAGTCCAGCTTTCCTATCGGCTCCAGGTCCCGGAACGGCGCGTTGTAATTGCCGTTAAAGGTATTGAAGGGGGAGGGGAACACCTGCGCTGCCTGCAAGTCCTGGTGGGTCCGCTCCAGGCCGCCGAAAAAGAACAGCTTGTCCTTCAGGATTGGCCCTCCGAGGCGCGCTCCAAATTGCTTACGATCGAAAGGCACGGGGATCAAGCTTTGCTTGGCCGCAACGCTGTCGCCCCTCCAGTAGAAAAATCCTTCGCCATGGACATCGTTTGCGCCCGAGCGCGTCACGACGTTGATCGTGCCGGTGGATGTCAGCTCCGTCGATAGATCGAGATTCGATTGGCCCACCTGAAACTCACCGATTGCGATCTGCGGGATATTCTGCGTGGTCGTCCCGACGGTTTCGTCGCTGATATCAATCCCGTCCACCTCAATGCGAGCCGTTCTTCCGAAATGCCCCGCGAAAGAGACCGACGAGAATCCATTCTTGGTGGGGTCGAAATTGGCGCCGTCCTGAATCTGGACGCCTGGTTCGAGCTGCGCGAGATCAAGAAAGTTTCTCCCGTTGACCGGAAGGTTTTCAATTTGCTGAGCAGAGAGTATTCCCTGCACCGTCGCCTGTTCCGTGTTCACGGAAATCGCGGAGCTCTCCACCGTCACCACAGTGTTCTCTGAGCCCAGCTCAAGCGTAATGTTTGCAGATGTGATTATGCCGACGGCCACCTCAACGGTCTGTTCGACGGTCTTGAATCCTTGCGCTGCCAAGCGAACCACATACCGCCCCGGGGGGAGTGGACCTGAATTATACGTTCCGGCAGAGGTCACTTCGGATTCCAGCTTTTGCCCCGTGTCCTTGTTCGTGATCGTAACCCTGGCAGAGACTACGACCGCGCCTTTCGGGTCCACAATCGCTCCCTGCACGCTTCCGGTCGAGATCGTAGCCTGTGCCCTCGTTCCTGGCGGAGCCCCGAGCATTACACCCACGAAAAGAGCGGCGACTATCGACAGAGCGACAAAGGAGATACCGCTGCGCATATGACGCATTACGCCTCCATTTCTCTACCCGAGGTTCAAACAGGATTTCATCCGATACCACCAGCCAGCCCTGAGCCCCGATCCAGGTAGATCTACTGATGAGACCAGCGACATTCGGAGCCAAAGGTTTCCCGCCTTGCCAGGTCGCTTATAGTGGGCTAAATAGTGCAAGAAACCAGCCAATGTCAAGCCAAAACAAATGGAAATCAATCAGTTCGTTAGGCAGAGGTTGACGAGCTTAACGTCGCCTGTATTTATCTATAATTACTTATATAGTTGCATATATTGGTATCGAGACCCATTTTGTCCGGTAAGCGTTTATCAGAGTTGACGGCACTCAGTCTAACCAAATTAGCGAAGCTCGACGAGGACCAGGGACATATCGTCAGTGAGCGGACCGTGTCTCCACTCAGCGACGCCGGCCAGGATGGCCTGCTTCATTTCGGGAAGGGTCTTCTGTGCTGACTTGCGGACCAGCTCCTCCAGACCCTCGACGCCGAGCATTTCGTCGCGGTCGTCTGTCAAAAAAGCAGATGATCGCTTCTCGCGCAAGTCGTTGAAAAGAAATGAAATGGCGCGCCCGGGGAGATTCGAACTCCCGACCCCCTGCTCTGCTGCTTAGAAGGTACACAGTACAAAACTCTAAGTGCCGCTGCTGGTGTCGCTTACGAGGAAGCGCGTCATTTATCTCGCCCTTGAATTGGACCGAAGTTGGACTGAAATGTTTGGGGTCGCCGATTTCCACGTATTTTCAGGACTTTACGTTGCTCTTGGGTTGCCGTGAGATTGCCTCATTTGCAGGTTGGAGTGAACCAAGAGTTTTCACAAATACCCAAAAGCGTGAAGGGATCCGCCGCCTCAATTCGCCCGCTCCTTGGTCCACTGGCCCCACCTGGGCTCATCCCGTGTATGCCGGGCAAAGGGGATTTCCAGCGAGTAATCAGGTGGAAGAATTGTAGCTGTCAACCGCGATTACTGTGGTTTCGCATACTTGTCCTGGGAATCAAAGCACGCGGGAAATGCCGAGACGAATGTCTTTCCGGCCGCATCAGGCGGAGGACCCATCGGGGAGTGGCAATCTGCGGGACAACGAGCCGAGACCGATTTCGTGTATTCGATAAATTATCTTGACCGGACCTGTGGATTGGCATATATGGGCGTCATCATTCTTACCTTTCGGTAGGAACGTGCCTGCCAGGGTCGGACCTCTGCGGTCATTCGACGAGCGGTTTGCGAGGGGATGTGGTTGGTGGTAAAGCGAGTGACGGGGGAATTTTCCGCTTGTGGCCAGAGTTTCTCTACGTTGGTGCGCTTGCGCTTCTCATCTCCCCCCTATTCGCCAAATGTCCAGAGGTAGAAAAGGGGTGGATCCGTGAAAAAATCAAACGCAATTCTCTTTCTTGCCAGGCTATTTTTTATACTTTCAACCATCTCGCAACCTGCAAGAGCGCAAACGGCAACCTCGGGGACTGTAATTGGAACCGTCACTGACCCGAGTGGCGCCGCAGTTCTCGATGCGACGGTCGTATTGCATAACAAAAGCACCAATAGTCAGGCAGCCCAAAATACAAACGCTGCTGGCCAATATACGTTTGTAAACGTGGTTCCCGGGGAGTACCAGGTTACGGTAAAAAAGGACGGGTTCCGGACGGCGGATGTCGTCGCGCTAGCCGTGGATGTAGCGAAGAACTATACCTTGGACTTCAGGCTGGAACTCGGCCCCATGGGTCAGCAAGTTCAGGTGGAGGCGACCGCACAGGCGGAATTGCAAACCAACGACGCCCAGGTCGGTAGCGAGGTTACAAGTGATGTGATGACTCAACTGCCGACGCTGCGCCGAAATGCCGCAGCGCTGCTCACACTGCAGCCAGGCGTAACACCCGGGACGGGCACTTTTCCACGAGTCGGAATGCGCGTCGCCGGGGCGATCGATGACCAGAACACTTTCACGTTGGATGGAATCGACGTTACCGACAATATAGTTGGCGGGCTTGGCGCTGACATTGCGGTGATCCCGCTGGGAGTGGACTCCGTGGAGGAATTCCGCGTGGGTGTGAACAATCCGAATGCATCATTTGGACGAGCTTCGGGTGGCCAGATCGCTGTTGTCGGCAAGAGTGGGACGAACAGGTTTCATGGTTCCTCTTATTGGTACCACCAGAACGACTACTTTAATGCTAACGAGTGGGAACTCAACCGAATCCACCGGGCCAGACCGGTCATTAGGGACAATCGGTTCGGCGGAGCAGTGGGCGGCCCGCTTTGGAAGGACAAAACATTCTTCTTTTTCAACTACGAGGGCAGGCGGTTTCCCCAACAATCGTCATTTACGCGGCTGATGCCGAGCAACTTGCTCAAGCAGGGGATTCTACAGTTCAAAGATGCTTCCGGGAACACGATTCAGTACAACCTCGCAACTTCGACGTTATGCGGAAGCGGCACCACGGGATGTGATCCGCGCGGACTGGGAATCAGTCCATCAGTTGCAGCGCTTTGGGCGTTGGATCCCGCAGGTACGGATCCGAGCGTGGCTGGCGCCGATGGTCTGAACACTCTGGGTTTCCATGGCACGGCAGCGACTCCGCTTTCCACGAACTTTTACACACTGCGTTTTGACCATCAAATGAGTCAGAAATGGCGGTTCAACGGCAGTTATACCTACTACCAAACCACGCAGGTATCCGGCGGGCAAGGTGCGCAGTATGACATTCGTGGTGGTACGACAAAGGCGGTCTCTACGTCTCCAACGGACCGCGATGCGATTATTGCTGGGCTAACGGGACAGATCACACCGCATTTGTATAATTCCTTCCATTTCGGATGGGTCAGGGCACGCCAGTCGTTTAATCGGCTGGCGCCTTCGGCCGCCGCGGCACTGGAGAATATTGTTGGAACAGGTTCGTCTGCGGGACAGATTGCGCTGGCGCCCGGCCAGGCACAAACAAATCTAGTAGACGCGCCGATCGAAGTAGACACACAAAGGGCGCGCTTTCAAAACAGCACTGGTCGGAATATCCAATACGTGGACGACGTAAGCTGGATTAAGTCAAAGCACACCCTGCAATTCGGCGCAAACTTCCGGCACATCCCGACCATACACATCCGGAATGACAAAGTCGTGGGTTCATTGGCATCGCTCGAAGCCCTGTCAGACGCAGACGTGAGTACCTTCTTATCGGCAATTCCTACGTCGGAACGCCCCCCAACGTGCTCGGCGACATTAACGACACTCTGTTTGCAAAGCGGCGACGCTCAAAGGTGGGACCGGCTCTACGCGTCGACGCTAGGCCTTGTGGATAACATTGGCATCCTAACCACTCGCGATGGCAGCCTAAACCCGCTGCCGTTCGGAACTCCCCTGGCGAACGACACCACGCTAAATGCCGTAGAATTCTACGGCCAAGATGTGTTGCGCATTACTCCTAACCTGACGCTCACCTGCGGCCTATCCTATGGTTGGCAGACCGCACCTAAGGAAAAGCTAAACCGGCAGACGTTGGTAGTAGACACGACCAACAACCAGTCATTAACCGGCCCCGAATACATCGCTGCGAAGGAGGCGGCTGCGCTGCAAGGCAAGACGTATAACCCAACGCTAGGATTCGAGCCGGTGAAGTCGGCCGGACGCAATGTGTTCAATATTGATTGGGGCGATGTGGCTCCCCGTGCGTCACTGGCTTGGACGCCGAGTTTCGATTCTGGATTCTTGCACCGCATGACCGGAAATCGGAAAACGGTCATCCGCGGGGGATTTGGTATTGTCTACGACCGCATCAATACAGTTCAGAGCGTAATAATCCCGATGTTGGGAGTAGGCTTTGCGCAAACGATCAGCGTTGGCGCTCCCTTATGCAACGCCTCCGGCACACCAGGAAGTGGCTGCAATGCGGCTGCAGGTACAGGCAGCCCGGGAGCCGCATCATTCCGTGTCGGCGTGGATGGAAACCTACCGGTACCGACTGTCCCCGCAGTGAGCATACCTGTTGTGCCGAGCACACCATTCGGCGAGCTGTTCAGTTTCCAAGATGACCCAAATACCAAGATCGGACGAAGCCGGGCGGGTGATTTAACGATTCAGCGCGAAATCCCGGGAAACATGATTGTGGAGATTGGCTGGACGGGACGGTGGTCAGACAGACTGCCACAAGGCGTGAATTTCAACTCCGCTCCGTACTTCTTTGTTGACACAGCATCGAAACAGACGTTTGCACAAGCCTATGACGCGGTGGCGGCGGCGCTCGCGGCCGGACAGACGCCGGCAGCCCAGCCTTTCTTTGAGAATCAACTCGCAGGCTTGATTGGTTCGGCTTGCGCGGGTAGTTCGACCGCGACGACCGCCACGCAATTCTTGGCGAACGCCGCAGCTTCGAACTTCACCGGTGGGCTGGTGAGCTCACTCTTTTCAGTGATGGATGGCCGGCGGACCTGCCTTGGACTGACGACATTCCAAAACCGGCAGCTATTTGACCTCCATATGCGGACGTACATCGGCAAGTCGAACTACAACGGGTTAATCGCGACCCTGCGGAAGCGGACATCTCACGGGTTAACGTTCGATGCAACCTACACTTTCTCTAAGACGCTGGATCAGAACATCTCAAACCAGAACCAGGCAGGAATCTATTCAAACAGTTACTTCCCGAATGTCGATTACGGGCCGTCTCTGTTCGACCGTACGCATATCTTCAATTTCTCTTATGTGTACGATCTGCCGCTGGGCAAGGGACACCGATTCGGCGGGGGTTCTTGGACCAGCCGTCTGCTTGGCGGATGGTATACGTCGGGGATCTTCTCGGCGTTTAGCGGACTTCCACTTTTCGTGACCGAGAGTAGCCAGGTCTGGGGTGGGGGCAGTATCTTCGGATTTGCCGTAGGCATGATCCCAACGGTGAACCCGAGCTCATTCGGCAATTCCGTGCACGGTGGCGTAACCGGCTCGAACGGAATCGGCACATCTGGCAACCCCACCAATAAGGGCACAGGGCTCAACCTATTCGCTGATCCGGCCACTGTGTTCGGCGACTTCCGAAACGTGCAGATCAGCAAAGACGGACGCACGGGCCGCGCAAACCCAATTCATGGGCTGCCGTTCTGGAACTTGGACTCATCATTAGGTAAGAAGACCGCACTGACCGAGCGGGTGTCGTTCAGGATCACGGCGGACTTCTTCAACATCTTTAATCACGTGAACTTCGTTGATCCGACACTCAGCCTTACACAAAAGGCTAGCTTCGGCGTGATCTCAACGCAGTTAGTACCAACCAATCGGGACAACACGCTCGCCGACGGGAGCCGCTGGATACAGCTCGGCTTACGCTTCGAATTCTAGGCCGGGCAATTCAAATCTTTTTTCCGACGGCGGAAAGGTCCAGCATTTGCCTTCCGCCGTCATCTGCTTTCACCTACCCTTTTGCGAAAGTTAGTATCGTTTCCGCATCCTCATTCGGCCACGATGCCTCGCGCTGTCGTCGCAAGACGAATTGGTTTCGGCTTCGAACTTCCGATCGAAAACGGCATCGTTGGACCGCATCGACCGAAAATCACAGTTGGAGCAAATGGAGAAGTCGCCGTACGCTGTTGAAAGGATAATGGTTGCGCCGTATGCGCGATTAGCTCAGTTTGCGAGAGCACCTGCTAAGAGAGCAGAGGGTCAAGGCGAAGAGCAATTCTTCTTACTCTTTTTAATTCAATGAGATGGCGCGCCCGGGGAGACTCGAACTCCCGACCCTCTGCTCAGAAGTCAGTTGACCACTTTAACCGGCCAAAGTTCGAAGAACGGTTTGTTCTCAGAGATGGCTCGTTCTTCAGCCTGTCTTGATTTTCTTCTTCTCTTGTTTAGTTCAGACTCAATAGCCTTTCCCTTTTACTTTTTCTCTTTTCTTCCCCGCCTCCGCGGTTTTGTTTCTCCTCCAGATGTTCACTGGAGGAGAAACGTATGCTCCCGAGGCGGAGATGTCCTTTCTGCCGTCGTTG
>Ga0209152_10001141_pt1 | contig 10832 bp, 8 predicted proteins | sample GraSoiAngelo_107_FD_185873 | JGI IMG/M metagenome (GOLD analysis project Ga0209152, IMG submission 185873) | Grasslands soil microbial communities from the Angelo Coastal Reserve, California, USA - 14_0903_09_30cm (SPAdes) (version 2) | ecosystem: Environmental > Terrestrial > Soil > Grasslands ...
CCTCGACCTTGCACAAGGTGACGTCCTGTTCCATCGGCGAGGCGAACCCGGTGAGTGTCTTAAGGATTTGCGGCTCACGCGGCTTTTCGACGCAGAAGGGAGGCGAGCCAATTTCTCGCGGACTGTACGGGCGCGGCCGAGGCCGGGGGAGCGGACGCCACCCGCAGGACGATCCCATCCACCGCACGGATGTACGCCTTCGATTCGGCCGGCAGGTTTTCGTCCGAGACCGCCTGCCAGAGCTCGCCGCGATGCGTCACGTAGCCTTTCTCCCCAGGCCGGAGCCCGTCTTTGACGATGGCAGGCAGTCCGACCATCTCTCCGACGATCGGGGTCCGATGGCGGACCTGCTGGACTTTGTACATGGCGAAGAGCAGAAAGCCGCCGAAGAATCCGGTCGGTGTGAGAAGGGCCGCAAGGAAGTACAGTTGATAATCCGGTGAGACGACGAACCGCGGGGGACGAAGTGGGGCGAGGAACGCGGCGGCGAGGATGATCGCGATGATGCCCCCGATGCCGAACACCCCGTGTCCCGGCGTCTTCACTTCGACGATGATCAAGACGACGCCGACGATGAACAGGAGAAGCGCGATCGGGTCGACGCTGAATCCAAGGCCGATCAGGGCGAGGAGCAGGACGATGACCCCGGCAATCTCGGCACCGTGTCCTGGCGCGGATATCCCGAAGATCACGAGATAGATCCCGAGGATCAGGAGGAGCGAGGAGACGAGCGGGTCGGACAAAACCCTCAGCAGCGAGACCCGACTAGACGAGCTGAATGGGACGATCTCTGCGCCGGCCGTGTTCAGCGTGAAATCCTTGTAAACGGTCCCATTGCTCTGCACGACCACCCGACGGCCGCTCGCGAGCGAAGCGAACTCCTGCGCACTCGGTGCGACGAGTTCCGTCGCGCCCCGGCTCTGGGCTTGTGTCGCGTTGAGGTTGAGGTTGTCTACGACGAAGGCGGAGGCGAGGTCGATCGGCCGGTTGTGCAGGGCCAGTTCCTCAGAAATTGCGGTCACGACCGCGTTGATGATCTTCGGGTCTGTTACCGGCACGACGCCGCCGGGCCCGACCTCGACCGGCTGAACGGAACCGATCGTCGTGCCAGGAGCCATCGCGGCGAGATCCGTCGACACGAGGAGGATGGTCCCCGCGCTCCATGCGTGCGCCCCGACTGGACCGACCCAGCCGAGGATCGGCACATCGCGGGCGTTGTTGAACATCTCCGCGATCGCCACCGTCTCTGCAAGGCCTCCACCTGGTGTGTCGAACCGGACCATGAGCGCGGTGTATCCGCCACTCCGCGCCTCACCCACCGCCTCTTGCAGATAGTCGACGGTGGAACGATCGATGGCGCCGGTCACCTCGGCGAGGAGGATCCGAGGCCCCTGGCCCCGGACCGCGGGCACCGCGCCGGCGAGGAGCATCGCCAGGAGCGCGATCAGTAGGACGACGCGGACCCGCCTCGCCGCACCACGCGTCACTCTTTCTTGTCCCCTTTCCGAGCGAGGGCCGCGGTGAGGGACGCGACCTCGCCCGTGATATCCCCCGCGGCGGTCGTGTTCGTGACGACGATCATGTTCTTCTCCCGGGCGATTTCGGTCAGCGTCTGCAGTTCTCGGAGGCGCATCGCGCTCGGAGCGGAGCCGTAGAGCATGGCGGCCTCGCGCATCTTCTCCGCCGCCTGGTACTCCCCCTCCGCCATGATGACCCGCGACCGCCGCTCCCGCTCCGCCTCCGCCTGCTTCGCAATCGCGCGGACCATCGTGTCGGGCAGGGAGACGTCCCGGAGCGTGACAGCTTGCACCTTGATCCCCCATGGCTCCGTCGAGATGTCGAGGAGGACCTGGATCCTCTTGCTCAGCTCCTCGCGCTTCGAGAGGAGCTCGTCGAGCTCGACCTGACCGAGCACGTCCCGCAGCGTCGTCTGAGCGAGCAAGTTCGTCGCCATGATGTAGTTCTGGACCTCCGTGACGGCCTTCAATGGATCGTACACCCGATAGTAGACGACGGCGTCGACCTCCACGGACACGTTGTCGCGGCTCACGACGCGCTGCCTCGGAACATCGAATGCCACGGTGCGCAGGTCGATCAGGACACGCCGGTCGAAGATCGGGATGATCCAGGTCAGTCCGGGACCTTTGGGCTTGGCCAACAGCCGTCCCAAGCGAAAGATCACGAGCCGCTCGTACTCCCGGACGACCTTGACCGCCGCCCGAAGAATGACGACGATTAAGATGATCGCCAGTACCGTCGCAAGAATGAGTTCCTCCCCCGCCATAGCCAACACCCTCGACCCGTCAAGGTGCGCTCCGCGAATAAAAGGGTTGTCTGGGCACGCCGCCAGAGGACCCAAAACGGCATTGGGCGTCCCTGACAGCCGACCTCTCCACGGGGCTCCCGGTGGCCTGGTTTCATACCTCTGAGTAGAGGCACAAACCTAGCAAGGAAATTCTCCATCGACGGGCCGTCTCGCGGCGGAAGCCATAAGAGGAATGGGGGCAATGGAAACGGACATGGACGGCGCAACTCGCCGTGGCCTTCCGACCGCCGAAATCAAGGCAATCGGGGTCATCGTTTTCATCGTCGGTCTCGGGCTCATGGGTCAGGCATATTCCGAGCGGTTCTACCTTGGTTCTTGCTGCATCAGGCCGCCTCCCGACTACATCCTTCCCGTTGCCCTCATGGTCGCGGGTGCTGGGATTGTGAGCCTCGGTGCGGTGCTCCGTCGGCGCGCTAAGGTCGAGTAGACCTGGCACGGGTCTGGTACCGGAATGATGATCAAAGGAGGTACTCGACGGAATAATTCGAATTGACCGGATTGAGTCCTACTTCGACCCGACGTCTCGTACTTCACAGGTGCGCGAACATGGCGGCCATGTGCTTGGTGCCGCCGACGAAGTCCGTGAGGCGGATGTTCTCGTTCGGCGCATGGAAGTTCGAGCCGTCGTAGGAGACGCCCGGGCCGGAGATGGAGGGTACGCCGACGACCTCGTTGAAGAAGCCATGGGCCGATGCACCGATCGACCAGGGCCAGACCTCCGGTTCCCTGCTGTATGCGTCGACGGACCCCTTGATCGCGGCTTTCACGACTCTTGCGCTGAGGGAGATTGCCGCCGATTCGAGTTTTTCAGCAGCCGGTAGGAGCTCGATGTCGCCGAATCCCTTCGCCTTCAGGTGCTCCCGCAACTTCGCGAGCTGCTTTTCCTGCTTCATGTTTGGGACGAGGCGAAAATCGATCTTGGCCTTCGCGACCGCCGGGTTCACGGTCTTCGTTCCTTGCTCGATGTAGCCGCTCACGAATCCGCAAATCGTGCACGTTGGGGAGTAGATGAGATGTTTCAGGAGCTCGAAATCGTTGTCCCCTCCGATGAATTCCTTGACTCCCCAGAATCCTTTGAGTGCCTGCGAAGAAAAGACGCTGGACTTCAGGAAGCGCAATTCGCGCGCTGTCGGCCGGCGCGCGTCCTCGTACCAGCCCGGGATCTTGATCCGGCCCTTCGCATCCCGGAGGGTCATGAGGGCGTGCATCAGCCGCCATGCCGGGTTCGGCGCGATCGCCGCGTACGACGAGTGCTGGTCCACGGACGCGGTCCGGCTGACCATCTCGACGTACAGGATGCCCTTGCAGCCGAGTTCGATCTTCGGCGTGCCCTCATGGAGGTGGTCGCCCCCCTCGATCGTCGCGCCGTCCGCCTTCAGGATCTCTTTGTTCGCGTGGACGAACGAGGCGAAGTGCGGGCTCCCAACCTCCTCCTCGCCTTCGACGACGAACTTCAGGTTGATCGGCGGTCGGCCTTCGACGGCGCGCCAGGCCTGCACGGCGAGGAGTTGCATGATCAGGTTCCCCTTCGTGTCCCCACACCCGCGTCCCCAGAACTTGCCGTCCTGGATCGTCGGGTCGAACGGGTCGTGCTTCCACTCGTTCAGCGGGTCGACGGGCTGGACGTCGTAGTGTTGGTACATCATGAGGGTGGGCTTCCGCTCGTCGACGATCATCTGTCCAAAGACGACGTTGGGACCCCCTTCCGTCGGATATTCGCGGGCCTCGAAACCGTTCTCCGCGAGGAGCCGTCGCACGAACGCCGCGGTCTCCGGTTGAGCCCTCTTGTGCGCCGAGATCGTCGGGAAACGGCAGTACTCTTTCAGCGTCTCAAGGGCCTTCTCCGCATCCGCTTCCACCCGTCCAAGGACGTCCGACAGGGCCATGCCACACCGGCCGCGGGTAAGCCAGGAGGCCATAAGAACCCGATGCGTACAACCCGACGCCAGATGGATCTGGGCCGTAACGAGGAGAAAGGGAGGGCTGTGACCCGTCATACGCGAAAGGAATATCTCGGGGAACGCCTGTGGCCTCACGGGTGGCGTAGATGGAACTCGTGAAAGGTGTGCATGTCATCGAGACGTACGCGACGACGACGCTTCTCGTCGACGATCGACTGATCCTGGTGGACACGTCGGCCGACGCCGATGCGGGCAAGGTCGTGGACTATCTCAACCACATCCGCGTGAAGCCCAAGGACCTCTCGACAATCTTCATCACCCACACGCATCCCGATCATGTGGGCGGACTCGCGGCCATCAAACACGGCTCGCCGGCGAAAGTAGCCGCCCACCGCATCGAAGCCGAATTCATCGCCCGCAAACGCGTCTACGACGGCCCTTCCGGTCCTCAGAACCATCCGGGCACCCCGGTCGATGTGCTCCTAGACGATGGCCAGAAGGTCGATGGACTCGAGGTCATTTTCACGCCGGGCCACACCCGCGGCAGCATCTCGCTCTTCGACGCGTCCCATTCCCTCCTGATCGCTGGCGATGCGGCGAGGAACGAGTCCGGCCTCCAGCCCATGGACGACCGTTACAATGTCGACCCGAAACAGCACCGAGAGTCGATCAAAAAACTCGCCAAGTTCCACTTTGAGAACGCGGTCTTCGGACACGGGGCCCCGATCAAGGGCGGCGCGGGCGCGAAAATCACGGACCTTGCGAAACACTTCTAAGACGCGAGTCCCCGCGAACGTGTTTCCCCCCGAAAATTAGGGGCAGAGGTTTATGAGGGGGCTCGGTTCATGAGAGCCTCACAACCTCTTCCGTGCGGAGGCCCTCCCCCTTGTTGATCGGACGGACTGCTCGTGTTTCATTGCGACGAATGGCCGTATTCCTGGCCGTTTTCGCGGTCGCAGGCACGTTCGTCGGCGGGGTGACCAGTCCGGTCGTCCACGCCGAGAGCGTCGCGACGAACTTTCCCGTTCATGCGGAGTTCCGTCCGAACGATCCGTACTACCTTGATCAGTGGGGCATGCAGAAGATCGGCGCGCCGAACGCGTGGGACGTGACCCTCGGCAAGCCATCGGTCGTCGTCGCGGTCGTCGACACGGGGGTGTGGTGGACCCACCAGGACATTCAGGCGAACATGTGGGTCAACCCCGCCGACGGCACGACCCATGGATACGACTTCATCAGCGGCGACACGAATCCGATGGACGAATCGTCTGGGGTGTACCACGGGACCGGCGTCGCCGGCGTCATCGCGGCCATCATCGATAACGGCCAGGACGTCGCGGGGACCGCCCAGGTCAAAGTGATGGCCCTCCGGGCCCTCGGGTTGAACGGCCAAGGATCGTCCTTCAACACGTCCCAGGCAATCCGCTGGGCCGCCCAGAACGGTGCGAAGATAATCAATCTCTCGCTGGGCACGAACGAGACGTTCGGGGGACCAACGGACATCCAACTTGCAATCGATTACGCATGGTCGCGGGGGGCTCTCGTCGTCGCCGCGGCCGGAAACGCGGGCACGGGGACCCTGGATTATCCTGCGCGGCTTCCGAACGTCGTCTCCGTCGCCGCGATCGACGAAACCGGCCTCAAGGCGTCCTTCTCGAATTTCGGCTCCGGACTCGATCTGGCGGCTCCGGGCGATCGCATCCTCACCCTCGACGGGAACAACCAGGTCCATTATCTCACGGGGACGTCGTTCGCGGCGCCCTTCGTGACCGGGGCCGCGGCGCTCCTCCTCTCCGTGGATCCGGCCCTGACCAACGTCGAGCTGTGGAATATCCTGAACAGCACCGCGGTCCAACCGAGCGGCGGGCCGGCCTACAACACGAACTACGGCTGGGGCGTCGTGAACGCTTGGAACGCGATCAACGCACTGAGACAGCCGTTCATCTCTGTGAACGCGTACCCGACGAGCGTCTCCCGAAGCTCGACCTTCGGTGTCACGTGGTCGATCCTCGGGCCCGTCGGCACTCCGGTCGCCGACACCCATGTCGTCTGGGGAACGGCCTCCGGACGCCTCGGGAACGCGACGCCCACCCAGTCGGGATCGACGCACCAATCGTACACCGCGAACGGCTTGACGCTGCCGTCCGGTACCGACACCTTCTACTTCAAAGTGGTCGCGATGGTAAACGGGACGTCATACGAATCTCGCGAGTACACGGTCGGTGCCTCGAACCTGCCGGACTTCTTGTTCGTCCTGTACCAGCTCCTCGCGTCGAACCTGCTGTACCTGGCCCTCTTCATCCTAGCCCTTGCCGCGGTCGTCGCCTTCATCCCGCAGCGACGTGCCGCGAGGGCCCGGCGAGCTGGGTTCCGGCCCAACACGTTGTACCCAACGAACTACTACGTCCAAAGCCCGCATGCGTCGCAACCTCCCCCCACGGCCACGCTGGCGCAACCCAGGGTGGAAGGCCCGCCCCCGCCGATCGAGTTCGTGCGGCCCGCGCCCACCCAGCAGATGCCTTCCATTCCCATTCCAACCGCGACGGCGATCAAGAAGCGCTGCCCGAATTGCGGGACGATCGTGAACGCGAACAACCTGTTCTGCTTCTTCTGCGGGACCCCGTTCCGCTGACCCTTGCCAGCCCGACCGACATGAGGATCGTCCTCGACATACCTCTGAGTAGAGGTATGAAACGTGTGTCCGATCCGGACGGTGGCTCCCTCATCCGGTGTCGTGCCGGTAGAACTCGTACGCGGACATCGGCTTGTTGTAGTCCACACGCCACGCCCGGTTGGCCGGGGCTTTCCCCAGGGCGCGCGCCATCTCCCGGACATGGATCGGCACGGAGCCGCAGCACGATCCGATGTAGTTGATCCCGAGCGATTTCGCCTCGGCGGCGTACGCGCCCATCGCGCGCCGGGAAAGGACGAGGGTCTCCGTCTCGTACGGAAATTCCTTCGTGGCCGTGAAGTCCGGGATGTCCGGGGGCGTGCGGTACGCCGTCGGCTGACAGGCGACGAACCCGCTGACGGCCTTGCGCATCTCGGCGGCGATCGGGAGCAGGAGCAAGGGGTTCCGCAGACAGTTGACGCCGACGACGTCGGCACCGGCGTCGTGCAACGCCCGGGCGCACTCCGCCGGGGTGCGCCCGTCGTACGACATGGGGTTCTTGTCGAATGACATCGTCACCATGGAGGGCAGGCCCGTCTTCTCGATGCGTTCGACCGCGAGGAGAGCTTCCCCGAGCCACGAGAATGTCTCCGCGATGACGAAATCCGGCGCTTCCCGGAGCTGGGCGTTCAACTGTTCGTCGAACAGAGTGCGGACCTTGTCGCTCGACGCGCCGTCCTTCGGATCGTACATCCATGTCAGGCTGAGGTTCGCGGCCACGAGCGCGCGGTCTCCCGCGACCTCCCGCGCGAGCCGCACGGCAGCCCGGTTGATCTCGCCCACGCGGTCGGCGAAGCCGGTGGTCGCGAGCTTCTCCTTGCTCGCGTAGAACGCAAGGGATTGCAAGACCTCCGCGCCCGCGTCCAGGAATTCCTGATGGAGCTCCTTCACGGCGAAGGGATGCTCCAGGACGACCTCCGGCGTGAAGGGACCCGCCTGCACGTACCCGCGCTTCTCCAGTTCGAGCAGGTACCCGCCGTCGCCCAGAACGACGCCCTTCGCGAGCCGTTCGAGGATCCCGGGACCCCGCGACGCGGCACGATGGGGTTCCTTGCGGGGCATCGGCGTCCGGAACGTGGAGCGCGGCTTATAGTTTCACGGAGAAGCATCGTGGAGCACGAAACCTACATCGGTCTTGGGCACTCTAGAGGTGGGGCGGCGGGCGATCACCGGCGGGAAGACCTAAAGGCTCCAAGTCCGGTACTGCGACAGACATTTTTCCTCCGATCGCTTTATGCGGGCCAGCATGGAAGCCACAAAATCGGCCACGCCCCCTCTCATCGATCCGAACGCGACGCCAGCCTGCGACGTCTGCGGCGGACCGACCTTCGAACTCCGTTGCAAGATCATTTGCCGCACCTGCGGCTACACGCGGGATTGCTCGGACCCCTGAATTTCGACACCTGACGAGACTCTCGGCAATTGACGTGATAATCAACGGCAAAAGCTTTAGTCCTCCCGGGTCGTGCGCGCGGGACACCGGTGAATCGAATGGACCCCAATATCGCGCAAACCGAGTTCGTGCGCCGGATGCTCGTCGAACGGCCCGTCGAGCCGGATGCGACGTATGCCCAGGATCTCCTCGCCCTAGAGCGGTTCCTGTCGACGAAGGCGGTCGGCATGGCCGAATCCATCGCACTGTCGCACCTCGTCAGCCGCTATCCCCGGGAAGCAGATGCCATCGTCAGGGAGCTTGGGGTCCGCTCCTTCATCCCGTTCGAGGACGGACGGGTCGCGGCTCTCGTCGACGAACGCTTGAGGCTCGCCTTGAGCCGCACTCGTCTGCCACGTCTCCGATCCGACGAGCTAGTCGACCTACTCGAGCTCTGATTCCGCCCGACCCCGGTTGCAGAATCTTCACTCCGCCGAGATTTCTCTTCCAAAACGAAGCTCCTGGGTCTCTGCTGCGACCTCTCGATTGTGTCAGACACGAGGCCTCCCTCAGACCCTCCATTCCGTTTGTCGGACGCGTTGGCGCGACGGACTCGCCCTCGCAAATTCGAGCCGAAAAAACGCGCTTCTGAAAGCGCGCGAAAAGTCGCGGTTCCACATCAACATTATTAAGTAGCATATTGACGAATGAGGCCCCCAGTGCGGCGGCTCGTCCTCGCGGAAAAGTTCAGTGCTGCCCGCCGCTTGGCCCAGATCCTGTCGCAAGGGAAGACGGAAACGGTCCGGGCAGAGGGCTTCAGCTATTTTCAATTCTCAAGGGCCGGTGACCACGTGATCATTTTCCCGCTTCGCGGGCACGTCGTGGAAATCGACTATCCTGCTGAGGCGCACGATTGGAAGGACACCGACCTGGACGTCCTCATCGACATGGAACCGATCCGCCACGAATCGCCTCCCGCGCTGCACGACACTTTGCGGCGCCTCGCTGAGGGGACGGACGAGGTGGTCCTCGCAACCGACTACGACCGCGAGGGCGAACTGATCGGAGTCGAGGCCCTCGAGACGCTCCGAGGTCAGCGGCCGGATTTGCCCGCTCGGCGAGCGCGGTTCAGTGCGATGTCGCCCTCGGAGGTGCGGCGCGCGTTCGAGACACTCACGGAGCCGGACTGGGCCCTCGCGCAGGCCGCGGCGGCGCGGCAGCGAATCGATCTCGCGTGGGGAGCGGTCCTCACGCGCTTCCTCACGTTGGAGTGTGCCTCGGACCGCCAGATCCTCTCCGCGGGCCGCGTGCAGACTCCCACGCTCGGCCTTGTGGCGGAGCGCGAACGGGAGCGGGAAGACTTCGTTCCTCGATCCTTCTGGAACGTCCGGCTGGTGTGCGGAACGCCGCCGTTCGAGGCGACCGCCGTCGGCGGCCCATTCTGGGATTCGGGGGCGGCCCAAGCCGTCGTCGCCCTCTCAGGCCTCGGAGGCGAGACCGCAACCGTGGAACGCATCACACAAAGCGAACATCGGGAGCCTCCGCCAGCGCCGTTCAACACGACCTCCCTCCTCGCGAAGGCCTCCCGCGAAGGCATCAGCGCCTCCCGCGGAATGCTCGCGGCTCAGGATCTGTACGTCCATGGAGAAATCAGCTATCCGCGAACGGACAACACGGTGTATCCCTCTTCCCTTCCCGTCCATGAAATCCTTGGACGGTTGCGCGAATCTGCCTATGGCCCCTACGCGGAGAGGCTGCTTGCCCAGCCCTCATTGGAACCCAGCCGAGGTCCCATTCAGACGACGGACCATCCGCCGGTGCACCCGACCGCCGCTCCTGCGAAGCGGCGGGACAGCGTCCGGTCTCGGGTGTACGACCTGGTCGCCCGCCGATTCCTCGCGACGCTCTCGCCCGCGAGCGTGACGGCCGTCACGGAAGTACGACTCACCGTGGGGGACTCGGCGTTCCTCGCGACCGGGCGAAAAATCCTCGATCCGGGATGGCGGGAGATTCTCCCGGAGCCCGAGACAATGACGGAGCTGCCTTCCCTTTCCGAAGGCGAGGCGGTCCCGATCCAAGAGATCCGGGTGGTCGAAGACCGAACCAGATCCCCGCCGCTCCACTCCCAAGGGTCCCTCCTCCTGGCGATGCAACGTCTCGAACTCGGGACGAAGTCGACGCGCCATGAGATCCTGGATCTGCTTTTCCGCCGGCAGTTCGTCACAGGCCGTTCCATGCGAACGACCGCGGCGGGACGGGCCCTCGTGGACGCCCTGGCCATCTATGGCCCTGACATCGCGAGTCCGGAGATGACCCGCCATCTGGAAGAACGGATGACGGCGATTGCGGAGGGCCATGCGACTCTCGAGGACGTGGTGACAGAATCCCGGAGTGCTCTCCACGCCGTCGTGGCGGAATTGAAGGCGCATCGGACCTCGCTCAGCCGTTGGATCCGAGACGCGACGTTCCTGGAGAAGGACTACGGGCCCTGCACCGTTTGTGCGGAAGGCCGTCTCGTGCGGCGTCGCGCCCGGAACGGATGGGCCTTCCTCGGTTGTTCGA
>Ga0209152_10001146_pt1 | contig 10820 bp, 9 predicted proteins | sample GraSoiAngelo_107_FD_185873 | JGI IMG/M metagenome (GOLD analysis project Ga0209152, IMG submission 185873) | Grasslands soil microbial communities from the Angelo Coastal Reserve, California, USA - 14_0903_09_30cm (SPAdes) (version 2) | ecosystem: Environmental > Terrestrial > Soil > Grasslands ...
GACACGGCCGAGTCAGCCCACGACGCGGAGACCGCGCTGAACGCCGCCAACCCCGAAAACGCGCGCACGGTCAACGGCCACGAAGTCGGCTGCAAGACGGGCACCCGCCCCTTCGCCGGAGCCTGCTGGCAGACCCTCCCCAGCGACTCAGCCCTCAACGCTCCCGCCGCAGCTGCCGCGTGTGCGAGCTCCGGCGGTGAGCTCCCCGATGCGCTGACCCTGGTGGCGTTCTCGCAGCAGCCTGGGGTGACGCTTGCGAATGGTGCCGAGTGGAGCGATGACATTCCAGTTGTCTCAAGCGAAGACGTCTACGCGGTTGCGACGGTTACGAGCGAAGGGAAAGTGACTTCTGCCGTCTCCACCGCAACCAAGCGCTTCCGCTGCGTACTTCCCCTAATCAACTAACCCTGCGTCTCGAGCAGCCTCCGGTAGTACCGATAATCCCGCCGCTCCGGCCGCAGGTTGCAAGCCAAAGCGAGGTGATGCCGGGCCCGCCGCTTCTGCCCCGTCTTACTAAGCGCCCGCCCAAGGCAGAAATGCGCGAAGTCGTTGACCGGGTGGGACTCGACCACCGCCTCGAACTCGGCCGCGGCTGGGGCGAACCGCCCCGAGCGGAAGTAGGCACGCCCGAGCGCCTCACGCACTGAGGTCTTCTCGGGCGCCCGCCGGGCGGCCTCGGCGAGGGGCGCGGTGGCGTGCTCGAAATCGCCGTCCTCGAGCAGCTCGAGACCGCGGCGATAGAGCGTGTAGGTGGGCTCAGAAGTCACTTCACCGGCCATCCAAGAAGTGTAGGAGGCGCGGGAAACGTGCTTGCTAGCAGGGCAAAAAGACGGTCCTGCTACCCTGGGTATCCGGGGTTGGCAGAGCCACATCCGCCGCCCCAATCGTTTTATGAGCACCATCACCGCGAAAAAATGGACCTGCGATCAGTGCGGGGTAACTGTCTCCCGTCTCGGCGGCGAGAAGGTCGAGCTGCCCGAGAGCTGGGCGACTTCGGGCGACGGGACCTTCTGCCTCCTCTGCCGTCGTGAGCGCGCCGCCCAGGCGGCCCTCGACGCCGCCCCCGATGGGAACCTCGAAGCGCGGGCCAAACTTCGCCGCGCCGCCCTCGTCGAGTTCGAGATCCGCCGCCGCCCGGGACATGGCAACGGCGAGATCGCCAAAGCCTGTCGCTCTTCGGTCGCCGCAGTCGTCGCCGCCCGCAAACGGCTGAAGATCCCGGCGCCGAACTGAAAGCTCCCAGCCGGGCGCTTAGGTCCGGCTGCGCTCGGCGAGGTCGCTGAGCAGCGCCTCCATCCCGCCCTCGCCGTACACGCGCCGCTGGCGGTCGGCTCCGTTGCCGTCGCGGAGGATGCGGTCGATCTCTTCCAGCGCACCCTCGCCGCCGAGGTCGGCGGCGTAGGACTTCGCTACTTCGAGGCTGCCGCGGGCGACCTCAGGGGCCGGGGCGGCGGTGTCTTCATCGACCATGAGGCGGGCCTCGAGGCCGTAGCGCTCGGCCTGGAAGTAGGACTCCTCGATCGCCTCGCGGGTGAGGCCAGGGGCGCCGGGGCTGTCGATCTCCTTCGCCGCCAGGGCCTGGATCAGGGCGGCGATGGCGGCGTTTTCCTGCGGCCGCGCCTGCACGTCCATCCCCCGCACCTCGACCGTGCCCAGGTTCGGGTGCGGCCGCACGTCCCACCAGAGGTAGGTGTAGTCGGAGACGCCGGCGGCGGCGATCAACTGGTCGGCGACGCGGAGGAAGTCGTCGTAGTCGCGAAAGGCGCGCGGCAGTTCGAAGCGCGGATAGCTGCGGACAGCGGCGGCACGGGCGCTGGCCAGGCCGGAGTCGGCGCCGTCGCGGAAGGGCGAGTTGGCGGTCAGCGCCGCCAGCAGAGGGAGGTGGTGGCGCATCGCGTTGGCGACGCAGATGGCGGTTTCGGGGTCGGGAACGCCGACGTGGACGTGGAGCCCGCAGGGCGGCGTCGCCAGCAGGCTCGCGAGATCTTTCTTCACGCTCTCGTAGCGGGCTTTGTCGATCAGCTCGGGCTCGCCGCTCTCGCCCGGATAGAGGCCGGAGCCCATCAACCGGGCGCCGACCGCGGTGACCGCCCGCCGCACCTCAGTCAGCTCCTTCGCAGCCTGCTCGGCGTCGAGGCAGACGCCGGTCTTCAGCTCGATTTGGGTGGCGAAGATCTCGGTCGAGACCGCCTTGCGGTGCCCCGGATCGATCCGCTCCAGCACGCCCGCGCCGTCGGCGACGAGGCCACACTCCTCATCGACCAGCAGCAGCTCCTCCTCGACCCCGATCGTCAGCGGCGGCGAGGAGCCGAACTTGTGCTCGCGGGCGGCGTCGACCTCGGACGAGCCGTCCTCAGTTTTGGATTGGGTCCCCATTGCGGTGTGAGGGCGAGTTACCCCCGCCCGGAGCTTCTTTAACCCGTGCCATGCTCGCTCGGGTGCCAACCAAGGGGCGTTTAGAGGTCCTTCGGGAACCGGGTTTCCGGAGGCTCTTCCTCGGTCGCACCACCTCCCTCGTCGGCGACGGGATGTCGCTTGTGGCGATCGCCTTCGCGGTCCTCCACCTGGACGGTTCGGCGACCGACATCGGCGTCGTCTTCGCCGCTCACTCGCTGCTCCTGATCGCCCTCGTTCTCGTCGCCGGGGTCGTCGGCGACCGGATCTCGCCGCGGCTCTCGATGCTCGGCGCCGACCTCCTCCGCACCGGCGCGATGGGGCTGATGGCGGCGCTACTGCTGACCGGGACAGCCGAGATCTGGCACATCGCCGTCCTCTATGCGATCGACGGCGCCGGCAGCGCCTTTTTCAACCCGGCCTCGAACGCGATCGTCCCCCAGATCGTCCCGACCCGCCGCCTCCAGGACGCGAACGCGCTGCTGGAACTCTCGCGCTCGCTGGGCAAAGTCGTCGGCCCGGCGCTGGCCGGAATCATGCTCGGCCTCGGCTCACCAGGCGCGGCGATCGCCGTCGATGCCGGCACCTTCGCGATCAGCGCCTTCTCGCTGCTCGGGCTGCAGGCGGCGCGGGTGGAGACCGCCGAGCGGACTTCGTTCTTCGGCGAGATGCGACACGGCTGGCGCGAGTTCTCGGCTCGCAGCTGGCTGGTCGCGGTGGTCTGCGGCGCCGCGGTCGTCAACGCGATCTACTACCCCGCGATCCAGGTGCTGGGCCCAACGGTCGCGCAGGAGAGCCTCGGCGGCTCCGGCGCCTGGGCGCTGATCGCCACCGCGGCGGGGGTCGGCGCCCTCCTCGGCGGCGCCGTCGCCCTCTCGATCCGGCCGCGGCGGCCGCTCCTCGTCGGCGAGGGGCTGATCCTCCTCATCGTCCTCCAGGTGCTGGCGCTGGCGGTGCCGGCGCCGACGGTGGTGATCGTCCTCGCCGCCCTGGCCCAGATACTCTTCGAGACCGCCTGGGTCCAACACGTCGCTCCCCCGGTCCGCACCCGGGTCAGCGCCTACGACTGGTTCGGCTCGCTCGCCTTGGAGCCGATCGGCCTCGCCGTCGTCGGGCCACTCGCGGTCGCAATCGGCATTTCGGAGACGCTTTGGCTGAGCGCGGCAGCGATCGCCATCTGCCTCGGCGCCGTCTACGCGGTCCCGAGCGTCCGCCGCCTCGAAGTGCGGGTCGATGAGCCGACCCCCAGCCTGCCCCCGCGCCCGATCGAGCCCGGCGACTGAGGCGCGGCGCGCTAGAGCGTCCGCAGCGCCGCTTCGGCGGCATTGAAGCCGTTGATGCCGTGGGCGCCGGCGCCGGGCGGGGTCGCCGCCGAGCAGATGAAGACGCCGGGGATGCCGGTCCAGTAGGGGACTGGATGGATGCGGGGGCGGAGCATCGTCTGCAGCGGCGTGTTGGCGCCACCGAGGATGTCGCCGCCGACGAAGTTGGCGTTGCGGGCCTCGATCTCGGCCGTCGTCGTCGCCGTCTGGGCGACGATGCGCTCGCGGAAGCCGGGGGCGAAGCGTTCGATCTGGTCGAGGATCACTCCCGTTGCGTCGCCGCCGTAGCCGCTGGGGACGTGGGCGTAGGCCCAGACCGGGTGCAGGTCGCCACGCGAACGCCCGGGGTCGGCGAGGTACTGCTGGCCGACGAGGATGAAGGGCCGCTGCGGCATCCGTCCGCGGTTGACCTCGGCCTCGGCGGCGGCGACTTCCTCCAGAGATCCGCCGACATGGACCGTCCCCGCCCGTCGCGCCGCCTCCATCGTCCAGGGGACGCCGTCCTGCACGGCGAGGTCGAGCTTGAAGGCACCGGGCCCATACTTGTAGCGACGGTAGGAGCGGGCGACGCGGCTCGGCAGCTTCTCCCCCGCCACCTCAAGGACACCTCGGGGGGTCAGGTCGAGGACGACGGCGTCGGCGCCCGGAAGCTCGTCGAGCGAGCGGACCCGGCGGCCGGTCTCGATCCGCCCGCCGTGCTCGCGGATCACCGACGCCCAGGCGTTCGCCAGCGCAACCGAGCCACCCTTCGCGACCGGCCAGCCGTAGGCGTGACCGGAGCAGACGAGCGCCATCCCGATCGCCGAGCTGAGCGGCAGGTCGAGCCGGGAGTAGGAGTGCGCGGCGACGCCGGCGAAGAGCGCCGCCGCCTCCGGCGTCCCCAGACGACCGCCGAGAACGGTTGCCGGCAGTGCCGCCGGCAAGCCGAAGCGCGCCAGCCGCAGCGGGTGGCGCGGGAAGTGGATCAGCGGGTGGTAGATGTCCTCGGTGAGGGTGTCGTAGCTCTGCGAAGGCGGGCCGAAGACCTGCCGCCACCGCTTCCCGGCCGCGCCGAGCCCCGCCGCCGTCGCCTCCAGCGAGCGCAGCATCGTCCCGCCCCCGCCGCCGTCGAGTGGGTGGGCGAGGTCGACCTCCGACCAGGCCCACTCCAAACCGTGTCGCTCGAGTTCCAGCCCGGGCGCGATCACCGCCGGTGAGGAGACCGCCATCGGGTGGGTGGCGCTGCAGACATCATGGAGAAGACCCTGTTCGGTCAGCTCGGCGCTCTGCGTCCCGCCGCCGATCTCCCCCTCGGCCTCGATCACCGTCACTTCGACCCCGCGGCTCGCCAGCGTCGCCGCGCAGGCGAGCCCGTTCGGGCCGGAGCCGACGACGACGGCGCTAGGCACGCTGCACCGGGAACGGCTCACCGCCGAGCCACGGCTGGCGCCGGACCATCTCGGCGACGTCCACGTATCCCTCCTCGACGATCCCGTCGGCCGCGTCCCAGATCCGGTAGCGCTGCCGCTGCACGTGCGCGGGCTGGGACTCGAGCGTCACCACCCGCAGCTCCCCCGACCCGTAGTTGCAGCGCTCCTGCACCGCCGCCAGCAGCCGGTGATCGTGGAAGTGGCCATCGCCGAAGTTGTAGCCGAGGACGACGCCGGCGACGAGCTCGCCCTCGCGCACGTCGTAGGTCTCGATGTCGTCGACCGCCCGCAGCGAGAGCGCGTTTAGTGCCCGCCCGTGGGAGTGCATCGAGCGGAAGGCGAGCCCTTTGTAGACGAGGACGTCGATCAGCTCCGGCTCGTAGAACTTCTCCAACTGCTTGGTGACGATCGGCGCCGCCTTGACGATCTCGCGGTCGAGCTTCTCCTCGGCGCCCTCTCCCCCGTCGCCCCGCCGGAAGAGCCACTGGCTCGTCGCCCAGTTGCCGGCGTAGTAGCGCATCGAGGGTAGGAAGGAGACGAGGTCGGGGCGGAAGTTCCCCAGCACCGGCAAGGCGACGCAGATCAGCCCCAGGATCACCAGCAGCAGCGGATCGTCGACCGAGGACCAGGGGACGTCGGCGTAGTGACCAAAGAGGAAAAAAAGGCCGAAGATCATGAAGACGTTCCACTCCAGCGGCACCGCCAGCGGGAAGGTCGAGAAGATGTGGACGTGGAAAAGCACCATCCCCACCAGGGCGAGGGTGCCGAGCAGGCCACCCTGGGTGAGGATCAGGATCAGCGGCAGGGTGAACTCGATCGCAGTCCCGATGTGGGCGTCGAAGGCGCCGAGGCGCGAGGGCAGCAGGTCCTCGGGGTGGTCGCGGTAGAGGCGACGCTTCAGGGCCTTCGACCTGTTCCACGGCGTGTTGCTGATCATCACCGTGACCACGAACGGGAAGTGCCGGTTCAGCTTCGAGGACGCCGCCCCCCACCAGATGCAGAAGAAGACGAGCTGGGCGGCGATCACCATGTTCGCCACCGGGAAGAGGAAGATGATCGCGAGGGTGCCGTAGATCTCCGCCCGCGCGGCCAGGAACGGGACCTTGTCGCGGAGGCCGAGGGCGCCGAGGAAGGTCAGCAGGACGCCAACTGCAGCCGGCTCGAGCACGTCCCCTGATGAGAGCAGCAGGTACACCGCGCTCGCCAGCAGTCCGGCGTAGAGCCCGACGTCGAGCCAGCTCCGCGTCGTCCCCCTCGTCCCCGGCACCTTCTCCGGCCACGGCGGCAGCCGCGTCGTCCCCGGCCGCAGCCAATAGAGGAAGCCGCCGACCATTGGGCTGAAGCGCAGCGTCAGCGGCAGCGAGCCGGCGCCGAGCCCCAGCACCTCCCAGAGCATCGTCCAGATCACCGCCTTCTGGAAGACGATCGGCTCGTACCAGGCGGGCCAGCCGCTCGTGGCGAAGATCAGCAAGCCGCCGAGCCCGGCGTAGGCGAGGATCTTGAAGACGTAGAGGAAGTAGACCGCGGTCGGGGTCCCGAACCCGTTCAGCGCCCAGTCCTGCGCCAGCGGCTTGATCCGCTCCAGGTGCGGCAGCCGCCGCCACTCGGAGACATCGAACGGCGGCGGGGCGGGATCTAGGAGGCCCATGCGTCCACGAAGCTCAATTAATCTTCAAACTCGTTCGACCGGATGCCGATGACTCTACGTCTTGTCTGCCGCCCCTCCAACTCCTGAGCCGCTCTCGCGCCGCCTCATGCAGGGGGTTAGGTTCCTCTCCCTGCTGCTGATCCTCGTCGTCGTCAACTCCTTCGTCAACGGCGGCGAAGCCTCGCTCAACCCGATCGCAGCGGCGGCCGAGCGGACCGAAAGCGCGCCTGGTGTCCGGTTCACGATGAAGGCGACCTACACCGGAGCCGGCCTGGCACAGCCAGTCGTCGCCCACGGCGAGGGTGCCCGCAACTCGCAGACCGGGCGCAGCCGAGCGGTTCTGAGCGTGGAGGTGCCGCAGGTCCCGAACCGGATCGAGGTCGAGTCAATCAGCGACGGTACCTCCGTCTACATGCGCGGAAGCACCTTCGGTTCCGAACTTCCCGACGGCAAGGAATGGATGCGGATCGAGCCGTTCCTTGGACACAGCGAAAGCGAGGCGATGCTCGGGGGCGGCGACGCTGACAGCTCGCTGCAGATGCTGGGGAGCGCCGGCGACGTCGAGCGGCTCGGGACCGAACAGGTCGACGGCAGGAGCACGACGCGCTACCGGGCTGTCGTCGACCTCGACAACTACGCCGACGCGCTACGTGAGGAAGGCAAAGATGAGATGGCCGACCTCTACGAGAAGTACAGCGAGGTGGCGCCCGACCCGGCCGAAGTCGAAGCGTGGGTGGACAGCCAAAAGATTCTCCGGCGAATGCGGATGGTGATGGACATCCCGACCCAGCCCGGCGCCCCGACGTTGACGATGGACATGCGGGTGGACTTCTTCGACTTCGGGGCCCGCCCCCGGATCGAGCTTCCCGACCCCGCCAGCGTCTACGACGCGACGCCGACGCTCGAACGCGAACTAGACGCCGCCAGCTGAGCGCGCGCCCGACTTCGACCACAGCCCGCTGTGGTCAAACTCCGGTGCGATGGCCTACCGCCGGATCCTCTCCCGCCCCCACGTCCTCGCCCTCTGCGCCACCTCGGTTCTGGCGCGGCTGCCGGTCGGAATGGGCGCGGTCGCGCTGGTCATCTTCGTCCACGACCGTACCGGCTCCTTTGGCGCCGCGGGAGTCGTCGCCGGCGCCTTCACGATTGGCCTGGGAGCGACCTCGCCGCTGCTTGGGCGCCTGGTCGACCGTCGCGGGCCGCGGCGGGTCCTGATCCCGGCCGGCCTGCTGACGGCGCTGGGGCTCGTCCTCGTCATCGTCCTCGCCGAAGCGGGCGCCGGCACCGCGGCGCTGGTTGCCGCCGCGGCGCTCGCCGGTGGCGCCACCCCGCCGGTCGGCGGCCTCCTGCGCGGGCTTTGGCCGAGCCTGGTCGAGAATGAGGATCTGGTCGGCGGCTACGTCATCGACTCGCTCCTGATCGAGGTCTTCTTCGTCGCCGGCCCGCTCCTGACCGGGGTCCTGGCCGCGGCCGTAGGCTCCACTATCCCCCTCTTCGCCGCCGCCGGCTGCGGCATCCTCGGCACCCTCTGGTTCGCCTCGATCCCGACCGTCGGCGCCAAAGAGCCGGCGCCGGCCGAGCATCACACCCGGGCCGGCGCCCTCGCCTCCCCCGCAATCCGCCTCCTCGCCCTGACCGGGATCCCGATCGGGATCACCTTCGGCGTCTTCGACGTCGTCTTCCCAGCCTTCGGCGCCGAGCACGGCAACAGTGCCCTCGGCGGACCCTTCGTCGCCGCCGCCGCCCTCGGATCGGCCATCGGCGCCCTCGTCTACGGTGCCCAGGCCCACCGCTTCCGCAGCGCCGCACAGGGCTCGATCGCGCTGGCGATCTACCAGCCGCTCGCCTGCCTGCCGATGCTCCTCGCCGACTCGACGACGGCGATGTTCGCGCTCGCGGCGCTGGCCGGCACCTACATCGCCCCGGCCAGCAACCTGCGCAACCAGATCGCCCAGGCGGCGATGCCGCCAGGGACCGGTACCGAGGCCTTCACCTGGCTGGCGCTCTCGCTGACCGTTGGTGCCAGCGCCGGCAGCGCCCTCGCCGGACCCCTGGTCGAGAGCAGCGGCTGGCAGGCGGGGGTGCTGCTCGCCGCCGGTCTGCCGGCGCTCTCGTTGCCGCTGATTCTCCTGCGGCGCGAGCTGCTGCACCGGGCTGTACAGGCCTAGCCCGGCTCAGGCGGCGGCGAGGATTCCGATCGGGCGCGCGATCCGCGGCGGGATCGCCGAGCGCGGCGGCTCGAAGCTGAGCTGGGCGGGGGCGAGAGCCCGACGCTGGGTCGCGACGCCGAAGAGGACACCGTCAGGCTCGCGGAAGAAGAAGCAGCTGTAGCCATCGCACTCGATCACGCGGCTGACCGTCGCCCCCATCCCGATCACGCGCTGGCGCCAGGCGCGCTCGTGGCCGGGCCGGCAGCTCCAGGCGACGTGGCGAACCGTGCCGGCGCCTTCGACCGAACGCGAAGGTGGCGGCGCATCAGTCTCATAGCGCACCGCCTCGGGTCCGGCGCCGACCCGCCACGCTCCCTCACCGCAGGACTCGAACCCAAGCCGCCCGGCGAGCAGGTCCCCGCTCTGGACGCTGGCCGCGGCGTAGGCGCGGACGCCGGTGAGGGCGCAAATCGCCGTCTCCCCCCCGGCGTTCGTCCTTTGTTCGCCGCCGGGAGAACAAAGGACGAACGCCGGGGGGAGTGTGAGCTCGTGCTCGAGGCCGTCTGGGTCGGCGAAGCGCAGCGCCAGCGGGTCGCCGGCGCCGTTGAGCCAGGCGGTGACGGTCACCCCGGCGTCCTCGAGGCGGCGGCGCCAGTGCTCCAGCGCCTGCGGCCCGGGGACGGCCCACTGCAGGCGATGAACGAGGCCGCGGCCGGGGACGCCCGGGGCGGCTCCAGGCGTCACCGCAAAGCTGAGGACTCCCCCGGCCTGTTCATCGCCGGGGGCGAACGCGACCGTGCCCGAGTCGTGTTCGGCAACCAGGCTCAACCCGAGCAGGCCGCCGTAGAAGTCGAGGCAGTCCTCGTGGGATGAGGCGATCGCAGAGATGTGATGGAGGCCAAAGAGGTTCATTCGGATCCGAATTGTATACTTTTCTTATCGACAAACTTCCTAACATCCTCTACATCCACTCTCACGACACGGGCCGCTACGTCCAGCCGTACGGGTTCCCGGTGCCGACGCCGAACATCCAGCTGCTCGCCGACCAGGGAGTGCTCTTCCGTAACGCCTTCTGCGCCGCCCCCACCTGCTCGGGCAGCCGCGCCTCTCTGCTCACCGGACAGTACTGCCACAACAACGGCCTGCTCGGCCTCGCCCACCGCGGCTGGGAGTTGAACGACTACGGCCAGCACCTCGTCCACCCCCTGCGCGAGGCCGGCTACCACTCGGTCCTGATCGGCGAGCAGCACATCTCCGAGGACCCGGAGGTGATCGGCTACGACGAGGTGATCGAGGTCGACAGCCACCACGCCGCCGACATCGCCCCGACCGCGATCGAGCGCCTCGGGGCTACCGAGGGACCGTGGTTCATGTCGGTCGGCTTCTTCGAGACCCACCGCACCTACCGGGTCCCGACGTCGGTCCGCGACACGCTCTACTCGCTGCCGCCGGCGAACCTGCCGGACACGCCGGAGACCCGCGCCGACATGGCCGCCTTCAAGGCCAGCGCCCGCTCGCTCGACCAGGGCATCGGCGCCGTCCTCAACGGCCTTCACCAGCTCGGCCTCCAGGACAACACGCTGATCATCTGCACGACCGACCACGGCCTCGCCTTCCCGAACGCGAAGGCGACGCTGTACGACCGCGGGATCGGCGTGATGCTGATCATGCGCGGCCCCGGCGGCTTCCTCGGCGGCCGCGTCCTCGACGGTCTCGTCAGCCATCTCGACATCTACCCCACCCTCTGCGAGCTGGCCGGGATCGAGGAGCTACCCTGGCTGCAGGGAACGAGCCTAATGCCCCTGGTCCGCGGCGAGAGCGCCACGGTCAACGACGCCGTTTTCGCCGAGATGACCTACCACGCCGCCTACCAGCCCCTCCGCGCCGTCCGCAGCGA
>Ga0209152_10001147_pt1 | contig 10810 bp, 10 predicted proteins | sample GraSoiAngelo_107_FD_185873 | JGI IMG/M metagenome (GOLD analysis project Ga0209152, IMG submission 185873) | Grasslands soil microbial communities from the Angelo Coastal Reserve, California, USA - 14_0903_09_30cm (SPAdes) (version 2) | ecosystem: Environmental > Terrestrial > Soil > Grasslands...
TTTCATTTTATGGGTCCGGCCTCTCCGGGAATCAGAGCCCGAAAAGTTCTTGGCATCAATTTCAACGCTGCTCGATTGAGGATTACAGGACCCCATAGTGCGCATATCTTTGAGTGAAGGACTTGGAATAATCCTAACCGAGGTCGTGACTTGAACAGTTGAACTTCGGTTGGCTTCAAGATAAGCGGATACGGTTCGTTGCTCAGGCTCTACCTTCACTTCTCTCGCTCTTCGGCATCTTTCTGGGCATCATCAATCAGGTTGGTTTCGTGTATGCTATCCTAATCGCCGCCATCGGAGCTCTACTTCTGTGGATTGTTGCCAATCAAATTATCGAAAAGGCTTCGCCGCAACCGATTCGCACTCCACCTCCCAAAGCTGAGACGCCCAAGGAGCCGAAGCCAGTAACGCCGACTCTTCATCCAGTTTGCGAAGTGGGCCCTTACAAGGTTGAAGCTGGAGAGACCCTAAGCATCCTGTTGAATGCGAAGCAAGGACAGAAAGTCAAAGGTCATTTGAGAGAGTTAGACAGACAACTCTTTGATTGGCATCTAGCTGACGAGAAGAACATGATACTTCTTGAGAATGGAGACCGTTACAATTTCGGATCCATTGACGCAGGGATTGACCAAAATGCATACCGGGTGAATAGGAAGATTCCCTACCCAGCAAGGTGGTATCTAATCTTAGATATGTACGGAAAGAAGACATCCCGGAAAGTGCGCGTCGATTTCGAACCTATCCCTTAGTGCCAACCGATTTCGCTCTCACCTGTCCTCCTCCTTCTTCTTCTCATATCGTGAGGCTTGACTTGCACTTCCGAGCAAACGATAGGCTTCTTGGAAATACATGGGGCCCAATCCGTGGCGGAGGTCGACCGAGAATCGGTGACACCCGCTTTTCGTAGTTTCAACGTCAACTTCTGCGGAAAACTCTCTGCAGTTTCACTCTCGTGTCTGAGCAATAGCCGAATTGTAGGTCAACCCTACAGATGTCGAGTCAGCGGAGCAACTGGCGTGAACGACTTTTTGTGAATCCAAGCCGCATGGAACTCGAACTAGCGGCAAAGCTAGAATCCTCCGGAATACAGTACCAGACGCAAGTAGAAGTTCCTATTACGACAACCGATTTCTAGTTCGCCACGGAGCCACAACCACACTCGTTTTCGTCGATGGAAAACCTCATCTCAGAACTGCTCAGATGATTAAGGACGAGGAGTTGCGGTCTCTTCTCAGTAAGCGTGGATACAGAGTAGTCGAGCTCGCCTGCAATAACTACTCCGACAGGAAACGGGACGACCTCTACCAACAAACTTCTCAACAATCTAGGCAAGGAATAGATTAGGTGAGGCTTCGATGCGGTTAGAGGGATCCTATCAACATATTTACTCCGCTCGCGGCCATAGAAAGCACATTCCCAATAGATGCCGGCGCAAATAAGCAGACCTCTTGGGTCCGGCCAAAGTTGGAACGCGAGAGAGGACCGTTCGAGCCTTCTGCGGGATGATTCGGTAGCGTTGCTGGTGAGACGCAAACAGAGAGATTGATGAACCTCTGTGAGCTCAGCAAGCTATTGGCAAGGTCTAGTGCCCCGCGAGCGGTTATACTGTAGATGGTACCGGCATGACTTACTCGATTCGTCGCGACCAGAGTTCCAAGAGCTTTCCTCGCCCCGTTTCGCCACCCCGATTCGAGTCCTAGTCCTCTCATAATACCAGAATATGTTGTTGGCCCCCTAGTTGCTAGATGCCATCCTACCCGCTCCGGCCATTCTCCGCGGTCAGTTGTCATTGGGCCACTAATTGGGGCCTTCGGTTTAAGAAATCATGCATGCTCCATTGGTTCAGGCGTGATGTGAAAAAATGCCAAATCGCCGGACGCACGAACACGTTTCAGAGCTGTTCTTTGGCAAGAGATTCAGTGACGTTCACATAGCTCTGGACTCACCTAGTAGGAAGTTAGGCCCGAGTCATCGTCGAATGTTTCACTCCCACCGAGCCGCTGTCTTGGTCGCAAGGGCAGTATCAAATGACCCAGACGCGCCTCTTGCTGCCATTCTTCATGTTGATCTGGACCGCATATGCTCCGAGGATCCGTACTTTGAAAGCTTCATAGAACTCCGAGCGAAGCTGGCAAGACGCCGATCGAGGGATCGTCGCAGATTGTTGCGCTTGTTGAGGAATCGGTAGCTCTACGTTCCTTGACCTCGCGCACGATTCACCTCAAAAATGCGCCACGGTCGCGCAAGATCACAAAATTAGCCTCGGCGATTTGACAATGAGCTCAGCGACGCGTGTAATGCGAGCGAGGTGGCGCGCAAGTCGGCGCAGAACAACGCAAACTGAGAGCTAAGATAGTTGAGTTGACATATCAACTGAGAATGTTGTGCAAGATAATGCGCCGAGCCTCGGGGAATAGGGCATTGTCGCGCAAGACTCGGTGCAACTGTTTGTGAAGCGTGCGGTGGACCCGTTCCGGTGCAGGATTAGCGAGAAAATGTCCGTTCAAGCTATCTTTCAACGGAACGATTACGAGGAGGACACGGTGTGTCGGGACACGCAGCTCTGCTCAGACTAGCGCGAGAGAAGGACGCCCACTGCGCAAAAACATGGGCCAAAACAACTCGACAGCCCCCAGAAAGTTCGAACGGCCAATTGAGCACGAAAAACTGGTTGAATCCAGGGCCCAGGGATTCAGGTATGAATCGTGGCTCTCTGACGCGATGCCTAAGCTAAAGAAAGAGTATCTCGTGCCGGTCTTTGACCAGGAGACCTGGGATCACATGATGCAGGCTATCAAAGAAGCCCTCGAAATCTGGAAAGAGCAAGTCATTAAAAACGCTCTGGAGCCTGAACCGGGTCGAATGATCAGAAATTCTGAATGGGACCACGAAACGTCTGAGTTCTAGGGGAGAAGCGATTAGAAGGTCGCTTATCGTGCTGACTTGATGAGGCCCGTACAGCATTTGCAGGCTTTACTGAGACACTGGCCTTGTAGGCCTTACAGGTGGGTTCGAATGGCCGCTCGCGTCACAATGGACCTGGGTTTCACAAGACGGTTCGCGTTCGTTTCTTGACTGCACGTTCCAAGACTGGCCTTCAGCGATTACGACGCTTCATGATTTTGTGAAGGCCGGGAAAGCCGAGAGTCTAAGCGAAAGCCCGAATATTCTCTGGAGCTGTCCTGCTGGCTAAAAGTTTTGGACGCCTCCGTGCCAAACGGGATGAGAACCTATCTTAACTTCATCACGCTTGGTAATTCGAAAGGACGATTATTCCTGGATAAGCTTTTAACACGAATGGTCGAGACGTCCAGAAGAACTTTGAGAACATTCTCTTTCGTTAGGTTTCTTCTTGTGTTTGCTGTCGTCTTCTCTCTCACCAGCTTCTCGGGTGCTCTGTCTAGTAACTTCCAGCTTCCAACGGTCCATTTGGCCCGGGCTAATCATGCGCCTTGTTCATTTCCGGGGACTCCATGTTCCGAGGCCTGGGTCCCTGCTGGGCCTGCTATGGATACTTTTCTGGCAACGATTTTCACGGATGAGAGTGCAGAGTTTACCAACCTCCTGTCCGCTACGCCTAATATTGACTTGACTGACTCTCCTCTGACCCCTAATCTTGTCTCAACCTTGGTCCAGAGCCCTGACTTCTACGTCACATCGAGTATCTCTGAGCATGGCTATTTCGAGATCGAGTTTATGCTTGGAGCCACTGCCTTCTGGGGTTGCAACATGAGCTTTGGTAATTCTCAGTGTGGTATTGATATTCGCCAGGGAATTTCCCATCTTGTTGACAAGGCCAAGTTCACTACCAACGAGCCTAGTGAGGTGGGAATTTCATCGGCCATCGACAGTCCTCTTCCGACCAGTAATGCTGGTCTACCATCGCCCAATACATGTCTCTGGGACAATGGCGTCGTCCCAGCCGCCCTGGCGAACACTTTCTCGACGGCGCCAGTGCCAGGCACGATGCACGGAAATGCAAACTGCGTTGTTGGTGCTCCGGGAGGAGCAGCCTACCACCTGGCTTCGGCCAGTGGTGTCATCAGCCCCTGGCAGCCCAGTATCTCCGATCTCGACTTTTGCGCTGCAGCGGCCCACTTCATCGATGCTGGCCTCGCGACAGCTGTCGTCAGTGACACTGCCAGCCCTGCTACTCGTAACTGTCAGTTGACGGGTGTCTCACCGGCTGTCACAGCCAATCCTATCAGCTTCTACATCCGCAATGATAACATTCCAATGTTTGACCTTGGGAATAGTCTGGCTCAGACGATCTGCGCTCTCTTCACAGGCACCTATTCTACAGGCTGCGGTGTATCGCCTAGCACGACCAACATTCTCGGCGCAACTCATGGTCCTTCCACGGCTTTCTCGGGCTTCACTACTTCCACTGACCACGTAGACGTGAGCTGGAACATGTATACAGCCGCTTTCAATAACGTCTATCCCTTCAACAAGAGTCTCTACTTCACCTACAACAGCCTCTTCGTCTCTGGAATATCCTCCAGTCACGTCGCCAACGGTGGGACCTGCGACAACGGTTCAGTTCCAACCGATAGCGCAGGCGACTACATGTACGTCTGCAACGCCAATTATGACAATCTCTCCCACCAGATGGAGTTCGCCAACTGTCTGGCCGTACCAGGCGACCCGACTCCGGGTCAGACTACTCCCACTTTCGGCACGTGTAGCGCTGGCGGTCTATCGGCTATCGGTGCAGGCTACCAGGCCGAGGATGCTTTCGGCAAGAGCGCGTTTACATTACCGGTCTTCCAGCAGACTGACCGGTTTGGTTATCTGGCCTGTTCACCTGCTGCTAGGCCTTGTAATACCGCTGCTGGTATAGCTGCCCAATGGCACAGGGCTATCAACGACATCGGCGCCGGTTTACCCAACTTCTTCACTTGGCTGGATGCTTGGAACAGTAATCCTACACAGGCTGGCACGATAAGATTGGGCTTCAAACAGACTACTCGTACCTCTAGTCCGTATATTGCCAGTACTGTCTGGGATTCCTATATCGTACACAGCGTCTATGACAGTCTGCACATTGTGAATCCATTGAACAATAATCGGGAGGACGCAAGCTGGATGGACATCAGCGCATTGCCACAGATCTCGCTGACCTACACGCCGCCTTCGGGTACCGTCCTGACCTACAGGTTCAGCCTCTTTCCCAACTTACAGTGGCAGGACGGTAAACCGGTCACATCGTTCGATGTGGCTTTCAGCTATCTATCACTGCTCGCTAATGGTGCTTTCCAGAGTGGTGGAGCGTCATCGCTGTCAGGAGTGACCATTCTGAGTCCGACACAGTTCGACCTTAACGTAAAGTCGGTCGGGCCTTTCTCTACGCGCTTCCTAACGGGTCTCAGCATCCTCCCGGGACGCTACTGGACCTGTGGAACAGGCACACAGCCCTCTACGGGTACAGCTCCAAACATTGCGCCTGCAAGATGTCCCTCAACCGCTCCGTCTCAGTGGGATTCTGCCATAACAACCTGCACTAGCGTGGGCAACACCTGCTATCCAGTACAGTACACTCTCGGCACTCCCCCAGCCCAGTCTGCCTGCTATCCGATCGCTGCTGCACCATGTGCTCCACCTGCTGTCGCTGCTCTAGGCGGTGCTTCCAGCTTCGTGGCGAACCTGATGAATGCTGACGCTGTGAAGACGGGTGCTCTCTACGACCCAATCGCGAACCATATTTTCATAGGATCCGGCGCCTGGACTTGTGGTACTGGTACTGGGCTCGGCCAGGCTTGTACTTCTGGCATGGTTCAGAACCCAGGTGTGGGTCAGAGCTATACACTAAAACGCAACGGCTTGGGCATTACGCCTGGATTCCCGGGCGACTATGTCCGGAGCAGCGGCTTTCTAGCTACGTATCTCTGGTCTGGCGACATCAGTCCGGGTGTGAACAATTTCAGTGCTGCAATATATTGCTTCGGCCTCACTCCATTGGATCCACTCTCCGCCAGTCCCCCCGCAAGTCTTTGTGGTCGCTGGCAGCAGGGAATCGGCACTAACGGAGCAACAACGCCTGCAGGAATCGGTGGATGTCCGGCTGGTACCACACCGTGCGGTATACCAGTAGGCTCCAACCAGGTCAGCATTGTCAAGCTGTACACCAACATTAACTGGTTCTATCCTGACATTGCGATCGCGACAAACTGTTCTGGTCAGGTATGCCTGAGTTTTGATTCCAACATCAAGTTCATTGACGATCCAGCGGCCACCGTGACGAATGCCCCTGGTACCTGGACTATCGGCAAGACCGTGGTTTACGATAAAGACGGTAACGGCCTGTATGATGTGGGTGTAGACTCGGTGATTGCCGGACCGGGTGCTATTGGTGCAGCAAACTGTAGTGGTGGCACTCAGATATGCCTGAGTGTTGATCCCCACCTCAAGTTCATTGACAGTCCACCAGCCATCGTGCCGAATGTCGCTGGTACATGGGCGTTCGGGAAGACCGTGGTCTACAATTACAACGGTAACGGTCTGTATAACGCGGGAGATCTGGTGATTGCCGGAACCGGTCCTTCGCCACCCTTCGGGATCATTCCACTGGATCCAGTACTCTACGCAGGCAGTAGTGGAACTCTTAGCCCAGCAACAGGCACAGGCGGCGTAGGCTGCGCCAACCCTTACAACCCAACGTCAACAACATCCGGCGGATACGACTGCTGACAAAAGGCCAAGCTTCAAACAAGCCTTCTCCTACTCTTTTTTCATTTGACGGCTACCGACCGCTAGGAGCCTTCAAAGCGTTGTGCATTAGCTGTTCGCCGACGCAATTCTCATGATTCGGCTAGAATTCTTGAGAGCGAGGCCCGAGTATCACGTTCGGGTTTCCCTAGACTACTAGTGTCATGACCCACCTCTTGGAACGCGACAGGCTAAGAGACGAGGAAGTTTCGTACGAGATGAAACGGCGAGAATCATGACTCGGCCAACAAAAGCCTAGATCTACTTTCGTTGCTGAAGGAGGGCGCAGACCATTTCATCGGTTCGGATTCGCAAGTGAGAAAATGAAGAATCGACTTTCAGGTAACGAGTTCCGAGAAATTTATGCGGCCGACGCATTTCTCGAAAAAACTCGTTACTATGGATGTACCAAAAAGGGCAGGCAACGTTAATTCTATACATCCATCTGGCGAAGGTGTTGCATCTTGCGCTTCTGCGCAATCGTGATCCGCTGCAAACCCCTGCGCTCCTGGCCAGCAACCGGGCCGAAAACATTGTCCTGATCTAGCTCCGGATCTGGGCCAACAATGTCGACATCTAGGCCAGCCGGATCCACGCTCAGATCTGGGGAACTCGACATGTCGAGTTTTTTCGGGGCTGTCGAACTGTTTTTGCTAGGTTCTTTGTCAGGTTTGCTAGGTTTCATACTCAGGGTTTACCGTGTAGCCGCTAGCTTCTAGGAGACATCTGAGAATTTCCTTGGCGGCAGCACCGATAATCAGGTGTTGACTGAACTCGCGCGTATGATGTCTGCGAAGCTGGACTTCCAAAGTGCAATTCAGTACTTTCATCCTAAGCTTAGAAATGGAAAGCCTTGCCATATTGGAGCCTATGGATAGGGATCAGCCCAGAAGGACCAGCGTAGCTGGTCGCAAACGTTCCAGGCTCTCAACAGAGAGACCGCTTTGGAAGGCTGTTTCGGACTAGAGCTTGTCGCAACTTCTTCTATTCTGCAATAGTGGCAGAGGCTAGCTAACTTCAAGATGGAAAAAGGCGCTAAGTAGCTTGTTCAGAATTTTTCCGGGTCATGGATATCAAAGATAAGGTGACTGTCTGGGCGGGGGTTCTCACCCTCGCTGTTTTGCAATTGGAAGAACGTGTTGATACTGAGCTGAATCTCTACTACTCAGACTGGGTAGGAGTAGCCGGAACAGTAGTTGGATATGCTGTTGGCTTTGTGATAGTGTATGCGGTCCTGAGATGGGTTCTTGAACGCTATTTCAAAGGAAAATCCCAGCCTCAGCCTAGTCCGCCACCACCCTTCGGACCTGCTCAAAAGTAGGATTTCCAGCCATTATGAGCATAGGTGCTAAAATAGCGTCACTCAGGTAAAATTGTGCCATAGGAGTAGATCTTTGAGGAGGACCATTCCAGTGCTACGCGCTGGTCGCAGTGTCTGCGCTGGTTGTGGCTGGTGCTTCTTACTATTACGTTTCTCATAATGGGCCTCCCTGACGGAGAATCATGGCACTACCGATACTATAGGAGGGCTTGACTGTTCGAACCAGTCCATGACAAGTGTCCTCCCAAGAAGTCGATAGAGGTCTAGCCTATTCCAGAATCCAGATTAAAATAGCAGAAGACGCAAAACTCTTCCGAAAAAAGGGTGGATGAGAATGAAGTGTCGAAATTGTGGCGAATGGATATTCGAGTCGACCACACCCCAAACTGGAAAGGCGGCTGTCACAGACCCTTTTCTCGTTGAGCGTGGGCTCGTTTCCCCGGAAAAGGTGGAGACGACGAAGACTATTCGCCACGAGGAGTACTTCGTGTGTCCCAAGTGCGGATGGAAGGAGAGGATCAATCAACGGGAAATAATCAGCGCAGAACCTTGGGCCGAATAAGCTAAACTCTCGTACTCCGCGCCATCGTCGGAGTCTGTGATTAGAGCAGGTCTTCCCGTGCTCTGCGCATTTCTCTTGGCATGTCAAGTCAAGTTGTACGGGTCTCCGCTATTGAAACGGGGGATAATGATTCTTCTGTCTAAAGAAAGATTCTGAGAGGTCGAGACTCTAGTTACCGTCCGCCATCGTCGCTAGGTTAGCCAAACACTGATTCCCTTACGCTTCGCGAGACGGCTGAGCGAATTTTGTGCGAAAGTCCTCACTATTTTCCGCAACAAGAGTAGGCTATGGTTATTAGCCCTAATCCTAGAATAGAAGACAACCATGTCCAAGTTCATAATGTCACTGGGAGACGGCGCGTATGAGGTTCTTCAACTGGAGGCTACGCGAAGATGGATCTCAGTACAGGAACTGTTGAGAGCTGTAATTATTCCCGAATGGGTAGGACAATACTCGGATGCTCAGAAGGCACTAGTCCGACACATGGAACACCCGCTAATCCCGATCAAGATATGCCAGTCTTGCCACAAGTCGATACTCGATGGAGAAACATGGCGCCTCAGATATGACGACAGGGCGAGAAGGATGGAACCCCTCCACGAAAAGTGCTGGCATTCGCTCTCTTGAAGGTTAGAGGCAGCTTTTCCAGAAGCTCCTCGGAACTGTCGGCCCTGAAAGCCGCAAGTATGTCGAATGCTCCACCTTTCTCTGTTTGTGAATGCCTCGCGCTTCAAGCTTGAGAAAGCGATGGAACTGGCAAGACCACGGGCTAGTGGTCAGCGGGCTAAGGTTGAGCTGTGGGAACAGTTAAGAATGCTCTTCCATACCGGGATTGCCAGCGAATGATCTTGGATCAAGCAAAGGCTCAACACTACTTGAATTTCGCAGTGAAATTGAAGCAGGAACTGGAAGGGCCCAAGTTAGAGCAAGCCTCCCAGCGACTAGAGCCTGAGGACAGACAGCTACGAGAGGCATTGGAATGGTTCATCGACAACCGTGAGACCGAGAAGGCCCAGATGCTCGCATCGATCCTTTCGCGGTTTTGGATCGCCAAAGGACACGTAGCTGAGGGGCGGAAGCTGATGGTAAGAGTGCTCGCCTTACCGCGCGCGAAATCTCCGTCAACCACACTCGGGGAATTGTTGTACGGTGCAGGCATGCTCGCCTTTCGGCAGGACGACAATAAGGAGGCGGAGAAATTATTCCGAGAATCACTGGCAATTTCACGAGAGAAGAATGAGGGGCCGTCGATCGTGAGGGCTCTGGGGGGACTAGCACGAATTGCTCTTCGTGATAACAACTACGCAGAGGTCAAGGCCAGGAGTGAAGAGGCTCGAAAAATCGCACGAGACATAGGCGATGAATATGCGGAGTCACGTCCTCTCCATATGCTGGCGGCTGCCACAAAAATGGAGGGTGACTTGAAGCATGCCCGAGAATTGTATGAAGAAAGCCTCGCACTTGCCCATAAACTTGGAGACGAAGGCCTTGAATCTACCGAGCTGGACAACCTGGGGTCCGTCGCTCTTCACATGGGCGACCTGCACACGGCGAAGGATCGGTATCGACAAGCCGGAGAACTCATGTACAAGATGAAAAGCATGTACATGCTGCCCTACCTGCCACTTCACTTCAGCATGGTTGCGTTGAAAGAGCGGCAATTTGAGAGAGCAGTCAGACTATTAGGAGCCTCGGAGGCTCTCTTTGAATCCTCCGGCATGACTCCAGACCCCGACGAGAGTGTCGAGCGGGACCGCACCGTCTCACAACTGCGCAAAACCGTTGATGAAGCCGAGTTCAACAGGCTCTGGGCCGAAGGGCGCAAGCTTTCCCTCGACCAAGCCGTTCAGTTCTCGTTCCAAGCCTGACTTGGCCGCGGCCAAAAGATAGAGAATTGCCAAAAGTTACCGACTTTGTCATCAATGGGACCACGTAGCTCAACACACGATTATTCCTCCTCGCGTTTTCAACATCGTTTAGAGCGTTGAGAATGGGGATTTCCTCTTAAGGCAGGCGATAAACCCCAGACAGACATGGCGTTCACATGCCAGGAAAAAAAGGGGTGGGGGGTTACCGGTTCGGTGAGCTACTAGCGACTCTCGCTTGTCGTAGGGTTCCAGGAGATCAGGGTCTCGTTGGCTGTTATTCCGTTGATGCTGCCGATCTTGTCGACGGAGGTTTCCAAGACTTCTTTGGGGTTATGGCCACGGAACGCTGCC
>Ga0209152_10001151_pt1 | contig 10727 bp, 8 predicted proteins | sample GraSoiAngelo_107_FD_185873 | JGI IMG/M metagenome (GOLD analysis project Ga0209152, IMG submission 185873) | Grasslands soil microbial communities from the Angelo Coastal Reserve, California, USA - 14_0903_09_30cm (SPAdes) (version 2) | ecosystem: Environmental > Terrestrial > Soil > Grasslands ...
ACTCCGGCCTGGTGGACGTGGACTTCGGCATGTCCCCGGCCGTCGAGGTGCTCGACTTCATCAGTAACACCGCGACCAGGGTCAAGGCGATCGCCACGAACTTCAACGGCGCCACCAACGCGGCGCGGGCCGACTCGGTCTACTATCTGGACGAGGGGCTGCGCCTCAAGGGCACCTCGCCCGATACGGGATTCGCGACGGGCATGGACATGAACTACAACCACACCTTCGCCCCCTCGGGATCGTGCCCCCCGACCAGCCCGGTGTGCGGCGGCTCGGGCAGCCCGAACGACCGGGTGATCTTCGTGGCGCGGTCCGACGCGAACATCGACGTGTTCGACACGTTCCACGCCATCCAGATCGGCACGATCTCGACCCGCGACCCGATCATCGGGCCGCTGCGCGTGGCCAAGGACGCGTCCGGCAACCAGCTGCTGTTCGGCATCACCAGCCGTGGCGTGGTGATGGTGAGCCTGCCCGCGTTCACGAATCCGCTGCCGGCGCCGCCGCGGCGGTGATTCCTGCGCGATCAGGAACGAGACACCGTGAGCCCGACCTGGAGTCGGGCTCGCGTGTTATTATGGGAGGTTGGAGGGCACGGTGACATTTCGGTTCACGACGGCAGGGGAATCGCACGGCCGCGGGCTGGTGGGGATCCTCGAGGGGATGCCCGCCGGCTTGCCGGTGTCCGCCGAGCGCGTGAACGCCGAGCTGAAGCGGCGCATGGGCGGGTACGGCCGCGGCGCCCGCATGAAGATCGAATCGGACCAGATCGAATGGCTCGCCGGCGTGCGCGCGGGAGAGACGCTCGGCTCACCGATCGCCATGCTGGTGTGGAACCGCGACTGGGAGCACTGGCAGGACGTGATGGCGCCGGAAGCGGACGTCGCCGACCGGGGCGCCGAGCGGCGGCGCCAGGTCACCCGCCCCCGGCCGGGCCACGCCGATCTCGCCGGCAGCCTCAAGTACGACCGTCAGGACGCCCGCGACATCCTGGAGCGGGCGAGCGCGCGGGAGACGGTGGCGCGGGTCGCCTGCGGCGCCGTCTGCAAGCTGCTGCTGGAGCAGTTCGGGATCGAAATCGGGAGCCACGTCGCCGAATTGGGAGGGGTCGCCGCCAAGTACCTCTCCCCTCTCCCTTCTCCCTTGAACGAGGCCGCTGACGCGAGCCCGGTGCGCTGTCTCGACCCCGATGCCGAGCGGGAGATGATCGCGCGGATCGACGCCGCCAAAGCGGCGGGCGACACGCTGGGCGGTGTGGTGGAGGTGGTCGCGCTGGGCGCGCCCGTCGGCCTGGGCTCGCACGTGTCGTGGGACCGGAAGCTCGACGGGCGGCTGGCGCAGGCCCTGATGTCGATCCCCGCCGTGAAGGGGGTCGAGCTGGGGCTGGGCTTCGAGGCGGCGCGCCGCAAGGGCTCGGAGGTGCACGACGAGATTCTTCCCGGGCTGGCGCGCGCCACCAACCGGGCGGGGGGTACGGAGGGCGGCATGACGACCGGCGAGCCGCTGGTGCTGCGCGTGGCGATGAAGCCGATCTCGACGCTGATGTCGCCGCTCAAGACGGTGGATCTGAAGACCGGGGCGCCGGCCCAGGCGCAGTCCGAGCGCTCGGATGTCACCGCGGTGCCGGCGATGGGGGTCATCGCCGAGGCGATGGTCGCGCTCGTGCTGGCGCAGGCGCTGCTCGAGAAGTTTGGGGGCGATGCGCTGAGCGAGGTGAAGCGAAACGTCGCGGGGTATATGGCCCAGGTGCGCGCCCGCACCCCCAAAGGGGCGGCATCGTGAAGAAGCACATCGTGCTGGTGGGCCTGGCGGGATCGGGCAAGACCACCATCGGGCGGCTCGTGGCGGAGCAGCTGCGCGCCGGGTTCGTCGACATCGATCTCATCCTGGCGCGACGCGAGGGCAAACCGATCACGCTGATCTTCGCCGAGAAGGGCGAGGCCGCGTTTCGGGAGATGGAGCGCAAGGAGATGGACGCCGCGCTCGCCACCGAGCCGGCGGTGATCGCGCCGGGCGGCGGCTGGGCGGCGCAGCCGGGCGCGATCGAAACCGCACAGCCGCGCGCCCTCGTCGTGTACCTGCGCGCGCGCCCCGAGACGGCGGCGCAACGCGCCGCATCCGAGGAGGGAACCCGCCCGTTGTTAATAGGAGAGGATCCCGTGGCGCGGATGCGGCAGATGCTCAAGGACCGCGAGCCGTTTTATCTCAAGGCGCACACGCAGCTCGACACCGAGCGCAAGACGGCGGACGCTGTCGCGCGCGAAGTCGTCAGGCTTGCGCAAACTACGGCGGGATGGTAAAGATGCGCTCTCGTGCGGTTTTGACGAAGGGTTGACGCGTGGCTGCTAAGAAGAGTGACGTGAAAGAGGTGAAGCAGGCGAAACCGAAGAGTCGCCGCCGCAAGGCTGCTGCGGTCGACCCCGTGGCGGAGCCGCAGGCTGCGGAGCCGCAGGACGGGAAGACGGCGGGCGGCAAGCGGGCGCTCGTCATCGTCGAATCGCCCACCAAGGCCAAGACGATCGGCAAGTACCTGGGCGCGGGCTACACGGTCAAGGCGACCGTGGGGCACGTCCGCGACCTGCCGCAGCGCAAGCTCGGCGTGGACGTCGACAACGGCTTCACCCCCGAATACGTCCCCATCAAAGAAAAGGCGAAGACCCTCGCCGAAATCAAGAAAGCCGCCAAGGCGTCGAGCCGGGTGCTGATCGCCACCGACCCCGACCGGGAAGGCGAGGCGATCGCCTGGCACGTGGCGGAGAGCCTCGGCAACGGCGGCAAGGTGCGCCGCGTGCTGTTCCACGAGATCACCAAAGACGCGGTCAAACAGGCGCTCGCCAACCCGCTCGACATCGACCAGAAGAAGGTGGACGCGCAGCAGGCGCGGCGGGTGCTCGACCGGCTGGTCGGATACAAGACCTCGCCGCTCCTCTGGAAGAGCATCAAGACGGGTCTCTCGGCGGGTCGCGTCCAGACGGTGGCGTTACGGCTGATCTGCGAGCGGGAGGAGGAGATCCGCAAGTTCGTGCCGCAGGAGTACTGGACCATCGAGGCCGACCTCGAGAAGGACGGCCAGGGGTTCCAGGCCCGGCTGCACAAGCTGGACGGCCACAAGCCCGAGATCAAGGACGAAGCGCGCGCGCGGGCGATCGTCGCGGACGCGCTCAAGCTCCCCTTCAAGATCACCGCGGTCGAGAAAGGCGAGCGCCGCCGCCCCGCGCCCCCGCCGTTCCGCACCAGCACGCTGCAGCAGGAGGCGGCGAAGCAGCTCGGCTACTCGGCCGCGGTCACGATGCGCCTGGCGCAACAGCTGTACGAGGGGATCGAGATCGGGGCGGAAGGCCCCGTGGGTCTGATCACCTACATGCGCACCGACTCGATCCGCGTCGCCGACTCGGCGGTGGCGCAGGCGCGGGACTTCATCGCGCGTGAGTTCGACAAGCGCTACCTCCCCGCCACGCCCAACGTCCACAAGAGCGGGAAAGGGCAGTCGCGGGTGCAGGACGCCCACGAGGCGATCCGCCCGACCGACGTGCTGCGGCGCCCCGACGACCTGAAGCAGCACCTCGACGCCAAGCAGTTCAAGCTGTATCAGCTGATCTGGCGGCGGTTCGTGGCGTCGCAGATGAACCCCGCCGTGTTCGAGACGACCAAGGTCGATTTCGACCTCGGCCGCTTCGTGTTCCGGGCGACCGGCTCGCGGGTGCTGTTCGACGGCTACCACAAGCTCTACCACGAGGCGCACGAGCCCGAGGAGGGCAAGACCCTCGAGGATCTGCCGCCGATCCCGCCGCTGGTCGAGGGCGACGTGGTCACGGTGAAGCAGATCACGCCGAACCAGCACTTCACCGAGCCGCCGCCGCGCTTCAGCGAGGCGAGCCACGTGAAGGAGCTCGAGCGCCTGGGGATCGGGCGGCCGTCCACCTACGCGGCGATCATCTCGACCCTGAAGAACCGCTGGTACGCGACGGCCAAAGACCGGCGGTTCCAGCCCACGCCCCAGGGCGAGATCGTGTGGCAGGTGCTGAAGCGGTGCTTCCCCGATGTATTCGAAGTCGGGTTCACCGCCCAGATGGAGACGGAGCTGGACAAGGTGGAGGAGGGGGATCTGGCCTGGCGGCGGGTGCTCGAGGACTTCTGGGGTCCGTTCTCGCAGGCGCTGGCGGCGGTCGACATCGACCGGCTGATCCACGATGTGCACGACCTGTCGGGGCTGCCCAAAGAGAAATGCCCGAATTGCGGCGGCCCGCTCGTCGTGAAGAGCGGCCGCTTCGGTCCGTACATCGCGTGCGCCAAGTATCCCGAGTGCCGCTTCAGCCGGCCGCTCGCCAAGAACAAGGTGCCCGACCGGCCGTCGGACGAGAAGTGCCAGGAATGCGGGGCGCCGATGGTCATCAAGACGGGGCGCTACGGCGAGTTCCTCGCCTGCACCCGGTACCCCAAGTGCAAGCACACCCGCCCCGTGCCGCTCGGGGTCAAGTGCCCGAAGTGTGGGGTGGGCGACCTGGCCGAGCGCCGCACCCGCAAGGGACGCAACTTCTTCGGGTGCCTGCGCTATCCGGACTGCGACTACTCGACGTGGAACCGCCCGGTCCCGGTCGCCTGCCCGAGCTGCGGCTTCGTCGGGATGGAAGAGAAGCAGACCAAGGCCGCGGGAGCGACGCGCAAGTGCCTCAAGTGCGGACACGAGATCACGCTGGAGGAGGTCACGCCGGCGGAGCCGGTCGCGACCTGACCGCGACGGTGGTGGGCGGCGGGCTCGCCGGGAGCGAGGCCGCCTGGGCGCTCGCGGCGCGCGGAGTGTCGGTCACGCTGTACGAGATGCGGCCCGTCCGCATGACCCCGGCGCATCAGACCGACCGGCTCGCCGAGCTGGTCTGCAGCAACTCCTTCAAATCGGTGGAGCTCGGCAACGCCCACGGCCTGCTCAAGGCCGAACTGCGGCGCCTCGGCAGCGTCGTGCTGGAGGCCGCCGACGCGGCGCGCGTCCCGGGCGGCGCGGCCCTCGCGGTCGACCGCACGGCGTTCGCGCAAGGCGTGCACGACCGCGTCACCGGGCACTCCAACATCACGGTCGTGCGACGCGAGGCGACCGAGCTCCCGTCTCCCGGGATCGTGGCGACCGGGCCGCTTACCTCGGACGCGCTCGCGGCCACGATCGCGCGGCGGCTCGACGCGGCGTCGCTCGCCTTCTTCGACGCCATCGCGCCGATCGTCGCCGCCGACTCACTCGATCACCGCCAGCTGTTTCGCGCCTCGCGCTACGGTAAGGGCGGCGGTGACGACTACCTGAACGCGCCCTTCACCGAGCAGCAATACGACGCGTTCGTCACGGCGCTGCGCACCGGCGAGCAGTACCAACCGCATCACGAGTTCGACCGGACGCCCTACTTCGAGGGCTGCCTCCCGGTCGAGGAGATGGCCGCGCGCGGCCGCGACGTGCTGCGCTTCGGGCCGATGAAGCCAGTGGGGCTCAAGGATCCCCGGGCTGGCGCCCGGAGTCATAGCGCGGAGCCCCACGCCGTCGTGCAGCTGCGCCAGGAGGATCGCGCGGGCCAGATGTGGAACCTGGTGGGCTTCCAGACGCGCCTCAAGATTCCCGACCAGCAACGCGTGTTTCGGATGATTCCGGGCCTCGAGCAGGCTGAGTTCCTGCGCTTCGGGAGCATCCACCGCAACGCGTACGTCAATTCGCCCCGCGCCCTCACGGCCCATCTCTCCACCAAGGACGACCCGCTGCTCCTGTTCGCCGGGCAGCTCACGGGGGTGGAGGGGTACACGGAGTCTGCGGCGACCGGGATACTCGCCGGGATCAACCTCGCGCGGCTGCTCGCGGGCGAGGAGCTGCTGCTCCCGCCACCTACGACGATGCTCGGCGCGCTGTATCACTACGTACACTCGGCCGACCCGGAGCACTTTCAGCCGATGAACGCCAACTTCGGCCTGCTCGAACCGCTGGACCGGCCGGTGAAAGACAAGCAGAAGAAGAAGGAGCTACTCGCCGCGCGGGCGCTCGCGGACATGGAAGCCTTCGCGGCGCGCCTTGCCGTCCCGGTGCGAGCTTGAGCGCCGTCCCCGAAGTGGCGGCCTTCGTCGAGTTCCTCGCGAAAGAGCGCAACGATTCCCCGCACACCGTGAAGGCGTACGGTCGCGACCTCGCCGACTTCGTCGCGTTCTGCGGCCGCTATTACGGGGGCCGCTGGAGCTGGGCGGGCGTGGACCGCCAAGCGGTCCGGGCGTGGCTGGGCGCGCAACAGCAGCGCGGCCTCGCCCGGCGGTCGGCGGCCCGGGCGCTGTCGGCGCTGCGCACCTTCTACCGGTTTCTCAACGCGACGCTCGGAGTGGAAGCGAACCCCGCGAAGGCGGCGCGTACGCCCAAGCTCGGACGCAAGCTCCCGGTCTACTTGGACCGGGTCGAGATCGATCTCCTGTTCCACGAGGCGGAGCGGCGGGCGGCGGCCGGCGGCTTCCGGGAGGCGCGGGACCTCGCGATGCTCGAGCTGTTCTACTCGACGGGGATCCGGCTGAGCGAGCTGGCGGGCCTGAACGAGCAGGACATAGATCTCGTCTCCGATCAGCTCAAGGTCCGGGGCAAGGGGAAGAAGGAGCGGATCGTGCCGGTCGGAAAGCATGCGGGTCGCGCGTTACGGCGCTACTACCGGCTGCGTGACGTCGTGCTCGCGGCAACCGGCCAGGAGCGGCGGGCGGTGTTCGTGAGCGGGCGAGGGAAGCGGCTCACGCCCCGTGCCGTGCAGCTCGTGGTCAAGCGCTTGTTCGGCGCCCTGGCGGAGCGGAACCTGCACGTGCACTCGCTGCGCCACACGTTCGCGACGCATCTGCTCGACGCCGGCGCCGATCTGCGGGCGGTCCAGGAGCTGCTGGGGCACGCCTCGCTCAGCACCACGCAGGTGTATACTCATACGTCGGTGGAACGGCTGAAGAAGGTGTACCATCAGGCCCATCCGCGGGCGTGAGGCTACAACCAACGCGATGAGCGGCATTCGCAGCACCACGATTCTGTGTGTCCGTCGCGACGGGCACGTCGCCCTGGGCGGTGACGGCCAGGTCACGCTCGGCGACACGGTGATGAAGGCGAACGCCAACAAAGTGCGGGCGCTCAAAGGCGGGAAGATCCTGGCCGGCTTCGCGGGGGCGTCCGCCGATGCGTTCACGCTGTTCGAGAAGTTCGAGGAAAAGCTCGAGCGCTATCCGCGTGCTGCGGCGCCTCGAGGCGCTGCTGGTCGTGGCCGACAAGGAACACGGCTATGTGATCTCAGGATCGGGCGAGCTGATCGAGCCGGACGACGGGATCCTGGCGATCGGCTCCGGCGGCAATTACGCCCTCGCCGCCGCCCGCGCGCTCGCCAAGTCGTCGGGCCTCGCCGCCAAGGACATCGTGCAGCGGTCGCTCGAGATCGCCGCCGAGATCTGCGTGTACACCAACACGCACATCACCATTCTGGAGCTCTAATGGCCGAGCCGACACGCACACCCGGAGACGAGCCGCCACACCAGGCGCCGGCGCCCGTGGAGGAACAGCTCCCCTGGCTGGAAGAGCTGCCGCCCAAGAAGATCGTGGCGGAGCTGGACCGCTATATCGTGGGACAGGAGGTGGCAAAGAAGGCGGTCGCCATCGCGGTCCGCAACCGCTGGCGGCGCGCCCAGGCGCCGGAGGAGATCCGGGACGAGATCCTGCCGAACAACATCATCATGATCGGCCCCACTGGTGTGGGGAAGACCGAGATCGCGCGTCGCCTGTCGCGGCTCGCGGGCGCCCCCTTCCTCAAGGTCGAAGCCTCGAAGTTCACCGAAGTGGGCTACGTCGGGCGGGACGTCGAGTCGATGGTGCGCGAGCTGGTGGATGTGGCCATCAACATGGTCCGCACCGAGCGCGAGGACGAGGTCTACCCCGAGGCGGAAGCCCGTGCCGAGGAGCGCCTGCTCGACATCCTGTTGCCGCCCGTTCCCCCCTCCCCCCTGCCGCCGCTTGCGTCCCGACCCGGAGAGGGGAGTCGGGAGGTGGGAGAAAGTCGTCCCCTGTTCGTGGTCTCCTCCAAGGGGGACGTGACGTCCAAGCCCCCCGAGGCCGATACCGAGGCGCAGGAGCGGCGCCGCCGCAGCCGCGAGAAGCTGCGCCAGCAGCTGAAGGAGGGGAAGCTCGAGGAGCGTGACGTCGAGGTCGAGGTTCAGCAGCAGGGCTTCCCCATGCTCGAGATGATGCAGCCGCCGCAAGGGATGGAGGGCACGGACGTCAACTTCACGGAGTGGCTGCAGGAGATGATGCCGAAGAAGAAGAAACGGCGCACCGTGCACCTGCACGAGGCACGCCGCATCCTCGTCGACGAGGAGCTCAAGAAGCTCGTCGACATGGACGACGTCGTGAACGAGGCGCTGGACCGTGTCGAGAACCACGGCGTCATCTTCATCGATGAGCTCGACAAGATCGCGGGCGAGCGCGGCACCGTCGGGCCCGACGTGTCGCGCGAGGGGGTGCAGCGCGACCTGCTCCCGATCGTCGAGGGGTCCACGGTGCAGACCCGCTATGGCTACGTCCGCACCGACCACATCCTGTTCATCGCCGCGGGCGCGTTCCACGTCTCCAAGCCCTCCGACTTGATCCCCGAGCTGCAGGGCCGCTTCCCGATCCGCGTCGAGCTGCAGCCGCTCACCGAGGCGGACTTCGTCCGCATCATGACCGAGCCCGAGAACGCGCTCACCAAGCAGTACGCCGCGCTGTGCGCGGCCGAGGGCGCGACCCTCGAGTTCACCCACGACGGTATCCTGGAGGTCGCCCGCATCGCCGCCAAGGCGAACGAGCGCATGGAAAACATCGGCGCGCGCCGCCTCCACACCGTCATGACCACCTTGCTCGAAGAAGTGCTGTTCAACCTCCCCGACTTCCCGGAAAAGCACATCGTGTTCGACGGCCAGAAAGTGCGTGACCGGCTCGCGCGCATCGTCGATGACGAAGACTTGCGCCGCTACATCCTCTAGGTAGAATGGGAAAACCCATGGCCAAGCGCGACTTTCTCGCCGTCACCGACCTGAGCCGCGATGAAGTAGGGCGTCTGTTCGACCTCGCCCGCCGCATGAAGACCGGGGCTTATCGGGAGACGCCGCTCGCCGGCAAGTCCCTGGCCATGATCTTCGCCAAGTCGAGCACCCGCACGCGCGTCTCCTTTGAGGTCGGCACCTATCAGCTGGGCGGACACGCCCTCTTCCTTTCTTCTCGCGACATCCAGCTCGGGCGGGGCGAGCCGATCCCCGACACGGCGCGGGTCCTGTCCCGCTACGTCGACGGCATCATGATCCGCACCTTCGATCACGGCGAGGTGGAGCAGCTCGCCCGTCACGCCACGGTCCCCGTCATCAACGGCCTCACCGACCGGTCGCACCCCTGCCAGGTGCTCGCCGATCTCCTGACCGTGCAGGAGGCCCTGGGGGGTTGGGAAGGGAAGCGGGTCGCCTGGGTGGGGGATGGGAACAACATGGCGAACAGCTGGATCGAGGCGGCGCAGGTGCTCGGCTTCGAGCTGCGGCTCGCGTGCCCCGAGGGGTACGAGCCGAATCGCGGCATCTTCGATCGGGCGAAGCAGACCGGCGCCTGCATCGAGGTGACCGAAGTGCCGGAGGAGGCAGTCGAGGGCGCGCACGTGGTGAACACCGACGTGTGGGCCTCGATGGGGCAGGAGGGCGAGGCCGAGTCGCGGCGCAACGCATTCCGGGGCTACACGGTCGATGTCGACCTGATGCGCCTGGCGCATCCCACGGCGATCTTCCTGCACTGCCTCCCCGCGCATCGCGGCGAAGAGGTCACAGCCGAGGTGATCGAGGGCCCCCAATCCCGCGTGTGGGACGAGGCCGAAAACCGCCTGCACGTTCAGAAGGCCCTGCTCGCCACGTTGATGGGCTAATGGCCGACGCGGCCCCGAAGCGCACGCCACTCTACGACATCCACGTGAGCCTCGGCGCCAAAATGGTGCCGTTTGGTGGCTACGAGATGCCCGTGACGTACCCGCGCGGGATTGCGGCGGAGCATCGGGCCGTGCGCGAGGCCGTCGGCCTGTTCGACGTCTCGCACATGGGTGAGTTCGAGGTAACGGGGCCGGACCGCAACGCCTTCGTGCAACGTGTGACGTGCAACGATGTGGGGGCCCTGCGGTCCGGGCAGGCGCAGTACTCGGCCATTCTCACCCCACAGGGAACCTTCGTCGACGATTGCCTGATCTATCGCTTCGAGGACCGCGTGATGATGGTCGTCAACGCGGCGAACATCGCGCGGGACTGGGAGCACGTCGTCGACCAGAAGCGCGGCGCCAACGTGCGGCTGCGCGACGTCTCGGACGAGACGGGGCTGCTCGCCCTCCAGGGCCCGCAGGCGGAGGCGCTGCTCGCCCCGCTCACGCCGGTGGGCGTCGCCACCATCCCCTACTATCACTTCGCCGAGGGTAAGGTCGCCGGGGCGCAGTGCTTCATCTCACGCACCGGCTACACCGGCGAAGACGGCTTCGAGCTGTACTGCCGCGCCCGGGATCTCGAGCAGCTGTGGCACGCGCTCGCCGGCGCAGGCCGCGCCGAGCCGTGCGGGCTCGGCGCACGGGACACGCTGCGGCTCGAGGCGGGGTACCCGCTGTACGGCAACGACATCGATGACACCGTCACGCCGCTCGAGGCGGGCCTCGCCTGGATCGTGAAGCTCGACAAGGGCGCCGACTTCACGGGGCTCG
>Ga0209152_10001158_pt1 | contig 10692 bp, 8 predicted proteins | sample GraSoiAngelo_107_FD_185873 | JGI IMG/M metagenome (GOLD analysis project Ga0209152, IMG submission 185873) | Grasslands soil microbial communities from the Angelo Coastal Reserve, California, USA - 14_0903_09_30cm (SPAdes) (version 2) | ecosystem: Environmental > Terrestrial > Soil > Grasslands ...
ATCTGATCGCGGCCATCGAGGCGTTCTTGGCAGGGTGGAACGAGAATCCTCGTCCCTTTGTCTGGACCGCCAAACTGGAGGAGATTCTGAAGAAGATTGAGCGTGCACGCGCAAAGTTGGAATCGATGCAACCGGGGAGCACTCAACCCCGGCGCCGACGGAAAGGCGAGGAATAATATGTATAGTCATTTAAGATACATTAGACTAGTGTTTACCGATGCGGCGGCGCATAGGCAATGTCGTTCGGGGTGGATGACGAGGTACCGGAAGCTATCCGGTAGCGAACTTAGTCCGAGCATGCCGCGGTAGGGCTGTTTGGCACGCTCGAGGTCGTTTGAAAGATGGTGGACGAGAGGGGATTCGAACCCCCGGGCCTCCTCATTGCGAACAGTGGGGAAAATAAGCTAAGGCAAGGCGACACAATCACTTAGCTATTTTCACGAGGCCCTTAATTGGCAGACCTGGCAAACCGGCTTTCTCTTTGTCTTTTCAGTGCAGTTGGACGCTCGCGGGCCTTTCCTTCCGGCTCGAATAGCCGACGCTAATGCTTACTCAGGATTTCGTCCGGCAGCGCCTCAGACGGAACTTCGCCGCTAAGCGAATTCAAAAATGCGACAAGGTCCGCCTTTTCGCGCCTGGTGAGGTGCAGCATCCCGATCTTGGAGTCAAGCCAAGGGTTCGCATTTCCTCCAGCTTCGTAAAAGTCGATTACTTGCAGTAGCGTGTCAAGGCTACCGTCGTGCATGTATGGAGCGGTCTCGGCGATGTTGCGTAACGAGGGCGTCTTGAAGGCGCCTCGATCACGGTCGGTATGTGTCACTTCGTAGCGCCCGAGATCGGTTGGCGCGCCGTTTCTCACGCCGACGCCGATATTGTGGAACTCGTTGTCGGTAAATAGAGCAGTGTGTTCAGCAATTGCGTGGCACGATGCACAGTTGCCCTTGTCCACACGACGGAAGACTTCATATCCGCGCTTCACACTCTTATCAACAGCATGTTGATCTCCGCCGAAGTACCAGCGGTCGAACGGCGAATCACCAGCCACGACCCTGCGCTCATAAGCGGCAAGTGACTTCTCCACCTTGTCGAATGTGACCGGGCCGGCGTAAGCACGCTCAAACGCAGTGACGTAACTCGGGTCATTGGTAAGGCGCGCCACTACTCCAGCGAGGCTGTGGGCCATCTCGACCGGGTTCTGCACTGGGCCTTCCGCCTGCTTTTCGAGAGTATTCTCGCGACCATCCCAGAACTGGGTCGTGTAATACGCGGCGTTGATGATCGTCGGCGCATTGCGCGTTCCTTTCTTGCCTCCCACGCCTGTGGACACGTCCCCCGGATATGCAAAACCGTGGCCGGGGTCATGGCATGTAGCGCATGAGACCGACTTGTCGATAGATAACGACGTATCGAAGTAAAGGCGCTTCCCCAGGGCGATTGTCTCAACGGTGACGGGATTGTCTGCGGGGACTGGAACCGGAGGCAATCCGAGCGGAGTCGCGATAGTTTGCGGCGTACCGATTGGCTTGACCGGTCTGACCGGCTCGCCGCGGTGGTAGTCAATCACTACCACCGCTACGATGGTCGAGAGCAGCGCGAGTGCCGAGATGATTCTAGGATTGGGCATAAGAAATCCTGTGTTCGTCCCTGTTATCGTGGAATTCCATTCGTCTGCTTGCTCGAGGCTGCGCTGCCATGCACATGCTGGGCACCATGTGGACCGCCCATGGCCTGTTCGTGGAGAGCCTTGTATCTGAGCTCTCTGGCGGAGGCCTCCTCGGGCGTCAGGTGCTGCGGCTGGGGCGGGTTTTCATAGCCGTCATATTCGTACCCGAGCTGCGCAGTGCGGTCGCCCGCGCTGACAGAGAGGTCCACGCGCTTGCCGCTCCTGTCCCCATATGCAAACGTGCGATTGAGATACTTGGGATCGGTTGGATTCGTGTGGCCGAGCCGATTCCAGCTTTCCCAGATGCGGTCAATGTTGGCGTGATGGAGATAGAACATTGGGTCACCGCCGACGGTTGCGAAGTCGGCCATGTCGCCGCCGAGTGCAAGGTGAGTCAAGAAATGAGGGTTGAGGTCGAGTCGCGGATTAAACCCAGTGTTGCCGGTCGGCGAGTCGATGTAAATCGTCTCGTTAAGAGCGTCCAGGTTGATCCAATCCTTGTAAAGAATATCGATCCGTTCGCCCCCATTGACCCAGGGCCAGCGCGTGCCGTTATAGAGCGTGCCGCCGGGAACCCGGAATACGGCAGGCACGACCAAATCGGCGACGTTTCCGGTGACTGGGTTCCAGTAGGGTAGCGTAAAATCCTCATCGTGCAGTACGTCACGAATGACTCCTTCGAACTCAGAGAGCATGAGCCGATGCCAGGGCAGGAAGTACCACTGTTGATATTGCTCAGGATTCGACGGGTTGTACGGGTGGGCTTGGCACCCGTCCCATACGGCTTCGGCATCGGCTTGATACTCTTTCGGGAGTGCGGCGATGACCTCTGTTTTCTTTTTCCTCGAGTAGTCCCATAGGAAAGCCGGGGGGCCTTTGATCCAATGGGTATTCCACCACCAGGTCCAGGAATGAGTATCGTATTCCGGCAAAGTCCTCATGATCTCGATCGCCTGCGCGTATTTCGCGAGCATCACCTGGCCTTCGGGGCTGTTCACGTTGTAACGTATGTACGGCTTCTTCCCTCCGGAAGAAGCCGTGCCTGCGCTGTTCGCGCCCTCGGTCGAAATCGCGCTTACTTTCTTCAGACGAGCGGAAGAAGAAGTCGCGCCTACGTTGTTCACAGCAGCGGAAGAAGGAGCCGCACCCACATTCTTTGCACGCGTGGAAGGCGACGCTTCTTCCTTCTTCGCACTCGTTGGGGGAGTTGGAAAGAAGAAGTTCAGCTCCAGGACGTCATGCTGTCCCGTGTGGGTTTGGAGACGCGGGTCGAGGAACGTCAACGCTCCAGCGGACTGAATCATGCCGCTGACGAGATGAAATTCGTTCCCGATCACCGCGCCGGCGATGCCATGCCGCGGCATCGGCATCGGTGGCAGTGAGATCCATGAATTCGTGGCTGGCTCGTACGCCTCGACGGCTCGGAACGCTCCGACGAGCTCTTTCGTAGTCACCTCGCCACCCGCTACGTAGATCCTGCGGCCATCCGTTCCCCAGGCGCCGCCGCTGCGAGCCGTCGGCATCCGTTCTTTCGGAGCACTCCACATATCACTTACTGGGCTGTACTCCTCCACCACATCCGTGTTGGTAGCGGACATAATGAAGGCATGGCCAGTGCGGCCACCAATTACGTAGATTTTGCCGTTAACGGCGGCGGCGTACGCGTGGTTCCGAGCCACCGACATCGGCCTGCGGCTCTCCCACTTGTTCGTGGCAGGGTCAAAAACCTCGTTGGTGGTGAGGACCAAAGATGGACCGAAGAACGTGAAGTATGGGGCCTTGGAACCTGCCACCGTGGTTGCGCCGCCGATCACGTAGATTTTGCCGCCGACTTCCACGGCCACCGCAGCGCCGCGTTTGGTGGGCATTGGTCCCAGCGACTTCCAGGAATCGGCCGCCGGATCGTACTCCCACACGTCGGCGATGGGTTCCCACGCGCCGCCGGTCGGTATCTGAGTGTCCTTTGGAGGCACGAAGCCGCCGATCACGTAAAGCTTGCCATTCGCAGTGGCTATGGCCGCATGGTGGGCCGCCCGCGGCATTCCTTTTTTCTGAGTCCATTTGTCGGTAGCCGGGTCATACTCGTAGTTGATGCCGGCAGCCTTGCCTTCGTCCCAGCCGCCAATCACGTACATTTTGCCGTTGAGGGCGGCACCGTAGAGCTCTTCATCCGGCTCCGGGAACGGCGCCGCCTTCTTCCACGGAGATGTTGGTATCTGACCAGCGTCGTGACCCGACGCGGCTATTGCGAAAACGAGGCTGACGATCAGAGCAAGCATCGCGGCCCCCAGTTGCAGTACTTTTACTTTCGAAGTTTCCTTTCGAGTTGAAGTTTTTTATTTCGTCTTGATAATCAAGCCAAAGAGCAAGTACTTCACATCTCTGGCTCGTTGACTGCTTTCCCACATATAGGACGGCTGGAACCACACGCGCCCCTCCTTGAGCGGTACCGTGACGCCTCCCCAAACTCGATCTCTGTTCCACCCACCGTTACGCCACTCGTAGTAAGGTTCATATGAGGCGAAAGGCTTCCAGACGCGGTCTTTAACTGTGAGGGGATACGCGACTTTGAGTCGATTTCGATAGCGGTTGACGTCATCGGCTGGCGCTGGCCGAAACCTTCTGACATACATGTTTCGGTCGGAGATCTCGAACTTGCGAATAGAGAACGTGAATTCCCCATCGATCCGAAATTGGTGCTCCTCGTAACTACGAGTAAATCGCGACGGCTGCGGCGAGAGTGTATTAAGCCCGCTTGCAGGAACCGAGTAATGCATATAGCTGGGAGTGATCGTCAGAAACTTTGTCGCGCGAATAGAAACGTCAAGTTGTGTGACTGGTGCTTTGAAATTGCCAATGTAAAAGCCGTAGGGTTTTAACAACGATCCGGTTTTGTACAGGAACGATGAGCTCTAGCCACCCTGAGGGCGCAAATACCGAGCCGCGCCCACCCACCGCTACTTCAGGTGGTTCTTGGGCAAAGCACAACCCGCCAAACGAAAGCAAACAGATCACCAGACTTAGCACATGACGCAGCGCGAATCTTGTGAACCTTTTCATGCCGTCTCCACCGACATCGCCATCGAGGTCATGATGTCGAGCATTCTTCACGACCGGATGCCTCTGTCACATCCAGCGGTCACGGACATCACAGGTGCATGGGACCTTCCAAAACTCCGCCGCAACTAAGTGCCGCGTTTTCTGGCTATTCACGCAATGGGAAAGACTTCCGAACGACCATCTGCCCGAATGGGGGCAGCAGAAGCCGGGCAGTGAGTGCGTCCTTGTCGAAGAGGGAAAAAAAAGCGGCTCGTTACACTTGTTGATTGAAGGAACCGACTCTTAGGCTGGCGCACGATGATCCAACCGAATTTAAGAAACGTGTGCCGGGCAAGATGTGGAGCGATACGTGTTCTGCGGAAAGTCCGATGGGGAAATCGTTCGAAAGCCTTGCTAGCTACGCGTCGGCTACGTTTTACGTCTTGATGGAAGTTGCTAGGAGCGTAGGTACAACCTTACGAGCCGCGATCGCAACCACAATTTTCGTTGATCAAGGTTCCGATTGTGGGGCAGGAGGGATTCGACGGAATGAATGCAAGACATTGCTGCGACTTAACGGGATGAGGCAGTCGCAAGAAGCTTCAAATATGCCGCCGCATGAGGCATCTGTGCATAGGAAGAGCACTGTTCCGCGTCCCTTATAAAGGCCAACTCCTCTTCGCCCGAATGCCGATCGATCAGAAGGACATCCCCCGAGCGCACTTGCGCGGTAGCGAGCAGCCTCGCAATCGGGCAGACTACATAGCGCTCGATGGCGCGCTTCAAGTGGCGTGCTCCGTATCTCTGGTCGGTGCCCTCTTTCAGCAGGAACTGCCTTCCTTCGTTCGTTATCCGAAACTGGAAGTGACTCGTCGTACGATCCAGTAAGCGCTTCTGCACTTGCCCCAATTCAATCTCCAGCACTTCATCGAGTTCTTGGCGCTTCAAAGAGTGGAACACCACCACTTTGTCCAAGCGGTTCATAAACTCGGGCGAAAACTTCCGCCGTGCCGCTTCTACGGCCGTCCTCTCCACCTTCTCATTTAATCCCTTGGCTGGCATGTCGTTCGGCTGGATGAAACCCATCCCGCCTTGCATCAATTCCGTGATTTCTCCCCCTCCCAGGTTCGAAGTCAGGAAGATCACCGTCTGCGACAGATCGACTCTACGGTTGTCCCCTAACGTTAATGTCGCCTTGTCCAGGATTCCAAGCAGCAGTTGCCAGAGTGCACCGCTGGCTTTCTCAATCTCGTCAAACAGCACGAAGCTGAGTTTCAACTCGCCTCGGTGGCTCTTTGCCAACTCCTCTTGCGTAATCAGCGGATGGGTCTCCCTATGGCTCAGATACCCTGGGGGCGAGCCAATCAGTTTGGCGATCTCATGGGAGTGCTGGAACTCCGCACAATCCACTTTGACCAGCGCTCGGCTGTCTCCAAACAGAACTTCTGCTGCGGCCTCGACAATGCGCGTCTTGCCGGAGCCGGTCGGTCCCAGAAACAGCAGGTTTCCGACGGGACGACCTGGGGCGTGCAGCCCAGAGCTGAACACCTGATATAGCTCGACAAGCGCTTGCACGGCTTCATCCTGCCCGACGATCTTTGTCGCAACACATCTTCAAAATGTCGCGACGTGGAACTCCGCTTTTTCGTGTCCAATTCTTGTATGTGGACCGATTGTGTTGCTGTTGCCATAACTGCCCCCTTACTGTCGTAACTTGAACAACCTGTTTGGCTGCAAAACCTTTTCAGGCGAGCTTGTTGACGGAACACAGGAAACTCCGCCAGCACTGCCGTTCCGGTATCCAGGCAATTTCATACGTGAAAGCGTGAGCGACTTCGACACCCGCTTTCCGATCCCAAAGCGAGAAAACCTTGGTTTCGTAACGCACACTCACCCGCTCTCGGAACGCTGTGGCATTGGTGTCGATTGCTCAATTGCCATTCTGGTTTCTGTGCTCATTGCCTTGCCCCCCATCACAATTCAAATCGTCAATAGATACCTCGCGTAGCGCACGAGCCCTGCGCAAACACTTACACGGCATAGCAAGCACGACTGATGTTCAGCTTGTACATCTTGTTTTGGAGTGTTGTTCGTTTCAGTCCGAGGCGCTCTGCAGCTCCACCTTGGCCGGCTATTCTCCCCGAGGCGGCTTTCAAGGCCTGGATGATGATCTGGCGTTCAGCTTGTTCGAATGTTGATGGGGCTGGGGCGGCGGAGCGCCGCAGTTCTGCGCATGGGACATTCAGCTCGTCCCCTCGCGTGAAAATCACGCAACGCTCGATAAAGTTTTCCAGCTCGCGAATGTTGCCTGGCCACTCAGCGTTCACCAGCGCCTCCATGGCCTGCTTTGGCACAAACTTAACCCGCTTTTGCATCTGGCGCGAGTGGCGCAGAACAAAATGATGCACCAGCAGTGGAATGTCTTCACGCCTTTCGCGAAGCGGAGGAATCTCGATTGGGAAAACATTCAGGCGGTAAAAGAGGTCTTCGCGGAACTGATTGTTGCGAATCATGCTCTGCAGATCGCGGTGCGTTGCGGCGATCAGCCGAACGTCTACACGAATCGTTTTCGTACTTCCCAAGCGTTCAAATTCGCGTTCCTGCAAAGCGCGCAGCAGCTTTGGTTGCAGCTCGAGACTAATATCGCCAATTTCATCTAGAAAGAGAGTGCCGTGGTCCGCCAACTCGAACCGGCCTTGTTTCTGCATGAGCGCGCCTGTAAAAGCGCCTTTTTCATGCCCGAACAATTCGCTCTCCACCAGCCCGGAAGGTATGGCGGCACAGTTGAGTCGGACGAAAGCGCGCTGGCGACGCGGGCTAAGGTTATGAATCGCCCGTGCTAAAAGTTCCTTGCCAGTCCCGGTTTCACCGTGCAGGAGCACGGTTGAACCGGTGGGGGCCACGATAGCAACCTGCTCCAGCACTTTGCGAAGGGCGGCACTCTTACCGACGATGTCCTCGAAGCTGTATTCGGAGAGGATCTCCGATTCGAGGTAAAGGCGTTCTTGTTCCAGCTCGCCCACTTCCGCAAAGCTTATTTCCGCGAAGCTATGTGTGAGGCCAACAGTAGCGAGTCCCATAGTCCCCCCAGCCCTTATGCGGTGCATGAGTGTTTCGGATCCACCGGGCGTGAGGCGACAATAAACAAAACCTGCATTACTGGGAATGTTCGAAACAGTTCAGGCAGGTTAGATTTGACAGGCTTCCTGGTCCGAGGAACCGTTAAGCGAACAACCTTTTGTCTGTCTTGGGTTTACGGCATGTCACCCACTACCCGTTAAGCCACGTTAAGCGCTACTATAGCGCCGATGGCAACGGGACAGCATTCTGTAACGGCCCATAAGCTCAGCGCCGAACAAGCTAACTTAGTTCGGTGCGCGCTCGAGTCTGTGATTTCGAGCGATGCGTTCGCTCCAAGCAAGCGTTGCCAGGACTTTCTCAGACTGGTCGTCGAACACGCTTTGGCGGGTGACCTGGACTCTCTGAGTGAGCGAATGATCGGCGCCGAAATGTTTCGTAGGCCGGTCGATTACGATACCTCAAACGACGCGGTCGTCCGGGTGCGAGCGACCGAAGTTCGCAAAAGGCTTGCACAATATTATAGAGAGGCTGCACAGACTCCAGTTGTCCGTATCGATCTTCTGCCTGGGTCGTACGTGCCCGAGTTCAATTGGTCGTCACCGGGAAGAGTTGCCGATCAGGTTACAACTCCTGTCCCTTCCCAGGCGATTGCTTCGCGATCGCGGCGTACGTTATGGCTGGCTGTTAGTGCGGTGCTAGTTTGCGTCAGTTGGCTTGCCATAATTTGGCCGCAGTCTCGTACTAAAGTTCAGTCGAACAACACATTGCGGCTTTCGCTAGGTCTGCCCAAGGGGGTAAACCTACATCGGAACTGGCATCCCTTCGAACACATCGCGGTCTCACCGGATGGCCAGACGTTGGCCTTTGCAGCCACTGATGCTTCCGGCAGAAGCTTTTTGTAGATCAGGGCTTTGAGTTCGCCTGAAGCGCAACGGATTGAGCAGACGGAGGGCGCGCTTTTGCCTTTCTGGTCGCCGGACTCACAATTCATCGGCTTCTGGGCGGGGGCCAAGCTGAAGAAGGTTCAACGGTCGGGTGGAGTCCCTGAGGTGATCTACAGCGTACCGGAAATTGCACAAGGTGCCTGGGGACTGGACGGCACCATTCTCTTTGCCAGAGCAGTGAATAGTCCTATTCTCCGCATCTCGCCCACTGATGGAACTGTCACCCCTGTGACGTCGCTGCTTCCTGGCGAAGTCAGCCAAATGTGGGTTCAGTTTTTGCCTGACGGCAAGCATTTTATCTATTTAGCTCGTACAAGCCTGACCAGTAAAGATCCGGGAGCGAAAATCTACGCTCAGTCCCTCGATGGTGGAGATCCGACATTGCTGTTGGCTACCCAAAGTCGTGGCATAGCGGTGCCTGATTACCTGCTGTTCGCCCAGGACCAGAATCTCTTCGCGCAACGCATGAACTGGAAAGCTGCGCGAAAGGTCGGTGAACCTTTGTTGCTGGCACCCAACGTCGCGGCCTCTCCGGCATATCTCGGCACTTCCGAATTCACGGCCTCTCAAAATGGCGTGCTTATCTATGGCAGTGCAACAGGCTCCTCGTTTGATCAATTCAACTGGTACGCCCGAGACGGCGCTGTGATTGGCAGCTTCGAACCGGTAATCGATTTTCAGCAATTCACGCTTTCCCCTGATGGGAAGCACTTGGCACTGAATTCGTTTCACCAGCATGCCACCGGCAGTCTGTGGCTCATAGACCTGGCGAGCAATACTACGACTCCTCTGACGACTGATCCCCACGCACAGTCGGACCCCGTTTGGTCTCCAGAATCGCGTTATGTTGCATTCAACCTTCTTCCCAACGGTGGATCCGATCCGCCATTCCTAGTACAGAAGATTGAAATCGGAACTCAGCAATCACAGCCGATCTATGGGGACCATGAAAGGCACTGGGTCGAAGACTGGTCCCCGGACGGTAGCTTCCTGCTGACGCACGACACAAAAACATTTTCGATAATACCTGTCACAGGCAATAGCAAGCCTAAGGCACTCTATTCATCAAGCTCCGTGAAAGATGAATTTCACCTGTCTCCCGACGGGCAGCTAATCGCTTACGGGGACAACCGCACCGGCACATGGGAAGTTTTTGTGGCCTCATTTCCGTCGTTTCACGATATCAAACAGGTTTCGATGGCAGGCGGCGTCCAGCCGCGTTGGCGCGGAGACGGCAAAGAACTCTTCTTCATCGATCCCCAAGGAAAAATGATGTCGGCCACCGTGGAGCGCGGCGCGGCTCCCAAAATAGGAATCCCAAGAAAGCTATTCGACACGGGACTTGTGCCAGACCCTACCGTCAATCAGTATGCGGTCACCGAGGATGGACTTAAGTTTCTGGTGTTAGAACCTCGCAAGGGTTTTCTCGAAACCTATTCTGTGGTCCTTAACTGGCGCGCGACCGTCAACTAGCGCGTTGGAAAGGCGGCGCGCCATGTCCACACCAAAGTTAGCGTTCCACGCCCTATGGAATCGAAAATAATGTAAGTTCTTTTGAAATCTGGTGGACGAGAGGGGATTCGAACCCCCGACTTCCTCGTTGCGAACAGTGGGGAAAATAAGCTAAGGCAAGGCGCCACAATCACTTAGCTATTTTCACGGGGCCCTTAATTGGCAAGTCTGGCAAGCCGGTTTTCTCTTACTCTTTTCACTGCAGTTCGACAGTGAGAAGCCGGATAAAATCACGCGCGGTACCTGTGCCTGTAACGACGACAAAGTCATTTTCGAGAACCCTCTGAATTGGACAACCCGGAGTTTTATTCTCGCGAAGCAGAGGGAGTACGAAAATGGGCCTCCCACTCCGGAGCCCCGTGGCGAAACTATCGTGCGAGGCCGCGACCGAGGAAAACGCAAGAGGCGGAGCTTTATGCCCCGGACCCAGTTACCGGTAAGGCGAACTTCTCG
>Ga0209152_10001167_pt1 | contig 10620 bp, 8 predicted proteins | sample GraSoiAngelo_107_FD_185873 | JGI IMG/M metagenome (GOLD analysis project Ga0209152, IMG submission 185873) | Grasslands soil microbial communities from the Angelo Coastal Reserve, California, USA - 14_0903_09_30cm (SPAdes) (version 2) | ecosystem: Environmental > Terrestrial > Soil > Grasslands ...
ACGGCGGTGTATCAGGCGCCCACGGTCGGCAGCGGTCCCTTCCACGTGATCGCCACACTGCGTGAGTTCCCGGCGGCGGTGGCAGAGGCCAGCGTACAAGTGCGGGCGCCCCGGTAGGAGATTCAAAGGCGTTCTGGCTACCGAAACGCGACCACGACGCACGCTGTCAGGAGCAGCAGTAGGGCCGCCTGCACGCGGTAGTTGCGCCACACCGGGACCGCTCTGAGGCGCTCGCTCTCCGCGCGAAAGTAGGCCGCGGTCCAAATGACCGAGTCGACGCGCTCGGCGGGGCGGCCGCTCCACAGGCTCACCCCGATCAGTATCGCTGCGTCGATGAGTAGCAGCACCGGGGCAACGTAGAGGAAATGCAGGTGCACCCGGTGGAATACCACGTTGGCCAGGAACAGCCCGATTCCGCAGGCCGTCCCAACCAGCAGCGTCGCCCTCGCGCCGGCGACGTTCGCGCCGCGCCAGAAGAGCCCCACCACAAACAGCGCGACGATCGGCGGTACCGCATATGCGAGCATCGCCTGCAGGTACTGCCACAGCGACGGGAAGTGCTCGAGCTGCGGCGCCCACAGCATCGCCACGAGCAGCAGCACGGCAGTACACAGGCGTCCGATCCGGACCACTTTCCGGTCCGAGAGCATCGGTGCGATGCGCCGGATGATGTCCATGGTAATGAGGGCGGAAGTGGAGTTGAGGGTCGAGGCGACCGAGGCCATGGTCGCCGCCGCAAAGCTCGCAGCCACGAGTCCCAGCAGCCCCGCCGGCAGCAGCCTGAACACCAGCGACGGATAGACCAGATCAGCTCGCCTCTGGTGATACGCGTGTTGTTCCCAGGGAGTCCGGATATTCATAGCACCCCCTTGTTCTTGCCAGCAGATCGTTTACTAGTTCGAGCGGACTCTAAGACTGTCCATCTAGCGACTCCGAAGTTGGAGTGAGCTTGGGCTGTCGCGGGCTATAGAACTATTGCTTCCATTTATCAACATTCATCTTCACCGCGGCAATGAAGTTTGAAAAGACACTCGCCAAACTAACTCGGCCTGAAACCTCCTTGTCGTATTCGCCCAAGCGCGAACGCCGCATCGGCGCTGCGCAGCACCTGGAGTGTGGCGCGGGTGATTTCCGGCCCGATGCCGTCACCCGGCAGAACGAGTATCCGCAGGGGCATTAGTAGACTAAGACGCCGACGTTCACGGAATCCTCCAGCGGGTCGTGCGGGCTCGCCCGGCGGCGCGTCCGCGGCGTCGCGCAGCCGGCCGGCTGCGGTTCCGCGCTTCGCGCTTTCCAACTCTTCGTGATACGGTAAGCAGGGCTCCGAGTAACACCAATGCGCCCCGCCGTCAACAAGGTCCCCACCGTTCAGCTGCGCAGCGAGCTTGGCGCGCGCTTCTCCGCACCGCTGATGAGCTTCTTTCTCCGGCGGCTGAAGGACCGGTCGCAGGCGGAGGACCTGACCCAGGAGGTGCTCCTGCGGGTCCTCCGCGCCTGCGGCGGGGATGCGATCGAGAATGCCGACGGTTACGTATTCAAGACCGCCGTGAATCTGCTCAAGGACCAACGACGGCGCGCGCTGCGGCACGGCACACCCCACTTCCTGTCGATCGAGGATGCGCTGGACGGCGAGCTGCAGAGCGAATTGGTGGAGGGTCGCTCGCCGGAGCGCGTCTTACTCAGTGAGGACGCGCTCGGCGAAGTGCTCGCGGCTCTCAAGGAGCTCGGCGAGCTCACGCGCAACATCTTCATCCTGTTTCGTCTCGAGAGCATGAAGCAAAAGGACATCGCCGCGCTGTACGGAATTTCACAGAGCACCGTGGAGAAGCACGTCATGAAGGCCGTGCTTCATCTGGCTACGAGGTGCGGACGAACATGAGCAGCGAGATCGAGCCGCATCGCCTGGTAGAGGCCGCGGTCTGGCACACCCGTCTGGCCGAAGCATCGGCCGACGGCAGCGAGGAGCTGGCAGTCTGGCTGGCCGAGGATCCGCGCAACCGGGCCGCGTGGCGACGGGTGCAGACTCCGTGGGCGTTGCTAGGAGAGCAGGCCACGGCGCCGGAGCTCATTCGCCTGCGTCGCGCGGCTCTCGCTCATGCACACGATGTGGGGCGCAGCCGCTGGCTGCGTATGTGGCGCTTCAGCCTTTCCGGCGCGCTGGCCGCCGCGGCCGGCATCCTCACGGTTACGATAGTTACGCTCCTCGTTTGGCAGACGCAGCGCTCTGAGGTCTACCGTACCCGGGCGGGGGAGCGGCGCGTGGTCACTCTCGCCGATGGCTCGCAGGTCGCCCTGGATTCGCAGAGCGAAGTCAAGCTCCGCTACAGCGCACACGCGCGCGAGCTCACCCTCACAAAGGGCCAGGCCCGCTTCGATGTGTTCCACGACGTCGAGCGGCCTTTTTCGGTCGCGGCCGACGGACACAAAGTCATCGCCACGGGAACCGCCTTCAACGTGGATCTGCTGGGCTCCAGCCTTCTGGTCACGCTGATCGAGGGTCATGTGGTCGTGTTACCCCAGGGCGCCGGTACCCGATTCGTCGGACCGGCCGCTCCCGGCGCGTCTGCGCAGGTCACCGGGCTGCCCGTCACCCCGGCGGACAAGGGGCGCGGGCCCGGTTCGCTGTCCCGCATTGTGCTCGATGCCGGCGAGCAGCTGGTGCTCTCGCCGACCGCGCCGCCCAACATCCTGCATGTCAACGTGGACCGGGCGACGGCGTGGGAGAACGGCGAGCTGGTGTTCGACAAGGAGCCCCTATCCGACGTCGTTGTGCGCGTCAGCCGCTACGCGGCGCATCCAATCATCATAGGCGACGATACGACGGCCAGCATGCGCATCAGCGGCGTGTTTCACACGGGCGACGCCCAGGGATTCGTGGCCACGATCGTGAGCTATCTTCCGCTGCGCGCGCGGCAGGCCGCCGACGGCTCGACCCGCCTCACCTCCCGGGACGCCGCGAGCGCCCTGTGAGGCGGTGACGGAGGATTCTGAACGCGCGCTAAGGTTCGGGCAGCTCTTGTTCGGCACCCGGAGGAGGATTTTCGCGGCGCCCGCGTCTGTAGGTATATGAACCCCGCAAGCTGACGGGGCCGTCAACACACGCACAGCAGGGGGAGCGCATGTTGATCCATCGGCGGTTGATACGCACGGTCTCGAGTCTCGTGGCGCTTGGTCTGCTCGCGATGGCCGCCGTGGCCCACGAGCGCACCTTTCACTTCGAGATCAGTCATCAGTCCCTGTCGCAGGCGCTGCGCAGCTACGGACAGATCTGCGGACTGGATGTCATCTTCACCGAGGACGTCGTCGCCGGCGTCGATGCTGCATCGCTGCAGGGCGAGTACACGGCGCAGGAGGCGCTCAACCGGCTGCTTCAGGGCACCGGTCTCGTCGCCGAGCACTCGCCTTCGGGCGCGCTCATGATTCGCCGGCGGCAACGTGCCGAGGTCTCCACCACGAACCCAGCGCCGCTGAGCCTCGAGAGAGTCGCTTACGCGGGCACCGAGCTGCCGCTCGCGCAGGCGCAGCCGAGCGGCCCGCCGAGCGGTGCCCCGCAAGGCGTATCCGCGGAGCGATCCGAACCCGCCGCCAACGAGAAAGTGGCAGAAGTCGTCGTCACCGGCACCCGCATCGCGCGCCGGGACTACGCGGCGGAAAGCCCGGTCGTCACCCTCGGCCAGGATGCGATCTCGGCCACCGGCCAGGTCACCGTCGATCGCGCCCTTGGGCAGATGCCGCAGTTCGCGGCAGCCCAGGGCCTGACCGAAGTGGGCGACGCACAGGCCAACACCGGCTTCAACGGCGGCCAGGCGTACGGCGATCTGCGCGGCCTGGGCCCCAACCGCATGCTGGTCCTGTTGGACGGGCGCCGCATGCAGATCTCCAATCCCGACGGCTCCGTCGACCTGAACACGCTGCCGCTCGGCCTCATCGAGAACGTCGAGGTGATCACCGGCGGCGCTTCGGCCGCCTACGGCTCCGACGCGATGGCCGGCGTGGTGAACTTCAAGCTGCGCCGTAAATTCCAGGGCCTGGAGCTCAACATCCAGCACGGCGCCACCACCCACGGTGATGGGCAGAACGAGCGGCTCGGGATGCTGGTCGGCGGCAATTTCGCCGCGGACAAGGGCAGCGCTGTGCTGGCGTTGGACTACTCGGAGCGCTCCGTTGTCCACGGCGGCGCGCGGCCGTTCTTCTCACGCGTGCGGGCGTTCGCCTTCCCGCAGGAAGGCATCCTGCAGCCGAGCGGCAGCAACGCCCCGACAATCACGGCCGTGAACCAGGTGCTGGCCGGTTATCCGGGCACCTCCCCCGTCGCCGGCACGGGCTCCTTCCCCGGCTCGATCGGCGTCAACACCGACGGCACGATCTTCACCGACAAGTATCCGCTGAGTCCGGTGCAGAACTATCGCGGCCAGGGCGCGCCGCTCGTGATCATCGACAACAATCAGGTCAAGACGGTGCTGGCGCAGTTTTTTGACCTGCAGGTGCCCTTGCAGAAGTACAACCTCTTCTCGCGTGGCTCGTTCAAGCTGAATGACGCTGTGTCCGCATTCGGCCAGCTGAACTATCTGCGCTACACGGCACGCGACGAAACCTCACCGGCGAACGCGACCTCGCCCAGCAAATTCCTCACCATACCGACGAACAGTCCGTTCATTTCCCCTGACTTCGCCACGATCCTCAACTCGCGGCCGAGTCCGGCCACCCCGATCACCTACGCCAAGCAGCTGGCCGAGCTCGGCAACCGCATCGAGAGCTACGAATACGACGTGTTCCAGGCCACGTTCGGCTTCGACGGCGATGTCCCCGGCCATGACATGACCTGGGAGTTGTTCGGCTCCTACGGACAGGACATCTTCGACAACGTGCAGTACAACGACGGCAGCAAGGCCGCCTATGCTCATATGCTGAACGGCACAGCCAATTACACCAGCCAGTCGGGCGCCACCTGCATCGGCTACGGCAATTACAATCCCTTCGGTGTCCACCCGCTGTCGCCCGGATGCCTGGAGTTCGCACGCCGTAATAATCACAACACCAACAACATCGCCTCGAGCAACATCGAGGCCAGCTCCCAAGGCAAGCTTGCGACGCTGCCCTACGGCGACCTGCGCTTCGCGCTCGGAGCGGACTATCGCGGCGACCGCTTCAACTACGTCCCGGACTCCAGCATGGTCGTCGGGGACGGCTTCGCCTACGGGTCGGTGCTCCCTAGCGGGGGCAACACGAGCGTCAGGGAAGTCTTTGGCGAGCTGCTGATCCCGGTGCTCGGGAAAAAGCCGCTGGTGGAGGAGCTGTCGTTCGACCTCGGCTATCGCTACTCGCGCTATGCCCGCTTTGGCGGCGTCAACGCCTACAAGGCCGATCTCAGCTGGAAGCCGGTGACCACATTGCGCGTGCGCGGCGGCTATCAGCGCGCAATCCGTGCGCCGAGTCTCGGCGAGCTGTTCGCGCCGCTCATCGCTCAGACCCTGCCGAGCGGCACGCCTTCCTCGCCGACGAGTCACCGCCTGACCGGGGATCCCTGCGACGTGAACAGCGCTTACCGCAACGGCCCGAACGCCGCGCAGGTGATCGCGCTCTGCGAAGCTCAGGGCGTGCCGGCCTCGCTGATTCCCACCTACACCTACGGCTCGGAATCCATGTTCGGCGTGTCGGGAGGCAATCCGGACCTGCAGCAGGAGACCGCCGACACGTATTCCATCGGCGCGGTATGGAATCCGCCGCTCGAGAGTGATCTGGTGAGGAATTTCGACCTGTCGATCGATTACTACAACATCAAGATCAGGGAGGCGATCGGCTCGATCGCCCTGACCGACATCCTGCAGCGCTGCTTTAACGCGGACGGAGTCAGCAATCCCGCATACTCCAACAACAACGTCTATTGCAAGCTGCTGACGCGTGACTCCTCGAGCGGCAACGTCGCGCTGGGCCGGCAACTGCTGCTCAACCTGGCGACCTACCGGACCGCCGGCGTCGATCTGCAGTTCGACTGGGGGTTCGGCCTGGGCGCCGTCGGGCTGTCCGACAGCCTGGGCGCGCTGCGACTGAATTCCGTCGTCTCCTATACGCGCAGCTTCGACGTGGCCTCCCTTCCGGGATCGCCCGTCCTGAATTTCGCGGGCAGCATCGGTAACGACTCGGTCAGTCCCGAAATCGCCCACCCGCACTGGAAGGCCGTCACCGGTCTGAGCTATGCGCGCGCCGGGCTGAAGGCCGGAGTGCATTGGCGCTACATCGGCGCGATGGTGCATCAGTCCACCGTGCTGGACCCGACCAGCGTGACGCCAGGGGTGCCCGCCTACAACTACTTCGACGTGGATGCGCGCTACAACTTCCGCAACCTGGAGCTCGGGGTCGGCGTGACGAATCTCTCGGACAGGGAACCGCCCGCCGTGAGCGGCGCACCGCTCAATACGGATCCGGCGACGTACGACATCATCGGGCGCGCGTACTTCATCAACCTGAAAGCCACGTTCTGAAGCAGCGCGCCGGGCAATCCGGGGCTGCGGGAGACTGTGGAGAATCTGCATGGCTGGTTCGCGAATACGCAACACCTCGTTCACACCGATGGTGGCCGAAGCGGAACTCGAGACGATCGGCGCGACACGGGGACCCCACTGGGCAAGCGATCGAGGAACGGTATCGTTCGTTCGAGCGTGGACCGATCACCCCATGAACTGCGCCCCTCTTCAGACGGCCAGACCAAGCTGGTATTTCGCCCGCCTGGCAACAGAAGTCGCTAGAAAATGGAAGTTCGCTCCAGTAGACGAACAAGATTCTCGAGAGTGGCTATTGGGGTTCGAGTTCGCTCGCGGCGGCACCACCGCACACGCCGCCAGCCCGCGGTCCTAGGCCCGTCAGTCGCGCGAGCTCCTTACCTCGACGGACGCACGGCGCTGACGGTGCCCGGCAGTCTCTTGTCGTCGACCTTGTTGAATCTGCTGCAGATGCCGGTGTGAACAGCGTTATGCGCGCGTTCCGGCGCGCACCTGCTCGCCGCCGATCAGGATGGCCAGCAATGCCACCGCGGCGGCGACCGACAACCAGGCGCCGGGCGCGGCACGGTTGCCGGTGGCATGGATCAGGAATGTGACTATAGCGGGCGTCGACCCACCTATGGTCGTCGCGAGACTGTAGGCCACTGAAAATCCGGCCGTGCGGACCGCAACCGGCACGATCTCGGTGAGGTAGACGACCATGGCGCCGTTATAGCCGGCGAAGAGAATGGAGAGCCATAGCTCGACGCAGAGCAGTTTGTTGAAGCTGGGCGCCGTCACCAGCCACAACATCGCCGGGTAGGCGGTCAGCACTGCCATGGTCGCGAAGGCAATCAGCACCGGACGGCGTCCGATCCGATCCGACACCGAGCCCATGACGGGCAGCCACAACAGGTTCGACAACCCAACGCACAGTGTTACCAGGAGCGCATCGCTCTGCGTGAGCCGGAGAATCTCTTTGCCGAACGTGGGCGTGTAGGCCGTGATGGTGTAGAAAGATACGCTGGTCATCAACACCATCGCCACGCCCCTCACGATGATCCGCGAGTGAGCCAGCACGCCCGCATACACTTCGGACGGCGTCGGATGATGGCGGCGGGAGGTGAACTCCGCGGTTTCCTGCAGGGTTCGCCGGATCATGAAGATGAAGGGGATGATCAGGCAGCCGATGAGGAGCGGGATGCGCCACCCCCATGTATCCAGCTGCTCGGGAGCCAGGAGATTCGACAGGGCGTAGCCGAGTATGCCGGCAAAGACGACGGCGACCTGTTGGCTGCCCGACTGCCAGGACACATAAAATCCCTTGTGTCCGGGCGTGGCGATTTCCGCCAGATAGACCGACACGCCGCCGAGCTCGACGCCAGCCGAAAAGCCCTGGCACAAGCGGCCCAGGACCACCACGATGGGCGCGAACAATCCGATCGCCTCGTATCCCGGCACCAGAGCGATCGTCAGCGTGCCGACCGACATCAGGCCCAACGTCACGAGCAGCCCCTTGCGCCGGCCGATATGGTCGATGTAGGCGCCGAGAAACAGGGCCCCCAGCGGCCTGACCATGAAACCCACGGCGAATGTCGCCAGGGAAAACATCAAGGAGGCAAAGGCGCTTTGCGCGGGAAAGTAGGCACGCCCGATCGCCGCGCTGAAATAACCGAAAATCATGAAGTCGTACATTTCCAGGAAGTTGCCGCTGGCAACGCGGAACACGGTTCTGATTTTTTGTCTGCGCTCGGCTGGCGACAGCATCTGGCATTCCCCCTGGCGAGGTACCCGGATCCGAAGGACGCCCGGCGCGGCTCGCAGGACGAGCTTAGCGAGTGTGCTCGCGCGTAGCGAGTGTCGTGCGCATGCGGGCTCGCAAGAGTCTCGGGGCGTTTAGGTTGGCTTCAGGTTGACAGAGTACTTTCGCGTTACTAGAACTCGATATCACGCTTTCGGCCGCGATCAGACGCCAATGACCCCCGCGCAGTCGACAACCGGATTTTCGTCAGGTCCTTGTCAACGGCAGCCGAAAATTGCGCATTCCTGGCGGTCGAAAATTGCACACTGAGCCTTTAGGGGGCAAACCTCAATGCGCCGGGATCCCCTTAGGAGTGTCCCTTCGTTGAAGAACGCTAATCACCCACGGCTTACTGTCTGGCGAGAGAAGCCCTGGTCTGGACGAGATAAACGAAGATGCTGAGACTCACAAGAGTCACCAAGCCAATGATCTCCTGACGCGATCCCAGGGCAATCAGAACCAGCATGCTGCCAATGCCGATCACAGTCGCAGTTCCGAGACGGACACGGCCCCCGTTATTCCGTCCGTACGCCATCGCCGCCTCTCGCGCGGGACACGACAGCGGCTGTTGCTCGCTACCAGGTGCTCGACGTCGACCGGGCCATCGCGTTCTACACCGAGCACCTTGGATTTCACGTGGAACAGCGCGCGGGCGCCGTCTTCGCGACCGTCTCACGTGGCCAGCTTCACCTACTTCTAAGCGGGCCCGGGAGCTCAGGCTCGCGCCCGATGCCGGATGGACGCCGCCAGGAGCCCGGGGGCTGGAACCGGATAGTGCTTTACGTCGAGAATCTCGACGCGGTGGTTTCCACCCTCAAGGCAAGCGGCGCCCGCTTTCGAAACGAAGTTGAGGTTGGACCAGGTGGTAGGCCGATCCAGATCGAGGACCCTGACGGAAATCCAATTGAGCTTCACGAAGCGCCGAAGAAGGCGGCCACGTAGTTCATCTCAAGGAAAGCCTATTTGCGCTGTAGCTCCTGGTCCGCTTCACGCAGCCATTCATCCCGATCGGGCGCGGCGGGCAGCGCCAGCGCCGCGTCGCGAGCGCGCAGGTAGTTTTCTAGGGCACCGCGCGAGTCTCCCGTTTTCGCCAACGCCTCCGCCAGCGCAAGCAGGTTCGGTGGGTAAAGCGGCCGGAGCGCTACTGCGCGCCGCGCGGCAGCCAGTCCCGCCTCGGCGTCGCCGGGCCCCAACGGCCAGCCCGGCGCTCGGATCAACACCAGAGCCTGCACGCGCGCCGGCCCTGCCTCGTCGTAGTTGGGATCCGCTGATTCGACACGCGTCAACGTAGCGAGCATGTCGCTTAAGAACTCGCCCAAGCGCGTGGGGTGTGCCCGCGCGTTCAGTCCGAGCGCAACCGCGCGTCCGTATAGACAGGCTGACGCTTGCGGCTCAAGCAAGAGACATGCCTCCGCATCGCGGCTGGCCTCTGCCGCTAGCTCGTCGCGAATCTTCGAGTCAGACTCATGATCGCTCCGCTGCGCTTCCAGCTCGATCGCCGCGGCCAGCGCGGCGACCGAAGAGGACGCCGCGCCCGGTACCGGGGGGGCCGATCGTCGCGTCACACATGCGGCGACTGCGACTATCAACAACCCGCACCAGAACTGCCTGATCACCGCGCTGCCGCTTGGGGCGGCAGCTTGGTCTGCACGAAGCCGTGCAGACGTAGCGGTGCCAAAGAGTCGGCGCTCCCAGATACGCGACCGATCTTAAGCAGCCCCGCCTGCAGGGCCCGTGCCCGGCCCGCGGTCACGCGCGAGTCAACCACCGCAATGATAGCAACGGGCAGCTCCGGAGACTGTCTCACGACCTTGAGCTCGCTTGCGAACGGCAGGCTCGGAAGTGCCGCCGCCTGAGTCTGATCGAGCAATACCGCGGCCTGTTCGCCGGCGGCGACCCTCCTCAAGGCGCTGAGTATTTGCTCCGTCGACTCGATCTTAACGTCCGACGGCAGCGCCCAGCCCTCAAGGGCGATGTGCCGCACGAAGTTGGGGGCGTAGCCCGCGACGCTGAGTATGGTGTACCCCGACATTGACGCCGGCCCGGTGACGTGGCCAGATTTTGCAACCAACGTCCACCGCTGCTGCGGGCCAACATCCGCCACGTCTGCCTGCACGAGCGGCGTCAGATGCAGTTGAGCCGCGTGCTCCGCAAAAAATGGATACGGCACGAAGGCGAGCACGGCATCGGCGCTGCCGAGTTTCGCGAGGCCGCCCTCCTCCGTCGGATCGTAGACGGCCACAAGACTTCCCGCCGGCCAGCCGGAGATTGCCACTGCGGCGTTTGTGAATTGATCTATGAGCGGCTGCGCATCCCCGGCTCCGCCGGGATATCCCGGGG
>Ga0209152_10001180_pt1 | contig 10570 bp, 9 predicted proteins | sample GraSoiAngelo_107_FD_185873 | JGI IMG/M metagenome (GOLD analysis project Ga0209152, IMG submission 185873) | Grasslands soil microbial communities from the Angelo Coastal Reserve, California, USA - 14_0903_09_30cm (SPAdes) (version 2) | ecosystem: Environmental > Terrestrial > Soil > Grasslands ...
ATGCGCGGACGGAGTTTTCGGTAAGCACAACCGGGAACCGGCCCCAACAAAACGCGTTCCGGACACCGAGCCGGAAAGACGCGCTCAGCGCGTTGGAGCGGGTACGTCAAGCAGCAAGTAAGCCATCCCCGAGCAGGGCAAGTGGCTGCGGGCGGTTGTGGGAGGACACTTTCGCTACTACGGAGTGCCCATGAACCGACCGGCGCTGGCGATGTTTCGATTCCGAGTCGGCTGGTATTGGCATCGCACGCTTTCGCGGCGGAGCCAGAACGGCCACGTCCTTTGGGATCGCATGCGGCGTCTCATGACTCGCTGGCTGCCCCCGCCTACTGTCTGTCATCCCTATCCCCTGCGCCGCATGGGCGTCATCACCTAAGGCATGTGTTCGTCAACCTGACCTGGCCCACTTTGATCATTTCATTTGGCCCACCTCTCAGCAGTTGTTTGGTGATTCGCTGACCTCGGCTTGCGCGGAGCCCTGCGACGCCCGTAGGGCGTCGCGTTTAGGGCGGAGCGCAAGGCGAGGTTCAGTGAATAAATCATTTTTAAGATCCCACGGCGCCCCTATCGCTTCCATCCGATGGGAGATTGCGTGACGCCTGATTCTTCGTGTTTTTCTTTTTTCGCTGTTCTTACCGCCGGTGCCCTGTTTTCGTGGAAAAGTTTGCGCCAGGATGCCCTACGGACGACGTCTGCCGGTCCGGTCGACCTGTGGCACCTCCCGTTCGCCCTTCCTTCGGTGCTTCTTGCTCGTCCTGGCCAATCTTCCTCTTCCTCTCCAGCGTCCTCCGAAAACGGTACGAGTCGCTTCCGGTTTCAATGATGTGCGCCTGATCCGTCAGCCGGTCCAGCATGGCCTTGCATAAGCGGGCGTTCGGAAACATCGTGGTCCATTCCGAAAAAGGCAAGTTGCTGGTCACGATCACAGCCGCCGTTTCTGCTCGTCCGGCAATCACCTGAAACAAACACTCCGCCGCAGCTTCCGGCATGGCTACGTACCCTAGTTCGTCGAGCACGATTAGCTCATAGCGCAGCCAGCGCTGCACCATACGATTCAGTTCATTGTTGTGCTTGGCTTCCAACAGTTCGTTCACCAACTTGGCCGCCGTCGTGAAGCGAACGCGCTTCTGCTGCTGGCAAGCGGCTACCGCAAGACCCGTGGCCAGGTGCGTCTTGCCCGTCCCCGCTTCGCCTAGAAAAATCACCGGTTCGTTTCGTTCCAGATAACCGCCTTCGGCTAAGTTGCGGATCAGTGCGGCCGGCAACTGTGGCGCTTTCTCAAACTGGAACTCCTCTAAGGTTTTCAGTTTCGGAAAATGTGCCTCGAGAATCCGGCGCCCCACCCGCTGCCGTTGCCGCTCTTCCACTTCCAGCCCCAGCAACGCTTCCAAATAACTGACATGACTATGTCTCTCCTTGATCGCTTGCTCGGCCAGGGTGGCAAACTGATCGCCTACGGTTAGCAGCCGCAGTTGCTGAGCATACTGTGCAATGGTGGCGTGTTGTAATTGCGAGATGGGCGCGCTCATTGCAGCACCCCCTTCGCCGGTTGCCAGTTCCGCAGTAGTTCGTCATAGTCGCTTACCTCGGGCTGGGGTCGGTCATAGCCGGTTAAGCGCCCCATCTCCACCGCCTCCCCAGGTTTTCGCGGTTCCAGGTTTGCGCTTTCCACCAGCAAACGCACCGCGCCTACGTCAAAGCAGCCCATTTCCAGCGCTTGTTCTACCGCTTGCTGCAACTGGGCATAGCCGTGCTTGCTTCCGATCTGCACCACCTCGATCATGGCGCGGGTGCCCTCCTGTTTCCCATGCCGCTGCTTCAAGGCCTCCCACAACCGGTCATAACTTTCCGGCCAACGCCCCTGTGCCCGCCACTGCGCCAACGGTGTCGATCCCGCCAACGCGCCTGGCTTGCGGCTCAAGGCTTCCAAGTAATGTTCCAGATTCAGAACTTTTTGCCTTCGGCGATAGCAGCGCTCATGCCGCGCGACGCATTTCCCCTCATGCCAAATCTCGACATAACTGGAATAGACTTTGGCTTGCACAGCTGTACCTACAGGTAGGGGAACGGAATAAAAGTTGGTTAGCACCGGCACGCACCCACTCCCGTTCACCTTGGGAAAATGAATCCCCGCCAGGTCGAAGCCCTCTTGTAAGGGCAACAAGTGCTCCCGTTCCAAGTTCATGGCTGCACCCACGGTTTGCGTCCGGTCTCCGACAACCCGCTGTTCGTCTTCGCGGGCACTCTGGGCCAGCAGTTCGTTTAATTCTTCCAGGCTGCGCACCTTGGGCACGGGTACGAGATGGTTCCGGCGAAAATAACCGCCTTCTTCTTCCACACCTCCCTTTTCGTGCCCTTGTCCGGGGGTACAAAATTCCGATGCGAATCCCCAATGCGATCGAAACGCGATAAAGCGCATCGTCTCTTCCCGCTGCCGCCCGCGCAGAATCTTCTTCACCGCACTTTTCAGATTGTCGTAACGGAGCACACGGAAGACGCCGCCAAAATAGTGAAAGCCCAACTCATGGCCCTCCAAAAACGCTTGTTGGTTGGCATGCAGGTAAGCGCGATGAAACGCCCCTGCACCGGCCATGCTGCGCAGGCAAAACACATGGACTGTCGTCTCCTCTCCATCTATTTCCGCCAGCGCGTCATACCAGTCCACTTGTCCTTCTTGCCCCCAAACATAGGACTGGGGAATAAAGACTTCCTGGCCGAGCTGCCCTAATTGCATTTTGCGCTTCCTCACATACCGCCGCACCGTGGATTCTGCGATTTCTGCCTCCGGCCTCTCGGCTCGCAAACGGCACCAAAGGCGATGGGCGGTATGGCGTTGCTTGCGCGGCGCTCTCCGATCCGCTTCCAGAATCGCGTCTATAAAATCCATCACCGGCGTCAGCTTGGGTTTCTCGCGAGCGCGTCGCCTGCGCTCCGGGGGCATGGCGCTGGCTAACGCCTCCCGCACCATGCGTCGATGAACTCCCAGTTTGCGGGCCACCCCCTGGATGGTACCCACCCCATGTTCATACTCTCTTCGGATTTGTTCGAATAGCTCCACCTTTCGTCTCCTCTCCAACCGCTCCTTCCTTTCAGGCTGGACTCCCCTGAAATGCTCAGGCTGGAAACCTGACCTGAAAGTACACGGCTTTGGCTGAGAGGTGGGCCAAATCAGACGATCAAAGTGGGCCAAATGAGAGTATCGAAATCAAGGCAAGAGCCGGATGCGGGAAACCCGCTCGGCGGGTTCTGCGAGGGGTTGCAGCGATGCTAGTTGGCATTGCTAGCGGGTGAAAGTCCCGCCGGTGGAACTTGCCCAGTTGCCACCGTAGTTATATTCGGCGGCGGAGCGAGTGATCAATCCGTCGGAAGCCCGAAAGTAAAAGCTCTCGTTGGCTGGGTGAAAACCTGGTCAGCTCCGACAGGAGAGCAAGCAAATCGGCAGGTCGCAGCGAAAGTGAACCGTAGTGAAGCCTCGAAAAAGGATCCCCCCACGAGAATCGGAGGGTGGGGAAGTTGGAAGTGCCGAGACCGTTTCCCCTCTGGTCGAAGGCCAGCGTCATCGGTGAAGGAACTGGGTATAGGCAACCGAATGAACTTCCCGTCGGTCCCGGAGGACGACATGTCGAGAAAGTATGCCAACAAAAGCACGGATCCACTCGTGGGTCGCCTAGGCGCGGAGATAGGGCGCACAGCGAAGGCAGCGCGTATAAGCCGCACTGCGGTGAAATCGAGCTGTGCCTGCAAGTGGGGCGCATGGGACCAGATAAGTGATGATGGACCGGGACAACATAACCCGGACCGGAGCGAGGGTCCCTGGGGTAAAGCGGCCCTGGCCGCTTGAACGGTGGTGCGCATAGCGCATTGCGCCCCTCGACTTAGAACGAGGCTATGACGCAGGCAGCGATGCGCACGAAGGGCGGACGCAAACCGCACGACGCGAAGAACTCGCAGTCGACGGGAAGGCCGCCTGACATACTGGCCTTGAAGCCGGACTGGGGAAAACCCACCGTCCGGAATTTTAGGGGGAGCGGTGGAAACGTCGGCATCATTCGAAGCCCGGTCCGCGCCACCGCCCTACCCGGCGTCATGAGCAATCGTGATCCCTACTCCGACTTTTTGTGGATGGTGCGGCCGGAATCGCCGAGCGTTGAGGCTCGCTCTCCCGGAATCCAGCCGATGTGGATCAGCGCGGGAGCTGCGCCGAACTTCTTGTGGGTTTGCTTTTTGTGAGTGAGGGGGTTTGTGGATAAAACTTGGAATCAGTCGCGCATCGGCATCAGCAGGTGCTGATAGCGGAATGCGTCAAAGACAACCACCTCGGTCTGCGCGGCGCGGAATTGCGGTTCATTTTTCTTGGCGCGAGAGATGGCATCTTGCAGCGTCATGGCGATGGGTGCGTCGGGCGTATTTTGTGGCGCCGAAGCGACCGCGGTTTGTGCGCTGCAAGAGCTCGCGACCAGCATCATCGTGACCAACACGAACCGCATGCAACCTCCAGAGTGCAGTCTGTTATCTCGTCCGACCCCCGAGAATGGTGAAGGATCGGCCGAAAGCGGGACTCATTCATCCTATTGCGTCCGGCGGGATGCTTCGTGCGAGTGCCGACGTTCATCCACTGACGTTAGATCCTCAGTCTTGGGCCTCATAAGTCCACACCTGCGCCGGATCGTTTCCTTTAGCAGGTACAGCGACATAAAAGCGATCTCGTTTGGCGAAAAAGTAGCCGGTGCGGACTCCAATCGTTGTGGGAATGTTCTCAATCAACTCGTAGTGCTCCGGATCTTTCTGCTGAACGACACTGACCATACCTTCACCGCCGACAACGTAGATTCGCTTTCTGGATGCGTCGAAAAAAACATCGTCGCACTCTCCGGCGACGCGTATCCTTGCTTTTTCTTTGCCGGTCTCAGTATCGAGGACGACCAGAGTTGGGGACTTACGAGTCACGGTAAAGAGACGGTGGTCGGCCTCATTGAGTGCCATTGCGTAGTTTCCGCGCAATCCTTGCAGCGGCCATTTGGTGACACTTCCAGTCTTGCGGTCGATCGATTCAACGACATTTCCGGCGTCTGGAACATTGACGAAAATGTGAGTGCCCGACGCTTCGACTTGAAATGATTCAGGATGACCCTGCGTTTTGAGTGGCTCGCCGGCGATCCTCTCGTCGGCAGCGGGGTCGATGATAGCGATGCCGCCATCGTCTCCGCCAAAACCGACGAAGACCTTCTTCGAAGCCGGATCGTAGCGCAGCGCATCGGGATCTTCTCCGAAGTCGATGCTCTTACGCAGCTGATAACTTGCGCCGTCGTAGATGCTGACTTTGCCATTTCCGGCGTTGGCAACGAAAAGCTTGTCAAAGTCAGGCACGTAAACGATTCCCTGCGGTTCGGCTAATCCTGGAATACTGCGGATCACTTTCCCCGCAAAAACGTCTATGACTTCGACACTGTTATTGCCTAAGGCGGCGACAAACAATCGTTTGCGTTTTATATCCGCGGAAAAATGGTCGATGCGGCCGGCGACCTTCGCAATTGGAATCTCTTCTTCCAGTTGCAGACTGCGAACGTCGCGCGCGGGAGTCTGATAAGCAGCAGCGGTCCAAGAGTTTTTGTAAAGGCACAGTCCGACAACAAGCACTACACCCACTATGACAGCAGCGACTCTTCTCACTGTCTCGCTCCTTTTGGTGATTACTTTCCGGGCTCAAGAACCAGTACCGCGGCTTGTTTGTCGCCAGTGGCGGGAGCCGCCACGTAATACCGATTCATCTCCGGTACCCAAAGCGCCGTCGCTGCACCATCGCGAGTCGGCACTTTGCCCAACAATTCATAGTTGTCGGGACCCCGTTGCTGGTATACCCACACCGAGCTGTCTGACGCAGTACTACCGGAGACGTAGATCCGTTTGCGCTTGGTGTCAAAATAAACCCCATCCATGCCGTCGATGGTCGGTTGAGCTGCCATTTGTTTTCCGCTCTGGGAATCGAGAACGAGCAGTTGGGCAGGCTTCTTGGTACCAACAAAAATGCGATGGGTTGCGGGATCAAAGGCCGCATCCCCGGGGCGCGCATCATTGGTGGACCAGGTCGCCGTTACTTGGCGAGTCTTCCTGTCGATCACCTGGAGGTGCGTCGCAGTCGGAATGAGCGCGAACAGGCGCCCTCGATCCAGTAATAATTCCGCCGGATGCGCCGCAACTTTGATGTCGGCGATCTGCCGGTTTTCACCGGCGTCGATGATGCCGACCACTCCGTAGTCCTTGCCCGCGTCCTTTCCGCCATACCCGACGTAGAGTTCGCGTGATTCCGGGTCGTAGATGACGCGATTGGGGCCCGGCTCGAGGCGGATCTCAGCCGCGGGCTGCAACGTGTCGCCCTTGAACACGCGCAGCATCGCGTCATCGCCGCTTGCAACAAACAGCTTGTTGAGCGAACCGACATAGAGAATGCCCTGCGGCTTCTTGAAACCGGGAATGCTGCGCTGCCACTTGCCGCGCTTCAAATCCACGACTTCGACCGATCCATTGTCGAGTCCCGCGACGAAGAGACGCCTCCCGCTCACGTCCGCATCCATGTGGTCGATGCGCCCCTTGACGTGAGGCATGGGAATCGTCTGTATCAGCCGCAAAGGCTGGTCTTGAGCCTGGCCGGCCGCACCGGCCAGGAGCACAAACACCAGAGTTGTCGCGCACCGCAGCGGGCCCATTCTCATTCCCTCACCAGATCAACTTGAGGCCAAACTGAATTTGGCGCGACGTAGTAGAGGTCTGATTCAGCGCTGTCGTCAAAGAACGGCCATTGAAATCGTAGACGGAGTTGTTCTGGCCAAATGTGTTCAAGAATCCCGGCGAAAGGAAATTTGTGTGATTCAGCAGATTGAAGAACTCCGCGCGAAATTGGACATTGAAGCTCTCCGAGATCCTCCGAATCGGAGTGTTCTTGAAGACAGAAAAGTCCACCGTCTGCAACCCGGGGCCATAGAATCTATTGCGCCCGGTATTGCCCACCACATTCGAGCAAAACTGCATTCCGGAAGGCGGCGCGACGGGTGACAGCGGGAAAGATGCCGGGGCGCATCCGAATGGATTAGCAGTGCTGGCCGGGGCAAGCGAAGCGGGCGCGGTTGGCGGTGTGAAGCAGTTCGTGTTCAGATACTGAAGCCCGCCATGGATCGGGTTGCAGCCGGGAATCAAGCTGGCATAAGCCATCGAATAGTCGCCGTTGAATCCCGTCCCGAGCGGATCATTGCCATCTCCGACTGTGACCGTGAATGGCGCGCCGCTATTCGCGGTGACAACCCCGCCCAGTTCCCAACCTCCAAGAACAAACGACACAAGAGGTGAGGCGTTCTTCACACTCGGCAGATGCCACAGAAAGTTTCCCGAAAGTGAATGGCGCACGTCGAAGTCACACGCGCCTATTCGTGCAGACTTCACCAGCAACAAGGGAACAGCAACAGAGTTCAAATAAGTGTCTCCTGTAACAGGTGCCGAGCTCAGGTCACGACACTTGCCGTACGCGTAAGACACTTGTCCCTGGAAACCCTGCGCAAAGCTTCTCTTCAGGCGCGCCTGGAACGCCTCGTAGGAGGAGGCCCCGTTATAGACAACCGGGCGAATGCCGGCCCCGCCGCCCCAGTTCGGGTCGATGCGCGTGCCGGTCTGCTGGTTGGCACAGGTACTCCCGGGCGAAAGTGCCGAGGGAATGCACGGAAACACGAGCCCGACCCCGGGGACGAGAGAGGGCTGCACCAGATTCACGTCGTCGCCGGCCGCGGAAAGGTGCACCGACCGAGAACCAATGTACCCGAGGAACGCTGTCGTGTTACGCGCCACTTCGCGCTGGACATTGAAATTCCAGTTCATCACGTAAGCGCGATTAGGATTGGGATCGATGTACCGGTTGCGGACCCTTTGAGCATTGAAGCTAACATTCTGGTTGATCCCGGACCCCAGTGTCGCGCCCGTCGCAGCGCCGACGATCTGAAATGGAGCTGTCGCAGAAGTGTTGAGGCCGTACTGATAAGGGAGCGGCAACACGTCAAACATGCCGAAGCCGCCGCGCACGGCGGTCTTGTCGTTCTTGAAGGGGTCCCATCCGAAACCCACTCTCGGTTCGAAGTTCCTGGTGGTCGGATTGCGGAGGATAGGGCTGTCGACTCCAACTGGTCCGCAGGCTGTAGGACTGGACAGACAATTCGACAGACTTACGATCTCCTGAAAACCCGCCGGCGCAACGGTATATCCGTTGACGGTGTATCCCGGCACAGTGTTCGCATCTTTCGGACGAGTGGTTGCTTCATAGCGCAGGCCGAGATTTACGGTGAAGTTCCGTCGCAGGCGCCAATCATCCTGGAAGTATCCCGCGAACAGTTTCTCGCGCAGTCCAACCTTGTGGGACCCACCTGGCGCAAGCGCATTCAGTTTGTCGGGAGCGTTGTTGAGGAATGCCGCGAGGCTCGGGTAGGTACTCATCCTTCCATTTGGGCTTAGTCGTTCCAGCACGTTGTACTGCATGTTCTCGAATGCGAACCCGGTCTTGATGGAGTGGGTTCCATGAGTGAAGAAGGCATCGTCGTTGAGTTGCACGGAAGTCCATGCGTGGTTGAACCGATTGAATCCACCCAAACCAAAGGCGGTGGTCAAACCCGAAACTGGAATCTGTGGGGGCCCGCTCGCCCCGGGAGCGATGGCCAGCGTCGAATCTTTTGAAACCACGTTTCCAGATACCGGATTATTGATCAAGCCGATCGCCCGAGTTAACCCCACGCGCGCGGTGTTGAGCAGTTGTGGATTGAAGATGTGAGTTTCTTCGAAGGTCCCTGTCTGACGACGCGAGAACACTTCATGGACCGTGTTTCCCAGGGGATCGGCCTGCGACTGCGGGCCCGAATCGAAGAAGTAGCTGCCGTTCAAACTATCAGCATTCGAGATCCTGTGATCCAGACGGGTGATGAAGTAGTTCTCGGTGGCTCTGGTGGCGACGTTCACGTTGACTGTTTGGACCCCATTTACATCGGGTGCACCCGCCGGGGCCGTCGGCCACAATGCCAGATAGGGCTGGATGGCAGAGACTGCCGCCGCTCGTGATGCTGCGTCAGGGACACGGATCGTACCCGAGGACGCCTGGTTCTGCCGGAAGCCCTCATAAGAGGCGAAGATGAACGTGCGATTCTTGATGATCGGACCGCCGCCAGACCCGCCGAACTGGATGCGCCGGAAGGGTGCGATCTTCGGGCCATCGAAATAGTTGCGCGCGTCGAAAATACTGTCGCGGTCGAAGAAGAAGCCGGTCCCGTGGAACTCATTCGTTCCGGACTTGGTTAGGGCGGTGATGACCGCACCCGAGGTCCTGCCGTACTCCGCCGTGTACCCTGTTGTAATCACCGAAAATTCCTGCACTGCGTCGACACCGAGATTGAGCCCGGTGGCCCCGCCGGGCGCCGCGTTCGTGTAGTCATTGATGGAGATACCGTTCAGACGATAGCTGTTCTCGTTCGGCCGGTGCCCGGAATCGGTAAGTTGGTTGCCAAACCCGCGGTTGCCTTTGTTGGCGTTGAACGATGTGGTCGCCTGGTTCGGGATGCTCACGACGCCAGGTTCGAGAGTTGCTAACGTCGTCCAGTCACGACCATTCAGCGGCAACTCGCGAACGGTCCTGGATTCGACTGTGGCAGTAAGGGCGGTCGTGCCAGTCTGTATGTCGGACGGCGCGTCCATTACTTCCATGACCTCGTTTACCTGGCCGGGCTTGAGTTGCAGGTCCAATTCCTGCTCTGCTCCAACCCTGAGCGTGACCTCCCTGTGCACTACTTGAGCGAATCCCTTCGCTTCCGTGGACACACTGTAGGACCCGGGTAAGAGGTTAGGTGCGATGTATAAGCCATTGGCGTTGGTCGTCACCTGGCGCACGACGCCAGTTGCCGTGTTCTTGATCAAGATGGTGGCGTTGGGAATCACGGCACCGCTAGCGTCAGCGACGGTGCCAGACAGCGTTGCTCCGGCAACCTGGGCGGCCGCTGCGCCGACTAAAACGGTGACTGTCATGGCTGCGATCACCGCAATGAGAATGCTTCGTCTGGTCATGTGGACACTCCGTTTTGGTTTTCTGCCTTCCGAATCCATCACCTGTTCCCTGACTCTGCTCGAAATCAATCGGCAGCCTCCATCGTCACCGACTCCACCGAGAGCATCTGCGGTGGAAACGAGAATCGTTTAACGCTCAGCGCAGCAACGAACGCCAGGCACGCTGCGAACGAGAGCCAAACTCCGGGGATTGCACGATCACCGGTCACGTGAATCAGATAGGTGTTTATCGCCGGCGTGAAGCCACCGAAGACTGCGGTCGCGAGACTGTACGCCAGTGAAAACCCCGTGGTACGGACTTGGAAAGGCATGATTTCTGTCAGCAGGACGACCATCGCGCCGTTGTAGCTGCCGTATAAGAACGAAAGCCAGAGTTCCACTGCCAATAATTTTCGAAAGGTCGGTTCAGGAGCAAGCCAAGACAATGCGGGATATGCAGTAAGAATCATTAAAACACTGAAAACGAGAAGTAACGGCCTGCGGCCGA
>Ga0209152_10001181_pt1 | contig 10559 bp, 5 predicted proteins | sample GraSoiAngelo_107_FD_185873 | JGI IMG/M metagenome (GOLD analysis project Ga0209152, IMG submission 185873) | Grasslands soil microbial communities from the Angelo Coastal Reserve, California, USA - 14_0903_09_30cm (SPAdes) (version 2) | ecosystem: Environmental > Terrestrial > Soil > Grasslands ...
TGAGGATCAATCCCACGAGCGCCTCATCAGGACTCAAAGCTGGATCGGAGTTGGACGCGTAAACGGGATAGCGATTCGAAATTGGAATGGATGTGCAGGTAATCCCGGTCTGATGGCCTGACGGAGAACAAAGTTGGAAAGACTCTTCGACGCGCATTGCCCGCCAACGAACCTGGTCTGGAGCGCGATTGAGCATTGCGAACATGCTGTTCTGCTCGCGCAGAAGGCGAGTTACAGAGCCAGTAGCATAGACATTCAGTGGTTGGAGTTCTCGCAGAAGCAGCAAGCCGAGAACATGGTCGAGATCAGCGCACGCCAATACGACGCCACACAAAGGAGAGCCGTTTGTTCCGGCCCGCGGCTGTAATTGGGGAGTAGCCTCAATTTGGGAGCGGAGATCAGGCGATGCCCCCAGCAAGAACCAAGACTTCCCATCTTCGCTGACAGCGACCTGCGCCTGGGAGCGAGCCTTGCCGGGAAACTTGCCGCTACGGACGAGGCGGCAGTTCGGGCATGCGCAATTCCATTGGGGGAAACCTCCTCCGGCCGCGGAGCCGAGGATTTTCACATACATGGAGGAGCGTTTATAGCTTTGCGCTCGCGTAAGAATTAATTTCGCAGCAAAGCAAGACTTCTTCGAAAACTGGCGTGGTCCAAACCATAATTCTTCACCTTACGATGCGATCTGAAGCTGCCGGGGATCGCAGACTCGCTAGATAATAACACTGGTCTGCAGAGTGCGCTACCAGACCGGCATCGAGCCCACTGCACAGGCGTTAGCTTACATACTTTCGGCGTCATCTTTGCTGCCTACGATTTTCAACAAAGCTGAAATGTTTTGCATACAACGTTTCGGGTTTCGCCTCGGAACCCCATATTTATTGCTTCATCCAGGGCATCTTGCTTGATGTAAACTGTCATCCTCTCCCTCCTGGCAGGCCAGGCTGTGCTCCCAAACTCGTGCGATTTCCGAAGTGGAGAACCTGTATGCGTGTGTACCCAGTTTGCGAATTGATTGCGCACCGGTCCGTTCGAAATTCCTTCCGCGAGTTAGCACGAGTGGCCGCTGTGATCGCCATGGCGGCTCTTCCCCTGTCGGGCTCTGCTGAGGCTCAGGTCAACGTGGTGACGTACCACAATGACAACGCGCGGACGGGAGTCAATGCGAACGAGACTGTGCTCACACCGAGCAATGTTAACAAGAATAATTTTGGGAAATTATTTACGCAGGGTGTCGATGGGATCGTGGTGGGGCAGCCCTTGTACTTGTCGAATATTTCCATACCGGGCAGCAGCGAAACACATAACGTGGTCTATGTGGCGACACAGCATGACAGCGTTTATGCGTTTGATGCGGACAACAACGTGGGCATCAACGCGCAGCCACTTTGGCACGTGAGTTTTATCAATCCAGCGGCTGGAATCACCACAGTGCCAGGGACGGTGCAAGGGTGCACCGGCGTGACCGCGTTCACGGAGCTCGGCATCGTATCCACTCCGGTCATCGATCCCAATACGGGTACTCTGTACGTGATAGCCAAAACAGACGAGAACGGAACCTTTGTTCATCGCCTGCACGCGCTCGATGTGGCAACGGGGCAAGAGAAATTCAATGGCCCGGTGAAGTTAAAAGCCACATTCAGAACGAACACCGGCTCGGTGGCGACATTCAAGGATTTGTACCAAATGAACCGCCCCGGTCTGCTGCTCGTGAATGGCACCATCTACGCCGGCTTCGGTTCGAACGGATGCAATTACGGTAATCAGGGCTGGGTGCTGGCATACGACGCGCTCACACTCCAGCAGGTCGGGGCGTTCGACACTTCACCGGTCAAAGGTCTGTCGTCCATCTGGCAGAGTGGGGCTGGGCTGACAGCAGACAGTGCTGGAAATATCTATGCGGAAACGGGCGAAGGGCCGTTCGATGCAGATATGGGAGGACAGGACTTCGGTTCCAGTGTGCTGAAGCTGACGCAGACACCGAACGGATTGCCCTTGACCGACTACTTCACACCGTATAACCAGGCTACGCTTTCCCAGATGGATCTTGACCTGAGTTCGGCCGGAGTGTTGGTCCTACCGGATCAGCCCGGCGGAGCGCATCCACATCTAGCCGTGGCAACCGGCAAGCAAGGAATTCTCTATCTGCTGGACCGCGACAACATGGGACATTACAACCCGGCCGGGGACACACAGATCGTGCAGGAGGTTTCCCCGGGCGCGGGCGGCGAGGTAAATGGAGTACCAGTGTACTGGAACGGCAAATTGTACGTTTTCGGCGGAGTATCCCCGATAAAGGCTTTCTCGCTCAATAACGGCCTGCTGTCGACTAGTCCGGTACTTCAATCAACAACCTCAGTTGGCGGTGGTCATGTGGCGACGATTTCGGCCTACGGGATTACCAATGGCATTTTGTGGGTCATCAACGGTACGAACATGCAAGCATACGGCGCGGGCACGCTCAAACTTCTCTATACGACCAAGGACGCGGGCACGCGAGATACGTTGCCCACCACGGCGCATTTTGCCACTCAGACTGTCGCCAATGGAAAGGTGTATGTGGCGACCCGGCAGAATCTGGTGGTTTATGGATTATTCCCGGCCTTACTGACGGTGGCGGGAAACAACCAAACAGCTATTGTAAACACTGTGCTTCCGGTGGCGCTGAAGATAAAGGCGGTTGATCCTTACTCAGGACAGCCATTTTCCGGGGTCACGGTAACTTTTAGCGATGGGGGCAAGGGTGGTACGTTCAGCACTACAACACCCGTAACTGACGCGAATGGCTTTGCTTCGACAACTTACACTCTATCGAAGATCGCGCGTACGGTAACGATAACTGCTTCGGTTGCCGGTTTCGCTGGCGCAGTCCTAACTGAGACTGGGACACCGGCGGCGCCGAAGTGGATTGTGCCATTGAAGGGAAATAATCAGAGCGCGCCCGTCACCACTCAGTTGCCCGCTGCTCTTGTAGTGAAGGTGGCGGACCAATACAGCAACGGGGTCCCCGGCATTACGGTAAATTTCAACGATGGAGGCGCCGGCGGGAAACTCTTCCCCACCTCGGCCATTACCGATAGCCTTGGCCGAGCCACGACACTTTACACTACATCTACCAAAGCGGCGTTGGTAACCATCAACGCCAGCGCCCTTTCACTCGCGATACTGCATATGCACGAAACCGCGACCGCGGGCCCTGCGACGAACCTGGCGGCTGTTTCGGGAGGCGGCCAAACCGCGCCTGCATCAACGCAGTTAGCGCAAAATCTTGTCGTCCATGTGTCCGATCAATACGGGAACGCAGTTCCTAACGCTTCCGTAGTTTTCTCAGATGGGGGCGCGGGCGGCAGCTTCTCTGCAGTGCCAGCCACCAGCGACACATCGGGGAACGCGTCTGTGGCCTACACCACACCGCCGTCCTCCGGCGTGTATCACATCAGTGCAAGTGTCAGCGGAGTAGCGGCGACAGCAACATTCACTGCAACTGTGCCGTGAGCCATGCGCTCAAGACGCGCATCAGCACTCGCTCGTCCACAGCCAACGCCGCAAGCGGCTGCGGACATCCCGAGCTTGATCCTTGCTACTGGACGGAACTGGCTACGGAAGAAAAAACATTGTTGGCATTGCTGCCAACCAGCCGGATGGTACCGACGACGATGACCAGAATCACAGCCAGCATGACGGCATATTCAGCGATGTCCTGCCCGCGATCATCGTTCCATAAACTGCACAAAATACTTTTCATGATTTAGCCTTTACTACGAACCAATGTAGCCGGTACGGCCCATGGGTCCGGGGGAGTTTAGCTCACACCATCAGCTTGGCTGGGAGATTGGCTGGCGCTTGCCCTTTGGATTAGTCCGATTCTCCGGCATCTGGTCGCGTCTGTCAAGCAGGTTTAGACAGGAAATTAGTGTGCCTTCCTCCGCGTTGGCTGAGGGAATGGTGTGAATAAGCCCCGGCTGAATGGCTCTACGAGGTTCAGCGATTCGTGCTTGAATGCTTTTAACCCCGGAGTTCGCAGAAAAAACCGCCTAGGACGCAGAGAAAGGCTTGAAAACTCCTCCACGGTACAATCGGGAAGCATGAGCAATGAGGCCGAACCTTGGCGGGCGGCGCCGGTCCAGCCGCCGTTTCCAGTGGACCGCATCGACGTTTGGCAAATTTGCCTGGACGCTCCCGAGTCGGCGGTTGATTTACAAGAAGTGCTTGCACGGGATGAGATTGGGCGGGCGGAACGGTTTCACTTCACGCGTGATCGGCAACATTTTGTGCGATGCCGGAGCGCGGTGAGAGAGATTCTCGGACGCTATCTCGGAATTCCGGCGCAGGATATTCGTTTTAGCTACGAGGCGAACGGCAAACCGCAAGTTGTCGAGGATCAAAATCCACAACAACTAAGGTTCAATATTTCTCATTCTTCTGGGTTGGCGGTCATAGCGGTTGCTAGCGTGAGGGCGATCGGAGTGGATGTCGAAAAAATCAGGCCCGACGTGGAATATCTCGAACTCGCCGAGCGTTTCTTTTCCACAAACGAGTACCAAGCATTATCAGCAATGCCGTCGAACCAACTGGCGCGCGCTTTCTTTGCCTGCTGGACGCGCAAGGAAGCGTTTATCAAAGCCTGTGGCGATGGGTTGTCGTTTCCCTTGTCGGAGTTTTCCGTTTCAATTGATCCGGACGCGCCGGCGACATTGCAGGAGGTGAGGACGGACCCGAGAGCGGCTACACGATGGAGTTTGGCCAACCTAGAGCCGCGGGAAGGATTTATCGGAGCGTTAGCCGTTGAGGGCCCACCGCAGCCAACTGAGCGATGGTTTTTCAACGGCGCCGATGCGGAGTCCTGAAGCATAGAGTTTTCCAATCCAAAATGGCAGACAGCAAGAAGAAATTAAACGTAGCGATGATTGGGCACGGCTTCATCGCGCGAGCGCACTCCAACGCCTTTCATCAGGTGCAGCGATTTTTTCCGATTGCTTATGACTTGAATCTGAGCGTGATTTGCGGACGAAATCGCCCCAAGCTGGACGCAATGGCCTCGCAATGGGGCTGGCAGGAGGTTGCAACCGATTGGCAAGAAGTTGTGGACAGAAGCGACATTCAGATCCTGGACATCGCAGTGCCTAACGTGCTGCACGCGCCGATAGCGATCGCCGCCGCGCAAGCTGGAAAAATCATATGGTGCGAAAAACCGTTGGCGATGTCGCTCAACGAGGCCGAAGCAATGGCTGAGACGGTAAAGCAAGTGCCAAATCTGGTCTGGTTCAACTACCGTCGGGTCCCGGCAGTCGCATTTGCAAAGCAACTGATTGAGGAAGGCCGGCTGGGAGATATTTTTCACTACCGCGCGTGGTACCTGAACCAATCAGGCAATGATCCGTCAAAAGCCGCGGGGTGGCGATATACGCGCGCTGAAGCAGGCTCCGGGGCGACTGGCGATTTGTTGTCGCACGCGGTGGATCTTGCTTTGCATCTCAACGGAGAAATTTCGGAGCTGTGCGCGACGACTCATACTTTCGCGCCTGGGCGGGACGTAGACGATGCAGCCATGTTGATGGTTCGTTTTGCGAACGGCAGCGTGGGAACTTTAGAAGTAAGCCGTTATGGCGTGGGCTGCCGGAATCGAAATGCGTTCGAGATTAACGGTTCCAAGGGCATGATTAGGTTCGACCTCGAGAATATGAATCGGCTGGAATTTTTTGATGCCACGCAAGCACCCAACCTGCAAGCAAGCCGCAACTTATTAGTAACTGGCCCGGATCATCCTTATTCCGGGAATTTCTGGAAGCCTGGCCACGAGATTGGTTATGAGCACACGTTTATCGCAACTCTTGGAGATTTTCTCCAATCCCTGGAGCGGGGCCAGCGATTCCGCCCAAATTTCGATGACGGTGTCGCGGTGCATCGAATATTGGATGCGGTGGAGAAGTCCACTCAGGCTCGTGCATGGATAAAGATTGGGGATGCCGGATAGTTACCACTACTTCGAATCACAGTCAGGAGACCTCGTTCCACATCTTTCGCGCCGCTGCGGCTTGTCGCTTCTGTTCCCGGCTCACGCGTTCCGCCGCGTGCTTTACTCTTGCGCCATTCGCGACCCGAAATGCTGCAAGCCGCAAGCAGCGCGTCACAGTTTGGCGAACTTTTAGCTAGTCCGCGTCACACCTTCCAACAGTCTTGAAGTGTTACCTGCAGGCGACCAAGTGTTCCCGTTTTGGGTGACCTTTGGCTATTCCCGATGTGAACTTTGGATACCTACCCTGTCCATCGCAAACCATTCACACTGAGGCCGTTGCGAATTCCCCCGCCGTATGAGCGCGTACGGCTAAAAGAGGCCTTCAGTGAAGGATCTCGGTCGCTTCAAAACGATAACTCTTCTTCTCGCTCTCGCCGCCACGTTCGGCTGCCAGGGTTTGAGTGCCACCCAGCCAACTGTTTCGCAAAGCGGCAACCTGTCCATCGCCGCTCCAAACCTGAATTTCGGAACTGTGTTGGTCGGCCACAGTGAAGTGCTTACCAATACTCTCCTAAATACGAGTGACTCGCGAATCACTGTACTGCGGGCGGCGGTTGATAAATCAGATTTCAGCATTGCGGGAGACAAGCTCCCCGTGACGCTCGCCCCGGGCGACAGCGTGCCGTTCAGCGTAGCCTACAATCCGCGTGCGCACGGCAAGTCCACGGGGACGGTCGCGCTAGATACCACGACCGCCACATCAACCACTATTGCCAGCGCATCTACGACCTTTACTGCATCCGGAAACGCGGTTAACCCTGGCCAACTCACCGTAACGCCTTCCAGCATCACGTTTGGCAGCGTGCCAGTAGGAACGACGCAAACTCAATCCGCGACCCTGGCAAACTCAGGGGGATCGAGCCTCACCATTTCGCAGGCGACAGTAAACGGAAATGGATTCACGCTGAGCGGGCTGACGATGCCGCTGACACTGGGGGCGGGCCAGAGCGTCGTTGTCAGTGTGAGCTTTACCCCACCGGCGGGCGGCCCTGACAGCGGCAGCATTGCGCTAGGTTTTGTGGTTTCGACGCAAGGGCACAATGGAAAAGGACACGGCGGCGGACTTGCAGGTACTAATTCAACAGTCATGGTACCGGTGTCCGGAACAGGGATGACCGCCGGACAGCTCGTGGCGACTCCCGCGAGTGTCAGCTTAGGAAATGTGCAGGTAGGAACGAACCAGACTCAGCAGGTCACAATTACGAACTCGGGTGGCACCATCGTAACAATCAGCCAGGCGACCACTATAGGAACCGGATTCAGCGCAAGTGGACTGGCGTTGCCGCTGGCCCTGGCGGCAGGACAGAGCCAAAGCTTTACCGTTACTTTCGCGCCGCAAGTTGCGGGTACTGTGAGCGGGAGCATCAGTCTTGCCAGCGATGCTACAAATCCGACGCTGAGTATTCTACTTTCCGCAACCGCGGTAACGCCCGGGTCACTGGTCTCAAATCCCTCCAGCCTTTCCTTCGGCAATGTCCAGACAGGAACCAGCCAAACGCTTTCGGCGACTCTAACAAACTCAGGTGGGACGAGTGTAACTATCAGCCAGGCGAGCGCGAGTGGCAGTGGATATACATTGAGTGGTTTGAGCTTGCCTACGACCCTCTCCGCGGGACAGTCGAAAACGTTCAGTGTGCAATTTGCGCCACAGACAAGCGGATCGGTCAGCGGGAACGTTGCCATTACCAGCGACGCTTCGAACCCAACCCTTAACGTTCCGTTGAGCGGATCAGGAGTAACTCCAGGCACGCTGGGTGCCAGCCCCTCGAGCTTAAGTTTCGGAATTGTATTGGTCGGCAATAATTCGAGTCTGCAAGAAACATTGACCAACACTGGCGGATCGAGTGTAACAATCTCCCAAGCGAATGTGTCAGGTTCCGGATTCAGCGTCAGTGGCGTGCCAGCGACACTTGCCGCGGGTCAAAGCGCAAATTTCAATGTGACGTTCGCGCCACAATCCAGCGGAGCAGTGACCGGCAGTGTGTCGATTGTGAGCAACGCTTCGAATTCAACCCTTAAAATCACACTCTCCGGAACGGGGGCCACACCGGGGATCTTATCGGCCAGTTCGCAGACTCTAAGCTTTGGCAGCGTTCAGGTGAATGGCAGCGCGACGCAATCGGAAACTCTAACGAACACCGGCGGGACTACGATCACGGTATCGCAGGCGAACGTGAGCGGCGGCAGTGGATTCAGCATCAGTGGGCTGAACCTGCCTCTAACTCTGATTGCGGGGCAAAGCTTTACCTTTGGAACAACGTTCGCGCCGACAGCTGCGGGTTCGGTCACCGGAACAATTTCGTTGACCTCGGATGCCTCCAATTCCACGCTGACTATTTCGCTGTCAGGAACTGGAACGGTGCCTGGTCAACTGAGCGTGAGCCCCTCCACTTTGGATTTCAGCAGCGTGGTGATTGGGCAGAGCAAAAACATGACAGCTACGTTGAGCGCGACAGGATCGAATGTAACGGTATCGTCAGCTTCAGCGAGCACATCGGAATTCACCCTGAGCGGCGTGTCATTCCCGTTCACGATTACCGCTGGGCAGAGCAAGGCGATTACGGTGACGTTCACGCCGCAGTCGAGCGGGACGGCTTCGGCGACTATTTCTTTCGCGAGTAGTGCTTCGAACTCGCCGACGAGCGAATCGTTAACAGGTAATGGAACGGCGCCGCCACCGCACAATGTCGACCTCTCGTGGGCTGCAAGCTCTTCGACGGACGTGGTGGGCTATAACGTGTACCGCGCGACCGTTTCGGGCGGACCATTCACAAAGATCAATACCGCGCTGAATGCGACCACCGCATTTGTCGACAACTCAGTACAAGCGGGCCAGACGTACTATTACGTCACAACAGCGGTCGATGGGACGGGGCTCGAGAGCGGGTATTCGAACCAGGTGAAAACAATTATCCCGACTCCGTAGCGGCAGAATCAGCCAGGTTTCTTGCGGGCCCGGATCTTCGGGCCCGATTTTTCGGCTTCGAAGCAGCCGTCCGTTTTCTGAACCACTCCCGAAAGAGGAATCCTCTTTGACTCAAAGGTACTGATCTGGCCTGCCGATACCTTCCCGTCTACCCCTATTAAGCAAAAAACTGAAGGTGCCATGCATATCTCTCAGCGCGCACTTCGGTCTTTTGTCATCTGTTTCGCAATCCTCATGCTTTTGCCTGTCGCCGGCACTGCGATAGTGGGCACAGGGATAGTAACTCTACCGCTATTTTTTTTTACGAACACCGGTGCCTTGAGTTGCAAACCGGGGAACCTTTGGTTCGGCAAAGTCATGGTCGGCGGCTCGAACGTGCTCTCCGCCAGGCTGTCGAATACCGGTACGTCAAATATCACGATTTCGTCCGTGAGTGTTACTGGCGCAGGGTACAGCTTAAGTGGGCTGAGCTTCCCAATGACATTGGGGCCCGGGAACTCCGCACAATTTCAGGTGATATTCGCACCGCTGGTCCAAGGACGCGTGGATGGGAGCATAGGGTTCACTAGCAGCGCATCGAGCTCGACACTTTATGTATCGCTACATGGAACAGGCGCCAGCACGGGCGTGTTGAGCGCGAGCCCCTCCAGCATCAATTTCGGGACGGCGGGCAACAACGTGACGCAACTCGCGGCGCTAACAAATACCGGCACGGCCAGCGTGACCGTCCAGCAGATTTCAGCAAGCGGGAGCGGATTTGCCGTAAGCCACGCGGCGCTGCCCTGGACGCTCGCATCCGGGCAGAGCGCGACCTTCAGCATTTCGTTCACGCCGACGGCAGGCAGCACCAGCAGTGGAAGTGTTTCGATTGTCAGTAATGCCTACGACTCGACCCTTTCCATTCCACTCACCGGAGCCGGAGCAAGCGCAGGGATATTGAGCGCAAACCCAACGAGCAATAGCTTCGGCAGCGTGCAGGTCGGCAGCAGCGCAAGCCAATACCAAAGCGTGACAAATTCAGGCGGATCGAACGTGAACATCAGCCAAGCCAATGTTTCTGGCTCCGGGTTCAGCATCAGCGGATTGAACCTGCCAATCACCTTGACGCCGGGGCAGAGTTACACCTTCAGCACGGTCTTTGCGCCGACATCCTCGGGCACTGCGAGCGGCAGCATCGCCATTGTGTCTGACGCTTCGAATTCCAGTTTGACGATTGCGCTCTCGGGTACAGCTACTGCCTCCGGCCAGTTGCTGCTATCGCCGACCACGCTGGACTTCGGCAGCATCACTGTGGGCCAGAACAAGAGTTTGACGGCTACGCTGGGCGCAAGCGGCTCCAGCGTCACAGTTTCATCGGCAAGTACCAGCAATCCAGAGTTCAGTTTGAACGGAGTTTCGTTTCCGATGGCGCTTGCCGCTGGGCAGAGCGCACCGGTGAGTGTGACATTCACGCCGCAAAGCAGTGGAACCGCCTCGGGAAGCATTTCCTTCAGCAGCAATGCGCTGACAACTCCGCTGGTTGAAGCGTTAACCGGCACAGGTGTCGCGCAACACCAAGTGCAACTCTCTTGGGGAGCCAGCAGTTCCAGCGGGATCACGGGTTACAACGTCTATCGT
>Ga0209152_10001183_pt1 | contig 10542 bp, 9 predicted proteins | sample GraSoiAngelo_107_FD_185873 | JGI IMG/M metagenome (GOLD analysis project Ga0209152, IMG submission 185873) | Grasslands soil microbial communities from the Angelo Coastal Reserve, California, USA - 14_0903_09_30cm (SPAdes) (version 2) | ecosystem: Environmental > Terrestrial > Soil > Grasslands ...
AGGTGGACGCCGTGGCTCGATTCCGGCTCGACCGTCACCTCGCCCGTGCCCCGCAAACACTTCGTGCTCGCGCGATCGAAGGCGGCCATGAGCGACTCGAAATCCTCGGCGACGAGCGAGAGCGCCACCATGCCCTCGGTCCCGCCGACCTCCTCGGACGGCACGATCAGGATCGCGCCCCGCCCGACGCCCAGCATCGTGCGCGGGCCGTCGTTCATCGCCACCTCTGTGAGACCGAAGCGGGACCGGAAGACGCCCGCCGTCTGTTTCACGTCGCGAGCGCCGACCACGAGCCGCTTGAGCCTCACCGGGGACGGTTCCGCCGCCGTGTCCTCCGCGGGGGTCGCGAGCTCGACCAGGACCCCGCAGCACGCCTTCGGGTGCAGGAACGCGATCTGACCGGCGAGCCCGGGCCGGGGCGCCGTGTCGATCAGCTCGACGTGCGTTTCCTTCAAGGCCCCGAGCGCCGCGTGGATGTCCGGCGTGTCGAGGCAGAGGTGGTGGAGCCCCTCGCCGCGGCGGGCGAGGAAGCGGCCGACGCCCGACGACGCATCGAGCGGCTCGAGCAGCTCGATCTCCGTTTCACCGGCCGCGAGCAGCGCGGCGCGCACGCCCTGATCGGGGAGCCGCGCCTCCTTGACGAGCGGGAGGCCGAGGGTGTCCCGGTAGAACCGATACGCGGCCGCCAGGTCCCTGATCACGATGCCCACGTGATGAATCCGTCGCATCACGCGCGATCCCCTCAACGGACGAATGGGGCGACCCTGCGCATGCCGGCGTCGCGGACACGGATCCGGTGATTGGACAGGAGGCCGAGTGGCAGCCGGCGAACGGGGAAGTAGTCCAGCGCCAACGTCTCGTCCGAGGTCGCGAGGGCGCCGCCGCGCACTGCGCATTCGAAGCACACGTTGATGTAATGCCAGACGTTGCCGTCCGGGTACCGAACGACCTGCCGGGCGGGCTCCGAATAGACGCCGACCAGGCGACGCACGGACACGATCAGGCCGGTCTCTTCCTGGACCTCACGGCGTACGGCGTCCCGAACCGACTCGCCGATCTCCACCGACCCGCCAGGCAGTCCCCACTGCCCCCCGTCGGATCGCTGCTGGAGGAGGAGGCGACCGTGACGGTCGAAGATCACGGCGGACACGCTTGGCCTGATCCCGAGCGCGCGCTCGTAGTTCGGCTCGAGCGTGATCACCCGACCAACCTACCCGACGCGGCCCGCTCGCGCAATATTTCCCAGGCGTCACCCTCCCGCCGCGCTGAACAGCCGCTGAAAGTCGCTCCAGGGCGTCGGCGGGCGCCGGGCGACGGCGGCGTTCTCCTCGACGTGCGCCGTCGACTTCATGCCGACCAGCGCCGTGCCAATCCCCGGCGTGGAGCGCACGAACTGGAGCGCCCGCTGGGCGTCACTCGCGAAACCCGGCAGGAGCTCGGCCACCACGGGCGGGAGGTTCCGCGCGAGGTGGCCCTGGTAGACCGAGGCCGAGGCCATGACGTACACGCCGAGGCGCCGGGCGGCCTCGAGGACGGGGACGAAGCTCCCGTCGTCCTTCTGGTTGGCGCGGGTGAAGGCCTCCGGCATCGCGAGGTTGTACGGAAGCTGAATCACGCGGAAGTGGTGATCGGGCCCCGCGACCGCACGGGCCGCGCCCACGAGCTCGGCGAGCGAGAGGTAGCCGGGCGCGCCCGGATCCTCCCGGTAACCGTTCCACGTTGCGGTGCCGTAGCGTCGGATCTTTCCGTCGCGCACGGCCTGCTCGAGCGCCTCGAAGGCCGCGCGGAGGCGCGCGAGAAACTCCGAGCGGTCCACTTCCTCGAGCTCGGACTCGGGATTGTGGACGTAATAGATGTCGATGGTCTCGAGCCCGAGGTTGACCCGGCTCCGCTCGATCTGATCGGCGAGGTAGCGTGGCGTCATGCAGTGGGAGCCGCCCACGACGTCGCCGGGCCGCACGATCCCCGTGTCCAGGTACGTCTGGGTGAACCACGCGCGCGCGTCGCGCGGCACGGCGCCGTCGAAGGGAATGTAGCCGCCCTTCGTCGCGACGATCACCTCGTCGCGCCGGACCGTCCCGCCACCGACCGCGCTCGCCAGGGCCGCTCGCACCGCACGTTCGCTGCGCTGATGACGGTAGTTGATCGCCGTGTCGATCACGTTGACGCCGAGCTCGAGCGCGCGCGCGATCGCGTCCTGGTACATGACGTCGGTCGCGCCGTCCTCCCGACCGAGGTACGTGCCGAGGCCGACCGTCGCGACATTGATCCCGTCGAGCTCGCGAAAGTGCGCGGGAACGACGGTGCCGGCGAGTCGCGCCAGATAACGCTTCGTCCCCTCGGCCGTTGCGCCGCCGGCCATCAGGGTCGTCATCGGGTCAGCCTTCCCGGCCGTGCCGGAGGGTCGATCGACCCGCCATCGCGTCAGGGAGCGACCTGGAAGGTGAAGCGGCCACGCACGACGTGGCCGTCCGCGGACAGGACCTGCCACTCGACCCGATACGCTCCCGGCGCCAGCGCGGGCAGCGGCACGCTCAGGCGATCGGCGGTCCCGTCGGACGCGGGCGTCGCGAGCCGTACCAGCTCACCGTGCGCGGTGGAGAGCCGGAGGCGCGAGAGCCGCTTCTCGACCCGGTTGTTGAACCGGAGGGAGAGCGTGGGCGGCGCCACCGCGACCGTCGAATCGGCGGCGGGCGTCGATTCGAGCAAGAGCGAATGGGCGGGCGCCGGGGTCGGGACGCCCAGCCCGAGGGCCGCGGCGAGGAGCGCACGGACGAGACGCGTCAACGCCAGTCGTCAAGGACGAGGTGGGTGGGGTCTTCGTAATCCTCCTGCCGGCCCCGTTGCATCCGGATCATCGTGAAGTCGATCTGGTATCCGCATTGGACGAGGGTGTTGTACGCGAGCCAGTACCGAGAATACACGGGGAGGATCACCCGCTGGATCCCCAACTCCTGGCCCAGCGTCTCGAGCGCCGCGACAAACTCGGTCAGGTGCTCGACCTTCCGCTGCGGCGGGTCGATCGCCAGAAACTTGACGTAGAGCGCGCCCGACGGCGCCTCGCTCACGCCCGGCGTGTGGTAGATCGCGAAGCCCGCGAGGTCGCGTCCGCGCTCGAGCAGGAGCGTGTCGCCGAGCGCGAGTCCGTCCACGATCTCGACCTCCTTCGACAGGTCCATGCCGCGGCAGATCGCGTTCGTGATCCGGTGCATGCGCGCGAGCGTCGCCTTCTTCTTCGTCTCCTCGAGCGACGAGAACCGGCGGACCGCGAGGGCCGCCTTGCCCGGCTTGGGGACGGCCGCGCGGGCCGGAGCCCGGTCGATGGCGCGGCTCATCACGGCGGTGAGCGCTTTGGGCCGGTAGCCGAACTTGTGGAACAGGAAGAGGTGCTTCGGGCTCGTCGGATAGGTGACGCACCCGTGGAGCGCCGCCTTGTTCTCCTCGAAGAATTCTTCCGACGCGCGGATGAGCTGCTGACCGATCGTCTGGTTCTGGTAGTTCGTGAGGACCGCGACCGGCCCGAGGATCCCGACCGTGCCCCACGTGACGGCGAGCGCGGCGCCCACGATCTTCGCGTTGTCCTCCTCCGCGACGAAGCAGCCCCAGGGCTCCATGAGCCAGCGGTGGTGGACGTACTGGGCGCCGCCGAACGCCTGGCGTGGCCGGGTGCCGAGCTGGCGCTCGAGGAAGTCGCCGAAGGTCTGCTCGAAGACGTCGCGGACCTTCGAGAGATCGCCCTTGCGGACGCGCCGGACTTGGATCTTCGGCAGGCGCCCCTGCGGATCGAGCCCCGCGCGATCGACGGTGGCCCTCACGGGGACACGCCGGCGAGGTCTTCGAGCAGGGTGATCACGCCGGAATGGTCGAGGCCGCCCCGCCCCTTCACGCGAAGCGCGTTGAACAGCTCCTGGACGACGGCCGTCGCCGGCAGCGGCACGCCAAGCGCGCGCGCCGAGTCCATGATGAGCCCGAGGTCCTTGTAGTGGAGATCGATCTTGAAGCCCGGCGGGTACGTGTTCGCGACGTAATTCGGCCGCTTCTGGTCGAGGCACCGGGACCCGGCGAGCCCGCCCGCGAGCGCGGTGAGCGTGAGCTCGCGATCGAGCCCCGCCTTCTTCGCGAGCGTGAGCGCCTCGGCGAGCGCCGTGAGGTTCACGGCCACGATGATCTGGTTGGCGAGCTTCGTGAACCCGCCGGACCCGAGCGGGCCGAGACGCGTGATCGTCCGACCCATCGCCTGGAAGATCGGCAGCACCGCGTCGAACACCACCTTCTCGCCGCCGACCATGATCGAGAGCGCCGCGTCGATGGCGCCCTTCTCCCCGCCGGACACGGGCGCGTCGAGCATCTCGACGCCGTTCGAGGCGAGGGCCTTGCCGACCCGTTGGGAGACGATCGGCGAGATCGTGGACATGTCCACGTAGATCAGCCCACGCCGCGCCCCCTCGATGATGCCATCCTTCCCGAGCGCGACGAGCTCGACGTCGGGCGAGTTGGGCAGCATGGTGATCACCACCTCGCACTGCGCTGCGACGTCGCGCGGCGAGGTGGCGGCTTTCGCGCCCGCCTGGACGAGCTCGTCCACGGGCCCGCGGCTTCGGCTGTGGACGACGAGGGGGAATCCCGCCTTCAGGAGATTCTTCGCCATGGGGCGTCCCATGATGCCCAGTCCAATGAATCCAGTCACTTGCGCCATAAGACCCCCGTCGAGGAAGGCAAAATGAGCAACGACACATAACACGGCGCGACTTTCGGGGTCAAGCCGCCGGCGACCGGTCGTCTGTCCAGGGTCACCCAGAGGTGTGGACGCGCTCGCCGCCCACCCAGGTCTCGAGGACGCGGACCGCGATCCTCAGCGTCGCGACGCGCGCTTCCCCCAGAGGTCCTTGGCGAGCCAGTCGAGACCGAGCGCCTTGAGCGTCGCCGGCAGGGGCTTGCCGGTCTTCCGGTCGTAGCCGACCTCACGGTACCAGGTGTCGACCATCTTCTCCCACTGCTCGCCGACGGCCTGGCCCTTGGCGGGGCCGTCGACCGGCGTCGAGCCGTACCGCGTGGACGGTCGTTCGAGGTCAGGCGTGAGGCCACAGCGGAGCGACGCCGCGCGCAGGATGGCCGCCGTCCGGCGACCGAATCGGACTGTGTCTGGCACGGTGACGTCCCAGCCGGTGGCCGCGTTGAGGACACGGCAGAGGTTTTCGAGCCGCGTGCGCGTGGTGAAGATGCACATCCCGAGGGAGTCCTCGAAGTTGCGCCGACCCCGGATCCCGGCGATGAACTTCGCGACGGCCTCGCCGTCAAAGGTATTGATACGCGTGGGCTGGCCGATCTCGGCCGGGTGCACGGGCACCCCGCTCTCCAGCGTCCCGGTGCCCGAGGTGCAGGTGTCGAGCATCTCGTCCCAGCGCGCGCGATGGTCGTGGCCGCGCGGGGCCGCGCCCTTCTCCGTGTAGATGGCGCAGTCCTTGGCGGGGCTCCCGAGCTTCTCCGCCGCACGCTTGACGCCCTCGGCCAGGACGTTTCCGAACCCCTGGCGATGGCTGATCATCTGTATCAACCGCGCGGCCCCCTTGATGTCGCCCCACGCGAGTCGGAACCCGACCTGCGCCTCCGTGAGGTACCCTTTCTCCTGGCACTCCATCACCCACCCGCAGATCCAGCCGAACTCGTTCACGTCGAGGCACGCACGGTCGAGCTCGGTGTTCAACCAGGCCACGCCGTCGATGTCGCTCATGGCGCCGATGGCCCAGCCGGCGCCTGACCAGCCTTCGTACTCGGGCTCGTCGACGATCGTGCCCTTGCGTTCGCCCTTCCGGATGACCGACATGTGGCAGTGGTGCATGCCGCAGGCGCTGCACTGGTGGCCACGATGGTCGAAGCCCTCGCGGAGTTTCGGGGCCTCCCACTGACTCATGTCGACGGGTGGGACGTTGGTCGTGTAGTTCTTGATTGGCAAGGCACCCAGCCGTGAGAGGTTCACGACGCCCGGCAGCGTGCCGTACTCGTAGAGCGACTTCGCGGAGGGGTCGGTGCGGAGATCGAAGCCGATATCGTCGGCGGCCTGCACGAGCCCGCGCGGGTCCGCCGCCCGCAGCGACTTCGTCCCGCGCACGATCGCCACCGCCTTGAGCTTCTTTTTCCCCATCACCGCGCCGCAGCCGTTCTTGGAGGCGACGTGGCCGTAGTCGCCTTGGATCGCGGCGAAGCGCACGAGGTTCTCGCCCGCCGGACCGATCGAGTAGACCGAGAGCATATGACCAGACAGTCCCAGCTGAGGGCCGAGGGCGTCCTGAGTCGCCCACGTATCCTTACCGACGAGGAACTTCGCGTCGCGCAGCTCGACCGCGTCGTCGTTGATGTAGAGGTAGACCCAGTCCCGCGACTGCCCCTGGATGACGATCGCGTCGTACCCCGAGTACTTGAGGTTGGTGCCGAAGAAACCGTTCGCCTGCGTCGAGGTGGGGCCGTTGGTCCCGGCGCCGATCGTCACGACGGTGAGGCCGCTCGAGCCCCAGGCAGGCAGCCCGGCCATGGGCCCGGTGGCCAGGATCAGACGGTTGTCCGGGTGGTCCCAGCTCACGTTGCCACGGCCGCCCTTCGTCGCGGTCTCGCGGTAGAGGATCATGGCGCCGAGGCCGACGCCGCCGAGCAGCTCCCGCATCTCGTCGGCGCTCCACGGCTCGGCCCAGCACTTCTTCTTCGTGAGGTCGACGCGCAGGAGCTTGCCGGCGTAGCCGCCGGGCAGCTCGCGCGCCGGGCTCGGGGTCGTCGTCCTGCTCTGAGCCTGAACGATCGCTGTGGTCATACGGCCACCGGGGTGTTCCCGGGCGCCTTGGACGGACGGCCCAGGATGGTCTCGGGGAGCAGCGCGCTCGTGGTCTTCGACGCGATGAAGACCGGCTTGACGTCGAACGGGTTGCGCTTGAGGTGCGCCTTGAAGCGGGCGAGCGACACGCCGGACTGCACGAGCCCCTTGAGCATGCCGACGTCGTTGGTCGTCCAGATGTCGCTCGACGGGCCCAGGATGATCGCGCCCGTCAGCCGGTCCCCGCGCCAGAGGAGCTTCCGGTAGGCGGGCCGGTCGGGCTTCACGCCGCTCGCGATCTCCGCTTTTGCGTCGTCCCACGCGCCGAACGACGCGACGTCGAGGTGGCAGACCTCGACGATGTTGACGATGAGGCTGCCGCGGTAGTGGACGTCCTTGCCGGCCATGTTGGCGCCGACGACCCGCCCGTGCTCCTGGGCCGTCGGCTCGATCGCGTGGACCGCGGGCTCGCCCGTGATCAGGTCGCGCCCCTCGGCGATGTCCCCCGCGGCGTAGACGTTCGGGACGCTCGAGCGCAGACGATCGTCCACGACGACGCCGCGGTTGACCGTGACGCCGGAGCCCTTGAGCCACTCGAGGTTGGTCTTGATGCCCGTCGCCATGATCACGACGTCGCAGACGAGATCCCCGCCCGCGGCGAAGCGGAGCCGCTTGCGCCCCTTGGCGTCCTCGATCCGCGCGAGCTTGGCGCCGGTTCGGATCGCGACGCCGTGCTTCGTGAGCCAGTCCTCCACGAGCCTCGCCCCCGCGTCGTCGACCATGCGCGGCAGGATGCGCGGCGCCACCTCGACGATCGTCAGCTTGGCGCCGAGAGCGAGGATCGAGTTCAGGATTGTGAAGGCGATGAAGCCGGCGCCGACCATGACGACGTGGCTGCCGGGCGCGATCTCGGCGAGGACCGCGCGCGCCTCGTCGAGGGTCCAGAACGAGTGGACGCCGCGCCCATCGGCGCCGGGCACCGGCGCCCTCACCGCCGACGAGCCCGTGGCGATCAGACAGTCGTCGTACTCGAGCCTCGTCCCGTCGTCGAGGGTGCACACGTTGGCCCTGGTGTCGAGCGCTGTCGCGCGGCGCCCGACCTGCGCCTTCACGCCCCAGTCCGCGAGCACCCGTGGGGTCGCGGTGAAGACGTGGGACTCGGCGATCGAGCGGTCGAGGTAGTAGGGGAGGACCATGCGTGAGTACGGCGTCTCGGCGCTCACCAGCGCGATCTCCGAGCGCTCGCCCTCCTCCTCGCGGATCGTGCGGATCGCGTTCATGCCCGCGGTGCCGCCGCCGATGATGAGGTGTCGCGTCGCCATCGTCACAGGCTCCTCTCGCACGGCGGGGGCGCGGTCACAGACTCGCCTCGCCTGACGGCTGCGGCTCGCACGGCGGCCCCGCGACGTCCTGTGGCTCGCACGACCATCACCGCGCCCCCGCGAGCACCCGGGCGGTCCGCTCCCGCGCGAACTCGCCGAGCCAGTCGGCGGTCGCCGTCGCCTCGTACGTGATCGCCGCGGTCGGGCATGCCTCGGCGCAGGCCGGGGCGCCGCCGCACAGGTTGCACTTGAAGGCCTTGCGGGTGTCCGGGTCGTAGAACATCGTCCCGTAGGGGCACGCGATCGTGCAGAGCTTGCACCCCACGCACGTGTCGTCGAGCACATCCTTTGCGCCGGCCGCGTTGATCGTGATCGCGCCGACGGGGCAGGCGGTCATGCACCACCCCTCGGCGCACTGCGTGCAGGTGTAGGGCGCGTACGAGGTGTGCCCCTCGAAGGGCGAGACGCGGATGACCGACTTCGCGGGTTGGAACGTGCCCGTCTGCATGTACGAGCAGGCGAGCTCGCACCGAAGACAACCGGTGCACTTCTCGGGGTGGATCCGAAGGACGTGCGTCGTGGTCGCGAGCATGGTCACCGCTTCCTTCGTTCGCGTTTCGTGGACGCGCCGCGCTCGAGGCGGCCGATGAACTCGTCGAGCGGGATCGCCGCCATCGTCATCCCGGCGGCGCCACCGCGTGCGCCGAGCTCGACGGACACGCGCGACACGGTCGCGTTGTCCGGCGCTTCGATGACGGACAGGAAATCGTACGGGCCGAGCAGCGCGTACTGAGAAATGACACGTACCCCCATGCGCGTCACGTCGGCGTTCACCTTGCGGATCCAGCCGGGACGCTCGCGGAGCACCTTACGCCCCGACTCCGTTAGCGTGCTCAGCATGATGTACAGGGCCACGGCCGCGCCTCCTCAACACACCGCGCTCGGACAGCGGTCGGAAGTATATCATGCGCTATCCACACCGGATGCCTCCGGGAGTGGTCGTGCGAGCCACAGGACGTCGCGGGGCTGGGGCCCCGCCGTCCGAGGCGAGTCTGTGGAGGGGGGACAACGACCATGACGACTCACGCGCTCCGCAGCCGCAACTGGTTCGGGCCCCGCACCCTCGACGGGCTGATGCACCGCGCGTACCTCCGCGCCGAGGGCTTCAGCGATCTCGTCTTCGACGGCCGTCCCGTGATCGGCATCGCCAACTCGTGGTCCGAGCTCACCAACTGCAACGCGCACCTGAGACAGGTGGCAGACGCCGTCAAGCGGGGCGTGTGGAGCGCTCGGGGCTTCCCCCTCGAGTTCCCGACCATCTCGCTCGGCGAAATTCTCATGAAGCCGACGACGATGCTCTTCCGGAACCTGATGGCCATGGACGTCGAGGAGTGCATCCGCGCCTATCCGCTCGACGCGGTCGTGCTCCTCTCGGGGTGTGACAAGACCACACCCGCCATGCTCATGGGCGCCGCCTCCGCCGACGTCCCCGCCATCATGGTCACGGGAGGCCCGATGCTCCGCGGCAAGTGGCGCACGGAGGAGCTCGGCTCGGGCACCGACGTCCGCCGCCTGTGGGCCGAGCGGCGCGCCGACCGGCTCACCGACGAGGAGCTCTGTGAGGTCGAGGCGTGCCTCTCGCGCTCGACCGGCCACTGCATGGTCATGGGGACGGCGTCCACGATGGCCTCGATGGCCGAAGCCCTCGGCATGACGCTTCCCGGTAACGCCGCGATCCCCGCGCCCGACTCCCGGCGCCTGGCGCTGGCCGAGCTGACGGGACGCCGGGCGGTCGAGATGGCGCTCCGCGGCGGGCCTCGGCCCTCTGAGATCCTGACGGCGAAGGCCTTCGACAACGCGATCCGCGGCGACATGGCGATCGGCGGCTCGACCAACGCGATCGTCCACCTGGTCGCCCTCGCTGGGCGTGCCGGCGTCCCGCTGCCGCTCGCACGCTTCGACGCGCTGTCGCGCTCGACACCGCTCCTCGTCAACTGCAAGCCGTCGGGGAAGTACCTGATGGAGGACTTCTTCTACGCCGGCGGCCTCCCCGTGGTCCTCAAGGAGTTGCTGCCGCTGCTCCACGGGGACGCCCTCGCCGTCAACGGCCGCACGCTCGCCGACAACGTCCGGGACGCCCGGTGCTGGAACGAGGACGTCATCCGGCCGCTCGCGATACCGCTCGCGCCGGAGGGCGGCACGGTCATCCTGTTCGGCAACCTGTGTCCCGACGGCGCGGTGCTCAAGCAGTCCGCCGCGTCGCCGCATCTCCTGACCCACCGCGGCCGCGCTGTCGTCTTCGAGAGCCATGACGACCTCGCGCGCCGCATCGACGACCCCGCGCTCGCGATCGACGCGACCTCCGTGCTCGTGCTCAAGCACGCGGGGCCCAAGGGCGCACCCGGCATGCCGGAGTGG
>Ga0209152_10001187_pt1 | contig 10538 bp, 14 predicted proteins | sample GraSoiAngelo_107_FD_185873 | JGI IMG/M metagenome (GOLD analysis project Ga0209152, IMG submission 185873) | Grasslands soil microbial communities from the Angelo Coastal Reserve, California, USA - 14_0903_09_30cm (SPAdes) (version 2) | ecosystem: Environmental > Terrestrial > Soil > Grasslands...
CTCATCGAGGTTCTGCGGGGCCCCCGACCTCGCGGCTGAATCCGTTGGCGTCGTCGTCGGCGTCTGCTCCGGGACGGCTGGGGGTGTGGGCGGTCTAGTCGGCGACTCCGGCTGTGCCGTTGTGGACGACACTGACGTCTTCGCCTGCTGCGCGCACCCCGCCAGGACCACCAGCAGCGCAACATCAAGAGCCAGAGCGAGCCCGATCAGCCGCATGCCCACCTCGGTTGGGAAAGGCTCGCAGGAGTGTAGCAAGGCTCGGGCATCAGTGAACGGACTGTCGTCGAGTGTTTCCCCGCGCCGATTAGAGGCTTCACCCGTTGGCTGCTCGTGAGAGCGCCGACGGACAATGACTGCCTAGGCATGAACCGCGGACCGAATCGGGAAGGCGCCCCCGACGACGGATCGAAGCCGTGATGGCGCGGCGGGCAGAGACGTTCGAGCTCAGCCATGTGGCTTGGTCCGCGGGCGGCTACACCCTGAAGTTTCGGCTGAGCATCGTCGATATCGTCAGGACTACGGCCGACGAAGGGATGTTGATTCACCTTCGCACGCGCGCATAGCACCAGCAGTCGCCGGCTGCACCATCGAGATTCGGAAAGACAACCCAGGCGCTGAGCCGTCCTTCGCGAACCCATACCGGCCTTCTCCAGCACTCGCGCCGACGCTGCATTGTCGACATGACAATAGGCCCACACGCGGACGACTCCTGGATTGTCGAAAGCCCACTCGACGATCCGGGTAGCGGCTTCCGTCGCATACCCACGCCCCCAGTGGGGTTGTGCGATCACATAGCCCAGCTCGACGCGATGTCCTTGGAGTCTGACGCCCGCCGCGCCGACGAGGGTATCGTCGTCACGGCGCGCAAGCGCCCACTGCAACTCGCGTCCCGAGGCGACAGCCTGGGCGGCGTACTTCAGGAAGGCGGTCGCGTCGTCGAGCGAGCGATGCCGAGGCCAGCTCACGAAGCGCGCCACTGCCGCGTCGTGGGCGTATGCATAGATGGCTGGTGCGTCTTCTCCCCGTAACGCTCTGAGGCGCAGATGCGGCGTGTCCAGGACGGGCACCGTCTTCGTCGGCATGTGGCTACCGAGCGGGAAGTCTAGCACCGGCCGGTCCCGGGCCATCGATGGATACTGATTGGTATGATCCCTAAAGGTATTTACCTGATGGACAGCCGCCGCCTCGAGGACGACACTACACGTCGCGCATGGACCCGCTGATGCGAAGGCTCATCAAGCTTCGGTTGGAGGACGGCCGGCTCCCGCGCGGCCCGGTCGCGGAGGTCCTGGATGGTGCGGGCAACGGCCAGCCTTGCGACGCTTGCGGAGCCATCCTGGCGAAGGACCAGAAGGCGGTCTGCGGGATAGTCGTAGAGGATTGGAGAAGCCTTCGCCTGCACATCGACTGCTTCCAGGTCTGGGATCTGGAGCGGGTCGAACACTGCGAGTAGGCTCGTCAGCCGTTCCCTCACGCGGAACAGCGCCCCTAGAATCCCCGCAGTCGAGTAGAGCCTACACTTGCGCCATGCCGCCATCGACGAACAATTCCGTTCCCGTGATGTAGCTGCTGTCGTCGGAAGCTAGGAACACGACGGCCTTCGCGATCTCGGTGGGGGCACCGAGCCGGCCGAGGGGAACGGTGCTGGAAAGCATCTTCAGGCGTTGTTCGCCCGCGCCTGTGGAACCCACCAAGTCGTGCAGGCCCGGCGTCAGGATCGGACCTGGGCTGACCGCGTTCACGCGGATGTGCCGGTCTTTCAAGTCGGTTGTCCATGTCCTCGCGAACGAACGCACGGAAGCCTTGGTGGCGCTGTAGACGCTATTCGCCGGCAGCCCCTTACTGGCGACGATCGATGCGTTCAGGATGATGGAGCCGCCATCCGGCATCAGCGGAAGCGCTTTCTGTACCGTGAAGAGGAGGCCCTTCACATTGACATCGAAGATGGAGTCATAGTGCTCCTCGGTGATTTTGCCGAGAGGGGCATACTGCGCGATCCCGGCATTCGCGAACACGACGTCGAGCCTGCCCTTCTCCCGCTCGACCTGCGCGAAGAGACGATCGAGATCGGCAAGGTTCGATGTGTCTCCCTGGACGCCGGTGACGTTTCTGTCGATCTCCTTCACCGCCGCTGACAGCTCCGGGGCGCGCCGCCCGGTTATGTAGACGTAGGCGCCCTCGCTCACGAACTGCTTCGCCGTCGCAAGGCCGATGCCGCTGGTGCCGCCCGTGATCAGTGCGATCTTTCCGTCGAGCTTCGCCATGATGCTCTCCACCTCCGGTTCCCGCTCGCGCGCTTCGCGCCTGTTCTGTCACGTAGGACGGCGGCCGGAGTCGCACAGATTCGAGGAGCGATTCGGGCGTAATGCCCGAGCTGCCCGTGGGACGCTTGCCCGAGATATGAGCACCATTATCACGAATCGTCCGTGAATCACCCGCTGAGCCCAACGGTACGGTTCTTGCCGTGTCCCCCCCGTGTTGGGTTGACGTACACTCTTTACCTGCACAGGAGGTGCAAGAATGCCCAAGTACGTGATCGAACGAGAATTGCCTGGCGCGGGGAAGTTGTCACGGCAAGAGCTGCAAGCGATCTCGCAGAAGTCGTGCTCGGTCCTCGACGAGCTGGGGCCGCAGATCCAGTGGGTGCAGAGCTACGTGACAGACGACAAGATCTATTGTGTCTACATCGCCCCCGACGAAGCGATGGTTCGGGAGCATGCTCGGCAGGGCGGCTTTCCGGCCAACCGTGTCTCCGAGGTTCGAACGATGATCGACCCCACGACAGCGGAGCGCTGATCAGCCGCTTGGCGTCGTAGATCCCAGACCCATCAGGAGAGCTCGCGGCGGCCTCCCCTCAACGCGCCAGCGGCAAGAGCCTCACGAGCGCGAGGTGGGTGGGCCAGTAGACGAACACCGGGAACGCGACGATGATCATCGCCAGGTAGACCCTCGGCGAGAACCGGCGTTGGGGTTTGCTGCCGGGCCCGAAGACCCAGTTGATGTTCTCTCTCGGGTTCGTCAGCGTGTAGCAGACGAGGAACAAGACCGTTCCGAGGACGGTCTGGACCAGTAACGCCCTCGAGTCGTAGCCGATCTGCGTCAACGTCCCCACCAGCAAGACGGGCAATACCACGTGGAAGAGCGACAGTCCTCGCAAGTAGCGGGGCAGGCTCGCATCGAACATGTAGGTCGCCATCCCCAGCGGGGCTCGCCCGGTGAGCATGCGCGCAAAGAAGTCGAGATTCCAGAGCATCTCGGGTAGCGCGACCGCGACCGTCAGGGCGCTCACGATGAGCGGGCTCTCTGCCCACAATCCCGGCACCATGCCCAGAAGCGCCACGTCCGAGAACCAGAGGAAGTTCGCCGGGCCGTAGTGCTTGAGATAGATCGGCACCAGGACTGCGACGAACATCGTGTAGACGAGCTTGATCCAGAGCGCAAGCTGCGTCGCGTCGCTGGTCACCGACGAGGATTCTGCGCTATCGACGTCGACGGCCGCTAGTGTTTTGATCGGAGGCGATCCGATCGCGACCCCTCAGGTGCGGTCGGCGTCTCGAGCCTCCTCGTCGGTCTGTTGCTCGGTTCGCCAGCGCCGGCGGTCTCTCGCGCTCAGAATCTCGTCGGACGTGATGACTTGAGCATTGGGAGGCCGCTCGACGCCCAGCGGGCGCGCCAGCTCGTCCACGATGTCCTGATCGGGCGTGGCGACGCTTCCCCCGACGGCCTCTTCTCCCGAGCTCTGCGCGCGCTGCCAGTCCGCGTCGACGTCCCCGCCACTATCAGTGGGGCTCACACCGTGATGCTCGGTCAACTCACGCAGCAGCTCGCTCGTCGCCGACCCACGCTCCAGGTCGGAAGACGGCCGCTCGGCGCGTTTCGGACGTGCCGTCGACTTGGGGCGAGAGCGCGTCTGGCTCTTCGGTCGTTTTTTCGCTGCCTTCCTGGTCTTTTTCATGGCCGGGCTACTTCTTCGACGACGCCATCAGCGCCGCCAACTCTTGCAGCGGCGGCTCATAGGTCTCGCTGAACGTCGGGAATGCGTGGACGACATCCGCCAGCACATCGATCGTGATTTGCGCCCGGATCGCGAGAACGGCCTCGCCGATCCATTCCTCGGCATGTGGGCCGATCGCCGCGGCTCCGATCAGCGTGCGCTGCCACCGATCGGCAACGAGGACCAGCTGCCCCGACTTCAACCCCGTCGCATCGGCACGGGCGGTGTGACGCACCTCCATGGATGCGGTCGCGACGTCATGCCCTCGTTCCCTCGCCTTGTCCGACGAAAGCCCCACGCACGCGACGGCCGGCTCCGTATACACGCCGCGTGGGATCGCTCGGTAGTCCGCGCGCGCCTCACGTCCCAGCAGATTCGCCGCGATGACGCGGCCCTGATACTTCGCCGCGTGTGTATAGAGGGCGATGCCCGTGATGTCGCCCGCCGCCCACACGTGCGCCTGGCCTCGGACCCGGCACCGCTCGTCCACCTCGAGGAACCCGCCGCCTCCAGGTCGGATGTTCAGGGTCTCCAGGCCCAGTCCTTCCAGTCGAGGAGAGCGTCCGGTGGCGACAACGAGCCGTGTCGCGGTCAGCCGCGTCCCGTCGCTCAGGAAGACCGCGGCGTCCCCTCGCAGCTCCGCCCGGACGACTTTGCCGCCGAGACGCACGTCGATAGCGTCCTGGCGAAAGACGTCAGCAAGAGCGGCGGCCACGGCTGGTTCTTCCTCCGGGATCAACCGCGGCGCCCTCTGCACGATCGTGACCTTTGAACCGAACCGCGCTAGCATCTGAGCGGTCTCGCATCCCACCGGTCCGCCGCCGAGCACGATCACGGAGTCGGGAAGCTCGGTTGCCGTGTAGACGTCCTCGCTCGTCCAGGTCGCCTTGCGGTGGAGTCCCTCGATCTCGGGAATGTCGACCGCGCTGCCGACCGCGATGACGAGGTCGATCCAACCGATGGCTCGCCCGTCGATCTCGACGACGCCTGGACGAACGATGCGCCCGCGCCCGCGATGGACGGCGATGCCGAGCTCCTGGAGCTCTCGCACCCTGCCGGAGTCGTCGAGGCGGTCGGCGATCTCGTGGCGTCGCGCCGCCGCGGCGCGATACGCGACTCGTCCATCGTCCAGGCTCAGCGGATGACTCACCGCGCCGGCCGCCTGGGCCACCGAGATCTGATGGCGAATTTCCGCTGAGTGAAGCATCGCCTTGCTGGGCATGCAGGCGAAGTAGGGACACTCGCCGCCAACGAGTCTTTCCTCGACGACCGCCACCGATTTCCCGTTTTCCGCCAGGGTCATCGCCACGGTCTCAGCCGCCGAGCCGCCCCCGAGCACCACTGCGTCGTAGGTTTCCATCCTTGGCTGATCGTCCACCGTAGCGCCCGGCGGCGTGGGCGAGGGAAGGATTTACCGTGTAAATGTGTCTCGCGTCACTAGCCGTCAGGCACGGCGCGGCCGTCCGGCGACCACGCGATAGAGGATGAGTAACACGATCGATCCGACGACGGCCATGATGAAGCCTACCGGATCGCCCTCTCGGTACAACCCGACCGCTCGCCCGAGATACCCGCCAAGCAGCGCCCCCGCGACGCCCAGCAGCACGGTGACGATGAAACCGCCGGGATCGCGTCCAGGCATCACGAACTTTGCCACGATTCCGACGATCAAGCCGAAGATTATCCAGCCGATGACACTCAATTTCTCCTCCTGCGCTCCTCGTCAGGCCAGGCGAAGCAGTAGCAGTTGCCGCCGAACGAGCTCGGTCGTCACGCCGTAGACGATGTGCAACCCGAATTCTTCGGCTTCTTGACGAATGGGCCGACGCGTCGGAGGGTTCCCGAGACCCAGCGCGGGAACGGCCACGACGTGAGCCCCGAGCCAGACGGCCACACCGAAGGGAAATCCGACCGCCGCGGTCACTCTCGGCACGATCTCCGCAACCGCGCCATAGAACGCGCCGACCGCCGCGCCGAACGCATAGTGGACGATCGAGCTGGCCCGCGGCTCCTGGTCCTCGGTCAAGTCGTAGCCGACTTGCCTCGCGATTGCGGATGCGACCTTGATCGTCGAATCCTTTTCCTGTGATGCGGGCGCAGCCTCGGCCTTGGGGGCGATTGCCCTCGCGACTCGATGGGCGAGGCTCATCGCGCCGGCCGCCACCAGACCGCCGACCATGCCGAGAAGAGCTCCGCGCATGAGGTGGCTATCACCGGTCATGACACGAATGTCGTGCAAGGGACGTGCCCGAACGAATTCGGCCGCTGTGGCGCTCCTACAGGAACGTCATCACGGTTTGGCACTGATCCACTCCGACCTTTCGAGAAACGCCGAGGTTACACGATGTGTAAAGAAAGGACCCGTAGTTTCTCCACGCTCTCCAGCTTCATCGTTCGCCTCTGGTGTGTATCGGCTGGAAATTCCCGCGGCCCCACGTCGCTGTCGAGCTGGCAGCGTCCTTGCTGGATCCGCGTCCGGGTCTACAGAGATCTCATACCTTGGAGAAGCATATGAGGCGAATCATCCTAGCGGGGACACTAGTACTCACCGTGTTGGTCTCGACCGGCCTCGCCGCGGCCGACGACGTGCAGGGTAGGGTGAAGGCTATCGAGATGACGCAGAAGGTCATCACGCTCGACAACGGCACCAAGCTCTTCTGGACGGACGACGTCCCCACCGCCGACCAGCTCCAGTCGGGCGACCTGGTCAAGGCAAGGTACGAGCAACGCGGCGGTCGATTCGTTCTCACCGAGATCGAGATCGTTGTGTAGTGGGCGGATGGACGAGATGCCGGGCAGTCGGCGTCTCGTCCACCGGCCACGATGCTCTGGCTATCGTGAGCTTTTCCTTCTCGGACTCGAGCCTCCGGCCAGTCGGCTACCAGCGCTGGCGTAATCTGCTCTTCATCCACTGGCCCGTGCCCGGCGCGGCGCTGCGTCGTCTCGTGCCACGTCAGCTCGACCTGGATCTCTACGACGGTCAAGCCTACCTCTCGTTGGTCCCGTTTCTCGTCGCCGAGTCTCGACCACGGGGGATACCACGCGCGCTGGCCACTCGGTTTCTGGAGACGAATCTACGCACGTACGTGCGAGCCGCCGATGGCGAGGCCGGCATCTACTTCTTCTCGCTGGACGCTTCGTCACTCCTGGCCGTCAGTGCCGCGCGCCTCCTCTACGGATTGCCTTACTTCCCGGCCGTCATGTCCGTACGAACCGAAGGGCCTCGGACGGAGTACTCGTCGCGCAGACAGGGCGCGCGAGACGCCCAGCTGGACGTCGACTGGGTGGTCGGCGCCTCCGTCGGGAGCGCGCCCGTCGGCACACGAGATCATTTCCTGATCGAGCGGTACAACCTGTACGTCCGGCGCGGTGGGGCAATCTATCGCGGAAGGGTGCGTCACCGCCCCTATCCGCTCCGAGAAGTCACCGTCGAGCAGCTATCCGAGACGTTGCTCGGCGCGGCAGGCCTCCCCGCGCCGATCGATTCGCCGGTGTACCACCACTCGCCGGGAGTCGACGTAGACATCTTCTGGTTGGAGCGCATCGGGCTGCGCGAGCCTCACCGGGTCTCGGTCGACGTTCTGAGTCGGCGGCGTGCGATGAATTGAATGCGGCGATGGTCTGCATCGCGGCTACTCGGTGCTTCCTGAGCGCTCGGCCCTCAGATTCGATGCGGGCGGGTTAGTCACAGCACGGTCGGCCTTCGGGCCTTGCCCGGTCGCCGCCAGTCGAGCGCGGAGCTTCTCGAAGTCTCCGGTAAGCGCGCTCAGCTCCTGATCCGTCAGCTCCTCCAAGCGCACCATCCCGGTCCGGGCTCCCTTGACCGCGCGAATGAGCTCGTCGAGCTTCAGCTGGATTGCGCGCGCGTCTCGGTTCTGGGAGTTCTGGATGATGAAAACCATCAAAAACGTGATGATCGTTGTCCCCGTATTAATCACGAGCTGCCAGGTATCGGAGAAGTTGTAAGTTGGGCCGAGCACACCCCAGACAAGGATCGCGACGCATGCTGCCAGAAACACTTCCGCCGAGCCGACGATCTCCGAGCTGCGGCGCGCGAATCTTCGAAATCGCTCGTGCATGGAGCTTCGACGATGCACACTACGTACCACATGCGCGATCGGGGCGACTCACCGGCCCAGGTCGCGAGGGCGATGACACACCCTGGCCGACTCGTTCCCCGTGCACCACGTCATACCGCTAGCCGGCAGCGGCCATGAAATCGACGTCGTCGATGCGATCGTCAGGTGGTCGAAAGCGCCGGCAGGTTCTGGCGCAGGGTCCAATAGGCGGCCCACGGGTCGGCTTTGAGGTCGGCCAAGCGTCGCGGAAGGCTCGCGATCGTGTAGTGATCGGAACGCAGCCGCGGCGTGAGCTCGTCCCACGCGAGCGGCACGGAGACCGGCGCCTCTGGCGTAGCGCGCGTCGAGAACGCGGCGATGCTGGTCGCGCCGCGCGTGTTCCGCAAGTAGTCGATGAAGATCTTGCCCTTTCGTTCCGCCTTGGCCATACGGGCCACGTACGCCTTGGGTTCCGCGTGCTCGAGGTCCTCGGCCAGACGGCGGGCGAAGGCGCGGCACTCGTCCCAGGTCGCGCTCGCGCGCAACGGCACGACGACGTGCAGCCCTTTGCCGCCGGTGGTCTTCAAGAAGCTCTCGAGCCTGACCGTCTGTAGACGCTCGCGGACCAGGCGCGCCGCGTCGGCGACGCGGCGCCACTCGACGCCGGGGCCGGGGTCGAGATCGAACACGACGCGGTCCGGTCGCTCCAGGTGCTGCACGACCGAATTCCACGTGTGGATTTCGAGTATTCCGATCTGGACGAGGCCGATCAGTGCCGGGAGCGAATCGACGACGAGATATTCCCCGGCCTTGGTCTTTTCCTGGATCTTCACCCGGCGGATGGCTTTGGGAGCCCAGGGCCCGCCGTGCTTTTGATAGAAGCACGGTCCCTCCGCACCCTCGGGACAGCGGACGAGCGCCGTCGGACGATCCTTCAGGTGGGGCAGGATCCACTCCGCGATGCTCTCGTAGAAGCGCGCCAGGTCGAGCTTGGTCGTGCCTTGCGCTGGAAAGAGGACCCGGTCGGCGTGCGTGAGCCTCACGCCGGCGACGACCGGCTCGACCGGAGACGCGATCTGCTCGAGAGTTCGTCCGCTCGCGACGCTCTCGGGTCGCGCCTCGAGCACGTTGAACTTCCGTGCCGGGCGCGCCTCACCGTCGCGATGCTTGATCAGGAGCCAGCTACGCTGATCGCTCCGGTCCCGACGTCCGCCGCGGATCTTCGCGAGCACCCAGCTACCGTGGAGCTTCGTTCCCTCGAGAGAGAACTTCAGCGCGCCAGCTCGGTAGGCCGCCTGCGGGTCTCCCTCGGGCCGCCAGGTGCCGCGGTCCCACAGCACGACCGAGCCCGCGCCATACTCGCCTGCCGGGATGGTGCCCTCGAAGCTGGCATACTCGAGCGGGTGATCCTCCACCTGCATCGCCAGGCGCTTGTCGGTGGGATCGAGGCTTGGACCTTTGGGGACCGCCCAGCTCTTGAGGGTGCCGTCGAGCTCGAGACGGAAATCGTAGTGCAGCCGTGATGCCGCGTGCTTCTGGATGACGAATATGCGGTCGCGCTCGCGGCGTGACGGAGACGGGGAGCCCGACGGTTCCGGCGTCTGCCGGAAGTCGCGCTTGCGCCGATACTCGACGAGCCCCGCCTTCGGCACCGGGCGTGCCGAGCGGGGTGTCGCCGTCTTGCGTCGCTTCTTCACCGGTGACGTGTCGCTCGGCGTGGAGCGTCTACGGCTTGAGCTGCCCGCGGATCTCACCGCCCTGATGCTGGGCGCTGTGCACATTGACGTAGAGATCGCCGGCCTTGAACGCCGTATACTGCGCGTCGGTCAGCTTCGCTCCGGGCGGGACGGCCCACCCATTGTCGCCGGTCTTGGTGAGCGGAATGACGACGGGGCCGTTCTTGCCGGCGGCGCCGTTGTGAATGTGCGCCATCGTTCCGGTCACGCCGGTGGTCGTCACGCTGCCACTCACAGTCTTGTCGTCACGAATCGAGATCATGCCACTGCCCGACCCCGACGACGTGACGGGCGGGACCTCCTGGCTCCCGCTCAGCATGACTTGAACGTCCTCGGCCAGAGCGGGGTACGCGGGGCCGATGACGAGGACGCCGGCGGCGATCGCGACCGTGAGCAGCGAGCGTCTGGACATCGCGTGCATCGTCTTCCTTCCTTCCATAGAACCAGGCTTTGATGAGAACCAGGCTTTGATGGAGCTTGTCCTCTCTCGCGACCGTGCTCGCGCCAGTCTTGCTTCAGACAGCATGAGATGTGCCAGTGCTGAAGCCAGCGATTTGAAAGCCCGGGGAAGAAGTTTGTTTCGCTTACGGCGAACGTCTTACACGGTAAGATTTGCCGGTTTCGATCTCCTACGGGCGAACCACGTAAGCCTTACTCATCGACGCCAGGTGCTCTTCGGCAAACGGCTGATCGCACAGGATGGATCGCTCTGCATGCGAGTTGGCGTGGACACTGTTGCTAGCTTGGCTC
>Ga0209152_10001188_pt1 | contig 10530 bp, 9 predicted proteins | sample GraSoiAngelo_107_FD_185873 | JGI IMG/M metagenome (GOLD analysis project Ga0209152, IMG submission 185873) | Grasslands soil microbial communities from the Angelo Coastal Reserve, California, USA - 14_0903_09_30cm (SPAdes) (version 2) | ecosystem: Environmental > Terrestrial > Soil > Grasslands ...
CATATGTCTTGAAAAGCTCTCGGCATGCCTGAAGACGTGCCATGATACGACTAACGCCGCCTTCACTGATGCTTCGATCTTCTCCTGCGAATGACTTTTCGGACTTTGGGCGGCGGGGCGGGAAGGGTCGTGGGCGACAGTTCCTCCGCGGTAACGAAAATCGGTTCAATATCGGTGGGAATCGCCGTCAGGCGATCCAGGGCGTGCTTCACAACCGGCCGGATCACACCCAGGTCGTCCAGCATTTTTTTCGCTCCGTCATAGTTGCCTTCGGCCTCGATGGTGAGCAGGTCGTGATCCAGGTCGCGCACCGCATCCTTCACTTTTGTCATATCCACGCTGAAGGTTCCGTCGCCGTGGGACGCAAACGCGCCTTTATCCAACAGGTAATTAAGCTGCACTGCCATGCCCTTACCGTGAGCGTCACTCAACCCGAAGCGGAGGCTGCGAAACGCTGACGCCAGGAAAGTCACGTACAGCTGGCGCTGCGCCGCTTCGTCGGAGGCCAGCGCATTGCCCAGGCCCATTTCCTTGTTGTGGTCCATCATGTATTGCAGCGCGAAAAGCCCGGTGATGTCGGCTTTGGCTTCTTCGATGGCGCTAAAGAGCTCTTTCAGCTCCTTTCGGGGGTTGGTCTCGCGGCCGTCCACCTTGATCTGATGTGGACCGAGGCCATGCATCAACTCGTGGGCCACGATATGGGTGAAGAAGGAATCGAAGTTCACGTCCAGCATGGCGGTTCTGGTGAGCGTCTTCATCGCGACTGGCACCAGGACGCTGTGAAACTTGGCCTCCTGCACATTCTTCAGCATCACGCGCTTGCTGCCCTTCTGCTGCACGACCCGCTCATCGTTGGGCAGGTTGTAGGCGGCGGTCTGCACGCCATGCGCGCCATCCCCCGCACTGAGAATCTGGTCGACCACGCGGATGGGTGCGGCGGCCCCCAATTTGGGATTGCGGTACTGCGGGTTGATCGGAAGGTTATCCTCAATTTCCTGCAAATGCTTGGCGAAGGCGGAGAGCTTGGCGCTTTCCTTCTCGTCGCGCAAGTTAATGTAGGCTTCGAAGGCGGCCTTGTAGCCGAACAACTCGTCGTTATAGGTCTCGTAGGGGCCGATGGTGATGTCCAGCGGAGCGTCCAGATCCATCCACGCCATGTCGCTCTCGTAGTAGTCGTTGGAGAGAAAGGCATCAGCGCGTGTAGTTAGGAATTTTTTCAACGAAGCGTTATCGGTGAGGCCCGCAGCTTCGCGGAGCAAGCCCGCCGCGCGCGTGAGATCATCTTTGTATTCCTCGTTGTAGGGAACGATCACCATCGAATCGTGCAGCTTCTCGGGAGGACCGAGAAATCCCGTGGGCTTGGGCGCCGGAGTCTTGTAGCGAATGACGGTGAAGAAGCTTTTAGCCTGCTCCTGCTCCTCGGGGGTTAAGGAAGAAAGCCAGTGCTCAAAGCCATCCTTGGTCATGTCCTCCGGATAGAAGTTCGCGACGAGTGGCTTGCGGCGTGGCACTCCCGGAATGAAAGCCTTGTACTCATCAATGTCTGACCAGGGTCCTTTGTTGATCCAGAAATAATGGAAGCGGGCGCGGCCAGCCGGAGTCTTGTCCCTCTCCAGGCGGTGATAGAGAGCTAAGTTGCCGCTCCACAATTGTTTCAGGAAGATGTCATCGAGGACGCGAGCCGCCTCAAGCAACTTGACCAGCGCCTGACGATCTCCAGAAGAAAGCGCCGAGACATCGACCCGCATCGGAGAGGGGGCGAATCGGCTAGCCATCTTGGCTAGTTGCGCCTGGTTCGGAGCCGCCGTCTGTGCTGCAGCAACCCCGGCTGGAATCCCGAGGATCAGCAGAATAAAGATGAGCTTCATAGGAAAACGGATAGCGTCGCACTTCTCGCAACGCTCGAAAACGGACAATGATAACAGGAGAGGCCGTGGCCGCAGAGAGGGCCGCCGATGTACAATCTCCAGAGAGAATCCCAGGAACTCTCGAATTCTTAGTAGCTATTGACCACTGAAGTCCGATGCACCAGCGTTTTTCCCTATTCCTAGCCGTTTGCCTGGCTGCCGTGCCCGCCGCCTTGAGCGCCGATTCGGTGGTGGAGGAAATCATCGCCCGCGTCAACAACCAGATCATTACCCGCTCCGAGTATCTCCGCGAAAAGGAGCAACTCAAGCAGGAAGTGCAGCAGCAGGAACCCGGCAACGCCGACAAGGCGTATGCCGAGCGGGAGAAAGACGTGCTCCGCGGGTTAATTGATCAGGATTTGTTGCTGGATAAGGGCAAGGACCTGGGAATCACGGCGGATACTGACCTGATTAAGCGGCTGGACGAGATTCGTAAGCAGATGAACCTGGAGTCCATGGAAGATCTGGAGAAGGCCGCGCAGGCGCAAGGTGTGTCCTTTGAGGATTTCAAGCAGAATCTGCGCAACAGCATCATTACCCAGAAGGTGATCGGTCAGGAGGTCGGCTCGCACATCCAGGTTAGCAAGGAAGAAGCACAGAAATTTTATGATCAGCACAAAGACGAGTTGCAGCAACCGGAGACGGTTCGCCTGAGCGAAATTCTGATATCGACGCAGAAGGCGGCCGGCGACAAGGCTGCCGCAGCGGATCCCGACCCGCAGCAGCTCGCAGCCGCCGAGGCCAAGGCGAAAGATCTCCTCGATCAGATTCGGAAAGACGCAAGTTTTGAGGAGGTCGCCAAGAAAAATTCGGATGGTCCTACGGCGGCACAGGGTGGAGACCTCGGCGAATTCAAGCGCGGCGTTCTTTCCAAAGAACTCGAAGATAAAACCTTCGCCATGAAGCCGGGCGAGGTTTCCGATGTGATTCGCACTAAGCAGGGGTTTGTAATTTTGAAGGTCACGGAGCACGCGCAGGCGGGTATACCACCACTTAAAGACGTTGCGCCGAAGGTTCAGGAGGCTCTCTACATGCAGAAGCTTCAGCCGGCGCTGCGCGAGTACCTCACCAAGCTTCGCGAGGAAGCATTCATCGACGTCAAGGGAGGCTACGTCGACACCGGGGCCAGCGCCAAGCAGAGCAAGCCGGTCGAAACTACGGTCAAGGAAGCGTCGGCTAAGAAACTCAAAAAGAAGAAGAAGTTCGGCCTGTTTTAGTTTAAGCTGAGCACAAATGGGAACGTGCCAGGGGACTCATTCCTGTGCCCGCATTCCCGTGCGAAGTGACCCGGCATGAAGGACTTCTACATCTCTGACGCTCCCCAGAACGAAAACAAGGTCATAACTTCCACTTTCGTGGTTGCCGTCAAGCAGGTGAAGCCGCGGAAGACGGGGGAGCCCTACCTGGCGCTTACGCTTGCCGATCGCAGCGGGCAAATCGAAGCCAAGATGTGGGACAACGTGGAATCCTGCATCGACGCTTTCGAACAGGACGAGTTCGTCAAAGTCAAAGGCTTGATCAACAAGTACAACCACCGCTTCCAGCTCACCATCCACAAGCTGCGCCGGTTGCAAGAATCAGAAATTGATTATTCCGATTACCTGCCCAAGACCACGAAGGACATTGATGAACTGTGGCGGAAGCTAGTCGAATTCGTGGCCAGCTTCCGCGACCCTTATCTCAAGGCACTGATCCAGGCTTTCATGATGGATTCGGAAATTGCCGACGCTTATCGCTCGGCACCTGCAGCCAAAGCGCTGCACCACGCCTATATCGGCGGTCTGTTGGATCATGTGGTCTCTCTTTTTCAATCCTGCGACCTGGTTTGCCGCAATTACCCGCAGATCAACCGCGACCTGCTGCTGGCGGGAGCGTTCTTGCACGATATCGGGAAGATCCACGAGTTGACCTATAACCGCGCCTTCTCTTACACCACGCGTGGGCAGTTGCTCGGCCACTTGATCATCGAGCTGGAGATGCTGCAATCCAAGGTGCAGCTGGTTCCGAATTTTCCACCCGAGCTGAAAACCCTGCTCGAGCACCTGATCATCAGTCATCATGGACAATATGAGTTTGGCTCGCCGAAGTTGCCCATGTTTCCCGAAGCGCTCATGCTGCACTACCTGGATGATCTCGATTCCAAGATGGAGAGCATGCGGGCCCACTTTGACCGCGAGGCTGGCCAGGAAAATCCCTGGACCAGCTACAACGGATCGCTAGGCCGACCGTTGCTGAACTCGAATAAATTCCTGCATCAGGCGGACGCACCAGCGACTCCGGTTGCCGAGAAACCAGCTGCCACAACCCTGTCTGAGACAGCGGCGTTGCCTGGCTTGGAGCCGAGCAACGGCCACGGTGCCGTCGCGGCAGGTGCATCGCCAGCGCCTGCCGACAAGAAGTAATTCATTCGTTAACTCTGGCCGGTCATTTGCACACTAGATTAGGTTCTGATAAATCATCCGGAGGAGGTCTGTATGCACTCGCGTTGGATCGCCATCACAGCTGGTCTTTATCTGTCATTCGCTCTATTTGCTTGTAGTAACAAACCTTCCGAATCAACCAGCAACAACGAGAATGCTCCTGGCAGCACGGAACAAGCCAAAGGCGAGAAGACCAAGCCAGCTGCTAAGCCTCTGGACGTGCCGGCCGGCACGGTGATCACGGTTCGCCTCGGACAAAGCGTTGGTTCGAAAATCAGTCAGCCAGGACAAACATTTTCGGCGACCGTCGCTAGTCCGGTGGAGGTTGACGGCAAGGTGGTGATTCCCGCAGGGGCCTCGGCGACCGGCACAGTTGTCGATGCCAAGCCTCTGGGCAGGTTCAAGGGTGGCGCCGTACTCCGGCTCAAGCTGGATTCGGTTGAGGTCAACGGCAAAGAGCACCGCGTCGAAACATCTACTTTGGTCCGCGCGGCCAAGGGCAAGGGCAAACGCACGGCGGTGGTGGCCGGTGGCGGAGCAGGCCTTGGCGCTCTGATCGGCGGCCTGGCAGGCGGAGGTAAGGGAGCGGCTATCGGCGCAATCGCGGGAGGCGGCGCGGGCACCGCAGGTGCCGCTTTCACCGGCAACAAAGATATTGTCCTGCCCGCCGAATCGGCTCTCAGCTTCAAGCTGGAACAGCCGCTGGAAATCAAATAGCTGTCAGCCTTTAGCTATCAGCAGCCGTCAGCTTCCCCGGAACAAATTTGTTTTTACTGAAAGCTGAGAACTGATAGCTGAAAGCTTGTCCATGCTCGACTTCTCTCGCTTTCGCTGGCTGACCTTCGACTGTTACGGCACTCTCATTGATTGGGAGAGCGGCATATTCTCCGCGCTGCGCCCGCTCCTGGCCTCCCATGGGAAGTCCCTCGACGATGCTCGCCTCCTAGAAATGTATGGCGAACTGGAGGCGCAGGCGGAAGAGGGACCTTTTCGCAGCTATCGTGAAGTCTTGCGGTCGGTCATACGCAGCTTTGGTCAAAAGCTGGGGTTCACGCCCACGGAAGCGGAGGAGCGCTCCTTGCCCGATTCCCTGAAAAACTGGAAGCCCTGGCCGGACACGATCGCCGCCTTGAACGAGCTCAAGGCGAGATATCGGTTGGCCATCATCTCGAATGTGGATGACGACTTGTTCGCCCCGACCGCACCGCGGTTGCAGGTTCAGTTTGATGGGGTGATCACGGCTCAACAAGCGCAGTGTTACAAACCTTCTCTAGGCATTTTTCAGCTGGCGCTGAGGCGAATTGGCGCCTCACCCGACCAAGTACTCCACGTTGGGCAGAGTGTTTACCACGACGTCATACCGGCGCAGTCGTTGAGCATGAGCACGGTGTGGGTAAATCGCCCGTCGCCGCGGGCGGGAATTGGAGCGGTGAAGCCTGCGTCGGGGCAGCCTGACCTGGAAGTTCCCAATCTGGCCGCCCTTGTCACGGCCGCAGAGGTTGATTCGCGAAGGCAGACGCGCTCGCGGTCATAAAGCATCCTGGGCTACGCGCTCGCGGGAATGCTGACGATTTTCTTCCGGATCGCGTAAGTTACCAGCTGCGCCTTATTGTGGATATCGAGCTTCCTCATGAGGTTGAACTTGTGGGCCTCCACGGTTTTGGCGCTCAGGCCCAGGATGTCGGCAATTTTCTTTACCGAATTCCCTTCTGCCAACAGCTTGATAACTTCACGCTCACGAGGTGTAAGGACCGAATCGGACTTCGCCCGCCCCTCGCGCCCATTGATGCGGAGTTCTTCTACCACTTTCCCCAGCACACGAGCGCTGAAGTAGTTTCCACCGTGGTAAACCTCGCGCACCGCGCCGAACAGTTCCGGCACGGGGGTGTCTTTCAGGACGTACCCCGAGGCGCCTGCTCGGAAGCACTCCATCATGTAATCTTCGTCCTCGTACATGGTCAGGAAGACGATTTTGGTTGCCGGAGTTTCCTTCTTCATCATGCGGACAGCATCGAAGGAGGACAGCCCAGTCATGCCAATGTCCATGAGAACAATGTCAGGCCGGAGTTCCCGAACCTTGGCCAGGGCCTCGGAAGCATCTCCCGCTTCCGCCACCACCTCAAAATCCTGCTCCCCCTGGAGCAGCCGGCTCACACCCTGCCGGAGCAGAACGTGGTCGTCCACGACGAGGCATCTGATTTTGTTCATACCTACACACCTTGGGTAAAAAGTATTAAACCGCGCGCGAGCAAATTAGACAGGCCAGAGAGTTTCTGGAAGTGGCAGCCTAGCAAGCAGAACGGCTGGGACGGCGAGTTAATTCACTCTACTTTATCGTTGCACTTATTTTACTCATTTTGGCTCCTAGGTGCTACTCGCAAATGTTCGATGAGGCGCCCTATGTTCGCCATGCAGCATTTCCGGCCCATCGGATACAATCCAAGATTTACATGCTGCGCTACTTCACGACCGGGGAATCTCACGGCGAGGCGCTGGTCGCGGTCTTGTCCGGCTTGCCGGCCGGTCTTAAAGTCGAACCGGCATTCGTCGATCGCGAACTCAGGCGGCGACAACAAGGCTATGGCCGCGGCGGACGAATGAAGATTGAGCGCGACTGCGCCCACATTCTGTCTGGCGTGCGACAGGGGATGACGATCGGGTCCCCCATCTCCATCCTGTTGGAAAATAAAGACTGGAAGAACTGGCAGGAGTCTCTGCCGGTGGCAGAAGGCGACCCGGCAAAGCACAAGAGGGTAGCATCGCCGAGGCCCGGACACGCCGATCTGGCAGGCGCTCTCAAGTACAACTTCCCTGAGGCTCGTTATGTATTGGAACGTGCCTCAGCCCGCGAGTCTGCGGCGCGGGTTGCCATTGGTGCGCTGGCGAAATTGTTCCTGCGCGAACTCGGGATTGAGGTGCTCAGTCACGTGATTGCGGTCGGAGCAGCGACGATTGGTGATAAGGAGATTCCCTGGGAACAGATCCGGCCGCTCGCCGCTCGCCAAGAAATTCTCCTTAGTTGCGCCGATCCGGAAGCCGAGCAGCGGATGAAAGAAGAAGTGGACAATGTCCTGAAAACCGGGGACTCGGTGGGCGGGGTTTTTGAAGTGGTGGCTCATGGTGCACCTCCGGGCCTCGGCACCTACGCGCAATGGGACGAGCGGCTGGACGCGCTGCTTGCCGGAGCCGTCATGTCGCTGCAGGCAGTTAAAGCGGTGGAGATCGGAGTGGGAGTGACGGCGGCGAGTTCCCCGGGCTCGGCTGTACATGATGAAATAGGTTACGAGAAGGCGTCCGGGTTTTCGGGATTCACGCGTTCCCGAAATCATGCCGGGGGCATCGAGGGCGGCGTTTCCAACGGCGAGGAGATCCGCCTGCGAGGCTACTTGAAACCGATTTCCACCTTGCGCCGTCCCTTGAAATCGGTTGATTTTGCCACTCGCGAGCCGGTGAAAGCCGCTTATGAGCGATCCGATGTCTGCGTCGTGCCGGCGGCGGGGGTTGCCGCGGAAGCCATGGTCGCGCTGAGCCTGGCCCGCTGTGCGTTGGAGAAATTCGGGGGCGATTCCATGGGGGAGACGATCCGCAATTTTCAAGGATACTGCCAGCAAATAAAGAACTACTAGATGATCTACCCCATCGTCAAGTTTGGCAATCCGGTTTTGGAGAAACCCGCCGCGCCTGTCACCGTCTTCGACGAGGAGTTGAAAAAACTGGTAGAGGATATGTTCGAATCCATGTATGCGGCTCACGGGGTGGGCTTGGCCGCGCCGCAGATCGGTATTTCCAGGCGGCTGGCGGTCGTGGATGTCACTTTTAAAGAAGACCCGTGTGCCAAGCTGGTCCTGGTTAATCCGGAGATTCTTCACACCGAGGGGCGGCAGAGCCAGAATGAAGGCTGCTTGAGCATTCCAGAGTTCCGCGAGCCGGTGACGCGCCCGCGCAAGGTCACGGTCCGGGCACAGGATGAGCACGGCAATGTCTTCGAGAAAACCGGCGAGGACCTGCTGGCCCGCGCCTTCCTCCACGAGACTGATCATCTCAATGGCAAGCTTTACATCAGCCATCTCAGCGCCCTGAAACGCGATCTGATGAAGCGCAAGATCCGCAAGCTGATGAAGGCGGGAGAATGGTGAGAAATTGTCATGCTCTCGTAAGTTGTCATCCTGAGCGAAGCGAAGGATCCCTGCATCTCTCTACAGCCGCCCTGAAACCATGAACCTCGTCTTCTGCGGCACACCACGCTTCGCTGTCCCCACAGTGAAAAAACTAGTAGAAGGCGGCTTCGCCGTGCGTCTTCTAGTCACGCAGCCGGACAAGCCGCGCGGGCGCGGCCTTGAACTCGCTCCCTCCGCAGTCAAGGAGTGCGCGTTGGAATTGGGCCTGTCGATCGTTCAACCTGAGAAAATCAAGAACAATGAAGAGTTCCGAAATCAGCTGGCCGCGCTGAAGCCTGCCGCTATCGTCGTGGTTGGCTATGGCCGCATCATCCCGCAATGGATGATTGACCTGCCGCCGCTGGGCAACATCAACCTGCACGCGTCACTTCTGCCGAAGTACCGCGGCGCCGCACCCATCCAGTGGGCGATCGCGTCGGGCGAGACTGTCACCGGAGTGACTACCATGCGCATCGATGCAGGTCTCGACACTGGCGACATCCTGCTGCAGAAGGAAATCCCGATCGCTCCGAACGACACAGCGGAAACTCTGGCTCCACACCTGGCTACTGTAGGAGCTGACCTGATGGTCGATACTCTGAGAGGGCTCGCGGCGGGAACGATCCAGCCAAAGCCGCAAGATCACTCAAAAGCCACGCTGGCGCCGATTCTCAAGAAGGAAGATGGTCTGATCGACTTCAGCCGCTCTGCCATCGAAACCGTCAACCGCTGGCGTGGATTTCAGCCTTGGCCGGGAGCGTATACAAAATTCCGAGGCAAGAACCTGGCGGTGGTTGCAGCAAAATCGTCGGCCGTCGTCGCTCCCATTGGCGAGATCAGGCTACAAGGAGAACGGACGTTCGTCGGCTGCGGCGCCAACACCTCGCTGGAGTTACTGGAGATCCAACTGGAAGGCAAGAAACGAATGTCCACCCGCGATTTTCTACACGGCTATCATTTAACTTCCGGTGAACGGCTCGGATAGAGTCACGATAGAACTTGTGTGGGACGGGTCTTTGACCCGTCCTGGCACCAGTCATCCTCAGCGAAGCTCGGTCGCAGGAAGGGGTCCGGGCTGAACCGCTCGCTCAGGATGAGAACTGGTAAGGGTGGGGAGGTCTGATGCCATGAGCGCAGTGAAGAACACCTCCAAGCCCTCCGTTTCCCCAGCCCGTGCCGCGGCCTTTGACATTCTTCTCCGGATCGAGGAACAAGACTCCTACGCTTCCGAACTCCTGCACGCCTCGCAATATAAGAACCTGTCACCGGTTGATCATGGATTGATGACGGAGCTGGTTATGGGAGTTCTTCGTTGGCGATCGGTTCTGGACAGGGCGATCTGCCAGGCGTCCTCCCAGAAAATTCAGAAACTCGATTGTGAAGTGCTTACCGCTTTACGCATGGCGGTTTATCAATTGCGTTGGCTGGAGCGGATACCCGCACACGCTGCGATCCACGAAAGCGTAGAACTCGTAAAACGCGCGCGCAAACGCTCAGCCGCTCCGTTTGTCAACGCAGTATTGCGCAAGGTGAGCGCCCAGCCACAGCAACCGGTCACCTCGGAGGCCGGTTCGCCGCACGAACTCGCCTCGCGCTATGCGCATCCGGAGTGGCTCGTCGATCGATGGTCGACCGCATTTGGCATCGAGACCCCTGGCCTGATTTGCCGGCATGATCAGCAGATTCCGCAAACAACGATTCCCGTGCGCGATCCGGATGCAGAGCGGGCATTGAAGGCGGAGGGGATTAAACTCTCGGCGGGTTTGCTGCTGCGATCGGCACGCGGCGTGGAGTCGGGTAATGTCACTCAGACGCGGACCTTTCGAGAAGGTGCCATTACGATTCAGGACGAAGCCTCGCAATTGGTTGCCGCTCTGGTGGGAACTGGCTCTCGCATTCTCGACTGCTGCGCCGCTCCGGGAGGCAAAACTTCGATATTGGCGGACCGCAATCCGAAGGGCAGCGTTGTCGCGGTCGAACTGCGTCCGCAGCGCGCGCGCTTGCTGCAGAAGCTGGTTCGTGCAGGAAATGTGAGTATAGTGACTG
>Ga0209152_10001192_pt1 | contig 10499 bp, 7 predicted proteins | sample GraSoiAngelo_107_FD_185873 | JGI IMG/M metagenome (GOLD analysis project Ga0209152, IMG submission 185873) | Grasslands soil microbial communities from the Angelo Coastal Reserve, California, USA - 14_0903_09_30cm (SPAdes) (version 2) | ecosystem: Environmental > Terrestrial > Soil > Grasslands ...
TATTTCTCCTCATCTCTTTTTAATTCTCATCCCCGAGCTTCGCAGTTCGGGCGGCGCGCTTGGGAAGTCTGACCGAGCCTGGCCGGTACCTGGACCTCATTGGGGTCATCACGGGCCGCTCCCGCCGACTTGCTCCAGCGCTACAGCATTCCCCTGAATCGTCTGTGTCCAACCAAAATCGACCTCCCGTTCAAGGTCGCGCCATGGGTCTATCTCCGCCAAACGCTGCGAGCCCTTTTTGGGCAGCTAATTTTGCCTGTTCCGGTCCCCCTTCCACATTTAGAACGGACTGATACTCCAACTTCGCTACTTCCGGGTTCCCTTCATCACCATAGATCCGCGCCAGGTAGACGTGCGACCACGCCAGTACCATGGGATCTTGAGTCGCCGCATGTTCGCCGGCAGTCAGCCGCCCGAACACCTGCTTGGCCCTTGCCGCATCGTGATCCAGGAGTGCCACCAATCCAATTCCGTACCACGCCCGCGCTTGATCCGGATATTTCGTCAGAACTTTCTGAAACGATACCTCCGCCGCGCGCGGATTTTTCTCCGCGATCCGCCGCTCCCCCTCGGTCAGTGCCGTAATGACTTCCGCATCATTCGGCACCGTCGACGGCGCTGCGCTTCTCCGGCGCGCCACTTCCTCGCTCGCCGCCCCGTCCTCCGGCTTGGCGGTCCCGGCTGGCGCGAATTTCACCGCCGCCAGCCGCTTTCCCTCAGCTCCTGCATCGATGGCTCTCACCAGATCCGGGAAAAAGAGCTTCATCGACGGTTCGGAGTTTTCGAATTTGGGCAGCGCCTCGAGGAGCGGTTTCACGAAAATGTACCCATCTTCATCGTCCCGGCTCATCGCCGCTTCCCGTTCGCCAGGCGACATGCGCTTGAGTCTCAGCTCTACCGCCCGCACCGTACATTCCGCAAAGTACGATGCATAATCATCCTTTAACTCAGGCGTCAGACGCGGGGCCGTGGCGGCCTTCTCAAATAGCGAGCGTTTCGCTGCCGTAACGTGCGGATACATCAGGGGCAGTGGATCCAGCAAGAAGTGCAGAAACGCGTGACGTAGGACGTCGGTCGGAACCTCTTCCCCGCCGCTCAGCACCAACGCATAGTGATCCCCAAAATTTCTCACGTTAGTGATGCGTCCCACCAGCGGCTCAACAACGATCGCCAATGTCCGCGGCCCGGACGGCTCGAGGATTTCACGCAAGTATCCCGACACGACGAACACAATCTGCGACACCGGATCATGCAGTCGCTCGACTTCACGGTTATAAATCGGCTGCACTTGCCGCCACAGTTGCCCAATTTTCTGTTCCTGATAATAATTGGAAAGGATTTCGCTGAAACCCTCGAGCGCAATTACTTCCGGTGGCAATTCATCTCGCCTCAAGACTGGCTGAAACGCGGGGGCGGGCCCAGACACCAGGCCAAACCACAAATACCTGGAAAGCGTCGCGCCGGGATCCCGCAGTTCGTGCTGGCGGTAAAATTCCCGCACCGCTTCCACTGCCGGGCCCTGTTGCTGGCGCAAGCGCTCCCTCATCTGCGCCCGGAACGCCGTCCAATTGTCAGAGCTGACGTTCGATTGGAAACCCGCTGCCAACAGCGCGCAGATCGTTGTAAACATGGCCTCGCTGCCGTCCACACTCACCGTGCCCGGCGGCGTGGTCCTCACACGCGCCGGTGGTGCAGGCGCCTGCGCTGGTGGGGGCGATTTGGTTTGTACCTGCCCTGGCATTGGTGCGGGCGCCTGGGCCTGTCCTGCCGCAGGTAACGCCGTCACCGCGCACAATCCATACAGCACCATCTGTCGTTGAAGTCTTTTCATGCCTTTTGCCGCAGTCCTCACTCCGGCCTGTTGACGTTTCTATCTCCGCCTGACGCGGTTTCTCCGCACGGAAGGGCATATCTCCGGAGTGCCCTATGTCCTCTCACAATGCTACGGCATGTTGCCAATCTACAAGCCCCCAACGCACTCCGTCAAGGAATCCCGTTTTTTCTCCTCGAACTCTCCAGTTGGTCCCCGCGTCTCCGCCTGATCCTTGCTCTTCACCTTTGAGGTCCAGCACTCAGCCAGGACAACGCTTGCGCTCTGACCTGGGCTTCTGCTAACAGTGGAGATGCTCCCCGGCCCTGCGCGGGATGGCCCACTCCTATGATTCGGCGTCTCATGGCAAAAATGCAATTTATTCTCGGACTCTTTCTGGTCACCGCGGTTCACTCACATGCTCTTTGGGCGCAACTGGTCCGTGAGAACACCGCGCCGCAGCCGCAAGTCTCTGCCCGGCCAGACTGGCAGAACTCCGCTTCTGCACAAACACCCACGGGCAAAAAACGCCTTTTCCAGGAAGTGCAGTTGACCGGCGAAGACTTCTGGATCGACACCAGCATGGACATTCAAGCTGGCGAACACGTGCTCATCACCGCCACCGGTAAGCTCCGTTACGCCGACGCGAAGGACGACAACGGCCCGGACGGCCTTCCGCGCGGGTTCAGCGACCTTCTCCGCGTTCTACCGTTTAATGAAGCCGGGCGTGGCACGCTCATCGGCCGCATCGGCGATAAAGACACCGCGCAGCCTTTCGCCATCGGCGCACACCGCAATGTTCTTGCACCTGTCTCGGGCCGCCTTTCCGTCGGCATCAATCAGACCACGAATGACACCGGTGAGGGCGCCTACGCCGTGCGCATCGAGGTTTACGCACCCGAAGGTGGCACCGCCCGCGTGGTTGCCAGGCAGGTCAGCTCACTCCCTGGCATCGACAACAATCTCTTCTCGAAAATCCCGCGGCGCATCAGCGACAAAGAAGGCCATGCCGGCGATATGGTCAACTTTCTCATCCTCGGATCGGAAGCCACCATGCAGCGTGTCTTCACCACCGCCGGCTGGGTGAGAGTCGACGCCGACGTCAAGGAAACCGTACTCCACGGCTTGATCGGCAGCCTCTCGAAGGAATCCTACTTGACCATGCCCATGAGCCAACTCTTCCTCTTTGGCCGCCCGCAGGACTACGGCTGGGCCCGTGCCGAGCCCATCAGTGTCGTCCGATCGCGCAATCATCTGCGCATCTGGAAAGCGCCGTTCCAGGTCAATGGCGAGACTCTGTGGACCGGCGCCGCCACCCACGACATCGGCTTCGAACGTGATCAGCGCAACAACGGGATCACCCACAAAATCGATCCCGATATCGATCTGGAGCGCAACTATGTGGAAAAAACTCTCAGCTCCACAGGCCTGGTCACCGAAATCTCTCACTTCCTTCCCGACAATCCCATGAAAGAGGCCACCACCGCCACCGGCGGCACATTTCATTCCAACGGCGAAATTGTCATCCTCAAGCTCGACGAGTCCATCCCTAATCCATGAATCGAGCCGCCCTCAGTTTCCCATGAGGCTCCCCGAGGCCCAAGAGCCCATGGACGCTAGTCGCAAAACTAAATTCAGCGAGGTCCTCGACCGTGCGCGCTCACGCGGCCCGCAACCATTACGCGTAACGGCCAAACTAACGGCTGTCATCGTCTCGGCTGAAGAAATGGGGGCCCAACACAGCCGCGTTGGCAACCTCGCGGAGTTCTTTGCCCCCTCACCTCTGCGCGATTCCCCATTGCAGCTGGACGGGCGCAGGCCCAAAATAGCACTAGGCATACCGCTTTCTACTTCGCCGCTTCCAGTTCGAGCACAATCACACGATCCACTTCTTGCGGTTGCGGCTCCGGCAGTTTCAGTACCAGTCCTCCCTTGACGGCGCTGAACTCGACAATGCCTCCATCGCGCAACAACCGCGCCGAGTGAACTGGCCGTGGCATCGCCGGCAGCGCGAGCACCGGAACATTCCAGTCCAGCACGTGAAGATAAACTGTCGAGCCGCGCTGCGTCGTCACGCCCCACGGTCCCGCCGCAACTGGCCCTCCTCGCGTTCCGTAAATCGAATCTCCATACTGCTTCGTCCAGCGCCCCACTTCCGTCAAGCGCTGCACAAACTCGGGCTGAATTTCGCCGCTCGGCATCGGCCCCACATTCAAAAGAAAATTCGCATTCAATCCCGCCGCACGCACAAGGTATCGAATCAATTCAGCCGTGCTCTTGAAGTGCTCGTCCGTCAGATTGAAGCCCCAGGAATTATTCATGGTTTCCGCGGTTTCGAGCGGCAGCGCACTGACGGATTGTTCAGCGTTGAAACCTGTGGTGTGCTGGCCTGGCAAATCCTTCTCAAACATCTGGAAGTCCTCTCCGGGAAACGGATTCTTATGATGATTGCTGCCAACCATGGCCTGCGGCTGCAGTTGATGAATCAGCGCGTACGTGCGGGCAAGTTGCCAATCCGCGTCCGGCTTGTCCCACATTCCGTCGAACCAGATGCCGCCAATCTCCCCATAGCTCGTCAGCAGCTCGCGCAACTGCCCGTCCATGAAATTCAGGTACGCATCCCAATTCCCAGAATCCGGACGGCCCGTGCTATGTCCCGTACGCCCGCGCGGAAAATAATCCGGTGAATGCCAATCAAGTTGTGAGTGGTACAAGAACAGTTTGATGCCCTGCTTGTGACACTCCGCTGCGAGCATCCCAATCACGTCTTTGCCGTACGGCGTTCGCGCCACAACATTCCAATCCGTCAAGCGCGAGTCGAACATGGCGAATCCGTCATGGTGCTTGGAGGTTATGGTGATGTAGTTCATGCCCGCGGCTTTTGCCAGCGCGACCCACGCCGCAGGATCAAACTTGACCGGATTGAAAAACGTCGGCACCTTCGCGTAATCCGTTCTATTGATCGGCCGCGTCTCCATAATCCATTCCCCATCGCCCAGCACGCTATACACCCCCCAATGAATAAACATTCCGAACTTCGCGTCCTGGAACCATGCGCGCGCTTTCAGATTCTCAGGAGTAGGCGTGTATCTTTGTTGCGACGTTTGCGCTTTGGTGGCCTGCGCTTCCGCGATTGTTGAGCATAGAATTGCGGCTGCAAAAGACAGTGATCGTAAACGTAGTAGCTGCGACTTCATGGAGCCCCTCCGCGGAAAATAGCGACGCGAAAATCTCGAGCGCGTTGAATTCTAATGAATAAGTGGACGAAGTCGAGAGATATTCACAACTGTCGGGCCGCTCTTATGGGAGTCCAAGCTAGGGAAGGAGTAAGTGGATTTGACGGCGAGGCGCGGCTCGCCGGTCTGCTGCGGATTCGCCGCGGCGAGACTTACACACTGGGTCCCCGCGTTGTAAATAGTGAAGACATCGCTGTCCGGACGCCCGTTGTAACGCAAGCAGAACTTGCACTCGCGACCAGTGTGGCTGAGCGTCGTCCAGAAGCAATCGTCTCCCCCTTTACATGTTCACGTGTAATCCATTTCACGAGCCTTCCCTCCAAATCCGACATGGATTCACATGGATTCACTTGGCCCGCGCCTTATTCTCTCATTTGGAGTATGATTCCGCCCCGGCCAGGATCCAACCCGGACCAAGGAATCGCTCAGGAGGTGGCTCATGGTCATCGCCAAGCCAGTCAACGAAGCGGGCAGAATTGCCGCTTTGGAGAAATACGCCATCCTCGATACCGACCCCGAACAATCGTTTGACGACTTCACCTTGCTAGCCTCGTTTGTTTGCAGAACGCCTATCGCGCTGATTTCTCTTGTCGATGAAGACCGCCAATGGTTCAAATCACGAGTGGGTATTGATGCTTCAGAAACATCACGCGACATCGCTTTTTGCTCTACTGCGATTTTGCAATCCGATCTCTTCGTGGTCCCCGATGCGCTCTTGGATGAGCGCTTTCGCGACAATCCCCTGGTCGCTTCCGACCCGTACATCCGCTTCTACGCCGGCGCTCCCCTTATCAACGAAGACGGCTATGCCCTGGGCACGCTCTGCGTCGTCGACCGGTCGCCGCGCGAACTGGCGCCCGAGCAAAGAGAGGCCCTCAAAGCGTTAAGCCGCCTGGTTATTGCTCAGCTCGAATTCCGTCGCAATTTGCTTCTGTTGAAAGAAGCTCTTACCGACCGCACCAAGGAAGAACACGAACGTCAGCGCGAACTGGTCCACGTCCAAGAAACCCTGATGCGCGTGATGGGACTGCGCCAACGGTGAGCCTTGAGACTTCTGCTGGGTGGCATAGTATTACTCCCCATGTGAGTAAGGGAGGGAAGGTTGGCCGAGCGTCCGGCTCGACAAATGTAAAGAGTCTCTTTATCTGCATGTCGCCTTGCGTTGCAGGGGTGTTATCCTCTCTCCTCGTGCGGCCATGAAAAAGAAGCGAACGCTGAACATACTCACCAGTTGCGCATTCGTTCTCGTTCCATCCTTGATCGTCACCACTGCCGGGTTGATCGCGCGCGCGGCAAACGCGCCGCCACAAAGCGATGTATCCGGCCAGGAGCAGCAAGACTGGCCGGACTACGGCGGCGCGCCCGAGAACAATCATTATTCCAAGCTAGCGCAAATCAATCGCAGCAACGTCAAGCGCCTGGCCGTCGCCTGGAGCTTTGACACACGGGAGCAAGGCGGTCTTCAGACAAGCCCCATCATCGTCGAGAGCGTACTCTACGGAATCACGCCGACACAAAAGATTTTCGCGTTGGATGCCGCGACAGGTAAGCCGTTGTGGAAGTTCGACTCCGGAATGCGTGGAACGCAACCGGACCGCGGGCTCGCTTACTGGGCCGACGGCAAGGACAAGCGCATTCTGGTTGGAGTAATGAACTTTGTGTACGCGCTAGACGCCACCACCGGCAGTCCGATTGCGTCCTTTGGAGACCACGGCCGAATCGACCTGCGTGAAAATCTTGGCCGGGAGCCTGCCAGCTCTGTGTCTGTGGATCTGACCAGTCCAGCCGTTGTATACAAAGACCTGCTGATCGTCGGCGGGCGCAACCCCGAGACTCTTCCCGCGCCTCCCGGCGACATTCGAGCCTACGACGCTCGAACCGGAAAGCTGCGCTGGTCGTTTCACACCATTCCACGTCCCGGTGAATTTGGCCATGACACTTGGCCGAAGGATGCCTGGAAGACCAGCGGCGCGGCGAACAATTGGGCCGGGATGGCGCTCGATCCCCAGCGCGGGATTGTCTATGTTCCGACGGGCTCCGCCGCATTTGATTTCTACGGTGCCGATCGCAGCGGTGCCAATCTCTTCGCCAATTGTCTGATTGCCCTGAATGCGCAGACGGGCGAGAGAGTCTGGCATTTTCAGGGAGTCCGCCACGACATTTGGGATCGCGACTTTCCTTCACCGCCCGCCCTCGTCGCCGTGAAGCGCGACGGAAAAGAAATTGATGCTGTAGCGCAAACAACAAAACAAGGCTTCGTCTATCTCTTCGACCGCTCCAATGGAAAGCCTCTTTTCCCCATTGCGTCCCAAAAATATCCTCCGAGCACTGTGCCCGGCGAAGTTGCCGCCCTCGAGCAGCCGCTTCCCACTCGCCCCGCGCCCTTTGCGCGCCAGCTTCTCACTGAGGATCTTCTGACCGCGCGCACGGCGAAAGCACATCAATGGGCAGTGGAAAAATTCAAACAATTCCGCAGTGCAGGGCAGTTCATTCCTTTCAGCGTCGGGAAGGATACGGTAATTTTTCCTGGCTTCGACGGTGGTGCCGAGTGGGGCGGCCCCGCCGTGGACGCTGAGACCGGAATCATGTACATCAATGCGAATGAGATGCCCTGGACCGGCGCTCTCGCCCCCAACACGGCCGAAAATAGCCCACGCGCCATCTATATGAGCCAGTGCAGCATCTGCCACGGAGAAAAGTTGACGGGTTCCCCTCCCGCGATGCCTTCCCTGATAGGAGTGGGCAATCGGCTGACTCCCGCGCAGATTGCAACGGCCATCAAGAACGGAAATGGACGAATGCCGGGCTTTCCAAATCTGACCGAGGATCAAAACGGCGCGCTGGTCAGCTTTTTGCTGAGCGGTGAAAGTAAAGAGCTCGCAAGCTCCGCACCACCTCCGGAATCCATGCCGTATCGCTTCACCGGCTACCACAAGTTTCTCGACCCGGAAGGATATCCCGCCGTAGCTACTCCGTGGGGCACTCTAAACGCCATCAATCTGAACACCGGTGAATATGTCTGGAAGATCCCGCTGGGTGAATACCCAGAACTCGCCGCGAGGGGCCAAAGGAACACCGGAACCGAGAACTACGGTGGTCCGATCGTCACCGCTGGCGGCCTGGTGTTCATCGGGGCAACCAACTTCGACAAAAAATTCCGCGCCTTCGATAAATCTAACGGTGAGCTGCTCTGGGAGGCGATTCTGCCCTTCTCCGGCAATGCCACGCCGGCCACTTACGAAGTCAACGGCCGCCAATTCGTCGTCATCGCCGCGGGAGGCGGCAAGGACCCGAAATCATCTTCCGGTGGCGTCTACGTCGCCTTTGCTCTGCCTCAGGAATCACCGAACACAACTTCCGGCCCACCGTTGAAGCACTAGTTCCAATTCAGGACGACAACTCTCGGTGGACTTTTCCGTTCCTCTCCATCGCTAACAAGCCGCTCGCGCTTCTAGAGCCCCTCGACTGCCCGATTAGCCTACCTGTTCGCCAGCAGCGCGCTTAGAAGACTAGCGAGCCTTGACTCCTGACGCAGAACTGTCTCCGGATGTGCCGCACCGCCATCCCTCTCGGTCAGCTCCGCGAGCTGTGCCGCCAAATGGCGCACTGCCACATCGTTTGGTACATAGGTTCGATCCGTGGGTGTAATCGCCTCCCAGCCCGATTCTGTGCGGCGCAGCTCCCAGCGAACTTTTTCGCGTCGCCGCTTATAGTCCGTTTCTCCACCCGCGATAGTCGCTCGAAAATCTATCTGCAGACGGGCCCATCCGTGGTCCCCTTTGATTTCCAGACGCTCCACCTGGAGCCGCTCAAAGATGATCACCGGCAGCGCCAGTCTTGTGGGGTCACTCGTACGCAAGACACTTCCCGAGGCGTTGCTCAATTCAGAGATGCCTTCAGTAACTTGGCTGATCGTTGGTTTCTTGTTCTCCGGAGTGATGATGATGCTTTGCGGAACCTCAAAGGGAGCGGCTGCAACTGCCGGTGCCGGCAAAGCCGGTGAACCAGGGACTACCTTTGTCCGTTCCGAAGCCGTCTTCGGTGGGCGATGAGAGGCGGAGGCCATCACAGGGAATCGCTCCTCGATCGCCGGCGCAGTGACGTGCCGCCTTGCAGAATCTGCAGCTACTGAGGAAGCCGGAGCCTTGGCGGCGGTCAGAGTCCCGGTGTTTTCAACTTTGTACCGGTAGAAGTGCGGTCTTCCGCGCGACTTCCAGTAAGTTCCCTCGTAATCCTGGGCCTCCAGGCCCGTACTCACTAGGCTGTAAAAGCTATGCTCCCGCGGGTCCAGGATAATGCCCACATGGCCTGGCCATGCAATCAAATCTCCCGGCTGCGGGTGTCTCACCCGCTCAAAATTCTCGTTCCCAGCATACAGTTCGAAGGAGCTCGCATACGGGTACTCAAAACCCGCGTTGAGATACATCTGATGAACCAGGTGAGAACAGTCTTGCGCACCGCGCGTCGGTTGGTCCTGATCCTGCACGGCATACACGATCGCCCGCCCTCCCTCCGCACTCAGCAATCGGGAATTCGACCCCGATCCCTGCGATGCCGATGTAGCCTGAGCCTTTGCGAGCGAGCCTGCGGCCATACAATAGCCTGCCAGGCATGCCACGAGCGCAAAACTGCGCGCAACTCTCCAGCGGAACTCCGTCGTCGCGTTATCCATCGCTCCTTCATCCTTGGCAGGTGCCCGGAGATAGTTTCCCCTTCTCTTAGGATCCATTTAGGACTGGGGGTTGCAATGGAACTTGCCCTGGGCGTAATTGGCCAAATGGCCAGTCGCAGCTAGCTGTGGAAAGCCGCTGTCCTTCGCAGGCTGAACTCCCGAAGAGGGCTGGAGAGGCTCCGAAGTACTCCTTAGTTGACCGTTACTTGGACCGTTATAGAGTGGCTGAGGTTGCCCGAAGTTCCCGTGATCGTAAGCGTGTAAGTTCCCGCAGGAGTACCTGGAGGCGCAACGGTGAGTGAGGCCGTCTTGGTTACGCCAGCATAGGACGCAGAAATAGTGACCGGAGTGGACGTGGTCACCGCGCTGGTGCTCACCGTGAATGTCGCACTGCTGGCTCCCGCAGCAACAGTCACGCTCGCCGGGACCGTTGCCGTAGACGTGCTGCTGCTGGTGAGGGTGACGGCTGCGCCGCCAGCGGGTGCTGGCCCGCTCAGCGTTACCGTGCCCGTGGAGGATTGCGCGCCCCCAGTCACAGTCGTGGGATTCAGCGTCAGCGTGGAGAGCGTAGGAAGGGCTTGCGGCGCTACGGTGAGTGAGGCCGTCTTGGTCACGCCAGCATAGGACGCAGAAATGGTGACCGGCGTGGACGTCGTCACCGCGCTGGTGCTCACCGTGAATGTCGCACTGCTGGCTCCCGCAGCAACAGTCACGCTCGCCGGGACCGTTGCCGTAGACGTGCTGCTGCTGGTGAGGGTGACGGCTGCGCCGCCAGCGGGTG
>Ga0209152_10001196_pt1 | contig 10483 bp, 10 predicted proteins | sample GraSoiAngelo_107_FD_185873 | JGI IMG/M metagenome (GOLD analysis project Ga0209152, IMG submission 185873) | Grasslands soil microbial communities from the Angelo Coastal Reserve, California, USA - 14_0903_09_30cm (SPAdes) (version 2) | ecosystem: Environmental > Terrestrial > Soil > Grasslands...
AAGGGGAACGGCGAAGACGTGAAGGTTGTGCAAGAGTTAATGCGGCACGCAAATATCTCGGTCACCCTGAACGTCTACGCGCAAGCAATCACGCAAACGAAGCGAGACGCGCAGAGCCGAGTTGTGAGTTTGCTGCTCGACAAAAACGAAGAAAAACCAAGCACCGAGGCTTATCGGACTGTAACGGACCTACAAAATTCTGGAGGGGATTTGCAAGTGATTGATAAGGTTGGCGTCCCCGACGGGATTTGAACCCGTGTTACCGCCGTGAAAGGGCGATGTCCTAGGCCGGGCTAGACGACGGGGACTCGTTGACTCAATTGAGTTTAACAGGTTCCTCGGTGCCTTGCCCGCTTTGTACTGCGGTACAAATCGAAGGCAGGGGCAGCAAGAGGCTTGCCGCAATTGCTCTGGATGCCCCAACCGTATTCTCAGGCAGTGATCGTCTGGCTGAGCACGGGACCAGCCGCTTGTTTTGCTGTGCGGCCGGTGCCAGCAGGCGCGGGCCGATCCAGGTTGCTTGTGCCGGATCAGCAACAGACCATGAAGCTGTCCTGACGCCACGGTTGCGTGACACTCATCGCTTCAAAGACCACCATCGCTGAGATTGAGGAGTTCGAAATGATTTGCCGGCGCGTCTTCGAAGATGAGTTGCCGGTTGACTTCCACGGAGTTTGTGCGCAGGCGGTGGACTGCGTACCACGCCCCGAGTGTTACTGCGAGAAAAGCGGCTTCGGCCACGGGATCAGCGAGAGCTTTAGCCTCAAGGACGGGTATCGCAACCGTGAAGCCAAAATATCCCAGCGCGCAGGCTATGACATAAACCACGGCTGCAGGGTGAAATGGTGGATAGGTGCAGGTGAACGGCACCTTACTAAAACCAACAAGGAGAGTCTCGGTTAGCAGCAATAGCCAGATTGCCACCAGGCTCCCGTGCAACACAGCAATGAGCCATCCCCAAAAATAGACATAGATCGGAAGAGCAGCCAACAAGATGCATGCTACGAAACACAGCATTATGCGGCGTGCTAAGGCGCCTGCTTCCCGCGCGTGTTCGTCGAGTAGGAAGCGGAAGATCCAGTTGGCTTGAATGTAGGCAGGGATATCAAAGACAAAGCGAATTCCGAGCAGCAGACAGTAACCCAGGATGAGAGGGATCGACAGCAGGTGTGCTGTCGGAAAGCCGGGAACGCCTTTACCACTGAGGGCCGACACCATTTCCTGTGATGCGAAGACCGCCCCTAAACTGAGGAACCCTCCCGTGCACATAGCGTGTGCCTCGTTTCGGAGCACAGTGTTTACCGCAAATCGATATCCTGCTCGCTGAAATGGCGTGCGAAAAATGAAAAAATCAAACACGCGATAGACAACTGATGTCCATGTTCCTACATTTCCGCGAGGGACGTCGGCCAACTCGGGAAGCCGAACGAAACATCTCCGGTAAGCAAGAGCGTAAGTAATTACAGCCACCGCACACACGCACAAAAGCGCGATGAGGGCCAGGTGTCCAATTTCGGCAAGCGCCGGATCGAAGCGTCCGCGCAGTAACTGGCAGAATCCGACGAACCAAGCTGAAGGTAGGAGCCGGACGGGAGAGTGCGGGGAACGGGGCAAGTCCCGGATCATGTCGGGAACCGCAAAGCTGGTTGAGAGCATCGCCAACAGCAGGGCGGCAAGCGCACTGCGAACCAAGAGCGACACTCGGCGGAACAGGGGGTAGGGCAAGACCAGCATCAACAGTCCGGCAGTTGCGAAAACGGCGAAGAAGCTGAAGATGCTTGCCAGTACCACAACCAGCGCATGCACTCCCGCGAACCGTGCCATAAAGCTGAATGTCGGTTGTGCGCCTCCGACAATGAAAGGGAAAAGTATCGCGGAGGCACCGTTTACATCGATAGCACACACGGAGGTCAGGATCAGTACGGCCACCGAATTGGCTAGAAAAATCTTCGACATCGGTACAGGGAGATGCACCAGGTTGTGAAAGTCTCTCCTGTCCGGAAAAATGCTGTCCCACCACCAGACAGCAACTCCGCCGGCGACCGCCATCGAGAGCACGATGAAAAAATACTCGTCCGGGAAGGCGGCGGCCAACGGGTCGAAGTTAGTTTGGCCCCGCAACCACTGGAGAAATGAACCGTATTTGTCGAACAGGAAAATAGAGGCGAAGCCGCCGGGAATGGCCAGCAACGCCAGTACAACGCCGAAGTTGATATTCAGCTCTTCGTCCTCGCTGGCGTTGCTGCCGTGGACAATACGATCGATCGAGAGCCTGACAAGCAGAGGGAACGGCTTACGTGCATACGCGTTCCATTTGGCCGCCAGCGAAGTCAACCGCATCATGCTGCCCTGATGACCTCGAGGATGTCCCGCGTTACTTTGTCGGGGTTAACATCCTCAACAAGGTGGTGGAAGGTACCCTCCAGGGACGAGTGCCCAATGCGCTTCTGAATTTCGCCGGTTGGTCCGGACGCGACGACTGTGCCCTTACGAAGTATCAGCACGTGGGAGCAGACGCGCTCGACTACCTCCAAGACGTGTGAGCAGTAGAAAATCGCTTTCCCCTGCTCGCCTAAGGCACGAATCAGGTTTTTGAGAATCAGAGCGGAAGAGACGTCAAGCCCGGAAAGCGGCTCGTCGAGAACCAGCACTTCCGGGTCGTCCAGAAGTGCGGCAATCAGAAGCACTCGCTGGCGCATACCCTTGGAATAAGATGCTATTGCGGAATGACGGCTGGGGTACAGAGAAAGCAGAGTTAACAAGCTGTCGATTTTCCTGCCGAGCCGCGGCTGCGGAATTCCGCGCAGAATGCCCACCATTTCTAGGTACTCCCGCCCGCTAAGGTAAGGATACAAATTCGGCTCCTCCGGAACATATCCCAGGTTCTTGCGGAAACCGACCAGGTCCTTGCGAATGTCCTCACCCCGATACAGCACCCGGCCGCGACTTGGTTCGAGCAGACCGGTAATCATCTTGACCGTCGTACTTTTTCCCGAACCGTTCGGCCCCAGGCATCCCAGGATCTGTCCTGCTGTCAGATGGAAGGTGACACTCTCCACGGCTGGGATGGATGCGTAATACTTCGTGAGCGCAATCGCTTGAAGCACCTGCGTTCCTTTGCGCCGAAGGCTTCCCGTTTTGCCACCCGGCTATTTTTCGCGGGTCAGGGCAACGTCCAGAGTCCAGGACCTGTCGCCTGAACGTCCATGCGCTTTGCCCTGCATCCGATCGTTCGTGACGCTCAGGTCACGGTGGTACGTCAAGGTGAGCCCGGTATCGTCAGTGGCGCGGAGAGCAAACTGGAGATGTTTTCCTTCGAATCTCGCGTCGTAGATGTGCGCCGGATTTTGCTTGCCGGCTGGTCCGGCCATCCCTAGAATTCGATCGCCTTGCTCCCGCAGAACGACGCGAAGGTGAGCCGTCCCGCCCTCTTCGCCCTTCGCCTCTCCGGTCCAGGGGCAGGTCACGTTGACTCCTGCGCTAGCCGGCAGCACCGATTTCAAGGCAGCCACTGGTACGGCCAAATGCAATCGGTTTCTCGTGGGCAGCTCCTGTTTTCCCCGACTTTGACCCTATGTAGAAATCTACGTTAGCACAAAATGTCGCCTGGTGCAGTAGAATTCTACATAGGCCATTCCAAGATGGAAACGCCGGTCAACCTTTCGCACACCTCCGCGCTGATTCTGCAGACCATCAGCCATGGGTACCGCTATGGGTTTGACATCATGGACGTCACGGGTCTGCCGAGCGGGACCGTGTACCCTGCCTTACGGCGATTGGAGCGGGATCAGCTAATCCAGTCCAAGTGGGAAAGCGAAGCGGTGGCCCAGGATCGTCCGCAACGGAAGTACTATCGAGTTACCCGTTTGGGAAACGAGGTCCTCCAGAATGCCGTCAAACGCTATCCGCTCCTGGAACGTTTGGCGCCGGAGGCCAAAACACCGGGACGCTAGGGAGCAAGTCTTGAAACCGCGGCTCAATATCCTTCGTCAATGCCGGATGATCTTGCGCGTGGCCAGCTGGATCGTACCGCGGCACGAACGTGCTGAATGGCGACACGAATGGGAAGCCGAGCTTGCCTTTGCATGGCAGAGGGCAGAGGAAAAAGGACAGCCGTACGCCGCGACCCGGCTGCGATGCCAGTGCTGGGGAGCATTCCTGGATGCGGCATGGCATCGATGCAATCGTGAACCCGCCCGTCCCACGGGCAAGCACTGGTTGCAAAGGCCAACCTCTGCCCTGGTGGCGCTGGCCGGCGCACTTGCGCTGCTTGCACTGGCCAGCGGCAACTTCACCAGAATGCGATCGATCCTGTTAAAACCGCCCTATTTCGATCCCCAGCATATTGTCACCATTTCCCGAACCGGGGTTATCAGTTCCGCTGAGTGGGTGATTCCCTATTCGTGGGTTGGAATCTGGAGGAAGCAAAAACGTGCACTTGAGGGCGTCGCGGCGTACACCTGGAAACCTCATGCAACGGACGTGACGATTGGCCGGCGGCATGCGCATATTGCGTCTGTCCGCGTGGAGGATGATCTATTTCACGTTTTCGGGGTCAGGGCCCTCATGGGCCGGACTTTCCGACCCAGCGATGCTCAAGATTCCCGCATCGGTCTACTGCTGAGCTACAGCGCCTGGAGACGTTATTTCTCTGGCGATCCCAACATTCTGGGGAAAGTGGCAACCATTGACAGTCACCAAGCCAGGATCATCGGAATCCTGCCGGAACGATTTTGGTTCCCTTCTGCCGATGTCGACGCATGGCAGCTAGCGGACCCCGATTCGTTCTCAAGCGAAGTCGTTGGAGTGGTTGCGCGGTTGCGCCCGGAAATGTCCGAACAGGGGGCCGTGGGTGCTCTGGAGCGTGACATTTTCAATATGACTGGCGAACCTTTTTGGGGTCGTGCCTTAGAGGTGTGGTCGGTCCAGGAAAGAATCCGACAACCGCTGATCTCTTATGCGGGCGCTTTTTGCATCAGTCTGCTGATTATGTTTGCGGCCCTCTGGTCAGGGCGGCTCAACCTCTATCCTCGGAACGCAAAAGTCATGTCCGCATGCCGATGGTGGACCTTTCTCGCGATGAAATCCTCTCTTCTCATCTCGATTCTTCTAGCCGCCGTAATCGAGTTCACTCCTGAGCCCTACGTGTTTCCATCCGGTTCGACGACGTTCGTGACAGAATCGCTGTCGCTATGGATTTTCTCGGTTGGTTGCGTGTTCATGCTGTGGTGGTCCCTCCACGACCAGCAGGCGCGGTGCCGTATCTGTCTCAGAAGGTTGGTTCTACCGGCACACATCGGGCGCTCAGGATGCCTACTGTTGGGCTGGGTTGGAACCGAACTAGCTTGTCCTGCAGGCCATGGCCTGCTTCATGTCACTGAGACCGACGTCTGCTGGCTAGATCCGGCACGGTGGACGGAACTCGATGAATCGTGGGACTCATTATTTTCCGAAAAAACAAGTGAGGTATTAGGTTGAGTGAGTTAGCTGCTCTCTTCTTGGCAGCAGACGATAACGGAGTCCTCTCGAAGGTCAAGAGCGCGGTTTGCTCCGCGATTCCGAATGGCCGCGACAGCCTTGCGAAGTAGGCTGATCACACACCTTGAACCAACCGAGGGGTGTCGCGGCTTCAGCGCTCGCTGACGACACTCGAACTGGTAAGCTGTGTCCCAAGTACGATTCTGCCAGATTATGAAGGACGTCCGCCCACGCGGGCTGGCGTCCTCGCAAAGCTTCGCACACAGAGCAAGTGAGAGCGCCTACTGTAACGCAAGGCAAGAAGCGGACCGACCCCCTTGTGGTGCGCAATAATTCCATCCGGAGAGCGTAACTGGCAGAAAAACGGAGCCTTTGAGGCGAAGTCGAAGGCCCGGAGCAGGACTCGCTTTACTCGTCGCGTCTGCCTGCAATTTTCAGTCATTTTCTACCTGGCCTGTACAATGCGGTCGGCGCTGCCTCGACTTCGAGCTTTCCCTCCCCTGCGACTCGCTTCGACCGTTTCGGAGCTGTTCGTCGACTTGCTCCGATTCATGAACGTGGCCCTACGTTCCCGCAGCTCTCTGATCGTCGAAAACCCGTTCGCTTTCGGCCCTCGCACTGGCGTTCATAGGACCTTCACATCAAATGCCTGAAGTTCGCGGTCCAGATCCCCGGAAAAGATCGCGTCGCGATCGCCGGAATCGAAAACAAAGCACTCAAGCTCGGAGACTACTCCATTGCCGGGCTGGAGGATGTTTGTGTGGTGGAGCGAAAAGACCTTCCGGACCTCGTCCACTCCTTGACTGTGGACCGTGATGTATTTGTCCGTCGGCTCCGGCTCATGAGTAGGTACCGGCATCGCTTGCCGGAAATCGCGGCCGCCTTGAGTGAAGTGAAGTCGCCCTACGCCTATGCTGGCAACCCGAATCGCATTGCCCAGTCTCTGATTGCCATGCTCGCAGGTCTGCAAGTTCCATTTCTGTGTGCTGAGACCCACGAACCGGGTGAAGAGTTTCTTGCCTCGTACCTCTACCAGGTTCACCTCTATTATTTATTGGCTCGAAACCAACGATTACGGCAGGTTCTTAGCGGACAACAACCTCTGAAAGCCCAGGTGACGAGGATTATCGTGTGCAGGAAATCCGATGAGACGTTCGGGACTTCAAGGCGGACGGAATTTTTGCGCACCACAGCCGTTGCCTAGCCACGCGTCAGCCTGAAATGGACGGCTTTCTAAATTACTGACCGCCGGTTTCTGGTTCCCATTTTGGGAATCTTCGGGTCGTTTTCTTGAATGGGGCGATTTTTGCAGTGGTTTCACTGCCAATCTCGTTTTAGCATTTGACTACCCTCCCCTTGCAGAACCCACGGATCACAGGTTCGACCACATGAGTGACAATCGACCGGCTAGTGTCACCCTTCCGGCCAACTCTTACACTTCTGCGCGTTTTAATCATAGAAAACGACCGCAGTGTTGCCGATCTGGAGATGCCACTTCGGGATCAAGAAGACGACGCCCGCACCGGAGGCAGTTGGCGAACTCACGACCGTTAAAGCCAGGGAAGGAGCACTTATGTTTGGAAAGTTTGGATTACCGGAACTCCTGATCATTCTTTTTATTGCGCTGCTGATCTTCGGTCCGAGGAAGCTCGGGGACCTAGGAAAGAGCTTGGGTGAAGGAATTCGCGGTTTCCGGTCGACCATGAAGGATGGAGACCCGGAGCATAAAGCGTAGGTTTCACTATGAACCTTGGTTTGTCGGAAATGCTGTTCATTTTTGTCATTGCCCTGCTGATTTTCGGTCCGAGAAAACTCCCGGAGATCAGCCGCCAGATCGGACATGCGCTGGCCGAGTACAAACGTGCAACCAATTCTCTGAAAGGGAAGTGGGAGGCCGAGGTTCGCAAGCTGGACGCGCCTCCCGCCACTCATCTTGCGTCAGTCCAGGACCGGATGAGTGCGGAGCAGCCCGCAGTCGGCATTCCCGAGGAATCGGAGAGCGTGACCTCCGGGACTGGTAGGGAATCAGTCAGCCCTGAGATCGGAAACACGCCTGCCGCAACCGAGATGGCGCAGGAGGATGCGGGCACCGAGGCGGCTCCCTCCCCCCCTGAGGCAGCCGATGTCAGCCTCGAGCCGAACTGCGATTTGCTGCGGGCGGCTCTCGAGAACCTGCCGGAGCTAAGTACCCCGAGTACAGGCGAAAAAGAACCAGTCCGGCCTTTGCCGTGACAGGCAGGCGGCGGCTCGAAGCCAAGGCACTTCAAGGCGCGTAAAGACTGCTTACGAACTCCCGATGCCTAACGAATATGTTCAACATCTTCTAACAGAAATGCTCAGAAATTAAACATCGCTGTGACCTTGCTCGCAGACTTCTGTGCTCATGCGGTGATGGAGTGAATCTCGCGAACCGAAAAGCGTAATTGCTCTTCGGACCGGGCTTGGTAAGCAGCAAGGAAATGGGCCAAATGCACCCCCGCGGAATCGCCAACTGGGAGCTCCAGTAGGATTCCTTGTTCGTCGGCCTTCCAGGTCGCGCACTTGGTCGAAGTCTCGCTGCTCTTGGCAACTGTTGTCAGGGATCTCCGAATTCTGTTGAGGAAAGCCCAATGGTGAGGAGCGGCGGGCGAGCTGTCGTCCCCACTTCTATTGCAAACCCGCCTGTGTCACTTTCACGGCGCAGAACGTTCCGGTTCCGCAGTTGTTGGACGTAGCCAGGGTGGTGAAATAGATGCTCGATGCCTGAGCCTGAACACTCACGTTGTCCACCACGATAGCGCTAACGCCACCCTGGGCAGCGGGCTCTGCGATAGAAGTAATGTTCGCGGCGTTGGTGATATCGGCATTCAAGAATGCGCCGCCAGCACCTCTACCCTGGATCATAGCTACGACAGAACTGCTGCCCGCCAAACCGGTGCCGACGAAAACGCGGTCGTTCGCGCCGTTATAGATTTCGGTGATCGGAGTGCAATCATCGTGTTGTACCAAGTTGGCCGGCGAGGCGATAAGGTTGCCGGAGGGCGTGTCCGTATTATCGGTATGCGTTCCTGGGTTGATGGTCGCGCCGGCGGCCCCGGTGGCGAAGGGTACAGCGTAGAGATCGGAGTTAAAGGCCACGGAGACTGTTCCACAAACAAAGTAGTGGCCGGCGTTGTTGCCCACGCCGGTCCAATTGTAATAAGCCTGATCAAAAGCGCCGCCGTGAACATAGTTGACCGTCGCGGCCCCCGAGCCTGCCATTCCCCTGCCGAGCACCGCCACGTTTTTCGATCCGAACAAGACCGGTGTGGTCGTGGCCTGCACCAGCACGGCAGCGGTATTGGCGTTTGTATTGCCGACGCTGGCGGCATTGGAGGCCGAAGCGAAAAAGACTGTGTTATTGGTAGTGTCCACGATCGGCCCATCGAAGATGACGCCGCCGGCATTGGTCGTCAGGCCGCTCCCCACCGTCATGCTGCTTTGCGTGGCCGGCGCGCTTGCCTGAATTGCATACCCATTCCCGTTGGAGGACCCAAGGAAGATCTGCCCGCTGGCGTCGTCCAGCACCGGACTGGTCATGATTGTTCCTGCTGCTCCGGTGATGTTGACGCCCGCTGCCGCCCAGCCTCCCGTAGTCGCCAGAGCCGGCGTTCCATTGAAGACGCCAGTTATTTTGAATATCTGCCCATTATCGTTCGCTTGATAGATGACATCGTTAGTGTAGTCGTAATACGGTGAAGAACGGGTTGTTCCGAAGGCCCCGAACGTCAAATTGAACATGCAAGAGGTAGTGCCTGCCAGGCATGCAGTCCAGGTGGCGGCGGCGTTTGTGCTCGTGGCCGGCCCAACGCTCGCGCTTACCGTTCCCTCGTTGCCTGCGGTCAGGAACCGCAAGACGTGGAGGACGGAACTCGCGCCCACGCTTTCTACAAAGGCGACCTTTGTACCGTCCAGCGCCAAAACCGGCGACGTGACCACTTTCCCGTTGGCGACCGTCGTTACGTTATAGGCCCATTTGACAGTAGGATTGGCGCCGCACAGTCCGGCCGGAGCAACGCCCGAGTACAGATTTTGTAGCACGACAAGGTTTGCCTGCCCCCCGGTCACTCCGGCGACATTCAAACCGTAGACGACATAATCGGTAGTGCAGTTGGAGGCGCTAACTATAGCGTTGATGTCGAAATTGAACTTGGCGGGAGACATCCCTCGCGCGATGGTGCCGCTGCCCAACGAAAAACTCCAATCGCGCTGCAATTGGTGGCGCTTCTTCCGCCGCATGTTTCCGCCGCCACGATCGTCCTCATCGTTGTCGTCGTCGCGGCGGCGATTGAGTTGCCTCTCGGCATCCGACCGGTCCAGTTGTTGACCAAGAACATGCCCCAGCAACAGCCAGGAATGGTAGAAACGGGGCTCGTTCTTTGCCCGTTCCAAGTCTTCGATGCTGAGCTTCTTGGTGTAGATGACGTAATGGGAACTCCAATCCTGCGGGAGCGAAATCCGCTTGCCGCCCTCTTGCCCGGACAGCTGCGGAACGACCCACAGAAGCAGCACAATAGGAGCCTTCCACCGTCGTGCGTAAAGTAATGATCGCGAGCGCTCTCCTCCTTGCGCCATGCTGCATGGTTTTGTCGAGGGCATTTCGGTACTCTATACATTGGGCCTCAATCATCGGGCAAAGTCAATTCTAGGTTAGGGCTGTCCCTCATCAAAATGTCGTGCACCCGTAAAATGAACGACTTGGGATCTGTTTTGTTGCCGGACCCTTAGATAAGATTTCCGCCATGTTCTTGTGCTCCGGCACCTCATCGGCTGGATTGTCGGCGCCTTGGGTTCGCGCAGGAACCTCGTCCTGGAAAATCTTGCGCTTCGTCAGCAACTCCTCTCGTTGCATGCCAAGCGCCCCCGCCGTCGATTATCCGCAACGCACAAACTGTTCTGGGTTCTTCTGCGACGGCTCTGGTCGGGATGGAAAACCCCTCTTCATTCTGGTCACGCCACGAACCGTGGTGGAGTGGCATCGGGCGGG